>ORMF011474655.1_pt1 | contig 10137 bp, 9 predicted proteins | sample 1779871 | NCBI WGS metagenome assembly ORMF01 (sample SAMEA104232316, study PRJEB22302) | groundwater metagenome | biome: forest; feature: aquifer; material: groundwater | place: USA | collected 2011-08-07 | depth 5.4 m | reverse complement strand
TGGTGTACGGGCATTTTCTTGTCCAATCCCGCGCGGGCGCAGGCTTCTTCCAGGTAGAACGGCGAGAGGTTGACGGTCTTTGAAAGCGCGGTAATCAACTGGCCAGACAAGGCATCCAGAGTGCGGGGCTCGAATTCGGCGGGGGGGGGTTTGTCCTGCGGGGGCGGGCGGTACTTTTGTCCGGATTGCAGCGTGCGGGTGGAAAATTCTTCCGACTTCCAGGGTTTGAGGATGTAATCGACGCCGTCCAACAGCAGGAGGTTGCCGTCGGCGAACAGTTCGGCTACGATGGAGACGTCGGGAAAGTGCAGTTGGACGATGCGGTCGAAACCCACGTGGCTGATTTTTTCGAGCCGTCCGGTGAGCCGTTTGCGCAAAAGCATGACGAACGACGTGGGGTGTTCGGAAAAATGAGGCGGCGTCTTCGTTAAAAAGGCGCTTTCCGGCAGGTGGAAGACCCAGTCGGTGTGGCGGAATTTGAAGCGGAACGCGCCGCCTTGGCCGAAGGCTTTCTGGAGGAATTCGCCTTCCAGTTCTTTGGCTTCTTGGATGAGGTAGTGCACGTCAAGGTTGGAAATCGCCATAAGATGTTTCTGTGGTTCGACGCGATTTTAACGGGTGGTATTAGGTCATCCGTATGCCTTTTTACGTTGGGGAGTCTCAAGAGAGTTGGGAACGGTCTGTTTTCGCACTGCCGCGAGCCGGCGCCCGTTGTTGGGGTATGGATTCGAAATGAAAAAAACCGCGGCTGTCCAGCTTGAACGCGTTTTTAAGACGTACCAATCGGGCCGCTTAAGCGTGCCGGTGTTGCACGACGTCAGCCTGCGGGTGGATTCCAAAGAGTTCGTTTCGATCATGGGTCCGTCGGGGTCGGGCAAAAGCACGTTGATGAACTTGGTGGGCGCGTTGGATACGCCGACTTCAGGGAGGGTGTGCCTCGACGGCGTCGACATTTCGCGCCTGGGCCAGGATGAATTGGCGGACGTGCGGGGCCGGCGGTTGGGGTTCGTGTTTCAGAAGTACAATTTGGTCGGCGCTCTTTCCGCGTACGAGAACGTCGAGTTGCCTTTGCTGCTGCAGGGCATGGACGGTAACGCGCGGGACGGCCGCGTACGTCGCATGTTGGAGTCGGTGGGTTTGTCGCACCGGTTGCACCACCGCCCGGCGGAGTTGTCCGGCGGCGAACAGCAGCGCGTGGCCATTGCCCGCGCGTTGGTGAATGATCCGGCGTTGGTGTTGGCGGATGAGCCGACGGGTAACCTGGATTCCAAGACGGGGAAGGACATCTTGGATTTGTTCCGGCGGCTGCATGCTGAAGGGCGGACGTTGGTAATCGTGACGCATGATCCGTCGGTGGCGAAACGGACAGATCGGGTGATTCGCATTAAGGATGGTCGTGTGGAGGGGAGTTGAGATGGCTCGTTTTTGGGTTTTCGTGGCGTTGTTTGTTCTGTTGGCTTCCAGCTTCAGCTTGGCGGCCAATGCGGCTGTCTTGGGTGGCAGTTTGAGCCTGTCGGCGCTCCAATACGTGCCGTACCCGGCGGAGCCGGGCCGCTACATCGAGTTGTTCTTGGACGTCTATGCCAGTGAAGCGCAGACGAATGTGACGTGCCAGTTGAACCCGGTGTTTCCGTTTTCATTAGATGACGACGAGGCCAACGTGCGTAGCGTTCCACACTTGCCCGGACGCCAAGGGTGGCTGTTGAAGTACAAGGTGCGCATCGCGCCGGATGCTATTTTGGGCGATAACAAACTGTCGTTCGGCTGCCAGACGGGCGGTTCGCCGTTCATTTCGTCCAATTTTTTCGTCTACGTCAAGGCCCGGAGCGCGGATTTGGCTTTGGATGCGGTGTCATCTGTCCCGGAGAAGATGACGCCTGGCCAGAGCAGCACGTTGAGCTTGACGTTGCGCAATTTCGGAGGATCGGAGTTCAAGAACGTGCGCGTGAGCCTCAATTTGACGGACCCGTTCGTTCCGCTCAAAGGCGGTTCCGAACGCCGCTTGGAGCGAATCGGCGCGCAGGAGGCGCAGACGGTGGCGTTTGACGTCCTGGCATCGTCCGGCGCGGAGTCTAAGGCGTATCGCGTGCCCGTGACGGTGAATTTTGAGGACGCGGCGGGCACGACGTATTCGTTCAAGGACGTCGTCGGCCTGCAGGTCGGAGCGGAGCCGCGCCTGGACGTGCAGTTGGACGCGTCTAACTTGTTGCGGCCGCACGCGTTGGGCAAAGTGACGCTCAAATTGGTCAACTCCGGTTCGGAGGAAGTCAAGTACCTCTCGGTCCGCTTGTCGGATTCGGCCGTGTACCAATCCGCCGGTTCCAACCGCTACTACGTCGGCACGGTGGCGTCGGACGACTTTGAGACGCTGGATTTCGACGTGTTCGCGCTCAAGGACGACCCCGTGTTGGAGGTGGCGTTGGAGTTCCGCGATTCGAACAACCAGTTGTACCAAAAACAGGTCCAAATTGCCGTGCCTACGTATACGGAGGACGAAATTTCGCGTTTCCAGCTGGAGCCGAAGTCCGAGACGAACTGGCTGCTGATTATCGTCGCATTGGCCGCTTTGGCGTTCGTCGGGCGCTGGGCTTGGAATAAATGGGGTAAACGCAAGTGAAGGATTATTTCCTGCTGGCCGCGCGCAATTTGTCGCACCGGCGCACGCGCAGTTTCCTGACTATCGTGGGCATCTTCATCGGAATCGCCACGGTCGTCGGGTTGCTGGCGTTGGGCCAAGGGCTGCAGGACACCGTCGTTGCCGAATTCCAGAAACTGGGCACGGACAAGGTGACCGTGGTGGGTTACAACGGCGTCACTGGCGGTCCCTTGGTGTCCTCCACCACGGAAAAGCCGCTGGTCGAGGACGACGTGCGGGCCATCCGCAAGATCCGTGGCGTCGACGACGCGTCATCGCTTTTGATGAAAGGCGCCGGCGTGTCATTCAAGGGCCAAAGCAAGCAGACGTTCATCGTGGGCACTCCCACCGATTCCAGCGCCAAGGTGTTGGATGAGACGCAGTTCACCGAATTGTTGTCCGGCCGGCGGCTGCGCGAAGGCGATTCGGACAAGATCGTCATCGGCCACAAGCTGACGGACGACTTTTTCGAAAAATCGGTCGGCATGGGCGATGCGATCACCATCCAAGGCAAGCCGTTCCAGGTCGTCGGCATCTTCAAGAGTTCCGGCAACGACCAGGATGACAGTTCCGTCTACATGACGATGGACCGCGCCCGCCTCGTCTTCGAGGATCCCAAGTTGGTTTCGCTGATTTTAGTCAAGGTCCAGCGCGGCTCGGATTTGGACGCGGTGGCCGAACGCATCCGCGAGAAACTCCGCAAGATCAAGGGGCAGGAAAAAGGCGCCGAGACGTTCGCCGTGTCGACGCCGCAGCAGATCGCGGAATACTTCAACAACATCTTCGGCGTGGTACAGATGTTCCTCGTCGGCATAGCGGCCATCTCGCTGATCGTCGGCGGCATCGGCATCATGAACACGATGTACACCGCCATTTTGGAGCGGACCAAGGAAATCGGCATCCTCAAAGCCGTTGGCGCCAAGCACAACGACATCTTGGCGCTGTTTTTAATCGAATCCGGCCTTTTGGGTTTATTAGGCGGCGCCGTGGGCGTTTTGGTTGGTGCGCTTTTGACCTTCGGTGCCGAAGCGGCCATCCGGGCCAACGGCTACGCCGCGTTCAGTGCCTCGCTTTCGTGGGAACTGGCGCTGGGGGCCTTGGGCTTTTCGTTTCTGGTCGGCGCGGTTTCCGGCGTGCTTCCGGCCCGTTCGGCCGCCTTGTTGAATCCGGCCGACGCAATCCGGTATGAGTGATTGGTTATCACGGCTGGTTTTTTTGTTTTTGCCTCTCTCACCGGGCAGTGCTGACGCTAGACAAAAAACATGAGGCCGTTTGGCCCATTACTCGTGCATGACTTGGAGGGGCACGACTTTTTTGGCGAATTCGATGCGGGCCAGTTTTACGGAGTCGATGAGGTTCTTGGGCACGTCGACCAGGGGCGGCGCGTCCATAGACAATTGGAGCGCGCGGGCGCCGACGATGCGGGCCTGCTCATATTTGGTCAGTTCTTCGAATTTGATTTTCTTGGCCATGACGTCACCTAGTGTATGAGTAGAAACAGCGGCATTTCTTGTGTTTTTCGCGGTTAAAAACCTTATCCTGACCGCAATGGTTGCTTCAAGTTGTGTTTAAATGGACGGGCAGACCCAATAGGTGGTAGTGCGATTGCGATGAAGTGCCCTTATTGCGACCATTCGGAGACCAAAGTCTTGGATTCGCGGGATGCTGACGATTTTGAAATCACCCGCCGCCGTCGCGAGTGCGAAAAATGCGGCAAGCGCTTCACCACGTACGAGCGCGTGGAGATGCTGGATTTGTACGTCGTCAAGAAGGACGGCCGCAAAGAGAAGTTTTCGCGCGACAAGCTGCTGGGCGGCATCCGCAAGGCGTGCGTCAAACTGTCGGTCAGTGAGGAGCAAGTCGAGCAACTCGTGGATGCCGTGGAGCGGGACTTGCGCCGGCGTGCGTCAACCGAAATCCCGTCCAGTAAGCTGGGTGAATTGGTGCTTAAGCGGCTCAAAAAAGTCAACGAAATCGCGTACATCCGCTTCGCCTCCGTTTACCGCTCGTTCGAGGACTTGGACACGTTCGTCAAGGAAGTCAAGCAGTTGCAGAACGAGTGATGTTTTCAGGAAGGGGGCGAGCAAACGGACTTAACCGTTGGGTCGTCAAGTTCGTTTGAGGCGTAGGACGATGTTTTTGGGCTGCAGCCTCCGCACCCGTCTTTTTTTTGTTTCGTATTGGACGACCAAGATGCGTGGCTTATGGCAAACCGCGGAAGTAATACGCGACTTTCGCGCCGTTTGCCAGATTGCAATGCGCAACTCTTGAGTCGCATTACGTTTGCGCATTGCTATAAATAGCCGGATGGCCTGACGTGTCCGGGAATCATCGGGCGCGTCGGATGCGCCCTACTTTTTGTGTTTGCGTCGCCGTTTTTTCTCCGATTTTCGGTGTTTTATCGTCACGCGCCGAAAATGTAAAGGATACTATCCATAGCGGTCCGCAAAGTATATAAGCACAATATATGGAATTATTGAGCCGCACGCAGGACGCAAAAAAACACCGTTCTGCGGCTGCAAACGTGTTCCGATGCAGGGCGTAACCTGCGCGCAATCGGCCTCGTGAAACGAACAAAACATTTCTGGGACAAAGCGGGTCGAAGGAGGGCGTTGTTGCGATGGATGGATTACAAAAATTGATGGTGTGCAAGCGCAACGGCGAAGTCATTGAGTTCGATTTGAACCGCATCCAGAACGCCGTGACTAAGGCCGTCATCGCGTCGGGCCAGGACGTTCCGGCGGCCACCGTCGAAAAAATTTCGCAAGACGTTACGACCGAAATCCAGGCGCGCTTTATCGACTTTTACCCCAACGTCGAGAACATCCAGGACATCGTGGAAAAGCACTTGGTCCAAAGCGGCCTGTACGAAGTGGCCAAGTCGTACATCCTCTACCGCGCCAAACGCCAGAAGGAGCGCGAGGAGGAAAGGAAGCGCAACTTGGAAAAGTCCTTGATGGGCAAGTTGACGGTCCGCAAGCGCGACGGACGTTTGGTGTTGTTCGACGTGCAGAAAGTCCGCGTGACGTTGCAGCGGCATTCCAAGGAATTCTCATCCATTCCGCTTGACGCGGTGGTCGACGAGGTCGTCAAGAACATCTACGATGGCGTGAGTACCGACGAAATCGAGAAGGCCATGGTGCTTTCCTCGATTTCGTTCATCGAAAAAGACGCGGCGTATGACTTCGTCTCGGCCCGGCTGTTCCTGCAGAAATTGTACAAGGAAGTGGTGGGCCAATCCATGCGCGAGGAGCGCCTGGCGGACGTGGCGTACCGCGACGCGTTCGTCAAAGGCATCCAAGGCGGCATCAAGTTGGGAATCTTGGATTCCAAATTGCTGGAATTCGACCTCAAACGTCTCTCGGACGGCTTGTTGCTGGAGCGGGACCAGTTGTTCCGCTACATGGGCATCCAGACGTTGTACGACCGGTACTTCATGAAGTCCGACGAGCGCCGCATGGAATTGCCCCAAGGGTTCTGGATGCGCGTGGCCATGGGCCTTTCGTTGAATGAGGACGGCGACCGCAACCAAAAGGCGTTGGAGTTTTACGAGATGATTTCTTCTTTGCGTTTCGTGCCGTCCACGCCGACTCTGTTCCACTCCGGGACCATGCACCCGCAGCTGTCTTCCTGCTACCTGACGACCGTGGGTGACGATTTGACGCACATCTTCAAGTGCATCGGTGACAACGCCCAATTGTCGAAATGGTCCGGCGGCTTGGGCAACGACTGGAGCAACATCCGCGCCACGGGTTCGTGGATCAAGAGCACGGGCGTGGAAAGCCAAGGCGTGATCCCTTTTTTGAAGATTGCCAACGACGTCACGGTTGCCATCAACCGCTCGGGCAAGCGTCGCGGAGCGACGTGCGCGTACTTGGAGACGTGGCATTTGGATGCCGAGGACTTTTTGGACTTGCGTAAGAACACGGGGGACGAGCGCCGCCGCACGCACGACATGAACACGGCGAACTGGATTCCCGACTTGTTCATGAAACGCATGCTCAAAGACGACGTCTGGACCTTGTTCAGCCCTGAAGAAGTGCCCGAACTGCACCACGTGTACGGCAAGGCCTTCGAGCAGAAGTACGTGCAATACGAGGAAAAGGCGCGGGCAGGTCAGATAAAGAAATTCAAGACGGTGTCGGCGCAGAAACTCTGGCGCAAGATGTTGACGTCGTTGTTTGAGACGGGCCACCCTTGGATTACGTTCAAGGACCCCTGCAACGTCCGTTCGCCGCAGGACCACGTGGGCGTGGTGCACTCGTCGAACTTGTGCACGGAAATCACGTTGAACACGTCGGCCGAGGAGACGGCGGTGTGCAACTTGGGTTCCGTCAACCTGGAGCGGCACATCGTGGATGGCAAGTTGGATTCCGATTTGGTGGCGCAGACGGTGCGCACGGCCATCCGGATGCTGGACAACGTCATCGACGTCAACTACTATCCGACGACGGAAGCCAAGACGTCGAATTTGCGCCACCGCCCCATCGGCTTGGGCATCATGGGTTTCCAGGACGCCTTGTTCAAGCTGGATCTGGCGTTCGAGTCGCAAGACGCGTTGGACTTTGCCGATTCCAGCATGGAGTTGGTCTCGTACTACGCCATCTTGGCCTCGTCCGAATTGGCGAAAGAACGCGGGCCGTACGAGACGTACCAAGGCTCCAAGTGGGACCGCGGGATTTTTCCGCTGGACACGCTGGACCTGCTGGAAAAAGAACGCGGCATGAAAATCGACGTTCCGCGCAGTGCGCGTCTGGACTGGGCGCCGGTGCGTGAGCACGTCAAACAATACGGCATGCGCAACAGCAACACGATGGCCATTGCGCCGACGGCCACCATTTCCAACATTTCCGGGTGTTTTCCGTCCATCGAGCCGATTTTTAAGAATCTGTACGTCAAGGCCAACATTTCCGGCGAGTTTACCGTGGTCAACTCGTACTTGATCGAGGACCTCAAGCGGATGGGGCTTTGGAGTGCCGAGCTGCTGGACCAGATTAAGTTCCACGACGGCAACGTCTCAGCCGTCCCCGGTATCCCTGAGAACTTGAAGGTCAAGTACCGCGAGGCGTTCGACGTGGATGCCGAAGCCATGATGCGCATGGCCGCGTACCGCGGCAAGTGGATCGACCAGAGCCAGTCTCTCAATGTCTTTCTCAAAGGCCTTTCGGGCAAGCGCTTGAACGATGTGTACGCCTACGCGTGGCTCCTGGGTTTGAAGACGACGTATTACCTGCGCTCGGTCGCGGCAAGCCAGATTGAGAAATCGACGTTGGATGCGGAAAAATTCGGCTTCACGCAGAAGCGTGAGGCCGCGCTCGCCGTGGTCCAAGGCGCAGGCGTCATGTCGGCCGCGGAAACGGCCATCGCATCTGCCACCCAACACGCGTCCCAAACCGGGCCTAAAGTGTGCCTCATCAACGACCCGACTTGCGAGGCATGCCAGTAAAGGCATTTAAATTGCAAGCGGCAGCAGAAGGAGGGCATTGAACCAAAAAAAAGAAAGCGGCTCCGTCGAAGCAAGAAAAAAGAAAAACCCGCACCCTTTTGTCGCTGTCTTGGACATCGGGGCGGCACGGTTGCTTTTTTTTTTATTTTCCGAGCTTTCACGCCTTTTTTTTCTTTTCGCTTTTTGGTTTTTTTTATTCAAACGGTGATTCCTTATGAGCATTATCAATAATCCGAAAACCGATCCGAACAAGATCCTGCCCATGACATACCTGTGGGCTCGCGAGCACTACAAATCCGGAGTCGCCAACAATTGGACGCCCGAAGAAGTCTCGATGCAAAAAGACGTCGAGCAGTGGAAGAGCCCGACGGCCTTGTCCGACACCGAGCGGCGCATGATCCTGTGGAACCTCGGCTTTTTTTCGACGGCCGAGAGCTTGACGGCCAACAACATCGTCTTGGCCGTGTACAACCACGTGACGAATCCGGAAGCCCGCCAGTACCTCTTGCGGCAGGCGTACGAGGAAGCGGTGCACACCGACACGTTCATCTACTGTTGTGACACCTTGGGCCTGGACCCCGAAGAGATCTACACGATGTACAAGACCATTCCGTCCATCAAGAAAAAAGACGACTTCGTGGTCGATCTGACGTCCTCGATTTTCGACCCCCATTTCATGACGACGGGCACGGAAAACATCCAGAAGTTCCTCCGTGACTTGATCGGCTTTTACGTCATCATGGAAGGCATTTTTTTCTACGCCGGTTTTGCCATGATGTTGGCGCTCAAGCGGCAGAACAAGATGATCGGCATTGGGGAGCAGTTCGAATACATCATGCGCGACGAATCGCTGCACTTGGCGTTCGGATGCGACCTGATTAACACCATCAAGGCGGAGACGCCTGCGGTTTGGACCCAGGAATTCCAGGACGAAATCGTGGATTTGATCAAGAAAGCGGTGGTGTACGAACAGAACTACGCCGACGACGCCTGCCCGCAAGGCCTTTTGGGCATCAACGCGAAGGAATTCAAGAAGTACGTCGAACACATCGCCGACCGCCGCTTACAGCGTTTGGGCTTGCCGAAGGTCTACAACCGCGAGAACCCGTTCCCCTGGATGAGCCAGACGACGGACTTGCCGAAAGAAAAGAACTTCTTTGAAACCCGGGTCACTGAGTACCAGACGGGCGGGTCGTTGCAGTGGTAGTACCTACTGATTTCTTTTTATTTTTACCAAAACATGGCTTTTCATGCCTCGTTTCAAAAGTACGCTGCATGTAGCGGTATATGCCGCGCCCAAGACCGCTCTGGAGCCCCGAATCATTTTCCACGTGGGTCGCAAGGGCCGATTGCCTCGTCAGATAAGGCTTAAAGGATCCGTGCGGTTAAACCGGGTTTCAACCGTGGAGGTCCCCTGGCAGTTCCAACCCCAACTGGCCGCTTACTTATCTGGAAGGGCCTTTGCACATTTAGGCTATATCCGATACCATCCCGTTGCGCATGAAGGTGGAAAACGTATCGGTTACGCGGAAAAGTATTATCCTAAAAGTTCAGTTTCCGGTCCGCTCGACGCTGCTCGCGACTTGCCGGGACTGGGATCCTATTTGGACGAGCTAGCGGTTAAACACTTGTACCGGACTCGTGAGATTACCCATGTTCGCACGGCTCCCGAATCGTTTTTGTCCCAACTTGTCGATCAAATCGCAAGTCGAAAGGACTCCGCTGGTTTGAAGCCGATGGATCTTTTTGATGTGGGCCTGCTCAAACAAGCCCAGGCTGCCGGACGTTTTTGGAAAGGATCGATACCGTCCGTTAAAAATTACTTACGAGGACTAAGGCAGGCCCGAAAAAAAGCTTGGCAAAAGAAGAAGGCCTATGTTCTGGTCCGCTGGCACGAAGGATAGTCTGATTTTTTTTCGTATCAGTTTAGTTTCGTAGGCGGTTTTCCGCCAGTTCATGCATGAAATCGATAAAGTTTTCGTCCTGCAAGCGCGCCGTCTGGAAAAAACTCATGAGCACGGCCGTGTCCTGCGCGCCGTGTTCCGACTGACTTCCA
>ORMF012706178.1_pt1 | contig 10138 bp, 8 predicted proteins | sample 1779871 | NCBI WGS metagenome assembly ORMF01 (sample SAMEA104232316, study PRJEB22302) | groundwater metagenome | biome: forest; feature: aquifer; material: groundwater | place: USA | collected 2011-08-07 | depth 5.4 m | reverse complement strand
CAACCCACGGGAGCACCACCCTTCAACCCGCCGTCGGCGTGGCTAAAAGGGAGCGCCTCGAGCCGCTCGTCGCGGCGAAAGCGGCGATGGCCGCACGCTATGACGCGCTGCTGGCCGACCTGAGCGATGTCGTGCGCCCGTCCTGTGCGGCATGGTCCGACCACAGCTACTGGCTGTACACGATTCGCCTACGGCCGCCATTCGACGCGCTTCGCGACACGTTCGTGGCGAAGCTCCTGCTCAACGGCGTCGACTCGCGGCCAGCGTTCTACCCCCTGCACCAGATGCCCCCGTACCGGTCGTTCGGAGCTCCTGCACGACTCCCCCATTCGATCGAGCTTTCGGCCAGCGGGCTCGGGCTTCCGAGCTCGGTAACGCTCGAGGAGCCCGAGCAGCGCCATGTGGTGCAGTCGCTCGCGCAACTCCTCCGCACCGCTCGGCTCGCGGTCGACGTCGCGGCGCGATGAACGCGCCTGCGAGATTCGACCTGGCGCTCGTGTACTCGAGCTTTCGCCGGCACGAGCGCTATCTGAACATCGCCAAGGCGCTGGGCCGGACGCGGCGGATCGGCCTGGTGGACCTCGGGTGGGAGGCGAAGAAGCTCGGCACGACGGAGGAGGCGTTCCGCAAGGCGCTGGCCGACCAGGGTGTCGTTCCGATCGACGGGCCCGCCGTCGCGACGGCGATGATCGTGCCTCGCCTCGGTCCCGCCCACATCGACCAGCTCGCGAGTTGGGTGGACGCCCACCTGGACTTCGGGCGCGCGTTGCACCTACCGTCCAACCCCTCGCTCGGCGTGCTGGGTGCGCAGCAGCTTCACCAACGCTTCGGCCCCCTGACGGTCCTCGCGTACGACCTCGCGCACTTCGCCGAGTACGAGCCCCAGACCCGCCTCGAGCTGAACCTCGTTCCCCACGAGATCGTGGAGATCGGATCGCCGTGCGCCGCGCATCCCGTATTTCCGGACTTCGCCGCGGACTACGTCTACGCCTATCCGAGCCACCTGGCGGTCCCGACGAAACGACACGCGTACGCGCTCGTGCGCGACATGTGGCGTGCGCTCGACGCCTTGCCGCGCGACCAGGTCGTCGCCTTCAAGCCCCACAACGCCTCCGACCAGGGCAACAACCTCAGCCAGTACGGTCGGCGACCGTTCCTACCGGCCCCCACGTGGATGGCGCGATGGATCCTGAAGGGCACGTACCGACTGCTGTCGATCCGACGGGGTCGTGGAACCGTCGCGGATCGGATCCCCGAGGGCATCCTCGGGAAGGTGACGGCCGTTGCCCACGAGCTCGCAGCGCGTCGCTGTGTGAACGTGCTCGAACGCTACCCTGGCTTCGGGCTCGAGCACTTCATCGCGGGCGTGCGCAAAGGCGTCATCACGGGCCTGTCGAACCTCGTATGGGAAGCCCTGTACCAGAGAAAGCCGGTCTTCAACGCCGACCACATGCCGCCCGGGGATCGGCCGTTCAACTACCCGATCATGGTCGAGCGCTACGCGATGCACGAGTGGCACGGATTCTCGACCCGAGGGTTCTCGACCATTGGCGACTCGGCGCGCCGTGCCGACCTGATCGGGTATCTCGAGCGGCTGATCGCAGCGCCGGTGCCCGAGGGCTCAGGGGTGAGTGGCTCTTTGACGGGTCTGGCGACCGGGGTAGACTAGCGGCTACTCGAGTCGGGTCGACTCCGACGCGCCCGTTCTCGCACGGACTCCCGCCACTCGAAGCCCGTACCGCGAAGATCCGTCGGCTCGGAGACCTGTGATGAGCTCGGTCCTCAAGGGGAACTTCACCGTGCGGAAGCCCGTCGAGGCAGCCCGCACGCCGACGGACTCCACGGCCACCCCCGAGGGCTCGGCCGAGGAGCTTGCGATCGCGCTGCGCAAGGCCGCGCTCCACTCCATCGGCGGCAGCATGGTGTACGTGGAGCGAACGGCCTTGACCTGGGATGGCGAGAGCTCCTGACGGCGTAGAGCTCGCGGTCTTCGAGCAGGTCGTTGCTCGGGTCCACGAGACGGGGCGTCGCGTCCACGCAGACCGACTGATCGAGCACGCCCGCCAGAATCTCGGCAAGCTCGGACGGAGCCTCCGCGAGCTCGCGCGACCCACGGGCGCGAAAGCCACGAGCGGTGTCGTCGTGTCAGCGGGACCCAGCGTACGCCGCCGCCGCTCGATCGACCGCCTCGTCGAGTGCGGCTACGGCGGCACCGTCATCGCCGTCGACGGCTCGTACACGAGCTGCCTGAAGGCCGGCCTCGTGCCCGACTACGTCCTCACGTTGGACCCACACCCCACGCGCATCGTCCGGTGGTTCGGGGATCCCGACTACGAGGCGAACACGCGCCACGACGACTACTTCGCGCGCCAGGACCTGGATGTCTCCCTGCGCCAGGCCGGGATCGACGGCAATCGGCGTGACATCGCGTTGGTCGACGCCCACGCGTCGCGAACGACCCTCGTGATCGCAAGCTCCGCCCCCGCCAACGTCGTCGCGCGAGCGACGCAGGCTGGGTTCCCCCTCTACGGCTGGAATCCCCTCGTCGATGACCCCCGCGCCCCTGGAAGCCTGACGCGCGCGCTGCGCGAGATCAACGGCCTCCCGTGCATGAACACGGGTGGCACCGTCGGGACGGCGGCGTGGGTGTTTGCGGCGTCGATTCTCGGCCTGCCACGGATTGCCCTCGTGGGCTTCGACTACGGCTACTACGCGGACACCCCGATCGAGAAAACGCAGACCTACTACGAGCTCGTCGCGCTCCTCGGCGACGTCGAGAAAGCCCGCCGCTGCTTCCTCGACATTTGCCATCCGACCAGCGGAGAGGTCTACTACACCGACCCGACGTACTTCTGGTATCGCAGGAACTTGCTCGAGCTTCTCCAGCAGGCTCCCGACGGAGTCCGGACCGTCAACTGCACCGAGGGTGGAACGATCTTCGGCGAGTCCATTCCCTGCGCCTCGCTGGACGCGTTCCTCGGTCGATAGCCATGGCCAAGATCCTGCTCGTCAACCCCGTGATCCGCGAAGAGGACAAGCCCAAGCACATCCCGTACGGGCTGTCGCTGCTGGCGGCCATCGCGATCGAGAACGGGCACCTCGTGCAGGTTTACGATGCCAACGCCTGGCGACAGGGCTTCGGCACGCTGCGCGACGTCTATCGCGCCGACGATTGGGACGTCGTGGGGATCGGCAGCCTCACGACGGCCTACTCGTTCATCAAGACCGCCTTCGCGCTGGCGCGCCAGGAATGTCCCGACGCGTGGCTGATTGCCGGTGGCGGCTTCTTCACGAGCATGCCCAGCGAGATGATGGCCTGGATCCCCGAGATCGACATCGGCCTCGTGGGCGAGGCGTTCACGTCCTGGCCCGAGGCCCTGGAGCGCATCGACCGGGGCGAGGACGACTTCTCGTCGATGCTCGGCGTGTGCTATCGCGGACCCGACGGCGGGGCGCGCCTCACCGGGACGCGCCCGACCGTGCCGAACCTCGACTCGCTTCCGTGGCCAGCCTGGGATCTGCTGCCGCTCGACATCTACTTCGCGAACTCACAGGAGCTGTACAGCGAGGAGAACTTCACCTCGCGGCGACGCATCGACGTCAACGGCAGCCTCGGGTGCAGCCTGATCTGCAAGTTCTGCTGGCACCTCGGCACGACCGGGGACATGGTCATCGAGCCCGACGCCTCGGGTAAGAACGATGTCCGCTTCACCTACGGGCGCACGATCCGCTACCACAGCCCGGACTACATCGTGGGCATGGTGAAGCACCTGCGAGACACGTATCAGGTCGACTTCGCGAGCTTCATCGACGAGAACCTGTTCACGATGGACGTCTCGAGCGGCCGGACCTGGCTGCTCGAGCTGTGCGCGAAGTGGATCGAGGCCGGGTTGCAGCCGAGCTGCCGCCGGGATGGAGTGCCGCACGACCACCGCTGTACGGGCGGCGTGCACTGGGGCGGCACGAGCCACGCCTCGCTGCACCGCCCAGCAACCCTGCGAGCGATGTACGCCGCGGGGTGCTCGCACTTGGTGTATGGGCTCGAGTCCTTCGACCCCGGAGTGCTCAAGAACCTGGGCAAGGGGACGACCGCTCGCACCAACTTCGAGAGCGTCGGCGTGTGCCTCGAGTCGGGCATCGCACCGCTGCCAAACATCATCATCGGCTTTCCCGAGGAGAGCTTCGCCAGCGTTCGCAACACGATCGTCGCGCTGCGCGAGCTCGACATCCACGCGCGTCCGCACTTCGCCACGCCGTACCCGGGGTCAGAGTGGTACTACGCCTACAAGGACTCGATCATCGCGCAATACGGCGGCGACCTCGAGAGCTTCATCGCCGACCTGGGCGACGCGTCCAAGCCCACCGCGGTGATTTCACACCGGTTCTCGCCGATGGACTTGCTCGGCCTCCAGCAGATCGTCGCCCGCCGGGACCTGCGTCTCCTCGACCTCGCCGAGCAACACTGGAACGAGACGCGCACCAATGCGGTCCCGCTCGCGACGCCACAGGACTCGTTCCATATCGTGAAGAAGAAGGTCCAGGCCCCCGTCGGGGAGCCGGCACTCGGACTTTAGGTTGTGCTCCACGGCAAGCGAATCGCGTCGATCATCGGGGCGCGAGCCGGCTCGAAGGGCCTGCCCGGAAAGAGCCTCCTCGACCTGGGAGGTCGGCCCGTCATCGCCTGGACGATCGAAGCCGCGCGCGGCTCGCGATACCTCGACCGCGTCGTCGTGTCCACGGACAGCCCGGCGATCGCTGCCGCCGCGCGCGCGGCCGGCGCGGACGCACCGTTCCTCCGACCCGAGGAGCTGGCGAACGACACGTGCTCCATCGAGGCCGTGGTCGCGCACGCGCTCGCGACCCTGCGTCGTGACGGCGACCTAGGTCGGTTCGACTACGTGGTCCTGCTCCACCCCACGATCCCGTTTCGCACGCCGGCGCAGATCGACACGTGCCTCGAGCGCTATTTCGAATCCTCGCCCACCCCCGTCGACACGTTGGTCTCGGTCGCCAGCGCGCCCGACAAGATCGGCTGGCTCCTGTCGTCGCGGGACGGGCGGCACGTGCACTTCGCGTTCGACGTCGGAACCGACCTGCGACGCCAGGCTCTTCCGTCCTACTATCTGCCCAACGGCGTGTTCTACGTCGCCCCGGCGGACCCCTTCCCGGGCCGCTTCTACGCCGACGCCACGCGATTCGTCGTCCTCGACGACCCCGACCTCGTAGACCTCGACACGCCCGATGACCTCGATCGGGCGCGAGCAGTCCTGGCACGCCGACGTCGTGCTCCTGCGCCCGCCCCCGATCTCGTGAGCCCGTGATGACCACACCCGACCGCACGCCGCCCGCACCCTGGCAATTCTGGGGCCGCCGCCCCGACGAGGGGCGATGGAAGGAGACGATGCCGGCCCGCGCCCGCGGCGAGTTGGCCGAGATGGAAGCCACCAAGCAACTCGTCGAGATGCTGAGGGCCGAGTACCGCCCCGGCATGCGCATCCTGGACGTGGGGTGCAATGTCGGCCACTACCTGCGCGGCATCCGCAGGCTCGATCCAACGGCCGACTACACGGGAGTCGATGCCTACCCCCATTACGTCGAGCTCGCCCGAGAGCTGTTCGCGAACGACCGTCACGCGTGCTTCGAGGTCAAGAGCATCCTCGAGCCGATCTACCCCGACGATCCGCGCGATCTCGTGTTCTGCTGCAATGTACTGCTGCACCTGCCCGGGTACGAGACGGCGCTCCGCAACCTCGTCGCGAGCACGGCTCGCGTCTGCTACGTGCGGACGTGCCTAGCGGAGTACACGACGATCGTCAAACGTGCCCTGCGGCCGGTGTTTTCTCCCGAGGGTGAGCCGCTCGACTTCAGCTATCACAACACCTACGAGGTCGGCGGCTTCACGGACTTTGCCCGCTCCCTCGGGTGCACGGTCGAGATCGTCGAGGACCGCTGCGACCCGAATGCCATCTCCCGCGAATACGACACGACGAAGGCGCAGGTCGGCACGCGAATCGTGGGCGGCCAGCAGGTGGATGGCAACGTGATCTACCACTGGAAGTGGGCCGTGCTGCGCGTCAATGGCGCGCCCGGCGCGCGGACGCGTTGATCTACCGCGACGCTGCGGACGTCGAGGCCGGACGGTGAGCACGATCGCGATCGAGATGGAGACCCCGCGCCGAGACGTCAAGACCGTCTCGTTCCTCGCGTTCTGGCTCATCCACCGCTACGGGCACCGCGTCGTGATCTTCGGTTCGCAGAACGAGCTGGCAACGCTCGTGTGCCATCGCCCGGAGGTCATCGTCCTCCCGCACGTCCGATACGCCCGCATGGCCGAAGCCATGGCGTTCGCGCGCGATCGAGGCACGCCCATCGCGCTGCTCCCGAGCGAGGGCATTCCTCCCTGGGACGACGTCATCCCGTTGATCACGGTCGGCGCCGAGGAATTCCGCGCGGACGTCGCGTTGTGGATGTCGTGGGGCCGGCGGGCTGCGCAGTACTGCGCAGCCCACCGAACCGTCCCCAACGCCCGCATCGCCGTGACCGGGTGCCCGCGCTTCGACACGCAGCTTCCGCCGCTACGCCCCCTGCTCCCGACCCGCGACGAGCATCGCCGGCGCCACGGCATTCCGGCGGATGCCCAGGTCGTGACGTGGTTCTCGAGCACCATCTACGCAAACCACCCGCTCGGGTCCGAGGAGCTCGTGCGGCGCGCCCTCGAGCCGCGCAGCTCGGCGGACTTCTTCAACGCCCACTACGACGTCCGCGCCGTCACCTATGACCACCAGACGATGTACGACCACTTCATCGAGATCTTCGCGCGCCACGCCGTGGCCCATCCGGAGGTGTTCCACCTCGTGAAGCCGCACCCGGCGGATCAGGTCGGACCGATTCGAGCCCGCCTCGCGCATCTGCCCAACGTGGGAATCGCCCCCGTCGCCGAGCCCGTCGACGCGCTCATGGCGTACGGGGACGTGCAGATCAACTGGCGGTGCTCGACGTCCTTCGAGGCCTGGTACCGCGACGTCGAGGCTCCCGTCATCACGGTCGAGCACCCGAACCTCCGATCCGACTACAACGTCGGGCTCACCGTCGGCAACGAAGTCGTCCACGACTTCGCCGGCTTCGACGCCGCGGTCGCACGTTACCTCGGCGGCGGGCGGCCTGGCCCCGAGCTCGTGGCGCGACGTCGCGAGTTCCTGGACGACTACCTGCACCGCCCCGAGTCCACGGCCGCCGAAAGCTGTGCGCGCGAGATCGACCACCTTGCCGGCGAGGCCCCACCTCCGCGGTGGACGTGGGGAAACGTCCGACGAGCCGCACGCCATGTCGCGCGCCAGCTGCCCAAGGGCCACTGGCAGACCGTGCGGCGTGCTCGCGACGAGGAGAAGCACCTCGACCCCGACGAGGTCAAGACGTGGATCGATCGCCTCAACGACGTCTTTGGCGGGAAGGTCGACGCGAGTCGCTACGAGTTGTTCGCGTGAGGTGCGAGACGTGACCGCCGGGGTGCGCAGGGTCGTGAGCCTTCTGCGCGGCATTCACGACGAGCTCCTCGGCCCTCTCGCGATTCAATTCTGGGCGTCGGTGGTGCTGATCGCCATCCAGGCCCTGTGGGCGACGGTCGTGCTCTCCGCGCTGGCCGCCTTTCTCCAAGGGATGCTCGACGCGGGCAAGGTGGCCGCCGCGGGCGAGCTGCCCGCCGTGCTCCGCCCGATCTACGATCGCCTCGCAGCGTACTCGCCGGAGGAACGCGCCTTGCTCGGCTTCGCCTGCACGGGCGCGGCCGTCGTCGCGGGCAGCCTGCTGTCGACGCTCGTGTCCCTCTTCACCACTCGGTTCTCCACCCGGTTCATCTGCCAGCTGCGCGCCGCAGTCTTCGAGGCGCTCCTCGCCAACCCGATGGCCTACCACGACGAGCAGCGAAAGGGCGCGCTGCTCCAACTCCTCGTGACCGAGGTACGCGGCTGCTACAGCGCCGTGCGCGTGGTGTTGTTCTTCATCGTCGAGGCCTTCGAGGTCGCCGTCTACCTTGCGATCCTCGCGACGCTCTCGCTGGGGTTGACTCTTGCCGTCGGCGCGCTCGGCCTCCTGTTCGTCGGGCAGAACTACTGGACCACGCGCCGCATCAAGCGCATGTCCGACATCGCGCTCGTCGAACGGGAGCGATTGATGGCGACGGCCGAAGAGCGGCTGGGCGCCGTCAAGCTGATCAAGCTCCTCGGCCTTCACGAGGCATCGAGTGCGCGGTTACGGGCGGCGAACGACGCGTCCGAGCACGCCAACCTTCGCGTTGCGAACCTGACTCAATGGCAGCAGACGACGACCCTCGCGGCGAGCTTCGTGTGCCTGGCCGGCCTGTCGCTCGTCGCGCTGCGCGAGGGGCTCCTGTCGCTCGCAGCCCTGGCCGTGTTCTTCTACGTCCTCGCGAGCCTCGCAAGCGCCTTCAAGGGCGTGAACCAGCGCGTCAACCTGTTCGCAACGAGCCTTCCGTCGGCCGAACGCGTGCTCGCCTTCGTTCGAGACGCGGCCCGCCGACGCGAGGCCGATGGCGGAGCGAAACGCGACGCGTTGTTCCAGCGCCAGATCGAGCTCCGCGACGTGAGGCTCTCGTACGGTGATCGCGCAGCGCTGCACGGGATCGACCTCGTGATCGAGCGTGGACGCACGGTCGCGCTCGTCGGCCACTCGGGCTCCGGAAAGACCTCCATCGCCAACCTGCTTCCTCGGCTGTACCCGCCGACGAGCGGCGCGATCGAGCTCGATGGCGCACCGATCGAGTCTTTCGATCTCTCGTGGTTGCGCTCGCGCATTGGCCTCGTCAACCAGGACTCCTTCATCCTCAACCTCTCCATCGCCGACAACATTCGCCTCGCGAGGCCCACGGCCACGCACGCCGACGTCCTCCGCGCGGCCACCCTTGCGAACGCCGACGAGTTCGTCTCCCAGCTGCCGTCCGGCTACGACACCGTCGTCGGCGACCGTGGCGTCAAGCTGTCCGGCGGCCAACGCCAGCGGTTGCACATTGCCCAGGTATTCCTCAAGGACCCAGAGCTGTTGATCCTCGACGAGGCCACCAGCGCGCTCGACACCGAGTCCGAGCAGTCGATCCAGCGCGCGCTCGAGCAGCTGGCGGCCGGACGCACGACGCTCGTGATCGCTCACCGACTCTCGACGGTGCGTGCGGCCGACCTGATCGCGGTGCTCGACGGTGGACGCGTCGTCGAGCGCGGACGTTGGGCCGAGCTCGTTTCGGCGGGCGGCCCGTTCGCACGCATGGTCGCGGCACAGGACTTCGCAGGGCCTCCCCCACCACCCCCGACGAGGGAAGCATGACCCAGCCCCACGCCTTCGCGATCGACGGCCGCCCCGTGGGTGGGACGGCCCGGTGCTTCGTCATCGCCGAAGCGGGTGTCAACCACAACGGGCGCCTCGACCTGGCTCGGGAGCTCGTGCGTCGCGCCGCCGATGCCGGCGCCGACTGCGTCAAGTTCCAGACCTTCCGCGCCGAGGAGGGCGCCACCGCCCGCGCACCGAAGGCCGCGTACCAGCTCGAGACCACGGACCCGGCCGAGTCGCAGCTCGACATGCTGCGCGCGCTCGAGCTCGCTGATCAGGACTTCGCCGCTCTGCGCGAGCTGGCCCGCTCGCTCGGCGTTGCGTTCCTCTCGACTCCGTACTCGACGGGCGACGCCGACCGGCTCCAGTCCATCGGCGTCACGGGCTTCAAGATCGCGTCGGGACAGATCGTCGAGACGCACTTCCTCGAGCACGTCGCACGCATGGGATTGCCGATGATCGTGTCCACCGGGATGGCGACCCTCGACGAGATCCGCCGCGCCGAGGGCATCCTCGCGAGGATGAACGTGCCGCGCGCGTATCTGCAGTGCACCACCAACTACCCGTCCCGAATCGAGGACGCCAACATCCGCGCGATGCAGACGATGGGCGCGGTGCTCGGGGCGACCGTCGGCTACTCGGACCACACCGAGACCACGTCCGCGTGCCTCGCCGCGGTGGCCCTCGGCGCACGCGTCATCGAGAAGCACTTCACCCTCGACCGCACGATGCCCGGACCCGACCACGCGTCGTCGGTCGAGCCGGCCGAGCTCGCCGGGCTGGTGCGCGCGATTCGCGAGGT
>ORMF011342740.1_pt1 | contig 10139 bp, 10 predicted proteins | sample 1779871 | NCBI WGS metagenome assembly ORMF01 (sample SAMEA104232316, study PRJEB22302) | groundwater metagenome | biome: forest; feature: aquifer; material: groundwater | place: USA | collected 2011-08-07 | depth 5.4 m | reverse complement strand
GTTCCGGTTATGATGGAACCATTAGCAAAACGATCCAGTAAAGATAAAAATATTGTTGAAAGATTCCAGGTAATTGTGGCTGGTTCGGAATTAGGAAAGGGATTTAGCGAGCTTAACGATCCGATAGATCAGCTCGGCAGATTCAATGATCAGGCTAAACTTAGAGAGGCTGGAGACGAAGAAGCTCAAATGAAAGACGATGAATTTGTAGAAGCTTTAGAATATGGAATGCCTCCAACTTGTGGCTTTGGAATGAGTGAGCGGGTATTTAGCTTCCTAATGAATAAAACTGTCAGAGAGTGCCAAATTTTCCCATTAATGAGGCCTAAGAAGGAACAAAGTTAAAAGTTTCATAAGTTAAAAGTCAAAAATTTAACCAAAAAGTCAAAATTAAGTAATTTATAAATGATTAATCAAAGAGGTATTGGGGCTATAGGTATTATTTTGGCGATATTTGGTTTTTTGATAATTGGTTTGGGATCTGGGGTGGGTATTGGATATTATCAAGATAAAATATTAAAAAAAGCCGATACCCAAATTTACAACAATAAAACTCAAGAATCTACTACTACTCAACAAGTTATATCAATAAATGATTGCAATACTATCCAAGTAGAAAACGACAAAAATTCCTGTTATGTAAAAGTTGCTATTAAGGAAAAAGACTTAACAACCTGTGATAATATAACTAATCCCGTAGCAATTTTTCCTTGCTACTTTAGAGTTATTGGCGCGAATAAAGATCTACCCGTATCTGCCTGTGATAAAGTATCTGACAAAGACGCGTGTTATTATCACTTTGCAACTATTAGAAATCTTGATATTGATAAAAAAGATTTGTCTGTTTGCGACTTAATACAAGATAGCTCTTCTAAAGATAGCTGCTATCTTAATGTTTTGGCAGAAAATAAAGATATAAACAATTGCGATAATATTAAAAATTATGAAGACGGAAGATGGTTTTGTTATCTTATTGTGGCAGAGAATTCAGATGATTCAAAGATCTGTAATCAAATTCCAATTCAGGCTTATAAAGAAAAGTGCTTATCTGAATTAACAAAATAATTTTTTTCATTGCGTTTAGTTTGTAAATTATAAATTTAAAATTCTAAATTAAGACATATGCTTGATATAAAATACATAAGAGAAAATAGTGAAAAAATTAAAGAGGCTATAAAGAATAAGAACATTGATCTGAATATCGATGAGCTTTTGGCTATTGACGATAAAAGACGCTCCTTGCAAATGGAGATAGACGAGGTAAGAGCTAAAAAAAATAAATTGGCTGATGCCGGAAAATCCGGAAAGCCAACCAAGGAGCAGATCGAGGAAGGAAAATTGCTTAAAACAAAAGTTGTAGAAATTGAGGCCGAATCAAAAATTGTTCAGGAAAAATATATGGCGCTCATGGTTAAGGTGCCAACTATTCCCGCGGATGATACTCCGATCGGAAAAAGTTCAGAAGACAATATTGTAATTGGAGAATGGGGCAAAAAACCGGAATTTATTTTTAAACCAAAAGACCATATTGAGATCGCGGAAAATTTGGATTTAATTGATTTTGAAAGAGGCGCGAAAGTAGCCGGCTATAGAGGTTATTATTTAAAGGGAAGAGGCACTCAGCTTGTCATGTCTTTAATGATGTATGCTTTAAATAAAATGGCAGAAAAGGGCTATACTCCTTTTATTCCGCCAACTTTAGTAAAGGGCTTTGCTTTATTTGGCAGTGGATATTTTAAAGGCGCTGAATACAATGGCGATGTAGACGAAATTTATCAGATCGCTACTTCGGACAAGGAAGTTGATGGTTCCAAAATTAAAGAACAGAAATTTTTAGTTGGTACAGCTGAGCCTTCGCTTTTGGCTTATTATTCCGGTGAAACTTTAAAAGAAGAGGATTTGCCTATTAAAATTTGCGGATTCAGTCCGTGCTATAGGAGCGAGATAGGCAGTTATGGAAAAGATACAAAGGGACTTTATAGAGTTCACGAATTTATGAAAGTTGAGCAGGTTGTTATTTGTAAAGCCGATATTGAAGAGGCAAATAAGCTTCAAGAAGAAATGGTTGGCATTTCAAAAGAAATGCACGAAGATCTTGGTTTTAATTATCGCCAGCTTAGAATTTGCACCGGAGATATGTCTGCCGGAAAATATAAGTCATATGATCTGGAGGCTTGGCTCCCGGGCTCTAACAGATGGGCGGAAACCGGCACGGCCAGTAATTTTTTAGATTGGCAAGCCAGAAGACTGAATGTTAAATATATTGATAAAAATGGCGAAAAGAAATATGTGTATATGTTGAATAATACAGCCATGCCCTCGCCGCGTCCTTTTATGGCAATTTTAGAATCTTTTCAGACTGAAAAGGGGACCGTTAAGATTCCCCAAGTTTTGCAGAAATACACCGGCTTCGATGAAATAAAGAGATCTTAAATTTTATAAAATATTGAATAAAAAATCGCCCAAGGTTTTTCCGAAGGCGATTTTGCTTAGAGCAGATACAGCTTTAGGGTTATAAGGTGCAGGCACATGATAAGTATTTCAATAATCAGCCAGCACTTAACCACTTTTTCGTATTTGCCCAGCATTATTATCACGGCAATTATTGTTCCGAGCACGGCATGGATTACCAGCCAATTATTAAGACCGATCGTTTTATGGGCAATTAGATTTAAAGGACCCACTTCGTAAGCCCAGCCATTGGTTATCCAGATATATGTTGCTATTCCGTCCAGATAACTCAAGATCAAGGCAATTAAAAGCATTATGAAGATGCTTTTTTTCATTTTACTCACCCCCCCGTTTAACTATCAAAGTGCACTTATACTTTTAGTGTAGAACTGTGAAAATAAAAGTCAAAGCTCATTTTAATAAATAAATATAAGCTTTCGATCTATGCTTCGCGACGTTTATAAAAAAAACCGTTTTTTCATTTTACCTCTCTTTTTGGTAAGATTATATTAAGCTTCTAATTCTGGGATAGATACTTAAAAAATGCCTCCCAAACTCTTAAAAACTTGGATCGAAATAAATAAAAAGGCGGCAATTAAAAATGTTAAAACATTTCGTTCTTTGGTTTCAAATAAAACTCAAATATGGGCCGTGGTAAAGTCCAATGCTTATGGCCATGGTTTGGTTATTTTTTCAAAAATAGTCGACGAAGCTGGTGTTGATGGGTTTTGTGTGGACAGCGTAAAAGAAGGAAATAAACTTCGAGAAAATAATATTACTAAGCCTATTTTAGTTTTGGGTCCAACCCTCCAGGGTTTATTAAAAGAAGCACAAGACAATGAAATAACAATTACTATTGCCAATAAAGAATCTTTAAAGGAATTTTTGAAAAGCACCGCCAAGCCAAACTTTCATTTAAAAATTGATTCCGGAATGCATAGACAGGGTTTTTATCCGAAAGACATTCCCAAAATAATTTCTTCATTAAAAAAAGTAAAAAATAATTTTAAGGGAGTTTATACTCATTTTTGTTCTGCTAAGGATATTAATTATCCGACGTATACAGAACTGCAATTTAGTAATTTTAATAAAGCTTTGGTTGTGTTAGAAAGGGCCGGTTTTTCCGCCAAAGGCGGATCCGCCTTGGGAGGAAATAATTTGGTTAAACATGTAGCTGCTACCGGCGGAACTTTAATAAATAAAAAATATCATTTAGATGCAGTTCGTATTGGCATAGGTTTGTATGGTTTGTGGCCATCAAAAGAATTAAATATTTATTTTTCGAAAATTAAACTTGCACCTGTTTTTTCTTGGAAAGTTTTAGTGAGCGATGTTAAACGAATTAAAAAAGGTGATTATATCGGCTATGATCTCACTGAGCGAGCCCTCAAAGATGGTCAAATAGCAATTTTGCCGATTGGATATTGGCATGGTTTTTCAAGGGTTTTTTCTTCTTTGGGCAGTGTTTTAATAAATGGAAAACTGGTTAAAGTTCTTGGCAGGGTATCTATGGATATTATTGTTGTGGATGTCACGGGAATAAAATGCAGAGTTGGTGACGAGGCGGTAATTGTAGGCAAACAAGGAAAAGCCGAGATTGCAGCCGGGGATGCGGCCGGACAGATCGGAACTAGTCATTACGAATTGATTACAAGAGTAAATCCTCTCATTGAAAGAATTGTTAAATAATCATGGGTCATTCGTAAACTCGTATTAATTCCTGCCTACCGGCAGGCAGGCGTTATTTGTTGATTATATGGAAATTTATTCCGATAAAAAAAGAATATCAAAAAAAAGAAGATTTCTTAGAATAAAGATCTATCTCGTCTTTCTATTATTAGCACTTTTAGCGTTTGGATTTTTTTATTTCATTACATATGCCTCTTTATTTAAAATAAGAAATATTATTATTGAAAATAATAAGTTTTTAACAAACGAAGAAATTTTGACAAATCTGAAACAAAGAGTTTTAAGTACTTCTTTTGGAGGGCAGGCCGGTTTTGATAGTATATTGGCTTGGCCAAGCGGAGAGATTGAGATATATGATCCCGCTATTCTAAATATAAATATTGAAAAGGAATGGTTTAAGAGAAATGTAATAGTACGGGTAAATGAAAGGGGGAGGTTTGCTATTTGGTGCAATTCTCAGGCAAATAATTGCTATTGGATAGATAAAGAGGGCTATGTATTTGCTGATGCTCCGGTAACTGAAGGATCTTTGGTTTTTACTATTTTTGATACAAGTGATTCAAATTTATTTCCGGGTTCAAGAGTTGAAGAAGATAGGTTCGTGGGTAATTTAATTTCTATCTTGGAAAATTTCTATAAAACCGAATTTGAAGTTAAAAAGATCACTTCAGATAGCGCATTAAAAGAAATTCGCATTACGACTACAGAGGGACCAACTTTTATTTTTAGCACCAGAATTGACTCTTCAAAGAATCTTAGTTTAATTAAAGATCTTGATCTAAATAAAGTAGAGTATATAGACCTGACAGTTGATGATAAGATCTTTTATAAGAATCTATCTCGATAAAAGATCTAATCCAATTTATAAATAAACATAGAGGCACCAACTTTGTAGTTTGGAGACATAGGATCTTTAAGCCATAGATATTCGTCTTGCGGGTTTCGGTCAAAATTATCAGCTTTTTTTGCAACTGCGTTTTGAAGTGTATAGTTTGAAATTGCCAGCCATTTTATTTCGCTTTCAAGTGGAGTGCCCATAGCAGAATTCCAATCCTCAGCTTTGTCGCCTAAATAATATTTTACACTTCCTCCGCCGAAATAATCTACGGCTATTTTGTCTATTTTTTTAGTATCTATAAATTCCTTAAGTCGTTTTAAATCTTGACCCCAATCAAGATTTGAATCCGAGACATATTTATATCCGTCGAAATTTCCACCGAAAAATTCATTAAAGCGGGAGAGGTAGTAGGGGTTTGTACTTATTGTGCCAACTATAAGCCAAATCAAAAGTCCGGTTAAAATAATAGATTTAATTACTATGTTTAATATTTTATGTAGCGTGTTTGTAAGTTTTTCGCCTAAATTTTCGGAAGTATTTTGGGGTACGATATAGAATAATTTTTTGATAGCTTGGATAGATAAAATATAGATAAATGGAAGTGTGGGCATAATATGTCTAAACCCGATGTTTAAATTGCTATTCATGCTGTATAGCCAATATCCAACAATGAAAATCAACATCGAGAGTTCTGAAAAATTCGTTGTGTAGTATTCAAAGAATTTATTTTTTATAGTTTTACCGCCCCTAGAAATTGTTTTTAAAATACCCCAGAACCCCAAAATAAAAGCAATAAAAATAATAATTAGATTTGGCAGAGTTTCTTTCATTACGAAAATAATAGGGAAGTATAGGGGGTTTCCTTGGTTGGAGACTTCGCCTAAGAAGTAATTTATGCCTCCTTCTGAGGATCTTTTAATCACCATTAAAATGCCTAGGAAATATTCACCAAGGGGACGAAGAAGTGTGTTTTGGGACATTGCTAAAACCATATCTACTAAGGGGCTATTTGTAAAAGATGCCAAGATAGCGTTGGTATCAGAATATTGTTTTTCTATCGGATAATTTAGCGTGAATAGGCCGTAAATTAGATATATCAATGCTCCGCCAATTATAAATATTAAAAAAAGCCGGCTAAAATCAACATAAAAAAAAGTAAATATTTTTTTAAACTTATTTTCTACAACCGGGCTTTTTATTTCCCTTAAAGCTTTTTCTATGAACGAGACTAAAACTATAAGTATAAAAAATGGAACTAAAAGGACTGCTGAAAATTTAAGCAATTGAGCTAGTCCAAAAGCAAGTCCAGCCATCATTAAATTTTTCTTTGATGGATCGTAGATCGCTTTTAGAAAATAATAAGTAGAAATTAAAATACCCAGAGTTGCTCCTATATCGGTTGCAACATAGTGTCCGTGTGCTAGAAAATTTGGAGAAAAAGCTATTAGAATAGCCGGTAAAAGCCCCCACCATTTTCCAATAAGTTCGCTGGCCCAAAGATATGTAAAGCCAATAAGAACTAGCAATAAAAGCATTGGCACGATGCGGCTATAAAAAATTATTTTGTCGGCATCGTTGCCGGAATTATATAAAAATTCTTTTCCGATTTCCCACTCAGGATTTACTTGGTTTTGCCAATTATTACTATCAATTGGAAATTTTAGATCTAAAAATAAAAGCGGTATAGCAGATAGAGCTTTTACTAGCGGGGGGTGTTCTGGATTTAATCTGTGGTCTAAAAATTTAACATATGAATAGCCGGCCGGGATATGGGCGAGCTCATCCATAATAGCCGAGTCTTGCTTGGCCGATTTAAGCATCAGTAAAAAAGAAGATATAAGTATTAGAGACAAAAATAATTTTGGAAGATGATTTTGTAGCTTTATCATGATTGTAATATAATAATTATACAATTTTACAATAAATAAACACATGATTTACGAAAGACAAAAATATTTTGAAGCAGTTAAATTGCAACTAGAAACCAATATGCTTTTCCATTCTTTAGCTCTCGAAGCTTGTATGGGCGGAATTTATGATTATTTAAAATCGCAAGGGCAAATAAGCGACCGAGAACCAAAGAGAGAAGACTGGTTGTCAGCGGGATTATTACATGACATAGATTACTCAGAAGAATTTAAGGATTTTCATCCAACTAAAATCATGGAGGTGTTGGCGAAATATAATTTAGAATTATCAGACGAAGTAAATCAAATTATTAGAGCCCATAGCCCTAAACAAAGCGGGGTTCAACCGATGTCAAAGGCGCAGTGGGCGATTTTTTGCGCTGATAGTCTTACCGGATTAATAACGGCTACTACATTTGTATTGCCATCAAAAAAGATAGGTGATGTGAAACTGTCTTCTGTTGTAAAGAGGTTTTTGAAAGAACCAAGATTTGCAGCTGGTACTAGAAGGGATGAAGTGGCGACGTGTTCAAATCCTGATGGATTGAATATTCCTTTAGAAAAATTCATTGAAATTTGTTTAGTTTCGATGCAAGGTATTGCGAGTCAAATAAATTTATAGATGAATTAAGTAAGGAAGAAAAAATGATCTTTTGACCTCCGAGGACCGAAGAGACTTGCAATATTTTAGTCCTCGGAGGTCAAAAAATAATATTAAAATATGAGTTTTGGACTTTTACGGTTTCCTAAAAATGATAGGCATTTTCTTTGGACAGATCATTCTAAGTCAAAGATGATCCAGTATTTTATTTCCGAATCAAAAATACGGGGCATTATCAAGAAATACGACAGAATAGAGACGGGAATAGTTCCTAATACTGTTGCGGTGATGAAAAGGAATGATAAGGTGATGAAAAAATCAGCCTCGCCAAAGGCGGGCGAGCCTCGTCCCACTCGTAAGAATGGGCGGGAAGAGTTGTGGGTGATGTATCAAAAAATAGGTAACAAAAAGATTGGAGAAAAATTAAATATAATTTCAGTTTGGCGTTATCCAGGCGTGAGCCCTAAAAAAGAAATTCCTATTCCGGAGGATGTTTTATTCGAGATAGAAAATATCTAATCTTACGACCGCGTCGGTCGTAAGATTAGAAATCGAGCCCTTTCTTTTGGGGAAAATTTTTCAATGGCATAGCGCAGCATAACTCTTGGCATTTTGTGAGCGTGCTCTTCTAAAAACTTAATTTCAATTTGTTTATTTCTTTTGCCAATTTCACGGAGCATCCAACCAACGGCCTTATGGATCAGGTCGTGTCTGTCTTTCAGGAGCATTTCAGAGATCCTTAGAGAATCTTCAAATTTATTTTCTCTTATAAACCAAAATGTGGCTAAAACAGATATTCTTTTTTGCCAAAGTTTTTTAGATTTAGCTAGTTTGTATAGAATTGATTTGTCTTTGTTTAATAAATATTCCCCAACTATTTTCGGTGCTGAAACATCAACTAGATCCCAATTGTTTATATTCTTGGCATTTTTAATATAAAAATCAAAAATCTTTTTCTTTTCTAAGTCGTTGGCCTTCTTGTATTTTGAAACCAAGATAATCAAGGCGCAAAAACGATGCTCGTGTATTTTACTGTTGAGTAGTTTTTGAATATCGCTAAGGTTTAGGTCTGCGTATTTTTTGGCAATCTTTCTTTGAATTGGAACCATTATTCCTAAGAAAATATCACCGTGCGCATATTCGCCAGGGGCGGTTTTAAAAAATCTTTGCAGTAGCTTTACTTGTTTGGGATTTGCCACGTGTTTTAATTCTTGTTGTAGTTGAGAGAATTTCATTTTTTAATAATATCATTTATATTATTTATTTATAACCCTGCTTTAACGCGTTAAAGTAATGGATGCGCAAGGCAAGTGCGGGAATGACAGAGCTAGATACTACACCGTGGTGTAGTGGCAGTAAAAATTATAAAATATAATTTAGAAATAGCCACTCTAATACATAAGGGTGGCGAAATAAATTACGAGTTAAATGTAGTGATCAAGGATATATTTAATTTAAAAAATAGTATAAAATATATGCATGAATAAACTATCTTTAGGTATTGTAGGACTTCCAAATGTGGGAAAATCAACACTTTTTAAGGCTATTACCAATAATCCGGTAAATATAGCCAATTATCCTTTTTGTACTATAGATCCAAATATAGGCGTAGTTTCAGTGCCAGATGAGAGGCTCGAGAAACTCAATGAAATGTCTAAGTCTAAGAAGAAAGTGTCTGCCGTGGTTGAATTTTACGATATAGCCGGCTTGGTAAGGGGTGCTAATAAGGGCGAGGGTTTGGGAAACCAGTTTTTAAGCCATATCCGAGAAACTAATGCCATCGTTGAAGTTTTGCGTTGTTTTAAATCGGCGGAAATTATTCACGTTGAAAATTCAGTTGATCCAATAAGAGATATGGAAATTATCAATGCTGAGTTGGCTTTGAAGGATTTAGATACCGTTGAAAAAGTTTTAAAGAGTTTGGAGGCCGAAGCGCGTTCCGGAAAGAAAGATGCCCAAAAAGATTTAGAAGTAGCTAAGAAGGTTCACGAAAGACTTTTGAAAGGACAGCTTTTAGTTGATCTAAGGCACGAACCGATTGTTAAAAAACTTCAGCTTTTAACTGCTAAGCCACAGGTGTATTTATTAAATGGTAGTCCGGAAGATGTTCCAGCTGGACTTGTAGAAAAAATAAAAGCTTTGGGAGCGGATTACATTATAAAAAATATTGCAGAAGATCAGGATTTAGCAGAATTGATCAGAAAGTCTTATGCGGTTTTAGATCTGATAAGTTTTTTTACTACAGGAGAAGACGAAACTAGAGCTTGGACAATTGTTAAGGGCGAAAAAGCCCCGCAGGCTTCAGGAACTATTCATACTGATTTTGAAAAAAGTTTTATCCGCGCCGAAACTATTAGCGCGACTAAATTACTGGAAATTGGCAGCTGGTCAAAGGCTAAACAAAAAGGCCAAATTCGTTCTGAGGGAAAAGAATACACAGTGCAAGACGGAGACGTAATTGAAGTAAAACATGGATAAGTTGTCTTGCCAAAGTAAAATAAAAATGGTATAATAAAATTATATGAAATTCGGTGAACAATTCCTCCACAAGAAAGATACCAAGCTTCACACCAGTAAAGCGGTAGAGTTGGAAATGGAAAGAAAGAAAATAAGAGGCGAAGAAGTTTCTCAAAAACCAGCGGAAAAAATATCC
>ORMF010885329.1_pt1 | contig 10139 bp, 8 predicted proteins | sample 1779871 | NCBI WGS metagenome assembly ORMF01 (sample SAMEA104232316, study PRJEB22302) | groundwater metagenome | biome: forest; feature: aquifer; material: groundwater | place: USA | collected 2011-08-07 | depth 5.4 m | reverse complement strand
GGAGTGCGCGTGCGCGAACTGGTGTTGATGACGTACGGCGCGTTGTCGATGCAGACCGTGCAGATCGACCCCGCCAACTCGGCCGGCGTCTTCAACGTGGACGCGGCCTTCTGGTATCAGGCGCGGCTTGATCGCATCCCTTTGTCGCGCGCGCCGTTCCTGTCCGCGGGCGACGACGCGCCGGCCGACGCGACCCTCTGAACAAACTCCATCCATGAGCACACCTCTGCCTACCGCGACTTGGGAAGCGCCATTGTTGAAGCTCGGCTTCGCGCGCGCGGGCGATGGCTTTCGCCGCGACGGGATGCTGTTCAGAAAGGAAGGCCGCTGGGGCTGCTTTGAATTGGTCTCGCCGCCGCCGAGTGATCCGCTGCGCGAGCAGCTCGGCGCGCCCGGTCTTTGGAAGTGGGTCCGCAACGGCGAGCGTGCGCGCTTCGTGTTCGAGGTCCCAAGCGAAGTGTTGATCAACGCGGACGACGAGGATCCGCCCGATCAAGGTGAGAACTCGCCTTTCGCGCGCTGTCTGGCGTGGGCAGAGACGGCGGCGGAGGCCAAGTCGCCTGTCGGTTGGCAGCCGCCCGCGCGCCATCTGCTCGACGCCTGGCTTCCGCAAAAGCAGCAGCTCACCGTGCAATCCGGCGCGCACGTTTGCCAGGGGGAGTTGATTTACACGCCGACTCGGCTGGCGTTGCGATTCCCGATTGTTTCCGCTCTGCCGGCTGACTTGCCCCCGGCGCGCGCGTTCTGGCTTCGCGAAGTTTTGCGCGACGCTCAAGACCGTTGGCGCATGGTCCGCCTCGGTCTGGCGCAAGAAGGGGAAGCCACTGCGGTGATTGCCGAGGTGGATTTCACCGGCGCGCCGGGCGGCGCGAGCGAGCGCTTGATTTTGGCCGGCCTGGATGGCCTGCGGTGGGTCGTCACGTGGCTGGCCGAAAGCGTGGAGTTCTTGTGCGATGTCACTGTGACTTCGCAAGCGCTGGAACTCTGCGCGGTTCATGAACCAAACCAAAAACGAAAGGAACAACCATGAGAGCCCCAACGTTGGAACTCATAGATGCCGTCGGCGCACCGAGCCCGGCGCGTCGGTCCACCTTTTCATTCGAGGTGACTGACGTGACTGGCACGCACGTCCTGGAAGCCCGGGACATGCAACGGTCCACGCCGGCGGGCGCCGCAGCCCGCGCATTGGCCGCGCGGATGACGCTGCCTGAAGACGTCCCCTGGATCTTGCGGGATGATCGCGGCGGCGTGTTACAGGACGACCTCGCGGTTGGCGACCAGGTGGATGCCGGCGCGAAGTTGACTCTGGCTCCGCGCGCCCATCTCGGCGCGCATCGCGGGTAGGGGAACCCCAAGGCCCGGCGGGGGCGGCGGCGCTGCTGCTGCCCCCGCTCAAGGCCGCTGAAAGCAGGTTTGAAAATGCGCTCTGCCTCTCGTCCTCGTCCTCGTCCTTCGTCCTCGTGCTCGGAATGTGGGCGGAAGATCGAGGACGAGGACGAGGACGAAGCACGAGAACGACCGTCGCCGCCATTTGTCACGCAGGCTCTTAATGCCCGGTGAAGTGCTCCATGTGAAATCACGAACGGTTTCGGACAGACCATCGTTCTCAACTCAGTTGCCTAACCTGAAACCCTCATTCCCGAATGACGAAACGATTTACTACACGTCCCGGGTTCCAGCCGCGCCGCTTCGCGCGCGCCGGCGTTCTCGGACGCTCTCTGGCGCCGCGCCCGGTTTTCTCGGTCTATCCCCGCAGCCTCCTGCACGGGTGCCAGCACGGTCATCTTACGGCGCAGTTCGAGGCTCAGGCCGCGGTCCTCGACAACGGATCGTGCCGCGGCAAATTGGCTGCGCGTCTGGTTCGCTCCCGCTGGGGCCGCGCGCTGTTGCACTTGTTGGCGCTGTTGCGCAGTCGCCGAAACGTCCGCTGGCACCTTGCCGGTATTCGTCGTGAGTTATGGAACCGACCCTGATCGAAGCCACCTCCGAAACGCAGCTCGCGGTTTCGCTCGATCCGCCGCCGCTATGCGTGCCCGTGCGGCGTGAACACAACGGCCCGGTGGTCGCCCGGGAACGGGTCACCAAGTCCGATCTGGCCGACGTGCTCAGCGAGGCCTGGCGCGACGCTTGTCTGCGCAAGGGGCATCCGGACGTGCCGCTGAGCCGCGTGCCGATGCGGTTGCTGCTGAATTTGAAAAGCCTGGCCAGCGACCGCTGCGTGAGTTACGCGTTGGAATTGTCGCTACCCCATGGCGAACACGTGACCCGCGAGTTCACGCTCAAGAGCCTCCACTCCGTCGCGATGCGCGGCGTGCAGCGATTCATCGACGCGGACAGGCTGCAGGCTAATCCGTCCCTGTTTTACGAGTTGGTTCACGACCGCGCGGGCGCGAAGGCGCGAGAGACAGCCGCGCCCGGTCCCGCCTTCGATGCGGCGGTCAAGACGCCGCCGCTGACTTTCCAGCGCGTGTCGCTCCGTCCGCTCTTGCGGGCCGCAACGCCCGTGCACGAGATCGACGAGGAGTGTTTTGCCGTCTTCTTCACGCAAGAAGCCTTCGCCAAGGCCGAGCGCTTCGCCCGCAAAGGCGCGCAGAGCCAGCCGCCGGTCGAGACCGGGGCCGTGTTGATCGGCACGCTGTGCGCCTGTCCGCAAACGGGCGAGTTTTTCTGCGTGGTCATTGATGCGCTCGAAGTGCTCGAAGCGGAGGAGTCCGAGTTTTCGCTTTCGTACACCGGCAAGAGCTGGCTGCGCATCCAGACGATGATGAAGGCGCGGCTGGCGGCAAATCCCGGCTGTACCGATCGCATCCTCGGCCAGTGTCACGGCCACAACTTCCTGCCGAACGGCGGCAAGATTTGCGAAGCGTGTCCCAAGCTGCCTGTGTGCAATTTGAACAACGTCTTCGCCTCGCAGGCCGATCAGAGCTGGTCGAAAGCGGTGTTCGCGCGGCAACCCTGGGCCCTCTGCGGAATCTTCGGGCTTACTGCGCGCGGCGATCGAGTCAACGGCCTCTTCACGCTCAAAGACGGTCGGCTTCAGACGCGCGGCTTCTACCTGCTGCCGGATTTCAAGCCTGAGCAGTTCAACGCGAACTCAGCCACGAATGAACACGACGCAGCATAGCGCTAACCGAAGTAGCGCAGATTTCCAATCTGCTGTGTCGCCGATTTCCAATCGGCAGAGCGCCGAACAGGCGAGCGCGCCCGGCTTGCCAATGGCCTGCGGGCTGGAAGCACCGCGCCACAGCGCAACGCAGCGAAGCCGCAACTTAAGCGGAGCGCGGACATTCCTGTCCGCCACTCCCGAACGAACATCGGCTTCGGACCCATCGAAGGCGCTCGTGTGGTTCCGGCCGCGGGCGGACAGGAATGTCCGCGCTCCTTCGGCTGCGGCTCTGCCGCGTTCACTCCCTTCGCGGTTAATCTGAAAAAACACCCTTAAGAAAACAAGCCTATGGCGAAACCGAAAAAGAATGGTCACATGCACGAGATGCTGCTCGATCCGTCGATCGAGCCGGAACAGAAGCTGGAGTTAATGAAGGCTGTCCTGAGTCACCCGAATCAGGAAGCCCACACGGCCCTGCTGGCGCTCCTGGAGGGAGCCAGCCCGGTGGACGCCGAGTCGGTCGCCGCCCAGCGCGCGAAACAACTGGCCGAGATCATCAAGTCGATGGAGGAAGGCCCGCTGCGCCAGGCGGCGTTCATCGAGATGACGCAGCCCAACGGCAGCGCCGCCAAACAAGCGTTCGTCGTGCTCGAGGACGGCGCGTACGCCTACACCGTCGTGCCCGATGAGCAACTCGGCGCGACGTTGCGCCGCGGCGACCGCGTGTTGCTGGAGGCCCGCGGCCGGGCCCTGCTGCACCGCGTCGCGAACGGACTTAAGGTCGGCGAAGAGGCGGTCTTCGAGCGCAAGATCGACGACCGCCACATCGAAGTGAAAATGGCGGCGGACCTCCGCTGGGTCTTCCTCGGCTCGCAGGACTTGATGGACCAAATCCAGGCGGGTGAAGTCGAGCCGGGCGCGACGGTCGTCGTGAATTCCAAACAGGCGATGGCCTTCGCCGCGTTGCCGCCGCAGGACGGCTTGTCGCACTACCGCTTCCTCATGAAAGGGCGCGTGCCGGACGTGAAGGTCGAGCGCGACATCGGCGCGCCACCCGAGTTCATCGAGGAGGTGGCCGAGACCGTGCGCCAGGAGATGACGCAGCCCGAATTGCGCCGCCGCTACAAGTTGCGCCGCTGCGTCACCAAGCTGCTGGCCGGCGTCAGCGGCAGCGGCAAGACGCTGGCCGTGCAGGCGCTGCACCGTCGTCTTTACGAGGTGATGAGCGAGGTCACGGGCACGCCGATCGAGCAGTTGCCGCCGCGCGTGTTCCGCTTGCAGAGCAGCCAGATTTACTCGATGTGGCTCGGCGAGTCGGATAAGAACCTCGACCGCTTTTTCTCCGAGGTCGAGCAAATGGCGGATGAGAAGTTCGTCGCGCCCGACGGCAAGGAATTCGTGCTGCCAGTTTTGGTAATCATCGAGGAGCTCGATGGGCTCGCGAAGGCCCGCGGACAGGACGCGGTTTATGATCGAATTCTCACGACCGCGCTGCAACGCCTGGACTCCACGCGGCCGGAGTTGAAGGACAAGTTGATCGTGTTCATCGGGACGACGAATGAACCGCAGCAAGTGGACCGGGCGTTCCTGCGGCGCATCGGCGGCACGGTGATCAACTTCGGCCGCCTCACGCGCCTGAGTTTCAAGGCCGTGCTGCAAAAGCACCTCACCGGCCTGCCCGTCGCCAGCCACAACGGCACGCCCCCCGAGGAACTCCAGCGCCATCTCACTCACGACCTCGTGGCGTGGCTCTTCAGCCCAAACGGGGCCGACAAGGGGATCGTGGAATTGACCTACGCAGGCTCGACTACGCCCGAGCTCCGCTATCGCCGGCACTTCCTCACGGGCGCGCTCGTCGATCTCGCGGTGCAACAGGCGTCCGAGGAGGCTGTGAACGCCGACCACGCCGGGACCAACGGCGGCGGCGTCACGCTGGAGCAGTTGATGCGCGCCTTCGATCGGCAAATCCGCGGCGTGGCCGATCAACTCAGCGAACACAACGCGCATCATTACTTGGATGTGCCGGCGGGCGCGCGCGTCGCGCACCTGCGGCGCATCCCGCAACCCACCCTTCTGCCTGTCGAACTCCAACGAACGGAAAACCCATGAAAGAACAAAACCGACCTGCAAACGAACGCTTCTCCAGCCGTGGCGGCCTGGGGAGCATTTTCGACGAAGCCGACGACACGGGCCGCCTGGTCACGGTCACCAGCGGCCCGTATGCTGAACAGTTGCCCGTGGGCAACGCGAGCGTGGGCGAAATCCGCGCCCGCTTCCGTGACCGGTTTGACATTGATCCGCGCAGTGTCGCGGTGCTCGACGGCCATGACGTGAACGACGACACCGTCGTGCGCGCCGGCCAGACGCTCATGTTCGTGCATCGCGCGGGAGAGAAAGGGCGCGGATGAAACGCCGCGCGCGGGTGGCGGCGCCTCGTTTCAGCGCGGCGCCGGCTGTCGTGCTCCTTGGCCATGAACCGTTACGCGGGAACGCCGGATTCATCCGGCAGAAAACAGCGCGGTCGAAGCGTCGGCTGCCGGATGAATCCGGCGTTCCGATCTTTCTCCGGTTCCGGGGTGCAACGCGCGCAAGGCGCACAACAACGGCGGGAGAGGGCCGGGGTGAGGGGGAGCGCCACGTCACAACCACCAACGTTCTTTCGCCGCGCGCCAGGAGCTTGCTTGACCACCCAGAGCACGCCTCGTCCGTCGTCCTCGTACTCGGAAGCTGCCTGGAAAATCGAGGACGAGGACGAAGGACGAGGACGACTCCCAGCACCATTGTTCAGACAGGCTGTAAGCCGTGATCAAACTCCCCACGCTGACTCCACTCAACGCCGGCACCCTTTTGCGAAAGCCAAAACCTATGGATCAAATCCACATTCACGGCCACGAAGCCCACGCCACCTCGCCTGAAGGCAAAACCGCTTCCATGCCGCTGGCCGATCTGCTCAGCCGGCTTTTCCCCGAACGCATGGACACCTGCGGCGTCGTGTTGCCCGACGGCGTGAAAGCGATCATCAACGGCGGCAACCATTCCATCTGGGTCCACGAGACACCGCCACGCGCGTACAACCTCCGATGGATCGCGCCGGATTCGCCGACGCAGTTCGGGCCGGGCACGAAGTATCGCCAGGTGCGCCTCGCGCTGCCGTACGTGATCGTGCTGGCGTGCTTCGTCCACGGCGAGAAGGGCAAGTTCACTTTGTCCAATTGCAACGAGGCGTTCTTCCGCACCGCGCCGTTCGCCAGCCAGGACGATGAACTGCTCTATCCGGCGCTTCTCAACTGCTCGAAGTTCGCCGCGCCCGAAGGACGGCCGGTGGCTTGGCTCTGCTCCCAGTATTTGAACCGCGCCAGCTTCGAAAAAGAGACCGATCTGAATCTCCGCGTGCGCAAGGCGTTCGAGGCGCTGCTGCATTGCCTGCTCGAAACCGGCTTCAACTACAGCAGCGAACACCACGAGGGCGCCAGTTGGTACACCGAATCGCGCGGCGTGGACGAGCGCATCGCCACGGTGGAAAACTGGGAAGCGGCCTCGGCGAAAGATGAGCTGTTCGTCCTCGACGTGCCGTGGCTGAAGACCGGCCTGTGCGTGCGCGCGATGGCGGAGCGGATGCTCAAATACCATCGTGCGGCCAAACCCACTGCGCCAACGGCGACCGTGCTGGCGCGGCTCATCTTCAACTTTTTCAACCAACGCAATGGCGCGACCTGACCGCATGATCCCAACGCAGAGACGCGGAGGCGCAGAGACGCAGAGGGATTTGAACGCGCGTGCTTTCAGTCCTTCACCCGTAATCGCTCCGCAATGGAACAATGAACTCCTCCCCCTCTGCGTCTCTGCGCCTTTGCGCCTCTGCGTTGAACCTCTACTGAGTAGATACGCCGAGCCGCGTGACGACGTGGCATTCCGGTTCGCCCAAGAAACTCACCATCCATGAAACTCCTCAGCGATAAACTCCTCACGCCCTTTCACCTCAAAACTGACTTTGACGCGCCGTGGCCTGAGCAGGAGAAGCTGTTTTATCTCCTGACCGCCAACGGCCTGTTCCGCTGCCGCAATCACCCGTTCTTCCGCAGCAGCGTGCCAGTCAACGATTGGCCCGCGGAGCTCGCGACCCATCGCCCTTTCCTCAAGCTGAGTTACCCGAAGATTCCACAGCGGCTTTTCGAGCGCGTGATCGGCTTCTTCGCGCGCATCGGCGATGACCACGGGGCTGAGGCCGCGGTGTTGCTCGCGTGGCACAAGACCGCTCTCCGCCTTGAAGTCATCGTGCCCGAGCAATGCACGCTCGTCGGCACGACATGGAGCGGACGCCCATTTCCCGTCGAGGTGCGCTACGAAATCCCGCACCTGCCGCCGGACCTGATGCTCATCGGCGACATCCACAGCCACGTCGATATGTCCGCCTACGCCTCCGCAATGGACAAAGACGATGAACTGCATCGCCCCGGTCTGCACATCGTGGTCGGTCGCCTCAGCCTCGAACCGCCGGACCTCCACATCGAAGTGACCGTCGATGGCACGCGCTTCCAAGTGCACGATCCCAAAATGGTGCTGGCCGGTTACCACCATCGCCGCCCGCATGAGGTACCGCAGGAGTGGATCGACAAGGTGAAAGTGGAGAGCTACGACAGTTACAGTCAGTCCCCCGATTTTCCACTTCGCGCCAACAACGGCTCGGTGGAGGTCGTGCCTCAGATCATCCAGAAACCGGGAACCGCCTCGCCTACTGACCAGGCCAACTCATCAAACGGCGGCACTCCGACTCACGAACCATCGGACTCAGCAGCGCACATCTCGCCGAAGACCAGCGGTTCAACGTCGCAAGACAACAGCCACAGCGATGACTCCTCGCCTCAGGTGTGCCCACCCGCTAGGCTTCCTCTCCCGTCGCACCGCGAGAGTGAGGAAGGCGCGTGCCCGGAGGACCATTCGCAAGGTGGCAAGATTCCGCAGCGGGGCACCAACAAGGAAGATCGGCCATGAGCCTTTCCCACATTCCACACGACCGACTCCTTCAGCCCGAGCTGCCGGAGAACACTTCGGTCAAACTGATCGGCCTGGGCGGCGTCGGCGGCATCGTTGCCCGTTACGGCGCGATGTTCCTCGCGTCGCTGGGCTGCGAGGCCCGGCTCGTGTTGATCGACGGCGACAGCTTCGAGCCGGGCAACGCCACGCGGATGTTCTTCGGCTGTTGCGGCAACAAAGCCGCCGTCACCCGCGACGAGCTGTTGCCGCGCTTGGCCGACTCTTGTCTGACACTCCTCGCCATCGAGGAGTTCCTCACCCCCGAGAACATCAGCCGCCTGCTCCACAACGGCGACCTCATCCTGCTCGCCGTCGATAACCACGCGACGCGCAAACTCGTCAACGACTTCTGCGCCACGCAACTGACCGACATGTGGTTGATCTCAGGCGGCAACGACGGCCTCGAACCGCCCGCGGACGGTCCCGCGCGGCGTGGCACCTACGGCAACGTGCAAGTCTTTCTCCGCCGCGCCGTCACCGACGGCAGCCCGTCGCTCGCCCGCTACCATCCCGAGATCGCGCCGCCGGCCGACCACTTGCCCACCGACAAGAGCTGCACCGAATTGATCGCCTCCGTCCCGCAGATCCTTTTCACCAACCTCACCGTCGCCGCCGCCATGCTGAACACGCTGTGGTTGCACCTCTGCGGCACGCTCCATTACAGCGAACTGGCCTTCGACATCGCGGACGGCTTGATGCGCCCTGTGCCGTTGCCGGCGCCGAAGGCGCACTCTGCGCTGCATCCGCCAACCCGCGGCTAGCGCATCCGAATGGGCGGCAGGACAGGGGGAGCACCTCGTCGTCGCTCGCCGCGTGTCCTGGACGCCAGCCAAAGCGGCCGGAGCGCCGATCTCCGATCCGGCGCGGTTCCATTCTGCCCACACGCCGGGTCGGAGACCGGCGCTCCGCATTTTCGGAGTCGAGAACGCAAAGGGAGAAGAATCTTCGGACTCTCGCGGTTCGGGAGAAGACTCCTTGCTTGGCGCTTGGGGATTGGAGGTTCTTTTGAAATTTGGGCTTGAGCCTTCGAGGTTTCGCGCATCGCGACGGTCCCGCGCCACTTTTTCGCCGCGCCGTGATGGCTTTTCGCCTTGGATTCCGCATTGATGGGTGTATGCAGTTGAGACCCAGACCATGAACACCCAGTTCAGCCGCGAACTCGCGATCTTTGCTGGCACCGTCAGTTTGCCCGACGGGGTCCAGCGCGCTGCCTACCTCGACCAAGCCTGCTCCGGCGACGCCGAACTGCGCCAGCGTGTCGAAGCGCTCCTGAAGGCGCACGCCGACGCCGGCACGTTCCTCCAAGCCCCCGCCGGGCCCGCTGCCGGTCGCGAGGCTCGCGTCTCCGAACCCGCGACGTTGCAAGTCGTGACCGAAAAACCCGGCGAGCGCATCGGCCGATACAAACTGCTTCAGAAAATCGGCGAAGGCGGCTGTGGCGTCGTTTATATGGCCGAGCAGGAGGAACCCGTCCGCCGCCGCGTCGCGCTCAAAGTCATCAAGCTGGGCATGGACACCAAGTCGGTCATCGCCCGCTTCGAGGCCGAGCGCCAGGCACTCGCGTTGATGGATCATCCGAACATTGCCAAGGTGCTCGATGCGGGTGCGACGGACGCGGGCCGCCCGTACTTCGTCATGGAACTGGTGCGCAGTATTAAGATCACCGAGTATTGCGATCAGAACAACCCCTCCACTCGCAACCGGCTCGATCTCTTCATCAAAGTTTGCCAGGCCATCCAACACGCGCATCAAAAGGGCATCATCCATCGCGACATCAAGCCCTCGAACATTCTGGTCACGCTCCACGATGGCGTGCCCGTGCCCAAAGTCATCGACTTCGGCATCGCCAAGGCCACGACCGACCAGCGTCTGACTGACAAGACCCTCTTCACCGCGCTCGAGCAATTCATCGGCACGCCGGCCTACATGAGTCCGGAGCAGGCCGAGATGAGCGGCCTGGACATCGACACGCGCAGCGACATTTATTCGCTGGGCGTGT
>ORMF011793888.1_pt1 | contig 10141 bp, 9 predicted proteins | sample 1779871 | NCBI WGS metagenome assembly ORMF01 (sample SAMEA104232316, study PRJEB22302) | groundwater metagenome | biome: forest; feature: aquifer; material: groundwater | place: USA | collected 2011-08-07 | depth 5.4 m | reverse complement strand
TTCGAGCACCTCGCGGTTATTCGCATCATAACCCTTGAATCCTGTGCGGCCCTTGAGCAGTGTGGCATCGGGACTGCCCACTAAGACCGTGCGGGTAATGCCTAGCCGTTTGGCGGCTTCCAAATAGGTGGGAATAACTTTCGCATTCTGCACATGTTCATGGGTATTAATGATGGAATAATCCGCGGCCGTGGAAGCGCGGATGCGGTCATATAACCGCGGGGTCAGGACTGCAAGCAGAATACAGCAAAAAGCTAAGAGGGCCCAAGTGCGGGGTCTCATGATTTTCCCCGGTTTTCAGTTTCTGTCAGAGGATTTATTTTTTTGCCAGGTCTTCTTTAACCAAGCGGTCAAAATTATCGAAGGGCTGCGCGCCGGAGACCAGCTTCCCATTGACAAAGACCGCGGGCGTGCCTTGAACGCCGTATTGCCCGCCCTTTTCTTTGTCCTTTGTGATCACTTCGGCTTTTTTCCCGTCCGAAAGACATTTTTCGAACTTCTTTTTGTCCAGCTTCGCGTCACCGGCTAACCGGATCAGATCCTGGTCGTTGGCAGGCGGAGCAGGGGTCTTGATTAAAACATCATGATAGGCCCAAAATTTACCTTGATCGTGCGCGCATTCGGAAGCTTCATGGGTCCGGTCCGCGCCCGCATGGAAAGAGAGCGGGAAATGGCGCCAGACCTTGCGGATTTTCCCTTTATAAGCCTGCATCAGCTGATCGATGGTCGGTTCTACTTTTTTGCAGAAGGGGCAGTGAAAATCGCTGAAGATTGTCAGCGTAACTTTTGCGTCTTTTGGGCCGTCCGTAGGCCGGCCGTCATTATCGGTGATATTCACGGCTTTCGGCGGCTCGGGCTTTTGACCGCCGGCTTGCTGAGGCGCGGGCACAGTGCCGCCTTGCGGCGCTTTTCCGCTCAGGACATCTTTGATTATTTTTTCAAAATTTTCATAGGGCTGGGCGCCGACGAAAAGCTTTCCATTAATGAGAAAGGAGGGCGTGCCTGAAACTCCGGCGGCCTGGCCGTTTGCGGCTTCTTTCTTCAGGGTATCGCGAGCGCCGCCGTTTTGAACGCAATTTTTGTAGGTGGTCTGATTGAGGCCGATTTTCTGCGCAATCGCATCAAGGTCTTTTGGCTGCGGGGAATTAGGCATGGCGAAGATGGCGTCATGAAAGGGCCAGAATTTGCCCTGCTGGTCCGCGCATGCCGCAGCTTCATGCGTTAAATAAGATCCTTGGCCCGGTGTGCTCGAAAGCGGGAAATGCCGGAAAGCGAGCCGTACTTTGCCCCCGTAATTTTGGATAATTTTCTGCATGGTGGGTTCGGCTTTGCGGCAGAAACCGCAGTGAAAATCCGCAAATTCTTCAATGTAAACCGGCCCGCTTGCGCTGCCGCGGAACGGCGCGTTCGATTTCACGGCGCCTGCGAAGGCCGGCGGAACGGCTTTTGCGGCCGGAGCCTGGTACCCGGCAGCCGGTTTCCCGTAGGCCGCATGGCCGGCACGTTTGGAGGGAGAACCGCCGTGAATCAGCATCATAATAAGAATCGTCAATATAAGCGTGGTCAGCAGAAGGCCGGCGGCCAATCCTGCAAAAAGTCCGGTAAGGAAATTTTTATCGTTATTGACGTTCATGGCAGATCTCCTTGTGTTGTAGGTAAAAAAGCCTGTTCCTTACTTGTCGGCTAAAAGGGCTATTTACTAAATATGCCCTGCCGCCCCGTAAAGTACAAGCTCTGTCATGGGCCGTTTAGCCGGGCAGACATAGGCGCAATTGCCGCAGGCAATACAGTCCCCGGCCCCGTATTCCCGGGCAAGGCTGAAGAGATTTTGTTCCGCGGCCAGGGCAATCATGGCCGGAGAGATGCCGGCCGGGCAGGCTTCGATGCAGCGGCCGCAGCGAATGCAGGCTTCAATGGCCTCAAAATCCGTGGCCTCGCGCGGCAATGCCAGGACCGCCCGGGTGGTTTTGAGGACCGGCACTTCCAGCGAAAGCTGCGTAATCCCCAGCATCGGTCCGCCCATCAGCACCTTGCGCGGTTCACGCATCATTCCGCGGCAATTTTTGATCAAATCCTGAAAAGAAGTCCCGATACAGGCCCAAACCGTGCGGGGCTGGACCACGCATTCCCCGCCCACGGTCACCGCTGTTTCATAAAAGGGTTTGCCGAGCGCGGCGGCCTGGTACGCGGCAAAGGCCGTGGCCGGATCATAAATCGCCGCGCGTTCAGCGCCGGCCACTGTGGAAGTGAGAACCGAGTTCATGCCTTGCGGATGACGCTGCGGCAGGACGCGGATTTCACAATGCTCCCAGCGCAGGAAAAAAACTTTGCTTTTTAAAATCTCGGCCGCCTCGACACAGTCTTCGGCCACCGCAACGATTATTTTTTTTGCGCCGGTTACGCGCCGTAAAAGCTCGGCGCCCTTCAGCATCTCGACCGGATGCGACATCATCAAACAATACGAAGTGCTGACATAGGGTTCGGTTTCGCAGGCATTCAGGACCAGCACTCCGGCTTTGCGGCGCTTATCCGCTGCTGCCTGCGCATGCAGGCCCGGCACGCCTTCGCGTCCCAGCGCAAGCAGGCCGTGGGTACGAAACATTTCGAGCAAATCTTTTTCGGAAATATCTTCCCAGCCGCGGCGTTCTTTCCCGCCCGAACCCGGCGGGGCCGCCTTTGGCGGGATAGTTTCGATGGATTTGTCATCACGGCCGGCCTGGATTTCAACCGCGGGGGCTTCGCCTAATTCGGGGTGGGGAAAGGATTCAATGGCCGTGACTTTGCCGGAAATGCTGGCGTGAATATAAACGGACGCGGGCGCGGCGGGTTCGGCGATGATGTCCCCTGCGTTAACATGCTGGCCGGGGCGCACGCACGCAATCGCAGGGGTTTCGGCGGAATGCTGAAGCGGGATGCGCACGCGCGCCGGAAGCGGAAATTGTTTGAGGGTCCATTCTAAAAATGCGGCTTCGCGTTTTCCTGCGAGACGCACGCCGTTCATGTGTCCGCCGAATCAATCCAGCCGCCGCCCCAAACATCGGCGCCTTGATAAATGACGGCGCCTTGGCCCGGCGTGATCGCGTCCTGCGGCTGATCAAATAAAACGTGCACAATGCCGGCTTCATCAAGGGTAATTTCGGCGGCGGCTTTCGTATGCTGCGAACGTATTTTCACATGCGCCCTGAAACGCGTAGTTTCGGGTTTAATGAACCAGTTAAACCGGCCCACCGTGCATGTGCGCTGAAAAGTATCTTCTTTGGTCCCTACGACGACTTCGTTTTTGGCCGGGTCCACCGAAAGAACATAGAGCCGTTCCGAGTGGGCAATGCCCAGCCCGCGGCGCTGGCCGCGCGTGAAGTGGAAAAATCCTTCGTGCCCGCCTTTAACTTCGCCTTCCTTGTTGAGAATTTTTCCGGGGCGCGGACCGTCGACATATTCACGTTCTAAAAATTGGCCGTAATCATTGCTGGGGATAAAACAAATTTCCTGCGAATCGGGTTTAGACGCGGTGCAGAGTCCGAGTTTTGCGGCGAGTTCGCGGATCTCTTTTTTAGTGTATCCGCCGAGCGGCAGGTAGAGATTGCGCAGGACATCGTCCCCCAGCGGGAAGAGCACATAGGATTGGTCTTTGCCCGCATCCACGCCTTCGCTGAGAAAAAATCTGTCCCGCGCTTCATCATGCTGAAGACGCGCGTAATGTCCGGTGGCAATCGCCTCAAAACCAAGTTCGCGGGCGCGGGCGAGGAACAGGCGAAATTTAATGTGTTCGTTACAGGCCACGCAGGGATTGGGCGTGCGGCCTTTCATATATTCCGCGGCAAAATAATCCACGACGTGCTTTTTGAAGTCCTTTTCGAAATTGAAGACCCAGTACGGAATACCGAGGGTGTCGGCGACGTCGCGCGCGTCTTCAACTCCGGTAATCCCGCAGCAAGCGCGCGTGTTAAGGTCCGCGCAGCTGTTCGCGGCCCAGGTGCGGATCGTAGCGCCGGCGACTTCATGGCCCGCTTCTTTCAAAAGCGCGGCCGTGACGGAGCTGTCGACACCGCCGGACATAGCCACTAAGATTTTTTTCTTCGTCGGATTCATAGAATTTTCCGGAAACTGCGGAGGCTCGCGCTAAATCAGAACGAGGATACCGGTGAAGCAAGAATTTTGTCGATCTGGATGCGCTCTTCGAAAATTTCGCGCAGCTTGCCGTAGCGGCAGCATTCCACATCCAGCTCATCGATTTCGGGCAGCGAGCCCAGGACCGGGATCCCGGTCAATTCATGGACGACCTTGGGATTTGTAATTTCCGCGAGCGAATAATTCACGGTCGGCACCCGGTTAAAAATAATGCCCCTTATTTCGAAACCGCGGATCACGGCCGCATCCACGGTGAGAAGGCTGTGATTAATGGTGCCCAGCCCGCCGCGGGCCACGATCAGAAGCGGCAGCTGAAATTCGCGGATAAGATTGCTGACGAAATAATCCTTCGTGATCGGAACCAATAGGCCGCCGATCCCCTCGACGATAATGAAATCATAATGTTTCTGCAATTCGCGGTAGGCCTTGCGCACGCCGTCGAGATCCACTTCGCGCTTCTCGATCACGGCGGCCACATTCGGCGCCAGCGGGTTGCGGTAACGCGAAGGCGATGTCAGCGCAGGATACTCATTCTCGGCGGCTTCAAATAAATAGACCGCGTCCGAAGGGATAAGCCGCTTTTCAAGGCCGTGACAGCCGGTGGAAATGGGCTTCATGACGCCGACCTTCATACCCCGGGCGCGCAATGCCAGGGCCAAGCCCGCGGAAACCACGGTCTTGCCCACGTCGGTGTCGGTGCCTGTAATAAAAATTCCGGGCTTATTCACAAATCCCCTTAACAAGTCTCTTCTTTAATTGAATCATACGTCACGTTCAGCAGAAGCTTGAGCTCTTCAGGGCTGATCGCGAGCGGCGGCATTAAGACCACCACGTGTCCGAGAGGCCGCAGGATCACGCCTTTCGCGCGCGCGCGCTGAACTACCCGCGCCCCGATTTTTTCTTCCCAGCCGTACGCTTCGCGCGTTTCGCGGCTGCGGACAAGTTCAATGCCGACCATAAATCCGGCTTGCCGGATATCGCCCACGGCCGGCAGGGACCGGAATTCTTTCAAGCGCTCGGAAAGCCAGGCGATCTTGGCCTGCAGCTCTTCAAGCACGCGGCGCGTTTCAAAAAGTTCAAGGCTCGCAAGGGCCGCCGCGCACGCGAGCGGGTTGGCCGTATAGGTATGGCCGTGAAAAAAAGCTTTCAGCTCGCGGTACTCGCCGAGAAAAGCTTCGTAAATTTCTTCGCGGACGAGCGTGGCAGCCAGCGGCAGATAACCGCCGGTCAGTCCTTTTGCGGCGGCGAGGATGTCCGGCGTTACATTTTCCAGATCGCTCGCAAACATCGCGCCGGTGCGGCCGAATCCCGTGGCCACCTCGTCAAAAATTAAGAGCACATTATAGCGTTTCGTTAATTCCCTGACACGCGAAATATAACCGGCCGGCTGATCAATCATGCCGGCCGCGCCCTGCATCACCGGCTCCATGACAAATGCCGCGATTTCGCCGCCCTTTTCCTGCAGGACTTTCTCAAGCGCGGCCAGGGCCGCGTCCCGGACTTCCTCGGAATTTCCCCCTCCGGGCCAGCGGTACACGTACGGGGCGGGCGCAGAGTAAGTTTCGAAAAGCAGCGGATTAAAAATCTGGTGGAAGAGATCGATGCCGCCCACGCTCACGGAGCCCAGCGTATCGCCGTGATAGGCATGGGTTAATTTTACGAACTTTTTTTTCTCAGGCCGGCCGCGGTGGCTCCAATATTGAAACGCGATTTTAAGCGCGATCTCAACGGCCTCCGACCCGGAATCCGAATAAAAAACCCGCGTGAGTCCTTCGGGCGCGATTTTGACCAAACGTTCTGCGAGCTCGATGGCGGGCACATTCGAGAGGCCGAGGAATGTAGAATGCGCCACGCGGTCTAATTGCTCGCGCACCGCGCGGTCAATCTCGGGAACACGGTGTCCGTGCACATTGCACCAAAGCGAAGAAACGCCGTCGAGATAACGCCGGCCTTCCGTGTCTTGAAGCCAAACGCCTTCGGCGCGCTCAATGATGATGATCTCCTCGCGCTGCCAGTCCTGCATCTGGGTAAACGGGTGCCAGAGATATTGCTTATCTTTGGCCGCGAGTGATTCCATCATTTTTATCTGTATCGGTGTCATATAAAGTAAATGCGGTCGATCAATAATTCCATGGGCGCTGGCGGCGCAAACGCACTTTGGGTTCCAAGCGGAAAGCGCCGCGTTCCTGCCCGCCTTCGCGGATAAGAAGCGTCTTGATTGTTCTCTGTTCTCTTCGTTTTAATATGATCGTACGGTCCTTCCGGATCACCATGATAGGAATATCTCCCGAAGGAGCACTGCGGTCATAAAAATACAACGCGTAACGGAGGATTATTTCGCGCGGTTCCGGTGTCTTGTTTGCGATGCTCGCCAAGACGTTATAACGATCCTCGCTTAACTGAACCACGCGGGCCAGCCCAATTTCGATCTCGCGTGCCGCTTGAAGATCCGGGGCGGCGCTCAAAATTAAAAAAATGAGCCCGGCTAACAGAAAACTGGAATTTATGATTTTTCTGAAGACTGGCAAATAAACGTTCCGGGGGATCAACATCTGTTTGAGATGTTTTTATTTAGAAGCTCAATATGACATGCGAATCATCGTGGCCGATGACGCAGCGGATGCGTTTGGCGCCTTCGCGTTTGGCCTGGTCCAGCGCCAGCCGCGCGCGCTGCAGAAAACCGTCTTCGGTTTCACCGGCGCGGAAGGCCGTTACACCGGCGCTGAAAGTGCAGTCCACTCTTTCTTCGGAAAGCATCAGCAAACGCGCTAAAAATTTTTCAGACTGAATCAAGTCGGTGTGCGGCAGGAGCACTAAAAACTCCTCGCCTGAAATATGCGCCGCGTGATCGGTGAAGCGGATCGAGCCGCGCAAAAATACGCCGAAATTTTTTAAAAGCTCGTTGCCTTTTTCAGCGCCGAAATTCTGCTGCAGTGAACTAAAGTGGTCGATTTCAACCAGGCATAGCGTTAAAGGATAATGATAGCGGCCGGCGGAACGAACTTCGCGCGTCAGCGCTTCTTCAAACCCGGCGCGGTTAAGCGTGCCGGTCAATTTATCGAAATGAAGCTCGCCGTCGAGATCTTCAAATTTTAAGCCGTGGCGGCCGAGCGCAAAAAAGAGGATGCTGCTGGTTCCGAGCATCAGCATGAGAAAGGCGAGCAGGCAGATCTCAACCAGCGAAATATCGCGCGCACCGGCACTTTGGATAATGCCGAAGGTCCAGAAAAGCAGCGCGGCCAGGGCCGCGGCATTGAGCACGCCGGCAAGGATTTGCAGCGGGGCGGCGGCCTGCACAAAAGCGCGGCGCGGGCTATGGTCTGCGGCGCGCCGGTCGGGGGTCTTAGCCATGCGTGAAGCCTCCTTAGAAACGGCAGGCATTATCCCACATCCCCCCTGCGGATTCCAGCAGGAAACCCGGCGAGGAGCGCCAAAAACCGCTCTAAATCTTCGCGTTTATGGCCGGCGCTGACTGTAACCCTGAGCCGCGCTTTGCCTTTCGGCACGGTGGGCGGCCGGATCGCGGGGACCCACATTCCGTTATTTAGGAAAGCTTCGGCCATCTCAAGCGCCTTTTGCGCATCTCCGACAATCACGGGAAAAATCGGCGAACCATCCGGCGTTTCATACCCCAATTGGGCCAGCCCGGCGCGCAGGAATTGCCGGTTTTCTTCAAGGGCGAGCCGCAGCGCCGGTTCTTCCTGCAGGACACGGATGGCTTCCAAGGCCGCGGCGGCAATCATCGGCGGCAGCGCCGTGGCAAAAATAAAAGGACGGGAAAAATTCACCAGGTATTCAATATAAGTTGAAGAGGCCGCGGCAAAACCGCCGAGCGTGCCGAGTGATTTTGAAAGCGTGCCGGTAATTATATCGATGCGGTCCGCAAGCCCTTCCGCGGCAGGCACTCCGCCGCCGGAGGCCCCGAACAAACCTGTCCCATGCGCATCGTCCGCCACAAGCAGCGCGCCGTATTTTTCTTTGAGCCGGACTAGTTCGTTCAAATCCGCGCGGTCGCCGTCCATGCTGAAGATCGTATCCGTGACAAGAATCTTTCGGGCCGCTGAATTAGCTGAGCTTAGGATTTCTTCACAGCGCGCATAATTTTTGTGCGGAAAGACGCGCATTTCCGCGCCCGAAAGACGCGCGCCGTCAATCAGCGAGGCGTGACAAAGTTTATCCATTAAGATCAAATCGCCGGGCCGCGCAAATGTGCCGAGCACGCCTAAATTGGCCAACCAACCCGCGCTGAAAATTAAGGCTCGATCTCTGCCTTTCAGCGCCACGAATGTTTCTTCGAGCTTTTCATGCGCGCCGCGGCTTCCCGAGACCAGCCGCGCGGCGCCGGCCCCTGCGCCTTCGCGCGCCGCCGCGGCCTGCGCGGCCGCAATCACGCGCGGGTGGCGCGAAAGCCCTAGATAATCATTGCCGCAGAAAAGCAGGACTTCCTTTCCTTTATAGAAGGCCCGCACGCTGCTGGGGCCGGACTCAAGCGTGCGCAAAAAACGGTAGAGATGCTCTTCCTTGAGCATTTGGATTTCTTCTTCAAAAATACTCGTGACGGAATTCATTTCCCGGCTCCCCTGCGCAGCGCGATAGCGGCGATATGCCCGCCGAAACCCATGGAAAGCGAAACTGCGTTTTCCGTGCGTTTCTCGCGCGCTCGATTAGGAGTGTAATCCAAATCGCAGGCCGGATCTTTTTGATCCAAGCCGATCGTGGGCGGTATAAATCCTTCTTCCATGGCCGCGAGCGCGGCGATGATTTCAACTGCGCCGGCCGCGCCGAGCATATGGCCGGTCATGGCTTTGGTGGAGCTCATCGGAATATCGTAAGCCTGCTTGCCGAGGGCGTGCTTAATTTGGTTGGTCTCATAGAGGTCTCCGGCCGGCGTTCCGGTGCCGTGCAAATTAATGTAGCCGATATCACGCGCCGCGAGCCCGCTGGTTTCCAGCAACCCCGTTAACGTGCGGGAGAGCGCATTTTCTTTGGGATCAAAATGCAAGGCATGCGTTCCGTCGCAGCCGTAAAAACCGCCGAGAATTTCGCCGTAAATGCGCGCCCCGCGCGCCTTCGCGCTTTCCGGGGTTTCAAGAAAAACAATGCCCGCGCCTTCGCCGACTTGAAATCCGTCCCGGCGTTTATCAAAAGGCCGCATGACGTCCCGCGTAAGGGCCTTCATATTTTTATATCCCGCCATCATCAGCGGCACGATCGAAGCATCGGTTGCGCCCGCAATGCAGTAATCAACGTTGTCCTCGCGGACCATGCGCGCGCCTTCAAGGACCGCCACCGTTCCCGTGGCGCAGGCCGCGACATAACATTTGGCCGGACCCTGCAGGGCCCAGCGCCGCGCAATCCATTGGGCCGCAAAATTCGGCACGGCATTGGCATAAATCCGCGCGCCGAGGATGGCGCTTGGGTTTTTAAAAAAGCGTTCTTTGTAGCGGTCAATGGTATGCATGCCGCCCTTGCTGGAACTGACGGAGATGCCGATCCGGTAAAGATCGTGCTGGCTGGGTTCAAATTCCGCGGACTGCAGCGCCTCGCCGGCCGATGCGACCGCAAATTGAATGAAAGGGTCCAGCATGTGCGTGCCGTGGCCGCGCGACTCAAAATTTTTGACTTCAAAGGCGCGTTTGACGGGGAAATTAGAGACGTCGAATTGGCGGATCGGGCCTTCGCCGGAAACGCCTGCGCGCAGATTTTTGCGGAAATCGGTCAGGCCCACGCCGATCGGCGTGATCACGCCCATACCTGTGACAACGACACGCCGTTTCATAGAGATCCGGAAGAATTACGGAGCGGTAAGGATTTTTTGTGCTTCAAGCAGATCAATGATCTTTTTGGCGTTTTTGCCGGTGCTTTCTTTGGGATTCAGCTGAAGGTCGATATAGCCCTCGCGGAATTCGTTAAGGCCTACATTCACAACGAGGAAAGAAGAGCGGTCGGTAATGGCCTGCAGGAGCCGGAGCTCTTCGTCATTCAAGTCGCTGGCCGTGGCAATGACCAAGAG
>ORMF012303324.1_pt1 | contig 10142 bp, 7 predicted proteins | sample 1779871 | NCBI WGS metagenome assembly ORMF01 (sample SAMEA104232316, study PRJEB22302) | groundwater metagenome | biome: forest; feature: aquifer; material: groundwater | place: USA | collected 2011-08-07 | depth 5.4 m | reverse complement strand
TCTTGAAAGCGGGTGGGCGAAGCGTTGCGGGGGGCAATATTGATTTCTTGGCGGCCGATTCTCGAAAGCAAATTCCTATCACTCATGGTGGTCTCCATTTCAAGCTTGCCAATTTCGCCTCGGACAATCGTCGGTTGTTTATTGCTTGTCCTCAATTTGTTCGCGCCACTCGACCGCGCCAGCGCACAGGAGCGGCGCGAGATCAAAATGGCCTATGTTTCGCCAAGCAACAGCCAGTCGATTTCATGGATCGCCAAAGAAACCGGAATCTTTGCTAAGAACGGCCTCAATGTCGAGATGATCTACATGTCTGGCGGCCGCTCGACCCAGGCTTTGGTGGCGGGCAGCATTGAGTTTTCTTCCAACGCCGGTCCGCCGATCGTACAAGCCGGTTTGGCGGGCACCGACGTGACTTTGATTATCAGCTCCATCGGCGTGCCTATTTTTTCCGTCATCACGCGGCCAGAGATTCAAAAGCCCGAAGACTTTCGCGGCAAAGTATTCGGCGCCTCGGGGCTAAACAATCTTTCCTATTTCATTGCCCGCCGGGTCTTGAAGAAGTGGGGATTGGAACCCGACAAGGACGTCAAGCTGATTGCCAGCCGCGAGCGCTTTCCAGCTTTGCAGCAAAATATCATTCAGGGGACCTTGCTCTCGCCGCCGGAGAATCTTGCTGCGCAAAAAGCTGGCTTTCGAAGCTTGGCGGAAACTGCCGACATGGGAATCAACTATTCCTACGCCGGCATCATCACAACCAAGAAACTCATCCGCGAGCAGCCGGATGTGATCCAACGCTTTGTCCGCTCCTACGTCGAAGGACTCTCGGTTTATCTGAAAGACAAGGAAACAACTCTCAAAGTCGTCGGCAAATACGCGCGCATCACCGATCGCAAAGTGCTTGAAGAAGCTTACCTGCTTTTCACCAGACACTGGCGCAAAGCACCGTTGCCGGATCGCGACGGCATCAGAGCGATCTTGGAAGATCTCATCGCCATCGAACCCAAGGCCAGAAGCGCCGACCCAGACAGCTTTTTCGACCCAAGCTTTGTTCGCCAACTGGTTCAAGAGGGCTTCGTCGACAAACTTTACGCGAACAGCGGGTCGAAGAAATAACTTGCAGCAGCTTTATCAGCGAGAATCCTCCGGAGAAGAGTCATGAAATTTAGCCTGCACAGCGTTCACGGCGGCGTCAAAACCATCGATGAAATTCATAAGCGCGCGCTCGGCGCTGAACAGCTCGGCTACGACGGCATCTTTCTTGGCGAAAGTCATCTGAGCACCATCGATTCTTTCCAGACGCTAGCGAGCTGCGCGATGATCACGCAGCGCCTTCTACTTGGCATCGCGGTAACAAACATCGTCTTTCGTCATCCCACCGTGATCGCCGGCGCCGCGGCTTCCTTGAACGAGATCTCCAAAGGCCGCGCCATCATGGGGCTCGGCACCGGTGACGGTCCCGTCTACACCCAGGGGTTGAAAGCCACCCCGATGAAAGACTTCGAAGAAGGCGTCAAACTGATCCGCAAACTGGCGCGCGGCAATGCCGCAACGTTTCCGACCGGCGAGGTCGGCATCGGCTTTACGATTCATCAGCCCGCGCCGATCTATGTCTCCGCCGAGGGACCGAAAGGCTTGCAACTCGCCGGCCGCTGCGCTGACGGCGTGATTCTAGGCACGGGGTTCGATCTGCGCGTCTACGATTGGGCCAAACAAAACATCCGCGAAGGCGCCGCCGAAGCGGGACGCAAAGAGAGCGACATCAAAATCATTGCCGCAGGCATGCTGTGCGTCGATGAAGATGGCAAGAAAGCCCGCAAAGTCGTCCGCAACCGCATCGCTAACCGCGCCCATCACAATTTCCGCTTTACTTTTGAAACAGTTCCCCCCGAAGAACTCCTCGGCATCAAGAAGTTCATGGACGGTTTCGACGTCATGAAACCGATGGAAGACCGCGTCGACCCCGATCTAGTCAACGACTATCTCGTCCACCGCTTTTCCATCGCTGGCAACCCTGCAGAATGCATCGCCCGAATAGAAGAACTGCAAGCCGCTGGGGTCGAGCATCTAATGCTGACGCCGGCACGCAAGGTTTACACCGAGACGGTGGATGCCTTTGCGGCCAACGTGATTCCGCACTTTAAGCGGTAGTCTGTTGGCTAAAACCCACTTTGAGTTCTTGGCTGCTGACTCTCGAAGGCAAATCCCTGTCACTAAAACCGGCCATGGCGTCAACAAGTCACGCGGCTTGCGCCGACTTCGCACAATTTGCCTGGCAGCGATGGCGCGACTTAGTCGTTCTTTCCCGCGAAACTGCTTGCCGGTGTAATTAGATTCATCCAGCAAAGCGCGGCATGCTTTCTGCATATTCCCCCACCCATCGCAGAGTTTTGATGTCACGAAGAGCCCATATAGTGGGAGAAAGCTTGATGCGCATCGCAAACGAACCTTTCTGTCTCGTCTGATTATTGCAACTTTCCTTTTCTGCTCAGCCAGCGCGAGAGCGCAAAATGCGCCGGTGACGATCAACGTCGACGTCAATTTGAATCGCCGGCCGATCAATCCGAACATTTACGGCGTCGCTCATGCGACCACGGCGCAGTTAAATGACTTGAATAGCCCGCTTAACCGTAACGGCGGCAACCATACGACGCGCTATAACTGGCAGCTGAACGCCGACAACCGCGCCAATGACTGGTACTACGAAAGCATTGCCGAGCCAAGCGCCGACGCCGGCGAGCGCGGCGATACCTTTATAGCGAATGCCAAGGCGGCCAACGCGCAAGCGATACTGACAATTCCGATGATCGATTGGGTCGCCAAGCTCGGCGCGAACAGAAGCAAGCTCGCGAGTTTTTCCATCGCCAAATACGGGGCGCAAACCGGCAACGACTGGCAGTGGTTTCCCGACGCCGGCGATGGCATCCGCACCAACGGTCAGTACGTTATCGGCAACGATCCCAACGATGCCAATGTGGCGTCGAATTCCACCTTCCAACAAGGCTGGGCCCAGCACTTGGTTAACCGCTGGGGCGACAATGCCAACGGCGGTTTGCGCTATTACATTCTCGACAACGAACCGAGCATCTGGCACGCCACCCATCGTGACGTCCATCCCACCGGCGCGACCATGGATGAGATCAAAAACAAGATCATCGACTTCGCCGGCAAAATCAAAACCGTCGATCCGTCAGCGCTGGTCGTCGGTCCCGAGGAGTGGGGTTGGAGCGGCTACACGATGAGCGGCTACGATCGGCAGTACGGCAGCCTGCATGGCTGGAGCAATCTACCCGATCGCAACAGCCACGGCGGCTGGGATTACTTGCCTTGGCTGCTCGATCAGCTGCGGCAGAATCATGTCGCCACGGGTAAACGGTTGCTCGACTTCTTCACCGTGCACTATTACCCCCAAGGCGGCGAGTTCAGCAACGACACGTCCAGCGCGATGCAGCTCCGGCGTAATCGCTCGACGCGCTCGCTGTGGGATGCCAACTACGTCGACGATAGTTGGATCAATGACCGCGTAAAGTTAGTGCCACGCCTGCGCGACTGGGTGAATAGTGACTATCCCGGCACATCCACCGGCATCACGGAATACAATTGGGGCGCCGAGAACCATATCAACGGCGCCACCGCGCAGGCCGATATCCACGGCATCTTCGGCCGCGAAGGTTTGGACATGGCGGCGCGCTGGACGACACCGGACGCGAGCACGCCGACGTACAAGGCGATGAAGCTTTATCGCAACTACGACGGCAATAAATCGACGTTCGGTGACTTGAGCGTCGCCGCCTCGGGAGCGAATCCGGACAACGTTGCCGTTTTCGCCGCCGAGCGCTCGGCCGACGGCGCACTGACGATCATGGCAATCAGCAAATATCTCTCAGGCAGCACCCCCGCAACCTTCACCCTGGCGAACTTTCCGCACAACGGCACGGCTCAAGTCTGGCAGCTCACCGCCGCCAATGCGATCAATCATCTGAGCGATGTCAATTTCATCGGCGGCGGTTTCAATTTCACCCTGCCGGCTCAGAGCGTCACGCTGTTCATTCTGCCCGCAGCCAGCGGAAATCAATCACCAGCGGCGGTGATGTCAGCTCAACCGACTTCCGGCCTGGCACCTTTGCAGGTTTCCTTTAACGGCAGTGGCTCATCCGATCCGGACGGTTCGATCGTCTCCTATGCGTGGAATTTTGGCGACGGCGCGACGGCTTCCGGAGTAACGGCGAATCACAACTACGCCGCGCCGGGAAATCACCTCGCGCGCTTGACCGTCACGGACAACCAAGGCGCGAGCAACTCCACGACAACCACGATCCAAGTCAACGCCGACCTACCAAGCGCGCCCAGTAATTTGACGGCAGGCGCGGCATCACGTAGTCAAATCGATTTGACTTGGACCGACAACGCCAGCAACGAATCCGGCTTCAAGATCGAACGCTGCGCCGGCACGACGTGCACTAGCTTCGCACCAATCGCCACGGTCGGCGCCAACGCTACCCATTTCTCGAATGGCAGGCTCAAGCGTAACACGACCTACCGTTATCGCGTGCGCGCTTACAACGCCTCGGGGAATTCACCCTATTCAGCTATCACCAGCGCCAAAACACCGAGATAAATCGGTCAAAGCAAAATGAGATTCCAACGCGCAAGAGCGCCCGTGGCCGCCGAGGGTGAAGTCAAACACCTTCGGCACTACAGAGCTTTGTCACGACATCTTCCTCCAAGACAAGGAAAAGTGGTGGGGTAAAGAAATCCCCAAGATGGGGTACGGGGCCAACCGGTCCTTTCTGCTGTGCTTCTTAGGCTCTTGAAAGCGGGTGGGCGAAGCGTTGCGGGGAGCAATTTTGAGTTCTTGGGGGCTGACTCTCGAAGGTAAATCCCTGTCACTCACTTGCGCCGAAGAAAGCCTCTGGAGTCGAGAAAGTCGAGCCATTCACGTAGATCGCGAAAGTAAGCCATCGAAACCTCTCCTTGGATTATTTGATGATCGAAGTGTTCGAATCTGAAACCTTGTGACCCACACAGGAACTTCGGAATTTCTCTCGCCAAGCATGTCCTGAGCATGGTCGAGGGGACACCAAGCTCGCAAAGTGACGGGCCACGATCCGTCATCCCGAGCGAAGGCGAGGGATCTAAGAAAGATTTCTCCCTTCGGTCGAAATGACAAATCGTTCTTTCTTGGCGTCTCCTTCGACGTTGCTCAGGGCATGCTTTGCGCCTTTGCGAGAGATACTCCGAGTCAGTTTCTGTTCTGCTGGGGGTCTTCGTGGCGGCGCGGACCCAACGCTATTTTTTCCACTCGTAGGTTTCCAGGCCGGGGCGGAAGGTCCGCTCCTGCTTGAACTGCTTCACTCCCTTGTGCCAGGTTTTTTTCCCGATCGCATCGAGCTCCGTCCACTTCGCCGTCTCCCAGGCGATGGCGTCCTCCAGAGTCAGGTTCTGGTCGACTCGGAAGACTTCTTTACAATACGCCAGCACCGTCGGATTTTTCTTTTTAAGCTCCTCGGCGATGTCGAGCACAGCCTCGGCAAGTTTTTCCGGCGGCACGGCCGAATTGACCAGGCGCATCTCGGCGGCCTGCTTGCCGGTAATCGGCCTGCCAGTCATGATCATATAGAGCGCGTCGCGCGGCGCGAGCATGGCACTCACCAGCTTGGTGACTCCGCCCGCGGGAATGATCCCCCAGTTCACCTCCGAGAGGCCGATGGTCGCGGTCTCGCTGGCGACGGCAAAATCGCAGACCGCGAGCCACGCCAGCGCGCCGCCGAAGCACCAACCGTTCACCGCGGCGATGGTCGGCTTGGGCAGCAGCCGCAAGCGCTTGAACATCCATTCGAACGCCGCCTTGCGCGCCGCGGCGCGCTCCGCCGGCTTTTCTTCGGTATCGTAGAAGTATTCCTTGACGTCCATGCCGGCGCAGAAGCTGTCGCCGGCCCCGGTGATCACCAGGACCCGGCAATCATCGTCGCGCTCGACTCCGGCCAGCGCCTCGCACATGTCGAAGTGCATCTGCGGATTCATCGCGTTCTTCGACTTGGGGCGATTGAGCGTGATGGTGGTGATTTGATCTTTGCTTTCGATCAAAATTGTTTCATAGGCCATGGCCTCGCTTCCTCCTCTGCGGGTTGGTTCGGGATCTGGCTCGCGCCGATATCGCTACAAGCTTTGATGAGCCTGCTGTGAACTTTTTCTTGCTCGACCGTGGTTTTTCTATTCACCACGAAGTTCACGAAGGACACGAAGGTTTCGGACATTGATATTTTTAAACTTCTTAACTTCGTGCTCTTCGTGTCCTTCGTGGTGAGATATTCTGCGGGCTGAACTTCCCCCTTCACAAAACTGGCAAGGCCTACGTCCCGGAGATTCTGCAAGCCAATCCGCGCAGCGACACCCCGCCGGTGGACGGGTCATAGTCCGGTCCGCTCGGGGTTAGCATGTTGATGTTGCTGCCGCTCCAGCCGTAGCCGGATTCGGCCTGCTCGGGGAACCACCATCCGAACGCCGCCACCACCACGCGCGGGTCCAGGCTGCGATTGAGCGAAAGCCGCTGCTTGATCTTGCCTTCCTTGGTTTCGATGAAAACCCATTGGCCTTCCTCGAGCCCGTACTTCGCCGCGGTGTCCGGATGGACCTCGACCATGGGGTCGGGCCGGATGACGCGCACGGAGGCGACCTGCTTGAACCCGCTTAGCATGTAGGTTTCCTCTTTCCCATTGGTGAGCAGCAGCGGATAGTCATGGGGAATTTCCGGCGCGAGCTTCAGTTCCTCCCAAAGCGGCATCGGCGCATACCCCGTCTTCTCCAGCCGCTCGGAGTAGATCTCGATTTTTTTCGAGGGCGTGCGATAGTCGTGCGGGCGATACTCCGCCGTCGGTTTCATCACCCGCCGCCCTTTGAATTTGTCGTAGCTCGTTCCGCTGGGCTTCAGCATCTCGTCCAGCGCGTCGTGGTCGTCGTCCCAGAAGTCCTCGGCGAGGCCGAGCCGCTTGGCCAGCTCATTGACGATCTTGGTATCCGGCCAACACTCCCCCGGAGGCTCGACAAGCTTTGGATAGGCGCGGATTTCTTCGTGCCACCCCGGCCAATATCCCAATTCCTCATGTTCCATACCCCAGGCCGCCGGCAGCACGATGTCCGCCAGCGCCGCCGTGGGCGTCATGAAGAGATCCGAAGTGACGATGAACTCGAGCTTCATCAGCGCCTGATAAGTCTCTTTTGAATTGGGCCAGCTCACCAACGGATTGGAGAGCATGAACATCGCCGCCTTGACCGGGCAAGGGTCGGCCTCGATGATCGCCCGCGTCAAGATATGCGGCGGAATAAACGCCGAACGCTCGGCGAACTTGAATCTCTTGCCGAGAATTCTTTCGGCCCGCCGCGGGTATTTGTGCAGGAGAAAAAAGTTTCCCGGCCGGGTGTAGGCGGGGGCGGTTAGATAGACGTCCCCGCCCGGAACGTTGAGGCTGCCGCAAATTCCGCGCATGATGCAGATCGCGCGGACGGTCTGGAAGCTGTTGATATGCTGCTCGACGGCGTTGCCGATATGAATCGCGGCCGGTCTGATCTGCCGGTACATTCTCGCGAACTGCTTGACTTGATCGGGCGGCACCCAGGTCAACTTTTCGATCTCATCGAGCGCATAGCTGGCGACATGGGCTTGCAACTTGTCGAAGCCGACGGACCAGTCTGCGACGATCTCCTCGTCATAGAGCTTTTCTTCGACGATGACTTTGAGCAGGCCGGCGGCCAAGGCGCCGTCGCTGCCTGGGCGCAATTTGATCCACAGATCGGCGAGCTTTGCCACGTAGGTTTTTTGCGGGTCCACCGCGATTAATTTGCCTCCGGATTCGAGAATTCGTTCCAGGGTTTCCCGTCGCAGGCCGCCGGTCGTATGCGCCATGTTGACGCCCCAGGTGACGAGCAACGCCGGCGTCTTGCTGTCATCGCACACGGCGCCGGCCCCGTAGGTGAAGGCGGCGGCCATCGCCTTGGGGACGCCGCATGACCAGCCGGGCGTGACCACGGTAGGAGTGCCAAACGCGCTCGCCAGCCGTTGGGCAAAGGCGAACTCCAATCCCTTGGGCTCGCCTAATCCGAACGCCACGCACTCGGGTCCGAACTGCTGCTTCACCGCGTTGAATTTAGTCGCAATCGTGTCCAACGCCTCGTCCCAGGAAATTCGCTGCCACTTGCCTTCGCCCCGCGCGCCGACTCTTTTTTGCGGATAGAGCAGCCGGTCCTTGTGCCCCATCACCTCGGGTATCGTGAAGCGCCCTTTGTTGACGGCGCACTGCTCGGCGTGTAGCCCGCTCTCCATGTCCGGTTCCAGATCGACGAGCTTGCCGTCTTGAACGATCGCCTTCATGCTGCAATGGGTGGCGCACAGATGGCAAAAAGTGAAAACCTCGGTGCTCGTCGTGCCCACGACGCCGAAGTTCGCCTGGCGCGCCCCCTCGTCGGGATGGATGAATGCCTCCATCTTCGAACTGAAGCCGGGGTCGCCGGTAGTAGATTTTTCCATGGTGACGATGTCCTTGCCATCGGCATCCACGGCCAGCACCAGACAGGAATTGACCAGCTTGCCGTCAATCGAGACGGTACAGGCTCCGCACTCTCCGACGCTGCACCCCTCTTTGGTCCTGGTTAATCGGAAGTCTTCAAGAAGCACATTCAGTAGCGTCCCATTAGGCTCTACCGCCATGCCCCGCAGCTCGCCATTGACCCGCAACTGAATGTCATGCTTCATTTGCGTGCCTCTCCGTCGCTTGCGTCCTAGCCTTGGCAATTACATGTTCCAGCCCGTGGCGCACCAGCATGGCGACAACCTTCCTGCGATAGGATGCATAGCCGCGGATATCGTCGATGGGGCGCGCTTCGCCCACGGCCACCTGCGCCGCCTCTTCGAGCAATTCGCTTTCGCGCGAATCTCCGGTGAGCCGCTTGCCAATGAGCGCCTGCTCGGCCCCTCTGGCGCGAAAAACCGTCGGCGCGACTGCTCCCAGGGCGATGCGCACATCGCGGCAAATATCTCCATCGAGCAAGACCATGACCGCCGCCGCCGCCATCGCTACATCCATCCGCCTCAGACTGTGCTTGAGATAGACGAGTTGCGCGCGGTCGGGCGGATTGGGCACATGGATATCGGTGATGACTTCATCCGCCTCCAGCGCGCTCTTCCCCGGACCGACGAAGAAACCGTCGAGCGGCACCACGCGCTCGCCGCGGCGCCCGAGGCAGCGGACCGATGCGTCCAGGATCAGGAGCGGCGGGGCGAACTCGGCGGAGGGCGAGGCATTTCCCAGGTTACCGCCAAGGGTGCCGAGGTTTCGCACCTGCTCCGTTCCCAGCACGCCGGCGGCCTCGCTCAGAACCGGAAACTGCTTGGCGATCAGCGCCGACTCCCTGATCGCTTGAATCGTCGTCAATGGGCCGATGCGCAATCCTTCGTCGGCGTCCCAGCGGATATGATCGAGCCCGGAGATCCGCTTGATATTGATCAGAACCGAGGGCACCAGTCTTCTCTGTTTCATCTTGACGAACAGATCGGTCCCACCCGCGACTATCTGCGCATGTTGGCCATGCTCGGCAAGCAGCGCACTAGTCTCCTCGACGCTGCGAGAAAAGAACATTTCGAATTCCGGCAATCCTAAAAGCACAGGCTACCTTTACAACTAACGACCAAAGATTTCCTCACCACGAAGCTCACGAAGGCCACGAAGGGTTCGGATGTTTATGCTCTTAAACTTCGTGCTCTTCGTGGTGAAATGTCTTTCTCATTTTTGGTTGCGGCTTTAACATGCCCGCTCCCGCAACAACCGCCGATCGATCTTGCCCTGCCCTGTCTTGGGCAGCTCGTCGAGAAACTCAAAGGCGCGCGGTATCTTGTGCGGCGCCAACCGCTCCCGGCAATATCGTTCCAACTCACCCCGCATCTCCGCACTACCCTGCGCGCCATCCCCCAGGGCGACGAAGGCTTGGATCTTCAACAGACCGTCCCCGTCCTTGATCCCCAACACCGCGCACTCTCTGACACTAGGACATTCCTGGAGCGTGCGCTCGATTTCCAACGGTGAGACCCACACTCCGCTTACCTTTACCATTTCATCGGCGCGCCCGATATACCAGAAATAGTCCGCCTCGTC
>ORMF012455668.1_pt1 | contig 10144 bp, 7 predicted proteins | sample 1779871 | NCBI WGS metagenome assembly ORMF01 (sample SAMEA104232316, study PRJEB22302) | groundwater metagenome | biome: forest; feature: aquifer; material: groundwater | place: USA | collected 2011-08-07 | depth 5.4 m | reverse complement strand
GAGACATGGCTCCGGCGGGGCGTGGCGGTGGGAACGCTGGCGACCCAGATGCCGCCCGGCCAGATGCCGTGATGGACGGCTCGGTGGCAGGGTGCGATTGGAAGTGGTGGTCAACGAAGGTAGCGGCGGGGGGGGCTGCCTGCCGTAGAGCCGGTGCATCCTGCCCGGCGGAAAAACCTCACGCATATCCTGCGCTCGATTGTTTTCGTGGGTCGTCAACCATTCGTGAGCCAATTCCGGGCGGCGGGACGCGCACCCTCTACGGCAGGCGAGGACGCCCGCCGCTACTCCGCTGCGTTGCCCGCCACTTCCAATCGCACCTCCGGCGGCAAATCCACTTGTAGCCGGTGCGCCCCGTCGTTAGCTTGCGCGCCATGTTCAAGCGATCACTTTTTATGTTGGCTCTGGCAGCGCTGGCATCTTCCTGTTCGACCCCGTCAATCAAGTCTTCGACGAATCAACCTTCGCTCGCCGCTATTCAGCGCACGGGGACAAAATTCAAAAACGTTCTGCGCCTGCCGGAGTTTGAAACCACCCCGGCGGCGGTCAAAGCCACCGCTGATCAAACCATGACCACCGCCAACGCCGCGCTCGACCAGCTCGGCAAACTCCCCCCCGACAAGGTCAACTTCGCCAACACCATCGGCGCGCTGGACGACATTGGTTTTCAAACCGGCGGTGTGATGAACCGGCTGCAACTCATCAAGGAGACGAGCACCAACGCCGCGCTGCGCGAGGCTGCCACGGAGGCGGTGAAGCGCTTGCAGGAATGGGGCGTGGGCCTGGATTATCGGGAGGATGTTTATCGCGCGGTGAAGGCGTATGCCGATACCCAGCCGCCGCTGGCGGGCGAGGCGGCCAAGTTGCTGGCGGAGACGATGCGCGATTATCGCCGGGCCGGCCTCGCGTTGCCGAAAGCCGAACGCGATGAAGTGGAGCGGTTGCGCAAGGAACTCGCGAGCGTCAGCACGGATTTCGACAGCAACATCAACAAGGCGCAGCAGGCGCTCAAGTTCACCAAGGCCGAGCTGGAGGGTGCGCCGGACAGTTTGTTGAGCGCGCCGGGCGTGAAGACGGGGGACGACGAATACACCGTGCTGGTGAACGTGACGTGGCAATACCTCGCGGTGATGGAGCACGTCAAGAGCGAGGCCGTCCGCAAGCGCGTGCTGACCGAGCAGAACCGGCTCGCGATGAAGGAGAACGTGCCGCTCGTCGAAAAAATCATCGGGCTGCGCGACAACATCGCGAAGCAACTCGGCTATGCCAATTGGGCGGATTACCAGATCGAAGTGAAGATGGCGAAGAACGGCCGGACGGCCATCGAGTTCGAGGAAAAATTGCGCGCCGGCTTGCAGCCGAAGATGGAAGCGGAGCTGGCCGAGTTCCGAAAGCTCAAAGCCGCCGAGACCGGCGACCCGAACGCACAGATCAATTTGTGGGACTGGCGCTATTACGCCGACCAGTTGAAGAAGACGAAATACAATGTGGACGGCGAGCAACTGCGCGTTTATTTCCCGATGCAACGCGTGCTGGACGGGATGTTCGCGATTTACCAGCGCATCTTCGGGGTCACGTTCAAGCCGCTGGCTCCGCCGTATCAGTGGGTGGACGGGTTGCAACTCTGGGCCGTGACCGACACGCAAACCGGCGAGCCGCTCGGCTTTTTCTACCTCGACCTGTTTCCGCGCGCGGGGAAATACCACCACTTCGCCATGTTCCCGATCATTGACGGCAAACGACTGGCCGACGGCACCTACCAGCGCCCGGTGGTTTCGCTCGTATGCAACTTTCCCCCGCCGTCCGGAGATAAGCCGTCCCTGCTCGATCACGATTCCGTGGAGACGCTGTTTCACGAGTTCGGCCATGCGATGCACGCGATCCTGACGCGGGCACAGTTCACGCGTTTTGCCGGCACCAGCGTGCCGGGGGATTTCGTGGAGGCCCCGTCGCAGATGCTGGAGAACTGGACGTGGGACAAGAAGGTGCTCGACAGTTTTGCCGCGGATTATCGGGATCCGAGCAAAAAGATTCCGCCGGAGATTCTTGACCAACTCAAAGCCGCGAAATACGCAACCTACGGTTCGCATTATCGCCGGCAACTTTCGTTTGGCCTGATGGATTTGTATCTGCACACGCAAATCACCGCCGCCAACGCCACGAATGCCATCCCGCTGGCGAACGCGACGTTGAACAAAACCTTCCTGCCGGCGCCGGAAGACACCGCGCTGATCGCCTATCTTGGTCACTTTACCGGCTACGACGCGGGCTACTACGGCTATGCCTGGGCGGACGCCATCGCGGCGGACATGGCCACGGTGTTTGAGGTTTCGCCGGGGGGCTATCTGGACGTGGAAACAGGCCGCCGTCTGCGCGAGGAGATTTATTCCAAAGGCAATTCGCGCGACGTGAACGAGTCCATCGAGAAATTCCTGGGCCGCCCGCGTTCCATTGAACCGTTCTTGAAGAAGATCGGCGCGCTGCCGCAGAAATAATCCGACCGCGTTATCGCTCATGCAACCATTGCCGCACACCCACTCCTGCTTCGTCTGCGGCGAATCGAATCCGTTCGGGTTGAAGCTGCGGTTTGAGACGGATGGCCGCATCGTGCAGGCGAAGTTTCATCCGCGCGCCGAGCACATCGGTTTCAAAGGCGTGGTGCATGGCGGATTGATCGCGACGGTGCTGGATGAAATCATGGTCTGGGCCTGCATGGTGCCGACGCGCCAGTTTGCTTTCTGCGCGGAACTCAACGTGCGTTATCTCCGGCCGCTGTCCCCCGCTGCCGAAGTCCTTGTCATCGGTGAACTGACCGCGAATCGCAAAGGGCGAATCTTCGAGGCGAAGGCCACGGTGCAAAACATCGGCGGCCAAATCCTCGCTGAAGCCACGGGAAAATATCGGCCGATCAAGGACGTGGCTGGGTCCCAAATGGTCGCGGACTTTGTCGGCGATGCGAGCTGGTTGGTGAAGCCAACGGTTTAAGTGGAGCGCAAGCTGTGTGGCGGCAGGCGTCCCGCCTGCCGTAGAGCCGGGCGTCCCGCCCGGCGGATGAGGTGTGAAATTAGGGGAGGCGCAGGCATTTCCCGTGTCGGTGGAAAGTGCGTAGCCTTTTCCGGGCGGCAAGATGCCACCCTCCACGTCAGGCGGGACGCCCGACGCTACCCCTCCGTTTCACTTGCTCACTTGCAAGTTGATCCCGCGCCGTTCCAGGGTGCTGCCTTCGTTTTGGGCGAGGCGGGCGAGGGCGATGTTGTAGTCGGCCAGCGCCCGAATCTCGGCCGAACGCGCCGCCGTCAGATTTTTTTGCAATTGCAGCACGACGAAAGAAGTGCTCTTGCCTTTTTCGAGTTTGGTTTGTTCGGCTTGGAGCGCGGCTTCAGAGTAAAGCCGGGCCTCGCGGGTGGCCGCGACGCGCTGGAAACTCGTTCCCGCCACGGCGATGGCATTTTCGATATTGATCAACGTCGCCTGTTGGAGTTGTTTCAACTGCAATCCAACCTGTTCCTTGGTCGCCTTGGCCGCTTTGTAACTGTTCCGCGCGCCGGTGTTGCCCAGGGGAATCGTCACCTGCGCGCCGACCGAATAAAACGGATTGTCCGCACTGCCGATCTGACTAAAGGCGCCGCTGAATTCCGTGGAGGAGGCGTTGTAACCGTAGGTGCCCACCAAATCCAACTGCGGAAACAACTGGTTCTTCTGGTAACGGACGACGTAGCCCTGCTTTTCCAGGTTCAGCTTAGCCTGCAATAAATCGGGTCGCTGGGCCAAACCCGTGCGCCAGCTTTCCTGCAGGTTGAACTGCTGGGGGATGGCCAGCATCGCATCCGACGGTTGCACGGTTACATTCGCCCATTCGCTATAATTGTCGCTCAAGAGTTTCTTCAGTACGCGCTCGAGCGTGCCGCGGGTGCTTTGGGCGGCCAGCAAATCCGCCCGGCTGGAGGCCGCCTGCGATTCCGCCTGGCGGGAGTCCAGTGGCGCCAGCGCGCCTACTTCCACCCGGCGACGGTTTTCGGCGACCAGCCGCTCGGCCAGTTCCAATGCCTGTTGCTGCACCTTCACGGCTTCCTGGGCGTGAATCAGATCAAAGTAAGCCTGCTCCACGTCCGACACCGTGGTGATGACCTGCGACCGGACGTCGAGTTCAGAGATTTTCAAGTCCTGCTTGTTCAGAAAAATTTGCAGTCGCGTGGAATCAATCCAGAAATTCTTCAGCAGCGGCTGGCGCAACGTCAACGCGCCCACATTGCCGGCCGTCGTCTCGAACGGATTCCGAACGGGGACGGTGGTGTAATTGGTGCCGAAGAAGCTGATGGGGGTGCCGTCGGTCTGGAGGATGGTGTTGGTGATGACGGTGGGATTTACCGAAGCCGTGCCCGGCAGCGTGCCATAGCGGTCAGCCATCGTCCCGCCGATATTGTAGCTCAAACCCCACGGTAGCAGCCCTTGCAACCCGGTGCCGAAGCTGTCGGTTTTGCTGTCCGTTCCGCTGTATGGGCGACCCTGGGCGTCCAAACCGCCAGGGGACAGACTAGACCCATGCGAGCCGGACAGGCTGAGCGCCGGATCGTAGCTGCTGTACGAGCCAGACAGGGTGAACTGCGCAATCTCAGGTTGGGTGCGTTTGATTTGCACGTCGAGGTTGTGTTCGAGCGCGATTTGGATGCAATCCTCCAGCGACAGGGCGCGGGACTGCGGTGACTCCGCCCGCGCGCCGGGCGCGAGCGCGACCACCGCGAAGGCAGCCATCAATCCTAAAAGTTTCATTAAGCGCAAAGTTTGGGGTAACGAGGGGTGTTCGTCAACTCGCCGCCCGGTTCAGACGATCCGCGATGGCCCGCCATTCAATCGTATCGGGCAGCGCTTCGACCACGATTAATTCCGCGCCAGCTTCGTCGCACCGGTGCAGTTCGCCGTAGATTGCGCGGGCGAACGCCTCCGCATCGTGCGGAATTACGCTCACGCTGCCCAAGCCGGCACCGGTGGGAATGTGGGTGTGGGCGATGACGTGTGAATTTTCGCTTTTCGCTTTTCGCCTTTCGATTTGCCCGTGCAGGTCGGCGTCGTTGGCCCAATTCAAGATCACCAGCTTCGCCTTGGGCGAGTAATGCTTCTTCAACAAGCCGGGGCTGCGCAGGGTTGGCGGTTGACGGTTGGAGGTTGGCGGTTGGAGGTTCCCAACTACCGCCGTGAGCGATTCCTCGTGGATTATGCCGGGGCGGAGAACGCGCGGCGGCGTAGTCGTGAGATCAATCACTGTGGACTCGATCCCCACCTGCGATTGTCCGCCATCAACTATGAGGGCGAGTTTATCGCCGAGACTTTTGCGGACATGCCCGGCGTTGGTCGGAGAAACCTGGTTCGACAAATTCGCGCTGGGCGCCGCCAGTGGAAAGCCGCATTCGCCAATGACGGCTTGGATGAATGGATGACTTGGCCAGCGCACGCCCACGGTTGGTCCGCCCGCCGTGACGAGGTCGGGAATCGCCCGGGACTTCGGTAAAACCAGCGTAAGCGGGCCGGGCCAGAAACTTTTCGCGAGTTGCTCCGCCGCCGCCGGCCAGTCGGTCACACAACGCCTGGCCATTTCGAGGCTCGCGACATGGACGATGATGGGATTGTGCGCGGGCCGGCCCTTGACCATGAAGATTTTCGCGACGGCCTCCGCATCCAGCGCGTTCGCCGCGAGGCCATAGACGGTTTCCGTCGGCAAGGCGACCACTTCGCCCGCGCGCAATAACTCCGCCGCCCGCGTCACGGCGGCGGCGAACAACTCGGCGGTGTCGGTGGATACTATCTCGGCGGCCATTTTCTCAAAACGTTTCCATGCCGGAGACGACGTAAGGAGTCGCTGACTTCCCGGCGCGTCATGAATTTATGCGAAGGAAATTTGAGACTTCTTACGTCGTCTCCGACAAGGATTATTCATATCGCAACGCCTCAATCGGGTCGAGTTGCGACGCTTTCCATGCCGGATAAAACCCGCTTACGACGCCGACGACAGCGCTCGAAATCGAAGCCACCACCACCCACCAGATCGGTGTGAGCGTTGGCCAGCCCGTCGCGGAGGCGACGATGTGCGAGGCCCCGAAGCCCAGCCCGATGCCAATGATCCCGCCGAGCGCGCTCAACGTCACGGCTTCGACGAGAAATTGAATGAGAATGTCGTTGCCCCGGGCGCCGACGGCCATGCGGATGCCGATTTCGCGCGTCCGTTCCGTCACGCTCACGAGCATGATGTTCATGATGCCGATGCCGCCCACCACGAGCGACACACTGGCAATCGCGGCGAGCAGCACGGACATGATTTTCGCCGTGGCCGTGGCGGTTTGGGCGAGTTCCAGTTGCGTGCGGACCGTAAAATCCGGCTCGCGACTTTTGCGGCGTTGCATGAGCGCGTTCGTGATGTCCGATTGCACCGTGGCGATGGCTTCCGTGCTGGCCGCCTGGATCAGGATCGAATTGATGAATGTGCGCCGCGACACCCGCCGCATGTGGCTGGTGTAAGGAATAATCACCACGTCATCCTGATCCTGCCCAAACAGGTTGAAGCCTTTGGATTCGAGCACCCCCACAATCCTAAACGGAATGTTGCGAATCCGAAGCGTTTCGCCCACGGGGTCTTCGTTCGGAAAAAGTTGATCCGCCACAGTTTTGCCGATCACGGCGACCTTGGCGATACTGCGCACGTCCTGGTCGCTGAACATCGTGCCGTCGTCCATTTTCCAACTGCGAATCTGGGGAAAATCCGGGCCTTCGCCCAGCACCTGGGTGTTCCAGTTCAGCCCGTTGGCCAGAACCTGGTTGCGGTCCCGCACTTCCGGACTGACGGCGACGACATTGGCGACGCCATTCTTTATGGCCTCGGCATCTTCGATCGTGAGCGTCGGCGCGCTGCCCCAGCCGCCGCGCATGCCACTGCTGGTGAAGTTGCCGGAAAAAACCGTGATGACATTCTGGCCCAGGCTGGCAACCTTCTCCTCCACCTGCACGCGCGCGCCCGTCGTGATGCTTACCGCCGTGATGACCGAGCCGACGCCGATGATGATGCCCAGCATCGTCAACACCGTGCGCAGTTTGTTGCGCCGCAAAGCCCGGAGCGCGAGGCGGAGGGTGGCGAAAATTCTCATGCGAGTTGTACCGCCGCCTGCTGCGTCTTTAACCGGTTGAATTCTTTCTCCGCGTGTAACCGATTCGTCACCGGGGTGTCGCTGACGACCAGACCGTCGCGCAATACAATGGTGCGTTTGGTGTAGGACGCGATGTCGAGTTCATGCGTGATCATGATGACGGTGATGCCGGCGTCGTTAAGCTTTTGGAAAACCCCCATGACTTCGATGCTCGTCTGCGTGTCCAGATTGCCGGTCGGTTCGTCGGCGAGCAGCAGCGCGGGCTGGTTTACCAGCGCCCGGGCGATGGCCACGCGTTGCTGCTGGCCGCCGGAAAGTTGACTGGGCAAATGGCCCGCGCGATCCCCTAACCCAACGGTTTCCAGCACCCGCAACGCCCGGTCGCGTCGCTCGCGCCCGGCAAGATGGCCGCGCCGGTAAAGCATCGGCAGTTCGACATTCTCCACCGCGGCCGTACGCGCCAGCAGATTGAATCCTTGAAAAATGAAACCGATTTTCTGATTGCGGATGTCCGCCAGCGCGTCGCGGTTCAAACCGGACACGTCCACGCCATCGAGCCGGTAACGTCCCACCGTTGCCCGATCCAGACAGCCGATGATATTCATCAACGTGGATTTGCCCGAACCGCTCGCGCCCATGATGGCGACGAATTCGCCCGGCTGAATCGTCAGCGACACCCCACGTACGGCCCGCACGTCCACCTCGCCCGTGTGATAGGTCTTCTGCACTGCTTCCAGTTGGATGACGGCGTTCATGGCGATGGGCTAGCGGCGCGGAATGCCGCCGCCAAAGGGATTGCTGGGAATGCTCGCCGGCGCATTGTTGTTGGTGGTGATTATGCTCACCACCACGGCATCGCCCTCGTTCAAACCCTCGACCACTTCCGTCATCACATTGTCGGTAATGCCAAGTTTGACCTGAACCGGTTTCAGTTCCGGGATGGCATTGGCGGTAGCGTTCGTCGCGGTGCCCGTCAAGGTGTAGAGCGTCCGCATCATCCGCCCCTCGCCCCGCGCGCGATTGGCGCGTTCGCCACTACGCCTTCCGCCCGCATTGCCTTCCGCCGGACGCGGCGCTTCCGCCATGACCGGCGCCGGCGCGTTCGTGCGCGCCACCCCCGCGATGCCTTCCGGCGGACGAAAGCGGAGCACCCCATTCGAGACTTTCAAAACATTCTCCCGCCGCGCGAGAATGATGGAAACATTCGCCGTCATGCCCGGTTTGAGTTTGAAATCCGGATTCGCCACTTTGATCACCGTGTCGTAGGTGACGACGTTTTGCACCGTGAGCGGCGAGTTTCGCACCTGAACCACCTTGCCGTGAAACGTGCGATACGGGAACGCGTCCACCGTGAACTCTACATCCTGCCCGACTTCCACGCCGCCCACGTCCGCCTCGGCGACGTTGGCGTCAATCTGCATTTTGGCGAGATCGTTGGCGATCACGAACAACGTCGGCGCGCTCATGCTGGCGGCGACTGTCTGACCCACGTCCACGTTGCGGGAGATCACGATGCCATCCACCGGCGAATAAATTGTGCAGCGCGCCAGGTCCACCTTCGCGCGTTCCAGGGAGGCGGTGCGGATTTTCACCTGCGCCTCGGCTTGATGCAGGCTGGCGATGGCTTGGTCGCACTCGGACTGGGAAATCAGTTTGCCCTTGATGAGATCTTCCGCGCGGCGGGCGTTGATTTGGGCGAGTTCCAACCCGGCGTTGGCGTTGGCCAGATCGCCCTCGGCGGAACTCACGTTTGCCTGATACGTGGCGGCATCCAGTTGCGCGACGATTTGCCCGGCCTTCACCTGCGAGTTGAAGTCCGCGTTCAACTTGAGGATGATGCCGGAAATCTGGCTGCCGACCTGCACGTTGAGCACGGGATTCAACTGGCCCGTGGCGGTAACGGCCTGCGTGAGATCGCCGCGCATGACCTTGGCGGTCTGATATTCCGGCGCGGCGGCGCCCCGATTTTTGGAATACCAATACGCTCCGCCCCCCGCCGTCGCCAGTACGATCACGAGGATCAGCCACTTCATTCCACCCGACTTTTTGTTGTTTGCCATAGCGTCAGAGACATATAGACGCAGAAAATCTGGGAATCGTCAAAATAACTTGCAGCGCAGTGATGGGGGCAGTCCCGCGATGACTCAGATTGCAGCGGGGAACCGGCGGGTATATTTCACATCCGACCTAGCCGTGCGCGTCGGCGTCTAGCGGGCTGGGAACGGCGCGCACGGAGTGAGTCTGTCTCAAAACCCTGTGATCGGAGGGACGAGTTACACGAGTCCCTGACTTTTCGGCCCTGTTGAAAGATTTGGGATTCGTGTAACTCGTCCCTCCGGGGTTTTGAGACAGGCTCGTCGTCAGCGGGTTGGTGTCTCAAATCAAGATGTCGCGGGAAACCGTCTGGTTCGCGTTTCAAAACTAATTGACCACGTTCTGCGGTTGGCCGGCGCGGAAGGCCCGCACGTTGTCCACGGCCACGCGCAGGAGCCGGGAACGCGCCGCGCGCGTGCCCCAGGCATTGTGCGGGGTGATGATGCAGTTCCTGGCCGGCAACAACGGGTTCTCCGCCGGCGGCGGTTCAACCGACAATACATCCAGCCCCGCACCCGCGAGGCGTCCGGCGTTGAGCGCGGCCGCGAGCGCCGGTTCGTCAATCAACGGACCGCGACTCGTGTTGAGCAGGAAGGCGGACGGTTTCATCCCGGCGAGCCGCTCGGCGTTCACGAGATTTTTGGTCAGCGGCGTGAGCGGACAGTGGAGACTGACGACATCGCTCGTGCGGAACAGGGTTTCGAGGTCCACAAAGCGAACGAACGGCGGCCCGGATTTCGGTGTGGGATTGTGCGCGATGACGTTCATGCCAAAGGCTCGGCCGATTTCCGCCACCGTGACGCCAATGCGACCCAAGCCCACGATGCCCAGCGTCAAGCCGCCGAGTTCGACGCGCGGCGAATCCCAGAAACACCAGTCCCCCGCGCGCGTGCAGCCGCCGCCGCGCACGCGTTGGG
>ORMF012065129.1_pt1 | contig 10144 bp, 6 predicted proteins | sample 1779871 | NCBI WGS metagenome assembly ORMF01 (sample SAMEA104232316, study PRJEB22302) | groundwater metagenome | biome: forest; feature: aquifer; material: groundwater | place: USA | collected 2011-08-07 | depth 5.4 m | reverse complement strand
TGTCGGTTTCGACTCTGTTTGGGCTTTAGCGTATTTAGCGCTGACAGCCCCGTTACTCTTGCTGCCACCCCTATTGACGCTAACGCCAACTTTGCTCTGGCTTCTGGCACAGGAACGTTTGTCCAGACTCATGCCCAAACCACTGATGCATCTGCCGATGCCATGACCCTCACGCTCTCTGCCGGAGGAACAGGTGAAACTGGAGCTCTCCGGGGCCTCGTGATCTCTCAATCAGACACGGCCACTACCGGCGTCTATGACTCCCTAGCCTATATTACGAACTTAAAGACTCCGGAAACCACTACTAATGGGCTACTCATCGAACAAAATGCCGCTTCGGGGACGCTCACCAATGGTCTCCACATCGCAAGTACAGCCGGCACCCTCACCAGTGGGATATTGATTGCCGATGGCAGTGGAACAACCACCACTGGGTTATCAATGACTGGCACCTTTACCAACCTCATTGATACCCCAAACTTTGATGTCTCCAATGCAGGAGCAATCACCTCCAATGGCGCGATTACGGATACCCTCACCGGCCTTGGGCATACAGCACCCACTGCTGGAATGCATTTGAAAAATACTACAGCGGCCACAGTGTCGGTGGCGCAATGGTCACCATCTATTCGGTTTCAAGGGAATATGTGGTCTGAAGGGGCATCTACTCAATCAGACTGGGCGATCTATCAGCAAACCACTATCGGCGGTGGCACTTCCCTTGCTTTTGATTTCTCCAGCGACAACGGTGCAAATTGGGTGAATCAAGTGGCTATGAGTGCGGCGGGCAATCTTTTTGCTGCTAAGTATACGATGAATGACGCGCCGGTGACGGCCAACAGCACGGCATTGTGCTGGGATAACCTCACAGCATCGGACATTTATGACTGTACCGGGACCCTGAGTGACTATGCAGAGTACTATGGTACAACAGATACATCGGTCGAGGCAGCTGATATCGTTGTGGTTGATCCGGGTAGAACAGCCACCGAGCTGACAGACAAAAATGGAGATAAGGGATCAAAAGCCTGGGTTGTCAAATCTTCTCAGGCATATCAAGCGAGTATTGGTGTTGTTTCCACACAACCAAATCAACCGATTGGTGAAAATTTTACGCCAGAAGAAAATCCTCGCCCCGTTTCCTTAAGTGGCCGTATTCCAGTGAAAGTCAATCTCGAAGGCGGGGACATTGCGGTGGGTGATCGAATTACCACCTCATCTGTTGCCGGAGTCGGTATGAAGGCGAAGCAATCCGGCTGGACCGTTGGTGTCGCACTTGAAAGTTACAACGCACAATCTTCGGACAATAAAATTGTAGTTTGGTTTAATCCGCAATATGCACTTCTGCAAAACACAGACGGCAATATCGGCATCGGCACCGATGACGCGCAGTATAAGCTCCACGTGATGGGCGACATAGCAGCCACGAGCTTTGTGAACATTTCCACGCGCGCGGCAAAGAAGGATATTGAGTATTTAACAACCGGCGATACCACTCGCATCCTCGCTAAACTTTCTGATGTCAAAATTGCGCGGTATCACTATAACGAAGAGTCAGCCACAACACCGCTCCACTTGGGCCTGATTGCCGAAGAAGCGCCACTGGAAGTCCTTTCTGCCAGCGGCAAGGGAGTAGACATCTATAAACTTGCAAGCTTCACGTTGGCCGCGGTGCAAGCCCAACAAACCCAGATTGAGAAACTCATTGAGCGCATGGATGCTCTGGAACAGCGCATGGATCGTTTGACGGGCGACACAACGCGGTCGACTCAACAAGACATGGACTCGCTCCGGGAAGAAATGCGCCAAGTGCGTCGTCAAGCGGCTGTCGAGGCCCAAGCCCCGGTTCCGCAATCCACCACACTTTTGAATGTGAAGGATATTCCTCAAACAACGACAGCGTCGGAAGTGATTGTGAGCACGCCTTCTACTCCAGCGCCAGTGGCCGATGTTCCCGCATCCGCAGCAACTCCTATCGAAACAACAACAGTAGCGGCAGAGCCCGCTCCCGTGCCAGTCGTTGAGGTGCCAGTGTCTGCGCCCGAGGTTGCGTCGGCACCTTCTACGACCGATACGGCTACGACTGCAGAACCCGCCAGTTCACCAGAGACAGTAGTAGCACAACCGTAATACTGACCGTTTTTGATTGGGTGATACTCAATTGCTATTCAAGTTAGGATTTTTCACTGTCATTCTCCCGACCCTTTGGGTATGGGAGAATCCAGAAAAGACAAAAAAGCCAACATTGATAGCGTTTTTGTTTGTTTTTGTTTCTGGATCCTCGGGTCCACCGCCAAGGCGGGGCAGGCAATCCCGAGGATGACAAAAGAGGGGTTATGCGCAGGCGGCATGACTAGAACATATCATATTACGACTGCGCTTTTTTGCTCTAGCAATTTCTTGCTTGAGTGTTCGTAAATATGCGTCGTTGATTTCTTTGAGTTTTTCGGGATTAATGTAATCGTAAATATCGTTGTTGTGTCGCCGGAGAAAAGAGAAGCGACGGGCAGCGCCGAGTTCCTTAGCCCATTCCACATGCGCTTGATGAATCCACTGTTGCGTATTTTTTTCATCCCCGAATGCGGAATACCAGCCCGCCCACGCTGCAAAACGTAGCGAACAAGAGGTAAAAAGAAAGACCGGTTCTTTGTAGGGTTTCTGGCGCATAGCACTATGATGTCTGACTCAATTCCGATACAATATTCTTAAGGAACGTCTCAACCGGTAGGACGCGAATGTCATTCTCCCAGCCGTCTCGAGTGCCGGCGTGCAGGAGATACGTGCGGGCGATAGGATAGTCTTCGCGGAAGGCATGCAAGCCACGAAGCGTGTTGCCGCCAGCCGTATCGCTACGCTTCACTTCGATGGCCACAAGACCACGCTCGCCGTAAAGAACAAAGTCCACCTCGTGCCCCCAGCGGGTGCGCCAGAACGAGATGCTGTAGCCAAGATCGTGGTAATGATTGGCCGCCGAAAGCTCCTGGAAAACAAGGGTTTCAAGGCTCGCGCCGTCAATATCATTCGACGTGTCGAGCGGTCCCTTAGGGCGGATGGCGCGATAGACACCGGCGTCAAAAAAGAAAAACTTACGATGAGCCACCACCTCTCGCTTTGCCTTTTTCCTGAAAACCGGAATGCGCACTGCAATTAAGAGATCTTCGAGTATTGTAAAATAACTCTCGGCCACTTTGCGCTCAACCATACATTCTCGCGCGACAGCAGAAATATTCAAGGGTTGCGCCTGTGAAAAGCTCGCCGCTTCCAGAAAACGGGAGAACGCGCCCAGGTTGCGTGTAAGACCTTCTTGCTGTACTTCTTCGCGTAAATAGGTAGCGACGTACGAGGCGAGATAATCCTTAGGATTACTCTGGTCAAACGTAGATGGCAAGTGCCCGTACGAAAGCGCGTGAGGGAGTGAGAAATCTTCTCCAAGCTCTTCGGCGGTGAGGGGGAACATTGAGCGCGTAAGTGCTCGCCCGGCCAGCATATCCGTATCCCCGCGTCTTAGTTTGCGGGCGCTTGAGCAGGTAATGGCAAATTTAACGTGTCGACTCTCGATGAGACGATGAACCTCATAGAGTATCTGGGGGATCCGTTGGACCTCGTCGAGTACCACCCACTCGCTCCACGATCGAGGGATCATCCGGTTGAGCTCGACCGGATGATTGAGTAGTTTGCGATGGGTTTCGGCGTTGAGTAAGTCAAAATAAAGGGCATGAGGGAGAGCTGTGCGCAAAAAAGTAGTCTTTCCGGTACCGCGAGGTCCGAATAAGAAAAAACTCTTCTGTTCAGGTATTTTTGATATTCTAGTATACATACTTCCATTTTTACAAACAAAATGGAGTTTGTCAAGCCATTTTTAATAATTTTTGGAAATGGATACACGGACTATTGACAAAAACCGAATCAAATTATATCATTTCCATAGAGTAGTAAAAAGTATACTCTTTGGAAATATATGAAGTACCAGGAGTTGAGGTCTAAGTTGGGCGGTCATGTTGTTTTTTCCTTGTCGGACATCCGAAAGATCGATCCGCGTTTTTATCGTGTCCAGCTCGATGATTGGCAAACGGCCGGCTCCATTAAGAAGCTCCGTCGAGGGCATTACTATTTTTCTGATACTCTGCTGGACGAATCCACCCTCTCGTTGATTGCCAATCGCCTGTATGCGCCGTCGTATGTTTCGTTGGAGTCCGCTCTTTCGCGCTATGGGCTTATCCCCGAAGGCGTGTATTCGATAACATCGGCTTCGACCCGAAAGACCGCTGTGTTTTCAACGCCTATCGGTGAGTTTTCGTACCACACGGTATCCCCAGCGCTCTTCTTTGGCTACCAGCTCGAGTCCTCGCACGCTCAACAGTATAAGATTGCGGAAATAGAAAAAGCAGTGCTTGATTATCTGTATCTCAATCCCACTATTGCCCAAGAAGAGGATTTTCATGAATGGCGATTCAATAGCGCCGAATTTATCGCTCGTGCTGATCGCGCAAAGTTGTTGCGATATGCGAAGGCCTTCCGTCGCAGAGGGTTTGGACAAAAGCTCGAACACCTACTCGGACTCATTGATCGGACAAAATAATAACCGTCATCCTGGCTTGACCAGGATCCGGTTTTGTACTCAATATCGTTATCGTTGACGGATTCTGGCCAAGCCAGAATGACGAGACGCCCACATTTCTATGTTAAATCTTGACCAAATCAGCCAACAATATCCCGAATCGTTACGCCCGTACCAGCGCGCGTTGTTGCGAGAGTACTTGCAATATAAAATACTCGAGATTATTTTTTCGTGGGAACACGCCGCCAAACTTTCCTTTCTTGGGGGTACGGCACTCCGCATCCTGTACGGCAACACTCGTTTTTCCGAGGACTTAGATTTTGATAACTTCGGTGTAACTCCAGAAGAGTTTGCGTCGTTGGCTCACGTCGTACAACAGGGACTGGAGCGGGAAGGGTATCGTGTAGAAATGAATCTCGCTGGCAAGGAGGCGTATCGTTGCAACGTGCGGTTTTTGGATATTCTGTATGACAATGCTCTTTCAGAGCATCAGAATGAAAAGATACTCCTGCAGATCGATTCTGCCGCGCATGCCATTGAGTATCAACCCGACCGGAAGATGCTCAACAAGTTTGATGTGTTCACCGAAATTTATGCAACACCGTTGGACCTTCTCCTATCGCAAAAGATGTATGCGGCAATGAACCGCAAGCGAGCCAAGGGGAGAGATTTTTATGATATCGTGTTCCTTCTTTCGCTCACAAAGCCCAACTATCCGTATCTCAAGGAAAAGATCGGCGTGAATAATGCTCAAGATTTACGCGCGCGACTTGTTGACCATTGTTTGAAGCTTGATTTTGAGGCGCTTGCCCTTGATGTGCGACCATTTTTATTTACTCCCTCTGACGCGCGCAGGGTCGAAGCATTCCCCGCATTTATTACTCAGGCTTCGTTTGATTGAGCATCAAAAATAAAAATGTGGTATACTCCTTGAAAGTATCCACATTCTTTAATTTTATTCTATGTCTCAATGGACACTCCGTGTTCAACCCGTTGCCGTTATTACGCATCTCCTGCATTGGATGATCATTGCGACGGCTTTTTGTATTCCGTTATTGTTTTTTATTTTTGGCAATGATCCATTTGAGTTGCCAAAGCAACTACTGTTGGCGGTGGTGGCGATTGTGGCAACCACACTCTGGCTCTTGCGGCAGATTCTGGCCAAGGAATTCCGGTGGCTAGGGAGCTGGGGGCTTGCATGGTGGGCGTTGTTGGTTGTTGCCGCTATTGCCAGTGCCGTATTTTCGGTGCACCCGCGCACCAGCTGGCTCGGGGAGCATGGCCAAGAGTGGGGCAGTGTTGCCACCATGATTGCGTTGTTTGTTTTGGGACTTGTCATGATTCAGGAATTTGCCGATAAACAATGGCATCGATTATTATCAGCAATGACCCTTTCGTCGGGCATTGCTTCCACACTTTTTTTATTGGGGCTCGCAAAGATATTTGTCCTTCCATGGAAAGAAACGGAGGTACAACTGTTTACACCGGTGGGTGATGTGGTGGCAACCGCTATGCTCGCGGCCGTGGCCCTCATTTTGGCGAGTGCGCAATTTTTTGTGATGGGCATGGGGGCAAAGCCGGAGAGTAAGGCCCGACGGCTCCACCAAGGACTCCATTCCGCACTCTTGCTCGTCATCATGGTGGTTTCACTTTCAGTCCTTGCCGTTGTGGGAGTGAAGACGTTATGGGTGGTGGTCCTGGTGAGCGAGCTCCTGACCTACGGCATTATTGTCGGCCGTGCGAATGAACTAGCCACCACCAATCGATGGGTTGTGGTGTTTTCGGTGGTTGTGATTTCGATTTTTTTCCTCTTGGTGCCAAGCCGGTGGATTCCGCAGATTCCACCGTTTGTGTTTATGGGGTGGCGCGAGAGCGTGCATGTGGCCGAACAATCCATAAAGTCTTCGCCGGTGTTGGGTTCTGGACCAGCGACATTTTCGCTCGATGTGACGCGCTTCCATACTGCCCAAGCGCTTCGCGAAACATTTGGGATTCTGTTTGATCGCTCACGTTCCACGCCACTAACACAGCTGGCAAGTTTAGGGATTGTGGGGGCTCTGGTGTGGCTCATCCTCATGGTGGGACATATTCTTCGTTTAGCGCTCATGACGTTACTCAAAAAGGAGCCAAACCATCGATGGCTGATGCTGATGACCCTCACCAGCGGATGGGCTGTGGCGTTAGCGGCCGAGGCCGTACTTCCCGCAACATTCACAACGCATTTTTTCTTCTGGATGTTAACAGCTGGAATGATCTGGGCCTTGTCTGGGTCGAGGGAGCATACCGTGGCATTGGCCAGTTCACATCGAACGCGGATTGCGTTGGTGAGCCTCTGTTGTGTATTGGCACTGCTTATCCCGGTGGTGAGTTGGGGGTCGTACCAACGTTCTCGAGCGGACCGAGCATTTGCCACAGCGCTGCGCGCTGACGAAACGCTGGATGCTCGCCGGCTTGCCATTCGGAATGCTATTCGGCGATCGCCATCGGATGATGTGTATTATCGGCAAGCCGGCGTGCTCGAAATGGCCAAGTTCCAAGAAGTGGCTCGCACCGTAACAGAACCCGAAGAACGCCTGCGTCAGTTGCGTGTGCTTGCGCGCGACACAATTGTTTTAGCGCGAACTGCCACGCAACTCCACCCCAAAAGCGCGGCCAACTGGCAGTCGCTTGCGGGTATTTATCAGCAATTTACCACAGCGGTGGAGGGTTCCGAAGAAGAAGCGTTAAAGGCATTAGAACAACTCCGTCTGGTAGAACCCAATAACCCGGTGCATTTCACTGACACTGCTTCAATTTATATAGCGCGCGCGGATCGCGAACAGGCTCTGGGGGACAAAGCCAACAAAGAAAAAATGACGACATCATTTTTGGATGCTGAAGAAATGCTAAAACTCGCGCTGGCGTTGGATGGCGAATTTGCGCCTGCCCATTTCCAGTCGGCCATCATTGCCGAGCGGCGCGGGAAACTCCCCGAGGCCATTGCACAAGTCGAAGCCTTAGCGCGGACGCGCCCGCAAGATCTTCCATTGCACCTCCAGCTCGGAGCGTTGTATCTGAAAAATAACCAAAAAGATTTAGCCGAGAAAGTATGGAACGCAATCATTGGGGTCAAAACAGATTATGCCAATGCCCGGTGGTATCTAGCGAACCTCTATCAAGAGGAGAAACGGTATGATGAAGCGCTGAAACAAATGGAAGAGATTCAGAAGACGAATGTGGACAATCCTCAAATCGCCAAACGGATTGAGGAGCTAAAGAATCTTGCCTCCGGTGGTGCAAAGCCTTCCATCGAACCATTGAATCCTAAAATTCCATTACCAAAAGAATAGAGAACAAAAGGGGGTGTCGTTGGCACCCCCTTTTGACAATCAAGAGGATACGTGGTATACATAAAATATTGAAGATAGGTTCCATAGTGGAAGCTGTCTTTTTTTATTGATTGATTTTAGGATACTATGGCCCTCAACCCGCTCCTCCAGGCACTCGAAACGATTTGCCAGGAGAAAAATATTTCTAAAGAAGTGGTGATTCAAACACTTGAGTCAGCGCTTGCGGCAGCGTACCGAAAAGATTATGGAGAACCAAACCAAAACATCAAGGTGGAATTCGATGCTGATACGGGTGAGATGAAAGTATTTGATGTGAAGACAGTGATGGAGAAGCCGCCCGAGGAGGAAATGGTAGAAAACACGAACACCACGCCACCGCCACCGGGCGGGGTCCCGCACGTTGCGGGAAATGTTGATACGAAAACCGTGAATACAGTAGCGACCACAGAAGGAGATGCAACCACTGAGATAGTCGACGAAAAGCCGCGGTTTAATCCAAAACTTCACATTGCCCCGGAAGAAGCGCAAATATTAAAGCCCGGTATTCAAGTCGGCGAAGAGATTCGCACGACGTTGACGGTTCCCAGTTCCTACGGACGCATGGCAGCACAAACCGCAAAACAAGTCATTATGCAAAAGTTGCGTGAAGCAGAACGTGCCGTGCTCTACGACGATTTTAAATCCAAAGAGCACACGATTGCCACGGGGGTTGTGCAGCGGCGCGAAGGCCGAGCCGTGTTGGTTGACTTTGGGAAGTTGACTGGACTCATGCTGCCTGAAGGGCAGGCTCCACACGAGCAGTATCGAGCAGGCGATCGGGTTAAGGTGTATGTGGAGAGTGTGGAGCTGAAGGCGCGCGGGCCCGAAGTGATTATTAGTCGTACATCACCGGAATTAGTGCGCCAGTTATTTATGTTGGAAATTCCTGAGATTCAGCACGAGAGTATTGAAATCATGGGTGTGGCCCGCGAAGCCGGGAGCCGCGTAAAAATTGCGGTGCGGAGTCTGAAGCCCAATATTGACCCGGTGGGAAGTTGTGTGGGTCAGCGGGGCGCTCGGGTGCAAACGATCATCCATGAATTAAGCGGGGAAAAAATTGATATCATCGAATGGGCTGAAGACCATCAACAATACCTCAACAATGCTCTTTCTCCCGCGAAGACCGTTCGCATGGAATTGGACGAGGCGACCAAGACAGCCACCGTTTGGGTGTCGGAAGATCAACTCTCGCTTGCCATTGGACGCGGCGGACAAAATGTACGCCTTGCCTCGCGATTGACCGGGTGGAACGTTGATATTAAGAAAGCGGAGGTAGCGGCGACAGAAGAACAGAGCAACACAGAAACTGAGGAACAACATATCCCAGAAACTGAAGAGCAGAAAAACAAAGCAACCGAGGAACAGAGCGACGTTGCTACGTAGTTGCTCAGTTTTTTAGTTTCTTAGTCTTTAAATGTATCCCTATGTCCATCACATCCTTTGCTCTTCTTTCCGCGTTCGCCAGTATTGTCATGAGTATGATTCTCATGCGCTGGATTCTTCGTCAACCCGAGGGCGATGAAAAAATGAAGGAGATTGCCCGAGCGATTCAAGAGGGCGCTCGGGGATATCTCACGCGTCAATATCGCGTGGTGGCGATCATTGCGGCGATCATCGCAGTGATATTGATTCCGGTAACGAGTCTCGCGACGGCCGGAGGTTTTTTGCTTGGTGCGTTGCTTTCGGCGACGGCCGGAATTTTAGGGATGTACGTTTCGGTGCGCGCGAATGTTCGCACCGCGGAAGCGGCAAAAGGCGGGCTTAATGCTGCATTGGGTATGGCCACCAAAGCGGGTTCTGTGACGGGGCTCTTGGTTGCAGGGTTAGGGTTATTGGGCGTGGCATTTTTACGGTGGCTCAATCCTACTTCGATGGAGGCGTTGATCGGTTTGGGATTTGGCGGAAGTTTAATTTCGGTGTTTGCCCGTTTAGGAGGTGGAATTTTTACGAAAGCCGCGGATGTGGGGGCGGATCTGGTGGGAAAAGTTGAAACGTCTCTGCCGGAAGATGATCCGCGCAACCCTGCGGTAATTGCGGATAATGTGGGGGATAATGTGGGGGATTGCTCTGGAATGGCGGCGGACCTGTTTGAAACCTATGTGGTGACCATCGTTGCAACCATGCTTCTTGCGGATAAATTGTTCTTAGCGCCATTCCGGAATGTTGCGCAGGAATTCCCACTCGTCGTGGGGGCTGTGTCGTTGCTGGCGTCCATGAT
>ORMF010200812.1_pt1 | contig 10144 bp, 8 predicted proteins | sample 1779871 | NCBI WGS metagenome assembly ORMF01 (sample SAMEA104232316, study PRJEB22302) | groundwater metagenome | biome: forest; feature: aquifer; material: groundwater | place: USA | collected 2011-08-07 | depth 5.4 m | reverse complement strand
GACGGGCGTCGTGGCGTGGTAGTCCATGTAAATCGGAAGCTTCATCGTCTTCTCCGGCGGATCCAAAAGGATCCGCCCTACGTTCGGGCGTTATGCAGCACCGCGGCGCGCGAGACCGGCACTGGCGAAGGCACATTCTCCGCTGCGATCTCCGCAAGCGTCACGGTTCCAAGAGCTGCCGCAATCCGCTCGCGAATCTGCCAGAGCGGATCGCGGACGCTGCACTTGCTGTACTGCTCGCAATCGTTCTTTTCCGTCGAGCAGGCAGTCACGGTGAAGGGGCCGTCAATCGCCTCGATGACATCCGCCACGCTAATCGCCGCGGGCGGCCGTCCCAGCGTATACCCCCCGCGCGTCCCCTGCGTCGACGCCAGTAGGCCGATCCGGACCAGGCGTTGAAGCACCTTCGCCATCAGCTCGATCGGGATGTCGTACTGCTCTGCGATCTCGCGGGCGCTGGTAGACGAGGCGCTGCTGTTCTGGGCGAGATGCTTCATCGCCATGAGCGCGTAGTCAGCTTTCTTCGACAGCCTCAGCATGGAGTCCTGCTAAATCCGACTGCAGTTGTCGTATATTACCGATTCAGCCGAATTCCGTCAAGAAAGGTCGGCTTTATCAATACTTAGGCTGCGACGGGTCGACTTTGTCGATCCATTCCAGGATTCCGCCGCGGAGATTCTTGACCCGATTGAATCCGACGGTCTGGAGAAATTCCACAGCTCTCGCGCTGCGGCCGCCCATCTTGCACTGCGCGACGATGTCCTTGTCCTTCGGCAGCTCGGCGTAACGACGCGGCAACTCGCCAAGCGGAATCAGTACCGAGCCCGGAATCCGGTTGATCTGGTACTCGTTGGGCTCGCGCACGTCGAGAACCAGCACGTCATCACCCGCGTCCAGCCGCTTCTTCAGATCGACCGGCGTAATCTCCCAATCGATCACACCTGCTCCCGTCGTTTGGGCCGCTGGCTCCGGCCGGATACCGCAGAACTGCTCGTAGTCGATCAGCTTCGTGACCGTCGGATGCGTGCCGCACACGGGGCAGTCCGGATCCTTCCTGAGCTTCAGCTCGCGGAAGCGCATCTTCAAGGCGTCGTAGATCAGGAAGCGGCCGATCAACGGCTCACCAATGCCGAGGATTAACTTGATCGCTTCAGTTGCCTGGATGACGCCGATGATGCCGGGCAGCACGCCCAGCACACCGCCTTCGGCGCAGCTCGGAACGAGTCCCGGCGGCGGCGGCTCCGGATAGAGGCAGCGATAGCACGGCCCTTCCTTCGTGGCGAACACCGACGCCTGGCCCTCGAAGCGAACGATGCTGCCGTACGCGTTCGGCTTGCCGGGCAGGACGCAGGCATCGTTGACCAGGTATCGCGTAGGGAAGTTGTCGGTGCCGTCGAGAATGACGTCGTACGGGCGAAACAGCTCCAGCGCGTTCTCCGATGTCACCATCGTCTCGTACGTGTCGATCTGAATGTGCGGATTCAGCCCATGAAGCTTGTCCTTGGCCGACGCGAGCTTCGACCGGCCCACATCGGATGTCGAGTGCAGCAGTTGGCGCTGGAGGTTGCTGAAGTCGACGACATCGAAATCGACGACGCCGATGCGTCCGACGCCTGCCGCCGCCAGATACATGGCTGCCGGGGATCCGAGGCCACCGGCGCCGATGCAGAGAACGCTGCCGGCCTTCAGCTTCCGCTGACCGTCGATGCCGACTTCCGGCATAATCAGGTGCCGCGAGTAGCGTTTGATCTCGTCCTGCGATAACTCGGTCGTCGTTGGGCGGGTCTGAAGACCCGCCCCTACCCCTTCCGCCGCCTTAGCGTCGGTCGTCACCGGCGCGCCTCCAGCGACCGACGGCACGATGCTGAGCGAATCGCCCGGCTTCACCGGCGTTTTTTCCTTCTGCAGATAGCGGATGTCTTCGTCATTCAGATAGACGTTCACGAAATTCCGCAGCCGGCCATCGTCGGCGTACAGGTGCTTGCGGAGACCTTCATGCTTCGTGGTCAGATCGGCGAGCAACTCGCCAACGGTGCCGCCGGTGACTTCGACCGACTCCTTCTTGTCGGTAAACGGCCGCAGCGGGGTCGGGATGTGAATGGTGTTAGGCATAAGTCAGCTGTTCAGATCTTCCTGATCGAAAACGGAGCGGTCCTCGCGAAGGCGCCATGACGTCATGTCTCCTGAGACGCCCTCGCGGACAGAAACGATTACATACGAAAAGAAGGGCCACGCGTGGTCCAAATCGTATTGCGACGGACGCGCCGGGTGATCCGGGTGCGAGTGATAAAACCCCATAAGCTCGGCGCCGACGTCGCTCGCTCGCCGCTCGGCTGCCTGATAATCCTGCGGACGCACTAGAAACCTCCTCCGAGGCCCTTCTTCCGTCATGTTCGGCAGCGCGAACGTATCGGAGACGACGCCGTCGCGGCCAATCAGGGCGCCGCAGCATTCGTTCGGATACGTCTCCGCGCCATGCGCGCGAATCGCCGCGTCCACCTGCGGCCTGAGCGCCAGGCCCATTGTTATCGCAGACCCCGCGGACGCATAAGGTCCGCGGGGCTGGACTTAGGGTTCGGACGGCTGGACTTGGGGTCCGCACGGCAGGACTTGGGGTCCGCGCCGCTCGACTTCGGATTCGCACTGCTCAGATCCGGCACCTCGTCCCAAAATCGCTCCGAGAGGTATTTCTCGCCACCGTCGGGAAAGATCACGACGATGACGGCATCCGGGGAGCGCCGCGCCACGCTCAGCGCGGCGCCAAGGCCGGCGCCGCTCGAGATCCCGACGAAGAATCCGTCCCGGGCAAGCCGGCGTGTCAGGTCGAACGCTTCTTCAGTGGCCACTCCGAGATCTTCGTCTGCCACGGACGAATCGTAGATACCTGGCACGATCGCGGTTTCCATGTGCTTCAGGCCTTCGAGGCCGTGGAGCGGCGAGTCCGGCTGCACCGAGATGAGGCGAATCGCGGCGTTGAACTCGCGCAGGCGCCGTCCGGCGCCGACGAATGTCCCACCCGTGCCCAGCCCCGCGACAAAATGCGTCAGACGTCCGCCGGTCTGCTCGATGATCTCGGGCGCCGTCGTGTCGTAATGAGACCGCCAGTTCCCCGGATTGTTGTACTGGTCCGCATAGAAATAGAGTTTCTGGTCCGCCGCGTACATCTCCCGCGCGCGAAGGATGGCGCCGTCCGACCCCTGCATCGGATCGGTGAAGACGATGTCGGCGCCGAACGCGCGCAGTATCCGCTTTCGTTCCGGCGTGACGTTCTCCGGCACACACAGCCGCACCTGATAACCGCGCGCGGCGCCAATCATGGCGTAGGCGATGCCTGTGTTGCCGGACGTCGCGTCGAGAATGATCTTGTCGCGCGTCAGCGCACCCGACCGCTCGCCGTCGGCAATCATCCGCGCGGCCGGACGGTCCTTCACCGATCCGCCCGGATTCCTCCACTCCGCCTTCGCATAGAGCTCCACATTGTGAAGTCCCGCCTCGAACGTCGAAAGCCGGATCAGGGGCGTATTGCCGATCAAATCGACGATGGACGTAGCGGTACGAGGAGGCCCTGGGATGGCGACAGGCATATCCGACTAGGAAAGTCGGATTATAACAACTCCCAACTCCCAAGGTGGAGGCCGGCTGAAGCCGGCCGCCACGCAGGACAACCCCTTGGGATTTGGGTTTTGGGATTTTCTAGTTGATAGGCTTGCCCTCGGCGTCGCGGATCTCGACAACGCCAAGATTCAGCTTTCGGAGCTCCGGTTCGATCTTCGCGCGATCGCCGACTGCAATGACGACGAGGTGGTCCGGCACCAGATACTTCTTCGCGACCGCGAGCGTTTGGTCGTTGGTAACGGCGTTCACCTGCTGCGCGTAGAGCGTGTAGTAGTCGAGACCGAGGTCGTAGATGAACACGTTCGAGAAGTTGTTCACCGCGTTGGCGCTGCTGTCGAAAGCGCCGGCCAGCGAGTTCGTCAACGCATCCTTGGCCTTCTTCAGTTCGTCGTCGTTCATCGGCTTCTCGACCATTCCGCGAAGTTCCTTCAGGATCTCGCTGACGGCGGGCGCCGTGACATCTGTCCTGATTCCGGACGCGACCTGGAACGGACCGGGCGTGCGGCGGAAGACGAACTGTGAATTCGCTCCGTACGTGTACCCGTGCGCCTCGCGCAGGTTCATGTTGATGCGGCTCGAGAAGAGGCCTCCAAGCGCGAGGTTCATCACCTGGACGGGACGGAAGTCAGGCGATGAGCGTGCAAGGCCGATGACCGCCACGCGTACTTGTGTCTGGGGACTGCCAGGCTTGTCGACGATCACGACGCGCGCCTGGGTCGTCACCGGGCTTCCGAGCGCCGGAGTGACTGGCGTCCCGCGGGGCCATACGCCGAACGCTTTCTCCGCCAGGCCACGCAGCTCGGCCATCGAGACGCCGCCGGCAACGACCAGCGCCGCGTTGTTCGGGACGAAGTTCTGTTTCCAGAATGCCAGCATGTCATCGCGTGTGATGCTCTTGACGGCGGCTTCGGTGCCCACCTCGCCGTAGCCATACGGGTGCCGCGTGCCGTAGAGCGCGGCGGCGGTCACCTGGGCGGCGACCTGTGCCGGGCTATCGCGCTGCTGGACCAGTTGTGCGAGCCGGCTCGCCCGCTGACGGTCGACTTCCGCCGCGGGAAAGGATGGGTGCAGCGCCACGTCCGCGAGGATGTCGAGCGTCGCCGCGAAGTTTTTCGACAACGAGCGCGCCGAGATCGTCGTCGCGTCCATGGAGCTGTTGGTATTCAGCGACGCGCCAAGCTGCGAGAGATCGTCGGCAATCTGCAATGCATTGCGCGCCGTCGTTCCCTCATCGAGCATTGCCGCCACGAAATTGGCGAGGCCCGGCTTGTCGAGGGGATTCGCGTCGCTGCCGGTCTTGAGGACGAGGTTGGCCGCGACGATGGGCATGCCCGGCCGCTCGCTGAGGAGCAGCGTCAGCCCGTTCGACAACGTGACCGACTGCGGCGTCGGCAGCCTCAGCGTCGTTGCCGTTCCAGCCTTCGGCATCTCGTTTCGCCATGGCTCGTCGCCGTTGATCGCTTCTGCGCCCGCCCCTTGCGCCGACGGCGGCGCCGGGGGTGTCGCGACCGGTGGGACGGGCGCGGGTGTGCCGGGGATCGCGTGCAGCACGACGCGCGCGCTCCCCGCGAGCTGGTTCCGCGCAAAAGTCTGGATGTTCGCGGCCGTCACACCTCGGTACCGTTCGATGTCCTTCTGGAGGTAGTCGGGTGTCCCGAGAAAATGGTTGTAGGAATTCAGCCGATTCGCCACGCCGCCGGGCCGCTCGAGGCTGCCGACGATGTTGGTTTCGATCGTGTTGCGCGCCTGCTCGACTTCGCGCGCGGGCGGCGGTGTCGCGCGTAACCCCGCCAGTTCCTCGTCGATCGCCTTCTCGAGCTCGTCGACCGTGTGGCCGGGTCTCGCCGTCGCCTCGATCTGGAAAATTGACCCGAGGATCAACGAGTACTGCTGCGCCGTGACGGTCTGTGCGATCTGTTTTTCGTAGACCAGCTTCTTGTAGAGGCGGCTCGAACGGCCCCCGCCAAGAATCTCGGCGGTCATGTCCGCATCGGCGTCGCCTGGCTTGAAGATGGGCGACGTCACCCACGCCATGTACACGCGCGGCAGCTCGACGCGCGCCGGAACGACGAGGCGCCGCTCTGCGGCGATCTTCGGAGTGTCGGCGTTAATCGGTGGGACCGCCGGCCCGCGCTTCAACGTGCCGAAGTACTTCTGAACCAGCGTCTTCGTGCGCGCTCGATCGATGTCACCGATGATGACGAGGCTCGCGTTGTTGGGTGCGTAGTACTGCTTGAAGAAATTCTTCACGTCGTCGAGCTTCGCCGCCTGGATGTCCTCATGCGACCCGATGACATTGCCGTAGTACGGATGGGTCCTGGGAAAGAGCGCCTGCACGAGCGCCTCTTCGGCGAGGCCGTACGGCTGGTTCTCGACACTTTGACGGCGCTCGTTGCGGACAACATCCTGCTGATTGGAGAGCGCAGGCTGATCGACCTTGTCCAGCAGATAACCCATGCGATCGGATTCGAGCCACAGGGCCAGGTCCAGCTCGTTTGAAGGGACCGTCTCGAAGTAGTTCGTGCGATCGTAGTCGGTCGTACCGTTGAGATCGCTGGCGCCCGCCGCCTCGAGCAGGCGGATATGCGAATCGCACGGCACGTGCTTCGAGCACTGGAACATCATGTGCTCGAAGAGATGCGCGAAGCCGGTGCGACCCGCGGCCTCGTTCGATGGACCGACGTGGTACCACACATTGACCGCGGCCAGCGGTAGACGATGATCCTCGCTGAGAATCACGTCGAGGCCGTTCGGCAGCGTGTACTTCTCGATCTGAATTTTCGGAATGTCCGCCGCCGCCGAAGGGCGGTTCTGCGCGGTCAGCGATACCGCGAGAGCCGAAAGAGCTGCAGCAAAGACGAGGCTGGAAAGCGTTCGTATGTTCATGGTGCGTCAGTCCTTCGTCGGGGCGTTGTTCAGGCTCGCCCACAAATACCAGCACGCCACGGATCGGTAGGGTCGCCACGCCTCCCCGATCCGCGTCAAGCGATCCGGCGTCGGCGCTTTGCGGAGTTTATACACTCGTTGAACCGCTTTCACGATCCCCAGGTCGCCGACAGGAAGGACGTCCGGGCGCTGCAGGCGGAAAATCAGGAACATTTCCGCGGTCCACCGGCCGACGCCCTTGACTTGCGTCAATGTTTCGATCACTTTTTCGTCGTCCATTCGGTCGAGCGCCTCGATCGGCAGGGTGCCCTCCTCGATTCGGCGGCACAAGTCCCTGAGGTAGCTGGTCTTCTGCGAGCTGAGGCCGACGCTTCGCAGGCGCTCGTCCGGCATCGCCGCCACTTGCGCAGCCGACGGGAAAGCCTCGAAGAGGGCTTCGAAGCGGGAGAAGATGGTCGTCGCGGCCTTGGTCGAGAGCTGCTGTCCCACAATCGCGCGGATCAGCGCCTTGAACGGATCCGTGTGCTGCCTCTCGGCGAGCCTGCAGGGGCCGTGCGCGCGCATCAGATCGCGCAGGATCGGATCGCGGCGCGCGAGCAGCCGCCGAGCCTTGGTGTAATCAACAGCCATCATTTGAGGAGCGATGTCACCGTGACGCGTGCCCGGACCTCGACCTGACCGGAGGCAATCGGTGCCTCTCCGGATTTCTGTTCCGCGAGCGCCGCGCGAAAGGGCATCGGCGGCGGTGAGCTTACACCTTGTTCCTCGATCCTGAGAATTCGATCGAAGCCGCGTCCCGCTCCCGCGGCCGCCACCGGCTGCACGAGAAACACGGCAGCAGCGAACGATTTCACCGAATGAGTCACAGCATTCCTTCCGTTTCCTCAGCGGGCGACGCTACCTCGCCGGCCTCACAAGGGCGCGCCAACAAAAAGACGCCGGACCGGTCCTACGGGCCGGGATCGACGTGACTACAATTATCCGCGAGGCACACGTGGAAGTATCCGAGGTCATGAAGCAACTCAAGCATGCAATCGAGCGCGCCCGGGCGCGCTCGCAACAACGGCGGCAACACGTCGCGGAGGCGGAACGCACCTACGCCACGTTCCTGGAGGATGTCGCGACCCCGACGACGCGAATGATGGCCAACGCGCTGAAGGCCGAAGGCTATCCCTTTACCGTGTCGACGCCGAGTGGCGGTCTTCGACTGGCGTCAGATCGCGGGCGTGATGATTACGTCGAGTTCGCGCTCGAGACCAATGGCGATCGCTCCGTGGTCGTAGGGCGGATTCGATACACACGAGGGTCCCGGACGTTGGAAGACGAGCGCCCGATCAAGGCTGACGCGTCTCCAGAAGATCTGTCCGATACGGATGTGCTCGCGTTTCTGGTGAGCGCGTTGGAGCCGTGGCTCGAACGCTGACAACTCCCAAGCTCCAACTCCCAACTCCCAAAGCAGTCTGCCTTCGCTACAACGAACTTCTTGGAAGTTGGGCGTTGGCAGTTGGGAGTTTCCGGGCAACATGGATCGCCATGAGCCCCCCAAGCAGCGACACGACCTGAACGTCCGTGAAACCGCGCTGCTCGAGCAGGCGCGCCACGCCCTCGGCGCCGGGGTACTTGCGAATCGACTCGGGGATGTACCGGTACGTATCGGGATCCCCGTGAAGCAGCAGCCCCAGCGTCGACCCGACGACGGTCAAGTACGACAGATACGCGGCGCGGACAACAGGATTTGACGGGCGATTGAAGTCGAGCGAGAGCAGCCGTCCTCCGGATGCCAGCACGCGGTGGATCTCGCCGATGGCCTGTTCGATGTCCGGCACGTTCCGCAAACCGTAGCCGATTGTCACGACGGTGAAGCGCGACCTGCCAAACGGCAGCGCAAGCATGTCGCCGGCGATGAGCGGCACGCGAGGACGCGCCGGTTTCGCTGCAGCGAGTTGCAGCATCTGGAAGGTCAGATCGAGGCCGGCCGCACTCCGCGCCTTCCGGGCAGCCGCGAAAAGAATGTCTCCGGTCCCGCATGCGAGATCGAGCACGTCATCGTCCGACGTGATCCGCGCGAGCGAGATGAGTCTCTCCTTCCAGCGGCGATCGCGCCCGTACGAGAGCGCAACGGTGATGAAATCGTAGCGGTGGGCAATCGTGGCGAACAGCCCGCGCACGTAGCGGTGTTTGCCTTCAGGGGTTGCAATCGTGGAGCGGAGGCTCATCGTCCGGCTGAAGCCTGGTTCATGGTCCGGCTGAAGCCGGACACTACCATGACCGTTACTGGGCGCGGAGCAGGAGGACTGGAACCTTCACGAGATGCCTGACGCGGTTGACCGTCGTGCCGCGTACCAGGTCATTGAGGAAGCGATGGCCGTGGGTGGACATTGCAAGCAGATCGACCCCGCGCGCTTCAGTGAGGCGAATCAGCTCGCTCGCCGGATCGCCCAGTGCCAGTTCGGTCGAGACCTTGAGACCGTGCGACGCGAGATCCGCTGCCAGCTTCTCGAGATAATCGCGATCCACCTTCATCTCTTCCGACTCACGCAGCTCCAGTCCATCGAAGTTGCGGGCCGCCCAGCCATCGGCGACATGGACGAGGTGCAGCTCCGCGCCCGTGAGAGCCGCCAGCTTGCGCACGTGCTCGATGATCGCCCGATCGGCAGGCGAGTTTTCGATGGCTACGAGAATGCGGTGATACATATTCAGGCCAGCGTCTGGTACAGCAGCCAGCCGTTCAGCGCCGCAATGATAACGGCGACAGTCCAGGCCAGCACCTTCATCCACAGGGGCGCAACGAAAGGACCCATCTTGTTCCGGTCACATGTGAACAGCACCAACGGGAACACGGCAAACGACAACTGAAGACTGAGAATGACCTGGCTCAGGATCAGGAGAGCCCCCGTGCCTTGTTCCCCGTACAACGCGACCACGATCACCGCCGGAATGATCGCCAGCATGCGGGTAATGAGCCGCCGCAGCCACGGTCTGACGCGGAGGTTGATGAAGCCTTCCATCACGATCTGGCCGGCCAGCGTGCCAGTGAGCGTGGCGTTCTGACCGGAGCAGAGAAGAGCCACCGCGAACAGGACGCTCGCTGCGCCTGTTCCGAGCAATGGCGACAGAAGCTGGTACGCATCGCCGATCTCCGCCACGTTGTCGTAGCCCGTACCGTGAAACGTCGCCGCCGCCATGATGAGAATCGCCGCGTTGATGAACAGGGCGAACATCAACGCGGCGCTCGAATCGATTGTCGCGAACCGGATCGCTTCCGCCTTGCTCGCATACGTGTCAACGTACTTGCGCGTCTGCACGATGGACGAATGCAGGTACAAGTTGTGGGGCATCACTGTGGCGCCGAGGATCCCGATTGCGATGTAAAGCATGTTCGGGTCGCGCAGGATCCCCGTCGTTGGAATGAACCCGAAGGCAACCTCCGCCATGGCGGGCTTTGCCAGCCAGAGCTCGATCGCAAAGCACCCAGCGATCATCGCGATCAGCGCGACAACGAGAGCTTCAACGTAACGGAATCCGCGATTCTGCAGAAACAGCACGATGAGCACGTCAAACGCAGTCAGGCACACGCCCCAGATCAGCGGCAGACCGAACAGGAGATTGAGGGCGATCGCCGCGCCGAGCACCTCGGCGAGGT
>ORMF010460459.1_pt1 | contig 10146 bp, 12 predicted proteins | sample 1779871 | NCBI WGS metagenome assembly ORMF01 (sample SAMEA104232316, study PRJEB22302) | groundwater metagenome | biome: forest; feature: aquifer; material: groundwater | place: USA | collected 2011-08-07 | depth 5.4 m | reverse complement strand
GGGAGCCGGGCAAAGACGATTTCGCGGCCGCCAACTCGCCAGTGAAACGAATGGCAGACCGGAAGCACTACACCGGTAAGACATCTGACAGGGCACGGGCACAACGCAAGTAGGGGCACGCGGTGGCGTGCCCTCCCGCGTCTCGCGCCGACCTAACCCCCTGCCCCTTCCCGGCGCGGGAAGGGGAGCCTGTGCAACCAACGGAGCGAAGGGTCTCGGCCGGAGGAGATGCTTCGCTTCGCTCAGCAAGGCAGTCAGCGGGCTTCCAATCCGGCCCGCGCGCTACATCGCCGAGCTACGTGAAACTGCGGGTCACCGCCTGGCACAGCGCTTCGATGCTGCGTCGCGACACGCTCACGATGCGGAGGTGCGGCAGCGGCTCGCCGGTGTACAGATCGGAGACGGCGTGCCGCAGCGGCGTCGGACCCCACACCACGATGAGCTGCGCCCAGCGGCGGTTCGCCAGCGCGTCCTTTGCGGAATGCCCTCGCGTGCCATCGACGAAACGCACATCGAGCCCGGTGCCGCCCAGCAACTCCTTCAACTCGGCCTGCTGCGTCGGCGAGCCGCCGACAACGACGAGCCGCGCGACCGACCGCCGGAGCAGCAGCCGGACGCATTCGATCGCCGCGCGGCGGTTGTTCGAGCCGCCGCAGATCTCGCACGCCGCGGCGGGGACCAGCACCACCTCGCGCGCGCGGCCGGCGCCCGCGCGATCGATCTTCACACACGCGTCGCCGCACGCACGCAGGAACGTCGATGCGAGTAGCTGCTCCGCCGCGGCCAGCTTGCTGGCGACAAACGCCTGCTTGCCCGGGTGCGTCAGGCCCGCGCGCTCCAGCTCCGCGCGGCCGCGCCGCGCCGCCTCGCCCGAAGCGTAGCCGTGTGCGCGCAGAAACTGCTCGATGTTCACCGCGTCGGTCACCCGGAACTCCTCGGGTTGCATGGTGCCGTGTCTCAGCGAGACGCGGCAGATCGTCCGTCTGCCTGGAGTATAAGGAGCGTTCATGATCACCTCGCGAGACCGGCGCCGGGGAGCGGTCGTGTGATCATGAGGCGCGCGTGCGACAGCCGCTGTCGCGGCGGCGCGACTCCGGCTAAGATCGGCGCATGCCATTCGCCGATGCCGCTGGTGCCCGCATCTACTACGAGACGCACGGCCCGAAACCGGGCACGGCGCCGGCTATCGTCTTCGCGCACGGCGCCGGCGGCAACCACCTCTCGTGGTGGCAGCAGGTGCCGCACTTCCGCGACCGCTACACCTGCGTCGTGTTCGACCATCGAGGCTTCGGGCAATCCGCCGACCTTCCGGACGGTCCCGCCGGCGCCGCCTTCGTCGACGATCTGCGCGCGCTGCTCGATCAGCTGGGCATCGAACGCGCCACGCTCGTCGCGCAGTCGATGGGCGGCTGGACGTGCCTGAACTTCGCGCTGCGGCATCCGGAGCGCGTCGAACGGCTCGTGATGTGCGACACCCACGGCGGCATGCGATCGCCAGAGATCGACGCGCTGTGGCAGCAGGCGATGGCGCAGCTGCGCCCGCCGGGCGAGGTGCATCCCGCGGCCGGAGAGCGCATGTATCGCGAACAGCCGGCGCTGCATTTCTTGTACCAGGAGATCGCCGCGCTGAACGCCGCGGCCGCCGTGCAACGGGCGATGCGCGCCGTGCCGTCGGTCACGGCAGCGGAGGCCGCGATGCTTCGCGCGCGCGTGCTCTTCATTGCCGGCGAGGAGGATGTCGTGATCCCGCCGCGGCTCGTGGAGATCGCGGCGTCGCTGATCGCCGGGGCGCGGTTCGAGCTTGTGCCGCGAGCCGGGCATTCGGTGTATTTCGAGCGTCCGGAGCTGTTCAACGCGATCGTGGACAAATTTCTCGCAACTTCGTGAGTCCCTATCTGGGGCGAAGCTACGCCGCCGGTGGTATCGATCTTTTGACGTGACATAGCGTAACCATGACGCCGATCCGGGGGTTTTCAACTCCGGGACGCTGGTGTAGGGTTAGGGCGTGCTGACACCCCGTCCAGCGCCCTACTGAGACTGAGATTCGACGCGACATCCGGTCGCAAGCTCATCGACCCGCGTACCGCGAGGCCATCTCACCCGTCCACGTCCCGGCGACGTGTCAGTGGCAAGCAAGGACTGCAAGTTGGCACGAACCACCGAGCAAGCTGGCCAGGCTGGAGCGCGCCCCGCGCGGGAGATTTCCCCTAAGGGGGCGCAAGAATTCCCTTACGCTGCCGACTCTCTTAAGGGAGAGGAGCCGGAGCGTTGATGACCACGACGATACTGCACCGTCCGAAGTTCGCTGCCACGCTCGCCGTGCTGGCGTTCGGCATCGCCGCGCTGGCGCTGCTGACCGGTTGTACGGCGCAGGTCAACGCCGAGATGAAGACCTATGCCGGCATCAACGCCATCCGCACGAAGGCCGGCTTGCCGCCCCTCCAGCCGGATGCCGCCCTTGTCGAAGCCGCGCGTGAGCGCAGCAGCGACATGGCCAGCACCGGCCACTTCGCCCACGACAGGATCGGCGGCTGTCCGGCCGAATTCACCTGCGTCCTCGACCGGCGCGGCACCCGGTACAGCTACGCCGGCGAGAACATCGCCTGGAACGACTGGCCCTGGGCTGAGACCGCGGACCGTGCTGTCGTCGCGTGGAAGAACAGCCCGCCGCACCTCGAGAACATCCTGAACTGCCATTACACGAAGTTCGGCACCGGCGTCGCGCAGTCTCCCGACGGCAAGATCTGGTACACGATGATCTTCGAGGGCAACGCCGCCTGCTGACCCTGCGCGCCTTCGCCGCCTGCCTGAGACGCCCGCCGAAAGGCGGGCGTGTTGCGTCCCGCGCTGGATATGGGGCTGTGGGCGCTGTGCTGCTTGACGTCCGGCATCCAGCGCGGCTCTGAATCGGCCGATACTGGTGGTGATGGACGACTTCCGGACGTGCCTCAGCCAGGTCGTGGGAGCGATGCTCGCAGAAGATGTCGAGCCCGTGTTCCTTGTCGTTGACTTGCTCGGCGTTGAGTACATCAAGCGGCAGCACGGCGTCGAGAGCCTCGAGAAGTTCCACGAGGCCGCGGCCGCCACCGTCGAGGCCGCTTCGCAGGGCGGGGCGGCGCTCTCGTACGGCGAGGGGCGGATCGTCGCCATCCTGCCCGGCCACGGCCGTCTCAAGACGTTCGCGATTATCGAGAAGCTGCGGCGGGCGCTGCCGATGCTGGCGCAGTCGTTCGATTGCGTGCTCCAGCCTGAGTTCGATGTGCTCGAGTACGACGCCGGCACCGCCATCGGCGGCGTGATGGCGCAGCTCGTCACGCGCCCGTTGATGCCCGCGCGCGACGTGGCCTGAGCCGCTGCGGAAACCGCAGCCGCATCCGGTTGCCGGCTGCCCGACCAACCTCCGATCATGCAGCGCGGCCCGACGACGTGCCAAACGGCACGTCCAGTCAGGGCCTGGTGCCTACTTGACCGAGGCGCGGCGGCGATCACACAATCACCAAAGTTAGCGCTCGCTAAGCTAAGGACAGTCTGGAGGCCGGCTCATGGCGGACACGATCACCATCCCTGAGAACCTTCGCGCGAAAGCCAGCGAGAAGGGTTGGCCGGAGGATCTTGTGCGGCAGGCGCTCGACGCCGGCGCGGGCGCCGAGCAGATCATCGGCTACATGGATCAGGGCGTCACGGCGGAGCAGGCGCGCGGCTTCCTGGCGGCGCAGGCCGGCAGCGGGCCGGAGATCTCGGATGCGCTGAAGGCCGCGGCCGCAACCGCGCAGTGGCCGGAAGACCTGATCAAGCAGGCGCTCGCCGCGGGCGCCGCCGAGGCGGACCTCCTCAATTTCATGAACATGGGCGTCACGGCGGAGCAGGCGCGCGAGTTCATGGCACAGGGCGGTGCGCCGCAGCTGGACCTGAGCTGGATGCAGGTGCCGACGGAGTGGAACACGCGCGCCCGGCCGACGAAGCACGGCCTCACCCTCGAAGCGATCAACATCGGCAAGTACGGCGAGATCCCCGACGTTTGGCCGTACCACACGGAGATGCCTCGCGGCGCCGTCCCGATCCCCGGCGTTGAGTCGATGGGGTATTCGATTTTCGAAAAGCAGGAGGTCTGGTCGGACAACTGCGCCGCGTTGTACGAAGAAGCGATCCAGCGGCGTTGGCGTCCCGCGACCGACGTGCCGTGGGCGAGCATCGAGCCGCTGGCGGATGACGTCGAACGGGCGCTGTGCCAGATCTGCACGCACATCTCCGAGAAGGAGCAGATGGAAGCGGACGTGCTGGGCCGCTGGGAGCCGGACATCTCGTACGGGTACCACGAGGTCAAGCTCTACCTGGCGACGACGATCTTCGAGAACGCGCGCGCCGTCGAAGTGTTCCGCAAGCGCGCGCTCTCGAATGGTGGTGGTCTCGGTATGCAGTCGCCTGGATGGGGATTCCGCTCCGTCGTCGATGCGCGCAACTTCACCGAGATGCTGTCGATCCAGATGGTGCTGCAGGACAGCCTGACGCTGGCGCAGTACCAGTACCTCGAGAAGTACGCCAAAAACCCGGCCGAGCAGTACATCGCCGCGCACTGCCTGCAGGACAAGGCGCGCCATGTGGCGTACGCCATCAGCCACATCAAGTACGTGATGATGCACCGCGCCGACCGCCGCGAGGAGGTCCAGCGCTATCTGGACAAGGGCGAAGCGATGATGCTGCAGGACGACAAGAAGGACCCTGCCACGCGCGAGGCGTTCGCCATCTACTTCGGCGATGGCAAGGCGAACATCGGCGAAGGGCTCCAGATCTACAATCAGATGCGGAAACGGGCGGTTGAGCAATACCTTGCGCGGCTGAAGTGGGCTACGATTGAGCGCGCCGACGGATTGAACCCGGGCCTGAAGGCCTTCATCCAGTAGCAAGCGAGACGGCGGCGCCGACGTCCGCCATAACTGAGCGCACCGGACCGATGCGCCCGCAGCAGGAGAAGCACATGCCATCATTCCCGTCCGTTGAGTGGTTCAACGCCCTCAAAGAGATCGTCAACAAGGATCCGGAGTTCCGCGCGCTCGGTACCGTTGATAGCGTGCTCGGCGTCAAGGTCGGCAACAAGATCATTGAGATCACATTCGACGCATTCGAGTGCACAAACGTGCGCGACGCCGGTGAGAACGATCTGCGCGACATGGACTTCTGGTTGGAGCAGCCGTACGACAACTGGAAGGACATGATCGAGAACATCAAGAAGCACGGCAAAGCCGACCTGTCGCACACGCTCAACACCATCGACCTGAGCATCCCGGAAGGCTTCGCCCGCGCGCACGATGGCTACCGGCGGGACGCCTTCTACCGCTTTAACCAGTCGATCCAGGATTTCTTCAACGCCTCATCGAAGATCGACACGCAGTTCCTGACCGAGGCTGCCGTCGCATAAGGGATCGTACAGTCGAGGGCGCCCAGCCGTGCGCCCCTGCACCGGGACGGGCACGAATCCACCGTTCCGTCTCTGGGTGCGCCCACCGCCGGAGGGCGCAGCCGATTGCGTCCCTCTGCGGGCGCGCCCGCTGGTAGAATGCACCTTCGGACGCATCCGCCAGGGAGGCAACACACGAACTTGCCCACCACCAATTCGCGTCTCTACCGGCTTGATCGCGAGGTCACGCGGGGGCAGCTCGTGGCGGATCTCGCCGCCATACCCGGCCGGCTACGCGCGCTGCTCGGCGGACGCACCAGCGCCGCGCTCGAACGCCGATCGGCGGATGGTGAGTGGACGGCGATCGAGAACTGCCGCCACATCCGCGACGTGGTGCAGGTCTACGGCATGCGCTTCAAGTGGATGATCCTGCAGGACGACCCGTTCCTGCCCGACTACGACGAGAACCGCTGGGCCGCCGCGAGCCCCGACGGCGCCGCGGACATCGGCAGCATGCTGGACGAGATCGCCGCGTATCGGGGTGAAACGGTGCGCCTGCTGCGATCGCTGGCGCCGGATGGCTGGCAGCGAACCGGCCGCCACGAGGTGCTCGGCGCCGTCGAGCTGGATGCGTACGTGCGGCACGAGCTTGCTCACGAAGAAGGACATCTCGCTCAGCTCGCCCGATCGCTCGAATGACGCTCGATCGTCACTCGCCAGAGGCCTCGACGGAACACGAGACCGACATCGCCCGTCGCGCCCTCGCCGTCAACCAGGCGAACCTCGCGCTCGGCCACGAGACCTTCGTTGCCGACGGCGCCACATTCGTGCGCGATCGCGACGTTCCCCGTATCTACGACGCGAACCATGTCGCGAACATCACGGCATCGACGCCCGACGAGATCGAACGGCTGCTCGCGCGCGTCGAGGCGGAGTTCGCGCACTGCACGCACCGGTCGTTTCACACCGACTTCACGACGACGCCAGCCTTCGAGGCGCGGCTGCACCTCGATGGCTACCGCAGCACCGAGTCGCTCGTCATGCTGCTCGAAGGGAGTCCTGGCGGCGCTCCGCCGGCGTGCGACATACGCCCGATCGACGGCGATGCGGCGTGGGACGCGTTCTTCGCGCTCAATGCGCTCGACTGGAGTGAGCATGCCGCGCGCCTCGGCGTCAGTGGCGACGCATCCGTCGGCGTTGACCTGGCGCGGACGCAAATGCGCAAGTCACCGCCCGTGCGGTATTGGCTGGCGTACGCCGACGGCGAAGCGCGCGGATACTTCAATTCGTGGGAGGGAATCGATGGCGTCGGCCAGGTCGAGAACCTCTTCGTGCAGACCGAATACCGTCACCGGGGCCTCGCCACCGCCCTCATCCACCACTGCGTCGCCGACGCTCGCGCGCACGGCGCCCCTTCGGGCCGTAGGCGACCCGTCGTGATCGTCGCCGATGCGTCGGACACGCCGAAGCAGATGTATGCCGCCATGGGGTTCCGGCCCGTCGCCATCAAGCGCGAGTATCTGAAGGTTCTCCAGTAGCCGGTGGCCCTGGTTGGCGGCTACTCTCCCCTCCAATCATCTACTCATCTGCTCACGGCCTGGCGCGTGTCGGCCTCGCCATGGCTCGGCACACTGACGGTAGAGGTGCGGACACGGTACAACTGGGTAGATGAGAAGCCCCTTCGCCCGGCCCAGCAGGCGGCACGTACCCGAGTGTGCAACTCCATGACCACGACCGCCAATGGTGAGCGCGGGCGGCGCCGCCGGGCCTGCCTGCCGACGCTTCCAAAAGACCGCCGGTCGGCCGGTGCGCGATGACGCACGCCATCGCTGTCGTGCTGGGCGCGGCTATCGGCGTGTTCTCGGGACTGTTTGGAGTGGGTGGAAGCAGCATCAGCACGCCGCTCTTGCGCATCGCCCTCAACACGTCGCCGCTCATCGCCCTGGCCTCGCCCCTGCCCGTGACGCTGCCGACGGCGCTTTCGGGCAGCGTCGTCTATCGCCAGGAAGGGCTGATCAACGGCCGGGTCGCGAAATGGATTATTGCGGGCGCGCTGCCAACGGTGGTGCTTGGGTCGCTGGCGACGGCGCTGGTATCCACCCACTGGTTGATGTTCCTCGTCGCGATCTCGGTCGTATTCGTGGGCGTCCAGCTGTACCGCTCACGGCCGCCCGTTGAGGTGGAGGGCCAGGCGACGACCGACCCTCGCTGGGAGCACCCGTCCGTGCCGCTGCTCCTGGGCAGCGCCGTCGTGATCGGGTTTCTTTCGGGCCTGCTCGCGAACGGCGGCGGCTTTCTGCTCGTGCCGCTGTTCGTGCTGCTCTTCGGCGCGCGCCTGCGCGAGGCGGCAGCGACATCGCTGCCGTGCGTCGCCGCCATGGCGGTGCCCGGGACGATGACGCATGCGCTGCTCGGGCACATCGACTGGATCCTGGCGCTCGAGCTGAGCGTCGGCGTCGTCCCGGCGACATATATCGGCGCGCGGCTGTCGATGCGGCTTCGTCGCGTACACCTTCGCCAGCCGTTCGGCATCTTCATGGTGATCTTTGGCGTGTACTTCTTCGCGCGCGAGCTCATGGTCGCGCTCTAAGCCGAACGCGGACGGCCTGCGCGCGCACGAGCTGTGTGACGGCGTACACTTCACGCCATGAGCGACGCACCGCACACGACGACGCCGCACGATCCGCTCACGCGCGCATACTCGCAGCGTCTGGGCGTGCTGACGACGGCGCAGCTGCAGTCCGCGCTCGCCCGCTTCGACCTTGGCGAGCTGATCGATGCGCGGCCGGCGCCGGGCGGCCTCTTCGGCCAGAACGTGTTGTTGTCCAGCACGAAGGGCTCCTACGTGCTGCGCGGCGCCGCGCACTACGACGGCCAATTCGAAAAGGAACGCTACTTCTCGCGCGTAGTACACGAGCGGACCGGCGCCGAAGCGCCGTGGCCGTTTCTGATCGAGCGATCCCCAGAGATCTTTGGCTGGAGCTACGCGCTGATGCCGTTACTGCCCGGCGAGCATCTCTCCGATGGCGAGGTGCAGAAAGCGCTGACCGTCGACGATAGCATCGGCGTCGCGCGAGCGATGGGCGCGCATCTCGCGCTGCTACAGTCGGCCACGTGGGATGCGCCGGCCGAGTACGATCATGCCGCCGACGACCTCAGGCCGCTGAACGCACCGTATGACGACTGGTTCGTGGCGCGGATGCGCAAGTGGCTCGCCGACGCCGTCGCCGCCAACGACGCGACGACGCCGGCCGACGTCGATTGGGCCGCGTCGATCATCGAACACGGACGCAGCGCGCTGGCCGTGCCGTTCGCGCCGACGCTCGTGCACACCGACTACTCCGAGGGCAACGTGGTGGCGGAGCGCAACGGCGGCTGGCGCGTCACGGGCGTCTTCGATCTCGGCGACGCATACGCCGGCGACGGCGAGTATGACCTGGCACGGCTGAGCTGCTGGTATGGGCGGAAGGGCCCCGCGATCCTGCGCGCGTTCATCGACGCATACGCAGCCGCGCGGCCGCTGCGAGATGGCTTCGCCGAGCGGATGGCGCTGTACGTGCTGGCGGACCGGCTGATCTTCTGGGTGTACGGCCAGCGCAACAAGATCTGGTTCAAGGATGGCGTCACACTTCGCGAATGGGCAGCGCCCTTCGTGCAGATCGATCTGCTCCGAGCGCCGTCATTCTGATCGCCGCTAACCTGGGCGAAGCGCGTGTCATCCAGAGCGAAGCGAAGGATCTTCTCCGATGTAGCAAGGCGCCTCGCCACGCTCAGCGTAACAATGGAGGCGGGCAGCGATTGTCGTGCGACTCGCAGGCTTCCACGGCGACTCAGACTCCGGGACGGCTGTGCCACGCTGCTCTGGGATTGGCGTGAAGTCCCGTCCAACAGCCGGCGGCGGCTGTCCTACATTCGAGGCTACGTGCTGGATCGGCGGTGATGCTTCGCTACGCTCAGCATGACACGCGCACAGACTGGAACGCGGCGTCCGGCGATCTGTCCACTGCCCACCCGCCGCGCCTGCTACGATCAACGCATGCCAGAACCATCCGATGCGCTGCGGCCGGCCGGCGGCAATGGCCGCAGCTTCCTCGGCGTCCGGCGCATGGAGCCGCACGACGACGGCGTCCACCTCCTGGCCGATGACGGCGCCGAAGTGGGCGTGGTGCGGTACGGCGAGCAGGTGTACGTGAACGGACGCGTGATGTCGTTCAACGCGCCGAAGCCCGCATGACGCCGGGGCGGGCTGCCGCCCGGGCCGGCCTGCTCGCGATCGCCTGCGGGGCGATCCTGCTCGCTGCTTGCGGCGGCGGCGGTTCCGCATCGACGACACCGTCGCCGGCGGCGCTGCTCGACCCGGCCGCGCGGGGCCCGTACGGCGTCGGCCTCACGAAGATGACGTTCGAGCGCCCGTCGACCGCGGACGGCACGCCGCGCCAGCTGGACACGTGGATCTGGTATCCGGCCGCGGCTTCTGCCGGCGACGCCCCGCCCGTCACCGATGCGGCGCCGGCGGCGAACGGCGGCCCGTTTCCGGTCGTGATCTTCTCGCACGGCAACGGCGGTCAGCCGCAGTTTCACAAGTACCTCACCGAGCATCTCGCCTCGTGGGGGTTCATCGTCGCCGCGCCGCCGCACCCCGGTGATACCTCCGCCGACTGTTCGCCGTGCCTCACGCAGGCGATCGTCGCGGCTGCTGGCGGGCGGGGCCCCCGCCCGACCCGCCCCCGCGGCACAGCCGCTCGCCGCCG
>ORMF011227904.1_pt1 | contig 10147 bp, 7 predicted proteins | sample 1779871 | NCBI WGS metagenome assembly ORMF01 (sample SAMEA104232316, study PRJEB22302) | groundwater metagenome | biome: forest; feature: aquifer; material: groundwater | place: USA | collected 2011-08-07 | depth 5.4 m | reverse complement strand
GGGGCTGGTGCGGCGGAGGGCAATCCGTTCTTCATCGGCGAGCTGGTGAGGTACGTTCTGGCGACGGAGGGCGAGCTCGGACCGCTGTCCCTGCAGTCGGTCCTCGGCGACCGCATCGGCCAGCTGCCACGACAGGCGCGGCACATCCTCGAGCTGATTGCGCTCTCGGGCGAGCCGCTGTCCACGCAGGTGGCGCTGAGCGCCAGCGAGCTCCCCCCGGCGGATTTCGAGCGTCAACTTCGACTGCTGCGCGTCGGTCACCTCGTCGGCCTTGCCTCGAACGCAGAGGGACACCTCGAGGCGTACCATAGCCGCATCCGAGAGGCCGCCGTGGCGGGCCTGTCAGCGACGCGTCTCGAGCAGCTGCACCGCTTGCTCGCGACCGCCCTGGCGGCCCAGGCCTCCCACGAGCAACTCGCGCGCCACTGGCGCGGCGCTGGCGATCCAGAGCGCGCATCGGAGCACGCGATCAAGGCGGCCCAAGCCTCCCTCGAGCGACTCGACTTCGACCGCGCGGCACAGCTCTTCGATCTCGCGCTCCATTGCGGCAACCATGGGCTCGAGGAGCGACGACGCCTCCTCGTGGGTCTGGCCAGCGCACAGGCCAACGCGGGGCGGCCAGCGGACGCGGCTCACAACTACGGTCTCGCGGCGGAGGGCGCGCCTCGAGCCGAGTCGCTCGAGTTGCGCCGTGTCGCTGCGGAGGAGCTGCTCCGCGGGGGCTACGTACGGCAGGGCATGGACGCCGTCTCCGCAGTGCTCGCCGATCTCGGCATGAAGCTCGCTCGCACGCCGCTCTTGGCGCTCCTGTCGGTGATCGCGAGACACGCGTGGATCCGGCTGCGGGGAGCTCGCTGGACCCCCACCGAGGCCTCCCAGCTGCCCGCTGACGCGCTGATCCGGGCCGACACGTACTGGTCGGTCGGTGTCGGGCTGGCCATCGTCGACACCATCCGCGGTGCGGACTACCGGCAGCGCCACCTCCTGCTCGCGCTTCGCCTCGGCGAGCCCGTGCGGGTCGCCAGGGCGATGGCGATGGAAGCTGGGTACTCGGCCGTGATCGAGAGCGAGCGCCGTGCACTCTCCTGGGCGGCTCGGGCGGAGGAGGCAGCGCTCAGGTACGAGGATCCGCTCGCCCTCGGGATCGTGCAGCTGGCGCGGGGTCTGGTGACCTACTATCACCAGAGCAATTGGCCCGCAGCCCTGGCGCGGCTGACCGAGGCCGAAGACCTCTTCAAGCAGCACGTCCGCGCGGCCGGCTGGGAGGTCGATACCACCCAGCTCTTCACCTGCTTCACGCTGCTCTACCTGGGGCAGATCGAGGAGCTGCACCGGCGGTTCTCGAGCTACCTGCGGGAGGCGGAGCGCCGCGGCGACCGCTACGCGATGGTGAACCTACGCGGGCGTCTGAGCATCGTCTGGCTCGCACAGGACGACCCGCTCGAAGCGGAGTGCGCGATCGAGGAAGCAGAGGCCGCGTGGATTCCGTGGCGGGAGTCGTTCCAGACGCAACACTACTGGTTCCTGATCTCTCGATGCGAGCTCGCGCTCTACCGCGGCGATCCGATGGCGGCGATGAGCTTGCTGAGGGAGCAGGAGAGGGCCGTCAGGCGTTCCTTCTTGCTGCGCGTGGGCATGGTGCGCATCGAGTTCGCCTTCGTGTGGGCGCGCCTGCAGCTTGCGCACGCCTCTCGGCTGCCGAGGGCCAGCGCCGAAGCCCGCCGGTGCCTCCGTGACGTCGCAGCCCGCACGAGGGAGCTCCAGCGCGAGCGCTCTCCCATGAGCCACGACTGCGCGCGCCTCGTCGCGGCCGGCGTCGCAGCCGTGGAAGGAGACGCGCAGGCCGCAACGGACCAGCTCGTGCGCGCTCTACGGGGGTTCGTCGCGCGGCAGGAAGGCCTGTTCTCGGCGGCCGCCCGTTGGCGCCTCGGGACACTCATCGGTGGGCCGTCGGGTGTCGCGCACACGGAGGAAGCCGAGCGGTTCTTCCGTTCGCAGGGGGTCAAGAACCCCCACCGCATGGTCGACATGCTGGCTCCGGGCTGGCCCGCACAGACCCCGCTCGATACGGGGCCTCCGCGGCTCGGCGAGCTATCGCAGGGCTCACGCGTGTTCCTCGTCGACGACGACGAGCTCGTCGTCGAGATCGCCGGCGCGGCGCTGCGGAACGCCGGCTTTCAGGTCACGACGCGCACCGAGGCCCATGGCACGGCGCAGGCCATCCTCGAGGCTCGGCCGGACATCGTCGTCCTCGACGTACAGATGCCGGGCATCGGCGGGACGTCGATCGCCAAGATCCTGGCGCGGCGCTTGCGACCCCCACCGGTGATCGTCCTCCACTCCAGCCTGGCGCCGGAGCCCCTCGAGCGGATGCGGCGCGAGTGCGGTGCGGCTGCGGCCATGTGCAAGGCGGAGGGGCCCCTCGCGCTCGTGAGCGGGGTTCAGGCGCTGGTTGCAGGAACCCGGTCGAGGTAGCCGCGGAGGGCCAGTCGGGTGCGTTCGAGCTCGGTGTCCAGCTCGGCCAGGAGCGCCTGCCCTGCCTCGCCGGTCGGCGTCTCGCGCTCGAGCCGTTCGCAGATGTCGGCCACCTGTCGCGCGCCGACGTACCGTGATGCCCCCTTGAGCGCATGCGCGGCGGCCGCGATACCGACCGTGTCGCCGCGCCCGATGGCCTGCCGCACCTGGTGGATGATCTTCAGCGCCTTGTCCGGGTACGACTCGAGGATGCGTCCCAGCAGCCCGGGCGCGCCTTCGCGCTCGATCCGCGCCAGACTCTCCAGCGCGCTGGCGTCCAGACCCGGTGGAGGCTCCATCCCGAGCTTGCTTGCCGCGGAGGGCGGCGCGGCGATCGGAGCACGCGCGCACCAGCGCTCGATCACGGCGGCCAGGGCGACCGGATCTAGCGGCTTCGACAGGAAGTCGTCCATGCCGGCGGCGGCGCAGCGCGCCCGATCCGCGGGCAAGGCGCTCGCGGTCATCGCGATGATCGGGGTGCGGGGGCCGCCGCGCGATCGGATGACGCGCGTGGCCTCGAAGCCGTCCATGCCCGGCATGTGACAGTCCATGAGCACGCACGCGAAGCGACCCACGGCCAGCGCGTCGAGCGCGGCCTGGCCGTCCATTGCGCGCGTGACCTCGCAGCCAAGCCGACGAACCTCCGCCTCGGCGATGTCGAGGTTGATGTCGTTGTCGTCCACGATGAGGATGGGCGCGTGGCTCGCGCGAAGTGTGGCCACCGCGGTGCTCACGGGTGCGGACGGCGGCCCGAGTGCCGTGCGGATGGCGTCGAGCAGTAACCGCCGGCGCACGGGCTTGGAGACCTCGAGGCCGCTGTGGGGCACCTGCACGTGCCCGCCGCTCCAGTCGCGTAACACGATCGCTGGGCCTGCCGCGACCTCCCCCTCGTATCCGCCATCTACGATCACGAGCCGCGGAGCAGTGGGGCTCGCGGGATCGCCCGTCCACACGTCGAGCCCCCAGGACATGAGGAGCTCACGCAGCGCTGACGCGAGCGTGGGATCCCCCGTGAGCACGTGCACGTTGACGCCCGTCAGCTCGGGATGACGCGTCGAGGCGCCCGCGACCACCTCGAGGTCCAGCTCGAACCAGAACGTCGTGCCACCTTCGAGTCGCGCGGTCGAGCCGATGCGGCCCCCGTGCAGTTCGACCAGCTGCTTGCAGATCGCGAGCCCGAGGCCCGTGCCGCCTGGTCGGCCGCGACTGCCCCGGTCGAGCTGTGTGAACGCCTCGAACAGTCGCGGGCGGTCGGCCTCGGAGATGCCGATGCCCGTGTCGGACACCTGGAACCGCAGGCCCGCGAGCGTGGCCGACGCGTGCGTGACGCGACACTCCACCGCCACCTCGCCGCGGAGCGTGAACTTGATTGCGTTCGCGACGAGGTTCATGAGGATCTGGCGCAACCGACCGGGATCGCCACGCACGTGGACCGGGCAGCCGGGCGACACCTCGCAGCGCAACTGCAGCCCTTTTTCGAGGGCGCGACCCGCGAACAGGTCGCAGGAGTCCTCGACGACCTCGGCTAGATCCATCTCCTCGTGCTCGAGCACCAGCTTGCCTGCCTCGATCTTCGAGACGTCCAGCAAGTCGTCGATGAGCCCGAGCAGTGCTGCGCCCGATCGACCAATGGTCTCGAGCGAGGCGCGCTGCTGCACCGTCAGGTCGGTGCGCAGCACGATGTTGGTCATGCCGATGACGCCGTTGAGCGGCGTTCGGATCTCGTGGCTCATCTTCGCGAGGAAGTCCGACTTCGCGTTGGTCGCGGCCCGCAGCTCGCGGTTGACGTGGGTGAGATGGTCGAGCATGTAGTTCATCGACTCGCCGAGGACCTCGATCTCGTCGCCGGTCGCCACCGCGACACGGGTCTCGAGGTCGCCGGCGCGGATGCGATCCGCGGTGTCGGTGAGCGCGCGGATCGGGCGCACGATGGCGCGGCGCAGCCAGAACGCAGCACCCGCGAGCACCAGCACCCCGAGCGCGCTCGTCAGGACGAGCAGTACCGCCTGGCGCCCGCGGGCACGCTCCACACCCTTGCCGACTCGCGCGAGGTCGCTTGCGCTGGTGGTGATTGCCGCATTGACGTCCTCGTACACGGAGGTGAAGACACCCTGGGCCTTCGAGTCGATGGCGAGCGACCAGCCGAGGTCGCGCAGAGGCGTGACCGCAACCAGGTATCGCGCTTCGTGGGCCTCGTCGGGCTCCGTGATGAACGCGTACTCGATCGGGCGCTGGTAGGCCATCCCGGGCGCTTGCCCCACGGCGCTCGTGCGCGCCGCGGCAGGTCCGACCGTGGCCACGTATCCGGTGTCTTTCATCACCTGCGCCACGCGAGGCATGCATGACACCAGCGAGGTCCCTCGAGGGCACCGAGGGTGAGCGACGATCTCCGCCCGAGCGTGGTCCACGATCCCGACGCGTGTGGTGGGTCCGAGCCTCTGCGACGTGAGGATCGACCAGACCTGCGCGTTCTCGACCGGTTGGGCCGTCTCGTCGCGGAGCGCGGGCTGGCTGCGAAATACGAACTCGAGGTGACTCGCCGCGGCGCTCGCGACGCCCATCACGTTGAGGACGATGAGCCGGTCGATGCTGCGGTTGGCCTCGGTGGCGGCGCTCTGCACCTTGACGTGTGAGCGCTGCGCGTCGGCGGCGGTCTGAGCGAGGTCGGACAGCAGGAGGCGACCGGTCCAGAAGAACAGCAGCGACGGCAGGACGAGGGTGGCCGCCATCAGGGCGACGAGGCGTCGAGTGATGCGGCCGCGCCGCCCTCTCGGCCGCGTCGCGCCTCCCGCGCTCAGGGCTGCCTCCGCGCTCCCGAGCTACGGCTGACCGCCTTGCGAAGCTGGTCGAAAAGCTGCAGGGTGGCGGGCGTGGCCGTCCGTCGGAGGTAGCTCTCACCGGCGGCAGCCGCGGCCCTCTCGAAGGCTGCCAGCTGATCGGGGTCCGGTCGGATGATCTGCACACCTCGTCTGGGGAGCAGGTCGACGAGCTCCTGGTCGAAGCGTGTGTGCTCGCGGTCGCCAGCCGCCAGCAACGGCGGCAAACCCTCGAAGAAGTGCTTCTTCCACTGCGTGGGGAGGGCCTCCCAGGCTTTCCGGTTGGCCACGAGGAGTCCGATCTGGAGGACGTGCCGGGTGACCGTGTAGTACTTGATGCGTGCATCGAGGGAGCTCGCGAAGATGAACGTCGAAGGCACATCGAAGGCCTCCACGAGCGAGATCTCGAGGGCGGAGTTCAGCTCGGTCAGCGCGGTCGCCTTGGGGATGGCTCCCCACGCGCGCCACAGCTCCAGGTTGAGCGGGCTGCCCTGGGCGCGCACTCGCAGCCCGGTGAGATCGCCGGGGGAGCGAATGGGGCGGCGCGCCGAGGAGATGTTTCGCCAGCCGATGAACGTCAGGCCGAGGAGCACGAGGTCGTGCCTGGCGACGACCGACTGCAGACGTGGGTCGGTGCCGTAGTGATATCCGACGAGGGTGCGCGTCCACGCCTCCAGGTCGCGAAAGAGGTATGGCTGTTCGAAGAACTGCAGCTCGGGCACCTGCAGCGCCAAGGCCCCGATGCTCACAGCGCACAGCTGGATGGCTCCCGTCCTGCAGTCAGCGAGCGTGTCGATCTCGTCGCCCAGGATCCCGCCGAGACGCATCGAAACGCCGAGCTGTCCCCCCGAGCTCTTCGTGAGGAGCTGCGTGACCGAGCGCAGCGCCACCACACTCGGTGATCCCTCGGGCGCTATCGTGGCGAGCAACCATCTCGGTGGCTTTTCGGGCTGGCCGGCCGCGGCACCCAGCGGCCAGAGCCAGGACAAGATTGCCAGCGTGACCCCTGTCCTCATCCCCATCCCTCCAGGCGTGTCCCGACATGGTAGCCCGCACAGGAAGGGCATGCCGGGGTTTCTCGCGAGCTGGTGTCGACTCCGCAGCGTGTGCAGCGTCGGACGGAGCGAAGAGGAGGGCTGCGGCGGGCGGATCAGGCGGCGGGCTACCGGAGGAACGATCTCGGCCGGGGCCGGGGCTTTCGCACGACGCCGACGCGCGTGCACACCTCCTCGGCCAGCATGTCGAAGAGGAACGCCACGGGCCGGACCGCGTCGCCGCTCACGCGCAGCGGCATGCCCTCCTGGTTGGCCTCGACGAAGGCATCCGACCGCGGGATCGTCGTGTCGAAGAGCTGGTGCCGGTCGCCGTCCTGGCAGATGCCGTGGAACGCCTCGACCGATCCGCCCGCGCGGCCCTGGAACATGTTGACCACCACGCCGGCGAGCTTGGGCCGCTCCAGCTCCGGCAGCGCGTTCACGGACTCGAGGAACACCGGGAAGGAGCGGCTCGAGACCAGGTCCGCCTGGAAGACGCCGACCACGTGCGTCGATGCGCCGAGCACCGCGCGCGTCGTGTGGAACATGCCGGCGGGGCAGTCCACGAGGACGATGTCGCAGACCTGCGTGATGCGCTGGATGAGGCGGCGCCAAACCTCCCCGAGGTCGCCGCGCTCCGTCGCGCCGAACGGGATCGTCGCGCCGCGCGCGGGCAACACGCGCAGCCGCGGCTCGGTCGTCTGGCGCAGCGTCGTCTCGACCTGCTCGGGATCGTCGAGGATGTCGAAGGCCCCGCGCTCGACCTTTCCCTGGGCATCCACGAGGCTCAGGATGTCGCCGTTGATGTCCGCGTCGACGATGACGGTGCGGAGGCCACGCTCCGCCAGGCTGAGCGCGAGGTTGAGGGTGATGGTCGTCTTGCCGACGCCCCCCTTGGGGCTCGCGACCGCGACGACGACCTTGCCGTCGCCCATGCGCTCGATGAGCGACGACAGATCGATGCGGTTCGTGTCGCCGAGCTGATCGACCGGCCTGGGCGAGGCTGGGCGTTCCGCCGTAGGTGGTGCGGACGGCGGCGCGGCGTCTGTCGGTGCGGAGGCCGGGGTCGCGGCGTCTGTCGGTGCGGAGGCCGGGGTCGCGGAGGCCGGGGGCGCGGAGACCGGGGTCGCGGAGACCGGGGTCGGTACGCCGCCGGGGCGCTCGGCGGCCTCGACGAGCAGGTTCACGAGCGGCCCGAGCGGCCGCGGGTAGACCTTGGGATCCGGGAGCCGGTAGACCACGAAGGCGTCCGGCAGGTGATCCATGAGCTCGAAGAACGCCGGTCGCCCCTGGCGGAGGCCGTGCTCGACCCTGAGCACCTGGCCCGCCTTCATGGCGATCGCTCCCTTGCGCTTGCCGTCCTTGCCTTGCAGCTCGATCACGGTGTGCTGCCGGCTCGTGCCCACGCATTGCAGGACGTCGAACAGCTCGAATTCGCGGAGCGAGCCCCGCATGACGACCATTTGATTAACCATCTGCTGCCTGCAGCGCGATGACGCTGCCCTCCCCGATCGCGCATCGGCCCATCTTCATGGTCTTCGAGAGGAGCGCATACACTCGGGACCATGCTTCCTTCGTCTCGGACGTGAAGGCCTCGCCGAGGCCGTAGTCGAGCGCCCAGAGGAGCGCCTGTCCGACGGCGTCGTACGACTCGTCGGGGATGCGGTAGAGCTCGCTGTGGCGGCGTCCGAGCGCCAGGACCACCAGGAACAGGTCCTGATCGGCGTCGACGGTCTCCTGCCAGGCCTCCTCCGGCCAGTCGACGGCCTTGACGACGAAGGCCAGCATCGCGAGCAGCTTCTTCTTCTGCGGCGCCAGGTCGGCCTTGAAGATCGCCCGGTACTGCGGGCGGATCTCGAAGAGTCGCTGGTAGAAGAGGTCGGCCGCCGTGTCGGCGATGGGGGTGATGAGCTCCCAGCTACGCTTGATGGCGGCTCGGTGCACGTTCGTGATCATCATGGCAAGGTCACCCTAGACGATTGCCAATTCATCGATCAATGGGGTTGGTCTTTGGTAATGGCAATGACGGCGCCAGGATCGCATTGAACGAGGCGCAATGGATCTCAGTCGCCCCGGAGTGGTGGCACCATTACGCTTGCAGGGGTCACAGCTCGTCGGCACGGATGCGCGCGTACGAGCCCTTGCCGTCGCGGCAGAGCGCCGCGAGGGGCCGGATCTGCGTACCGCGCGCGATCACTCGGGCGGCGGCGCGTACGATGGGGCCCAGTGGCCGCGCAGGAAGTGCCACGTTCCGTCGGGCGCCTCCGCCCAGTGCGCGGGCACCCAGCGGTAACCCGGCGGCTCGGCGACCCAGCGCCCGTCGACCCAGCGCCAGTCGTCCCCGTGGCGGATCCAGTAGCCCGGTTGCCACCGGTAGCCGGGGACGGGCGGCGGCGCGTAGACCACGCGCGGCGGTGGCGGCGGCGTGGAGCTCACGATCGCCGAGGTGACGATCGCCGTCGCCGCGATGAGCCCGAGCGCGCGCCCGGGGCCGCGAAAGCAGCCGGCACACGCGACGGCGAGCCCTGCAGCGAGCGCCACGGTTGCGGCTGGTCGGGCCATGATTCGACCTCCTGAAGAGGAGATAGCACCGGGGGCGCAGGGTGGCCATTACGGGCCGCTCCCCCGTGTGCGACCATGTCGTCGTGGCGGGTGACGAGTCGAAGCTGGCCCTCGAATCGGCCTCGATCGGCCAGGCCGACACCCTGCCGCCGTTGCGGCCGAGCGGGTCGCCGGATCGCGTGGCGCACGACGAGGGCGGTCGCTACAGCATCGGCGCGGAGGTCGCGCGCGGCGCGATGGGCTCGATCCGCCGCGCCGAGGACCTGCGCCTCGGCCGCACCGTCGCGCTCAAGGAGCTCCTCGGCGATGCGCCGGATCGCGCGGCACGGTTCGAGCGCGAGGCCCTCGTCACGGCGCGCCTGCAGCATCCCGCGATCGTCCCCGTCTACGACGCCGGCAAGCTGCACGACGGCCGTCCCTTCTACGCGATGAAGCTCGTCGGCGGGCGCGCCCCCGCCCCGGGGACCCCCGCCCGCCGCGCGCCTCGCCCTCTTGCCGCGGGTCGCGACCGTGGTCGACGCCATCGCCTACGCGCACAGCGAGGGCGTCCTGCACCGTGATCTCAAGCCGCACAACGTCATGGTCGGTGCCTTCGGCGAGACGCTGGTCATCGACTGGGGTCTCGCGCGCGCGACCGACGCCGTCGACATCGAGGGCGACGCGGCTGCCGCCTCGGACGATGCCGCCCTCACGCAGGCCGGTGCGGTGATGGGGACGCCAGCGTACATGCCGCCCGAGCAGGCCGCGGGCGCGCGCGTGGATGCCCGCGCCGACGTGTACGCGCTCGGGGCGATCCTCTACCACGTGCTCGCCGGTCGTCCCCCCTACGCGGAAAGCAAGTCAGGGCGCGTGCTCGCCGCCGTGATGGCAGAGCCTCCGGCGTCGCTGTCGCAGATCGAGCCCGGGATCCCCGAGGAGCTCTGCACCATCGTCGGCAGAGCGATGGCGCGCGCGCCTGCCGCGCGCTACGCGTCCGCCGGCGAGCTGGCCGCCGATCTGCGGCGGTTCCAGGCGGGGCAGCTCGTGGGCGCCCATCGCTACACGCGCTGGCAGCTCCTGCGCCGCTTCGCCGTGCGCCATCCGGTCGCCGCCCTCCTCGGCGTCGTGGTCCTCGCCGGGGCGCTGATCGGCGCCGCGAGCTTCACCTCGCGCCAGCGTGACCGGGCGGCCGCGCTCCGCGAGAAGCACGTCGCCGACACGGAGATCGCCGCGATGGAGGCG
>ORMF010768441.1_pt1 | contig 10148 bp, 9 predicted proteins | sample 1779871 | NCBI WGS metagenome assembly ORMF01 (sample SAMEA104232316, study PRJEB22302) | groundwater metagenome | biome: forest; feature: aquifer; material: groundwater | place: USA | collected 2011-08-07 | depth 5.4 m | reverse complement strand
TCGAGGCCGGCCAGCATCAACGCGCGCAGGACCGCGGGGTCGGAGGATGCCGGTCCGATGGTGCAGACAACCTTGGTGCGCGTACGGCGACTTGGCATGCGATGGGTCTCAGCGCCCGGCGGCGACAGGACGCCCGAGCGCCGTCGCCTTGGCCTCGAGTCCGCCGAGCAGGGTGTCGAACGCCTTTTGGAACGAGGCCAGCCCTTCGCCGAGCAGCTGGTCGGTCACGTCGCGCATCGCGATGCCGCATTCCCCCACCGTCAGAAGCGCGCGCTCGGCTTCGGCGAGGCCGGTATCAATGGTGCGGCGCACCTCGCCATGGTCGCGGAAGGCCTCGAGCGTCGCCGGCGGCAGTGTGTTCACCGTTTGAGGCCCGACGAGCTCCTCGACGTACATGACGTCGCGATACGACGGATTCTTGGTGGACGTGCTCGCCCAGAGCGGACGCTGGACGCGGGCGCCGCGCGCGGCGAGCGACGCCCAGCGCGGCCCGCTGAACCGCTCGGTGAAGAGGCGATACGCGCGCTTCGCATTGGCCACCGCCGCCTTCCCCTTGATCCTCGACGCTGCCTCGGCCGACAGCATGCCGGTCGCCACCTGCGCGTCGAGCCGCTTGTCGATCTCGGTGTCGACGCGGCTCACGAAGAACGACGCCACGCTGGCCACGCCGCCGAGCGGCGCCCCCGCCGCGGCACGCGCCTCGAGGCCCGCCAGGTACGACTCAACGACCTGTGCGTACGCGTCCACCGCGAAGAGCAGGGTCACGTTGACGTTGATGCCGTCGGCCACCAGTTGGCGCAGGGCGCTGCAGCCGGCGTTGGTCCCCGGCACCTTGATCATGACATTCGGCCGGTCCACGAGCGCCCAGAGGTGACGCGCCTCGCGGACGGTGCCGTCGGAGTCGTTGGCCACGTTGGGCGACACCTCGAGCGACACGTAACCGTCCAGCCCGCCCGTGGCGTCGTACACGCCGCGGAACAGGTCGCACGCCGTGCGCACGTCGGTGGAGGCCAGTTCCTCGAAGAGCTGCCACGCGCTGCGGTCTCCGGTCAGTGCCGAGACCTGCGCGTCGTACGCGGTGCCCTGGGCCAGCGCCTTCTCGAAGATGGCAGGGTTGGACGTCATGCCGGTGAGCACGTCGTCGCGAATGCGGCGCGCGAGCTCGCCGTTGTGGAGCATCGGCCGATCGATATAGTCGAGCCAGAGGGACTGTCCGGCGTCGTGCAGGGCCTGGAGGCGCGGAGCGGGCATTGGCGAGTGGGATGGCAAGAGAAAGGGGGGCGGCACAGGCCGCCCCCCTAAACTTACTTCGCCGCCCAGCTTGTGGAGAGTTCGAGCTTCCCCCAGGAGACGGTCAGCATCCCCTTCGGCGACTGGTCCGCCGCGGGGACGAGGGCGATCTGCAACGACTCCCTCGGCTCGGCCAGTGTCCTGGCGGTCAGCGGCACGCGCACGAAGTCCTTGCTCTGGTCGTACTGGGTGCCCCACTGGCCGGTGTTCGTATTGATGATCAGCTCGTACCCGTCGGCGGTGCGGATCGTGAAGAGGGAGTAGGCGCCCTTCGGCACGGTGGCCGAGCCGATGACGAGGTCCACGTCGGTGTTCAGGGGCGTGGAGGGGTTGGCGCCCGTGCGCCAGACGGTCCCGGGCGCGGCGAGTTCGGTCGGCACTTCGCGGCCGCGTGCGTGCGGCTGGCCGTAGTCGATCTTGACCACCATCGCCTTGGGCGCAGGCTGGCCCGCCACGCGGGGTGGATTCAGCGCCACTTCCGTGGTGGCGCGGCCGCTGAGGCCGGCGCGGAGGGGGGCGGCGGCCTGCGCGGCGGCGAGGGACGGCGCAAGAAGGGCGATGGCGGCCAAGGCACGACGAGACATGCAACACTCCCGGACAGGGGACAATCCTTCGAACAGGGCGCAGGGAACAGGGGGTCCGCGACGGCTATAGCGCGATGGCCAGCAGGTGATCGTCCTCGGGCTGACCGTCGAAAATATATGTCGTGCGTCCCACTGGTCCGAAACCCTGTCGTACATAGAACCGCAGGGCACGTGCGTTGTGTTCCCAGGCGCACAGCCACGCCGTATCGCTCCCGCGCCGCCGCGCCTCGTCCAGGATGGCATCCATCAGGGGGGCGGCGATGCCACGGCCGTGCCAGGCCGAGGCGACGTAGAAGCGCGCGATTTCCGCCGGCCGGTTGCCGGGCACCTCGGGCGGGGCCGGCGTGAGCGCGAGTACGGCGTAGGCCACCCACTCCGGCCCGGCGGTCACCGCCAGGACCGTCCGCCCATCGTCTTCCAGGTCGACGCGCAGGCGCTCGTCGCTGAGCGTCGCGGCGACGTGGCGATCAAGCGCGGCAGGTTCGTGCGCGGCCCGATACGTCTCGGTGAATGTCCGGCGCGCCAGTTCACCGTACGCGCGCAGATCGGCGGGCGTGGCGCGGCGCAGCATGCAGTTTGCGGGAAGCTGGTGCACGCGGGAATCCTCTCCCGCCAGTCGCGGCGGCGCAACCCGCTCGGCAAATTGAACGGGGCGGGTCGCCCTGCCCTTCCGTGCCCCCGTTCGTTCCCTGACGTGTCCGTTTCCTCACCGCGCCCGTTCCCTCACCGTGCCTGTGCCCCTGCCCCTGAAGATCCTCGTCACTGACGAAATCGACCGCGATGGAGTCGAGTTGCTCCGCGCCGTGCCCGAATTCGACGTGGATGAGCTGCCGACGCTCCCTCCCGCCGAGCTGCTGGAGCGGATCGATCAGTACGACGCGATCGTCGGGCGCAGCGCGACGCGCGTCACGGAGGCGCTGCTCCGGCGCGCACGGCGGCTCAAGGTCGTGGGACGCGCCGGCGTCGGCATCGACAACATCGCGATGGACGTGGCGACGGAGTTAGGCATCGCCGTCATCAATGCCCCCGCCGGCAACACGGTGGCGGTAGCCGAGCTCTTCTTCGGCGGCATGGTCTCGCTGCTGCGCCACCTCACGCGCGCCGACAGCTCCATGCACGCCGGGCGCTGGGAGCGCTCCGATCTCCTCGGCACCGAACTCCGCGGCAAGTCGCTGGGCATCGTGGGGCTGGGCCGCATTGGCGGCGAGGGGACGCAACGCGCGCACGCCTTCGGCATGGACGTGCACGCGTACGACCCGTACGTCAGCGACGAGCGATTCGCGGCGCTGCGCGTGAGGCGCGCGCATACGCTCGACGCGCTGCTTGAGGCGGCGCAGATCCTCACGGTCCACGTGCCGCTCACGGACGAGACGACGGGGATGATCGACGCCGCCGCGCTGGCCCGGCTGCGGACCGGCGCGATCGTGGTGAACATGGCGCGCGGCGGCATCGTGGACGACGATGCGCTGCGCGCGGCGCTCGACCGCGGACACGTGGCCGGCGCGGTGCTCGACGTTTTCGTGAAGGAGCCGTTGACGGGCGAGCATCCGTTCCGCAGCTACGACAACGTGGTGTTGCTGCCGCACATCGGCGCGTCGACGGCCGAAGCGCAACGCAACGTCGCGGTGGACGCCTGCGAGGCGGTGCGTGATGCCCTTCTCAACGGCGATCTCTCGCGCTCGCTCAACGGCGCGCTGGCCGGCGAGGATGCGGCGACGCTTGGCCCGGCCCTGCTGCTGGCGCGGCGCGCGGCCACCGTCGCCCGTGCCCTGCTCGCCGACCGCGGCGCCACCGCCATCGAGTCGCTGACGCTCAAGACGGGCGACGACCTCACGTCGAGCGCCGGCGCGCTGCTCGCCGCCGCCGCGGCGGGCATGCTCGAGGGCGTGGTGGAAGCGGATCGGCTCAACCTCATCAACGCGCGGGCGATGGCCACCGCGCGGGGCGTGGTGCTCGCGCACGGCGAGGGCGGCTTTGCCCCGCACTCCCGCGCCATCGAGGTGCGGCTCGTCGCCGGCGCCCACGCGATGCGGGTGGGCGGCGTGGCGGCGCTCGACATGACGCCGCGGCTCACGCGCATCGCCGACTTCCACGTGGACGTCGCACCGCGCGGCACCCTGCTGGTCCTCACCAACCACGACGTGCCGGGCGTCATCGGCCGCGTCGGCACGACGCTCGCCGACGCCGGCGTGAACATCGCCGAGTATCACCAGGCGCGCCTCGCGGCGGGCGGCGAGGCGCTGGCCGTCATCAGCATCGACGGTGCACCGCCGGCGCACGTGCGCCAGGCGCTGACGGCGCTGCGCGACATCCGCAGCGCCGTCGTGGTGAAGTTTGGGGAAGGCGCGTGAGTCTCGACCTGCTGCGCGACGCGTCGGCGCTCGAGGGCTATGCGCGCGACGTGTCGGGGCTGCGTGCGGTGCCGGAGGCCGTGGCGCGTCCTGAGTCGGCGGCCGAGGTGCACGAGCTCATGCGTATGGCGGCCGCGGACGGTACGTGCGTCACCGCCGCCGGCGCGCAGACGAGCACGACGGGCGCATCGGTGGCCGAGCGCGGCTGGCTGCTGTCAACGCGGGCGATGGCGCGCGTCCTCGACATCGACCCGGTGAGGCGCATCGCGCGGGTGGAGCCCGGCGTGCTGATCGGCGACCTCCAGCGTGCCTGCGCGAGCGACGGACTCTTCTTCGCTCCCGATCCGACGAGCGAGGAGGAGTGCACCGTGGGCGGTGCGATCGCGTGCAACGCCTCGGGGCCGCGCACCCTCTCGTATGGTCCCACGCGGCGCCATGTGCGCGCGCTCTCCGCGGCGCTGGCGGACGGCAGCGCGTTCCACGCACAGCGCAGCACGGTGGAGAAGAACACCGTGGGCTACCAGATGGCGCATGATCCGGTGGACTGGTTCGTCGGCAGCGAAGGCACGCTCGGCATTGTCACGGAGGCGGAGCTCGCTCTGCTTCCGATCCCGTCGCGCGTGCTCGGCCTCGGCGTGCCGTTCCCCGACGAAGCGCGCGCGCTCGCCTTTATCGTGGCCGCACGCCAGACGCCCGCCGTGGCGCCCCGATGTCTCGAGTACTTCGATGGCGAGTCGTTCGCGATCGCGCGCACGGCCATGGACGACCCGTCGTGGGCGCCGCAGGCTGGGGCGATGGTGTACACCGAGGACGCGGGCGACGGCGACGCGCCGCTCGACGATTGGCTCGCGCTCGCCGAGCGGTATGGCGCCAACGCGGGCGACGTGCGCGCCTTCGACGGCGAGCAGGCGCTGCGCGAAGCGCGCCGCCTGCGTCACGCGCTCCCCGCCGCCATGCACGAGCGCACCGCGCCGTTCCTGGCACAAGGCGGGCGACGCATGAGCACCGACTGGGCCGTGCCGTATGCACTCGCCGCGTCGGCGCTCGTCGAGGCGCGACGCATCGCCAACGCGCATCATCTGCCCCCCGCCGTCACCTACGGGCACCTCGGCAACGGCCATCCCCACCAGAACTTCGTGGCGCAACACGCCGACGACGTGACGCGCATCGAGCGAGCCATCGCCGAGACGCTGCATGCGATCATCGCGATGGGGGGCACCGTGGCCGCCGAGCACGGCATCGGGAAGATCAAGAGCAAGTGGCTCTCGCTGCAGGCCGGCCCGCGGCAGGTGGCGATGATGCGCGCCCTCAAGCAGGAGTTCGACCCGGGCGGGCGCCTCGCCCCGGGGAACATCCTGTGAGGCGCTATGCCGCCGTCGTGCTCGACGCCGACTCGACCATCGCCGGTATCGAGGGCATCGACTGGCTGGCCGCGCGGCGTGGCCCCGACGTGCAGCGCGCCGTGGAGCTGCTCACTACGCGCGCGATGAACGGTGAGTCGCCACTCGAGGCCGTGTACGGCGAGCGGCTCCGCGTCATCGGCGCGAGCGCGGGTGACCTCGCCGCGCTCGCTGACGCGTACCAGGCGGCAGTGGCTCCCGGCGCGGCCGACGCCATCGCCGCGATGCACGCCGCCGGCGTGCAGGTGCACGTCGTCAGCGGCGGACTGCGCCCCGCCCTGCTCCCCATGACGCGTGGGCTCGGCGTCGCCGACGCGCGCGTACACGCGGTGGAACCGCTCGCCGATGGCGACGGAGTCGTTCGCTCCGCCGCGCCCTCGCCGCTCACCACGCAACTGGGAAAGGCGGAGATCGTGCGCGCCCTCGCGCTGCCGGGTCCCGTGCTCGCGGTGGGCGACGGCGCCACCGACCTCGCCATGGCCCCCGCAGTGGACGCCTTTGCCGCTTACATTGGATTCGTGCGCCGCGACGCGGTGGTCGCCGGCGCCGATGTCGTCTTCGATTCGTTCGCCTCTCTCGTCGCCCACGCGCTCTCCGCATGACCCTGCCCAAATTCGGCACGTTCTTCCTCCCCGGTCCCACCGAGGTGCGGCCGGAGATCCTCGCGGCGATGCAGCGCCCGATGATCTCCCACCGCGGCGCCGAGTTCGAGGCGCTCTACGCGCACTGCGATGCCGGGCTGCGCCGCGTCTTCCGCACCGTGCGCCCGGTCTTCATCAGCAGCTCCTCCGCCACGGGGCTGATGGAAGCGGCCATTCGCAACGCGCCGGCCGGCCCCATACTCTCCCTCGTCAACGGCGCCTTCTCGGCGCGCTTCGCCGACATCGCCCGCGCCTGCGGCCGCACGGTGCAGGCGCTCGAGGTCGCGTACGGCGAGATCGTGCCGCTCGAAACGGTTGAACAGGCGCTGCGCACGCGCCGCTTCGCGGCCGTCACCGCGGCGCACTCGGAGACGTCCACCGGCGCTGCGCAGGACGTGCAGGCCATCGCCGAACTGGCGCACGCCAACGGCGCGTTCTCGCTCATCGACTCGGTGTCGGGAATGGGCGGCATGCCCGTGGAGACCGACGGCTGGGCGCTCGACTTCGTCCTGACGGGCTCGCAGAAGGCGCTCGCGCTCCCGCCGGGGCTCGCGTTTTGCTGCGCCAGCGAGCGCTACCTCGCCGCCGCGGCCGATGCGCCGGCACGCGGCCGCTATTTCGACATCGCCGAGTTCGCGCAGTACGCGGCCAAGCATCAAACACCCAACACGCCGGCCGTCTCGCTGTTTTTCGCCCTCGAGGCACAGATGGCCGCGATCGGGCCGACCGGGCTCGAGTGTCGCTGGGCGCGGCACGCGGCGATGGCGGCGCACACGCATGCGTGGGTGGAGCACCAGCGACAGGCGGGCCTCGTCGACGGGATCCTCGCACCGGCGGGGGCGCGCAGCGCCACGGTGACAGTCGTGAAGACGGCCGCCGGCGTCGACGCGCGGAACGTGGTGGACGCCGTGGCCGCGCGCGGATTCACGCTCGGCGGCGGCTACGGCAAGCTGGCCGCGACCTCGTTTCGCGTGGGACACATGGGCGACCACACCGTGGAGACCGTCGGTCGCGCGCTTGAGGTCGTCGGCGAGGTGCTCGCCGTATCTTGACGGATGCCCCGCGGCTTCGGTGCCGTGATTGCCGCTTCTCGGGTGACCGTCGTCGCCTCATCCAGACGACCACCGCTCACCACGGATGACACGGAAACCAGCGGATCAACACGGATACAGCTTTGGGGAACTCCCGAAGCAAGATCCGTGCTCCTCCGTCTACTTCCGTGTCATCCGTGGTAGGCAGTTCGCAGCCTTTCGCGATGACTCCACACCGGAAACCAGAACAGCCACGCGTGCGTTGAACAGCCGGGGCGGGTTGTGTATGTAGTGAACGTCCCGGCGTCAGTTGCGCGTTCCCCGCGCCGAGCCGCATTCTCCGTTCCGTCTCTCACGATCCACCCTTTCGCCGCGTCGCCTTGCACGAGTCCGCCACCCGCCCAGAGCACCTCCTGCCGATGCGCCTCGTCTCGGCGCGTACCGGCTTGTCGCCGGATGTGCTGCGCGCGTGGGAGCGCCGCTACGGCGTGATCACCCCGATGCGGTCTCCGGGGGGGCAGCGGTGGTATACGGAGGCAGACGTTGCGCGCCTGCGGTTGCTGGCCCGTGCCGTCGAGGGGGGACGCAACATCGCGTCCGTGGCCGCGTTGAGTGAGGAGGCGCTCACGCAGTTGGTGCGCTCGGAGGAGGCAACGCGACTCGCGCGGCAGACGCCGCATGCCTTCGCCGCCCAGCCGTTCCTCGCCGAGGCCATGGGCGCCGTCGAGTCGCTCGACAGTTCTGCGCTCGAAACGACGCTGCGGCAGGCCACGCTACGCCTCTCCATGGACGAGTTGCTCGACGGCGTCATCGCACCGCTCGTGCGCAGCACGGGAGACGCCTGGCACGATGGCCGGCTGACCCCGGCGCACGAACACCTCGCGACGTCGGCGGTGCGCCGGCTGCTCGGCTGGCTCTGCGATCAGTACGCGCCGCCCGGCGACGCCCCCACCCTGCTCGTCACGACCCCCGCCGGCCAGTGGCATGAGCTCGGCGCCGCCCTCGCCGCCGCCACCGCGGCCGCTGTCGGATGGCACGTGGTGTATCTCGGGCCCAACCTGCCCGCGTCAGTGATCGCCACCGCCGGCATCCAGAGCAAGGCGAACGCCGTCGCCCTGAGCCTCGTCTTCCCCGAAGACGATGCCGTCATGGACCGCGAACTGCGCGCGCTGCGCGCCCAGCTGCCCGAGGCGATGCGCATCGTGGTCGGCGGCAGCGGCGCCGGTGCGTACCGGCCGAGCCTCGATGCGATCGGAGCGACGGTGGTCACCGACCTTCCGTCGCTCCGGCGCTGGCTCGTGGAACAGGCCGCAAACTAGGCGGCGCCGGCTGGACGGCGCCGCCGCGCCGGCCCCGAACACCGCAACCCCAACACCGCCGCGCCGAGCACCGGCGTGCTGGCGCGCAAGCTACCGTCTCGGCCTGCGGTCGAGTTCGTCAATCGTGCGCGTGCTCGGCCGACGCACTTTCTGCAACCGAGCGGCCACTGCCTCATTCGCGGCGAGGACACGCAGGATGTTGCCGCTCGCGATCTTGCGCAGTTCGGCGTCGGTCCAGCCGCGGCGCGCGAGCTCGGCGAGCAGGTCGGGATACTTCGACACATCTTCCAGCCCCTGGATGTGCTCGCCGCCGGTACCGTCGAAGTCGGCGCCGATGCCGATGTAGTCGGCGCCAATGAGCTTCTTGATGTGGTCAAAGTGGTCGGCGACGTCCTTGATGGTCACGATCGGCTCCGGGTTCGCCGTGAACCACTCGGCCATGGCGGCGCGCAGGCGCGCCGTGTCGCCGCCGAAACCCGACGCGAGCTCGCGGCGTCGCGTATTGCGCGCGAGGCGCCAGTCCAGGTTCTTCTGCGATATGAACTCGCGGACGAACGTCACCATCACGACGCCGCCGTTCTGCTTCAGCCGGACGAGGATCGAGTCCGGCACGTCGCGCGGGTGGTCGGAGAGCGCGCGCGCCGGCGAATGCGAGAACATCACCGGCGACTCCGTGACGTTCAGCACGTCACTCATGACCGCCGGAGAGACGTGCGACAGGTCCGCGATCATGCCAAGGCGGTTCATCTCGCGCACGACCTCCTCGCCAAACGGCGTCAGGCCGTCGTGCACCGCCTTGTCCAGCGCGGCGTCGGCCCAGTCGAGCGTGACATTGTGCGTGAGCGTCATGTACCGCGCGCCGAGGTCGTAGTAGACGCGCAGCACGCCGAGGGAATTCTCGATGGCGTGGCCGCCCTCGAGCCCCAGGAACGAGGGGAACTTTCCGGCGGCGATGGCGCGGCGTGCGTCGCCCGACGTTCGCGCGAAGACCATCTCCTTGTCGTACCTGGCAATCATGCGGCGCGCGATGTCGAACTGCTCGAGCTGGATGCGCGCGTAGCCGGAGTCCTTCACCTCGCCGGGGATGTAGATGGACCAGAACTGGCCGCCGACCCCGCCCTGCTTCAGGCGCGCGAGGTCGGTGTCCTGGTTCTTCAGGTTGGTGCGCAGGTCAAAGTGGTCCACGTCGCGCGGCTTCTCGCGATTCTCGCGAATCTCCCACGGCACGTCATTGTGTCCGTCGATGATGGGCGTGGTGGCGAGCAGCCGCTTCACCCGCGCGACGTACGGGTCGGGCGCCTGGGCGAATGCCGGGAGAGCGACGACGAGAAGACCGAGGGCGGCGAGACGGCGCATGCGGACTGCCTGGAAAGGGGAAGGGTGCAGGGTGTGGAAAGGGAGCGGGACAGGGGCGGCCAGGAGAAGGAGAAGAATGTACGCAGGGGCTGTTCCCTTCACCAACCCATTCTCATTCCACGCCCTGCACCCTTCCTCTTTCCACACCCTGCACCCTTCCTCTTTCCACACTCTGC
>ORMF012538374.1_pt1 | contig 10154 bp, 3 predicted proteins | sample 1779871 | NCBI WGS metagenome assembly ORMF01 (sample SAMEA104232316, study PRJEB22302) | groundwater metagenome | biome: forest; feature: aquifer; material: groundwater | place: USA | collected 2011-08-07 | depth 5.4 m | reverse complement strand
GCGTGTCTCTATCCGTTGTCCAAATCGTATGATATCCAGGTCACTTCCGGGAGCATGGGGACTTGGCTGTTCGATTTAGCGCTGCAACCCGGTGAGCGCCGTAAACTGGCAGTGCCTCTGAGCGAGGCGACTTCCATTTCCGGCCGAGTCTTGAGCATGAATGGTTCACCTCAGGCGGCGATTGTGGTGGAGGCGCTTTTGGAAAACCCTAGATCTGTTTCAACGGGGACGGAGCCACCCCTGCTGACCGGATTCACGGCAACATCTCTCACTGATTCCAACGGCTTTTTTAGCTTCGTGAATCTGCGCCCTGGCGGGTACCGCGTCCGCTGCCACGGGCCAGACGGATTTCATTATGCCGGCGCTCTACCGGGTGCCGACGGCAATGCGGCGGACGCCAAGCTATTTGCCATCGTGCCCGGGCGCGAGCCAGAACGGACCGAGTTCGTCATCCCGGAAGTAAAAAAGGGCGTTTGGAAAAACTTCATCATCACGCAGGGATTGGTCGAATTGGAGGCAAGGGTAATCGATCGGACACCCGATGGGCTCCTTTGGGTCGGAAGCAGTAGCTCGTCGCTTTTTGCCCTGGAAGGCATCGATTTCAAGATGATCGGCGCCACCAAGGAGATTCCAGGAGACGAAGTCCTGGCGTTGGCGCATGGCCCCGACGACGCGCTTTGGATTGGAGCGAGCAGCGGTGTGAGCCGGAGCGCGGCCGGGCGGACGGAAATCGTTTCGTTCGTCGAAAAGCTGGCGCGATCGCAGGTAAACGCCATCCACGTCGACGCCGATGGCACGGTTTGGTTCGCAACCGCGTCCGGCCTTGCTAAATATGATGGCCGTCAATGGGTGACCTATTCCGTCAAGGACGGTCTTCCGAGCAATCTAATCACCGCCCTCGCGCGGACGCGCGACGGCTCCTTATGCATGCTGACCGAGACGGGATTGGTGCGGTTTGACGGCCAAAGCTTCACCGTGCTGCAGTCCTTTAGTCGCCTTGGGCCTCACAAGATGGGCGGTAGCGGTAATCCGCGCTCTGTTACTGGCAGCAGTGGCAGGGATGGAAGATTTTCCTGGCTCTGGAACCCAAAACTTTTCCAAGCCAAAGACGGATCTCTCTGGTTTGGAACTCAATTCGACGGCGCGTACCGGTACGATGGCAAGATCGTGAGCAGGCTCGGAAGGGAGCACGGTTTATTGAGCGACTACATAACCGGCATTACCCAGACCTCCGATGAATCGCTGTGGTTTGGGACACCTGAGGGCATTTCCCGGTTCGATGGGGCAACCGTGGTCAATTATACGGAGAAGGATGGGCTGATCAACCGGTTCGTCACCGATCTATACGCGGATCCCGACGACGTTCTTTGGTGCGCGACCAGGAGAGGCGTGTCCCGATTCGATGGGAAGGGATTTATTCGGTTCACAAAGATGGATGGCATCTGCAACGACGAGGGAGGTACCGTGGGCGTCCTGTCCCTCGAACCTGACCCGGATGGCAGTCTCTGGATTGGATCGGAATGGGGTGGGCTCTTTCGGATCCGCGGTCTGAAAATCGAATCGATCACTCCGTCTCCCGAGAAGGATTATGTGCGCAAGATTTACCGATCTGCCGATGACTCACTCTGGTTCGGGATGTCCAGGGGGATCTATAAATACGAGAACGGCAAAGTTGTGCGAGCTCTGTCCCGGGAGTGGGTGCTCGCGTTGAGTGGTGACGACCAGGGGAACCTTTGGTATGGCCAAGGATGGCTCGGCGGGGGTCTCTCTCGTTTCAATCCCAAAACCGGGGCGGAGATTGTTTTCACAAAAACCCAAGGCCTCCCGGACGACGCCGTCTGGGCCATTGAGTGGAGTCCAACCGGGGAACTTTGGGTGGGAACTTCAGGTGGACTAGCCCGTTACCACGAAGGGAAAATCGAAAACTTGCGCGAGAAACTTGGAATTCCGACCGGAGCCGTTTACAACCTTCGGCGCGATGCCAGCGACACCCTCTGGATCGGCTCCAAGCTGGGGCTCCATCGTTTGGAGCCGGTGGGAAAGCCTGGGCGAGCAGGCCCCGAGAATAGCTCGCAGGCATTGAATGCGGCATTCAAACGTATTTCGATCACTGTCACCAATGGGCTTCCCGACCAGCATATTTGGTGCAGCGCCCGCACCAGCGATGGCATTATTTGGATGGGAACGGATCGAAACGGCTTGCTCGGTTACGATGGAAAAGCGATCACGGTCCTCGACACGCGCGATGGGCTGCAGGGAAATCAAGTCATCGCGCTCGCGACCAATGGGGGCGGCGCCCTTTGGGTCGGGGCGCGCAACGGGGGACTTGTTCGATACCAGCCAGGTAAAACGCGCCCTTCCGTGCAATGGACCAGCGTGAAACTCGATGATCAAACGCTCACCAATTTTTCGAAGCTTTCCGAGGTCGAGACCGGGCATCGAGTCACCGTTCAGTACCGGGAAATCGACCAGAAGACTCATCCGGACAAGCGGCAATTTTGGTACAGGCTATTGGGTTCTTCGGGTGAAACGTTGTTCGCCGCGGTCACGAAGGAGCGAAACTATGAATGGACGCCGCACAAAGCCGGAACGTACGCATTTGAAGTCCAGGCGATCGATCGCGACCTCAATTACTCCGAGCCCGCGCGCCTGACCTTTCGGGTGACCGTTCCCTGGTTTGCCAACGCCTGGATTCTGGCGCCGGCTGGAGCCACTTTCGCGGGGCTGTTTGCCTGGGCTTTCGTGGCGCGCGCCCTCTATTTGGGCAAACAGCGGGAATCGTCCCGCTTGCAGGAACGCTTGCTCAAGCAAGAGTCGCAAGCCCGCGAAGCCTTGGAAAAGCAAAATCGACAACTGGAAGAAGCCAAAGCTGCAGCGGAAGATGCCAAAGCCGCAGCGGAAAAGGCCAAAGATATCGCGGAAATGGCCAATCACGCCAAGAGCACGTTCCTGGCAAACATGTCCCATGAAATTCGCACCCCGCTCAATGCCATCCTCGGATTTTCAGAAATCCTGATTGGAGAAGTTCAAAACCCGAAATTGCGGTCGCATCTGACTGCCATCTCCAGCAGCGGAAACGGGCTGCTGACGATCATCAATGATATTTTGGACCTCTCCAAAATCGAGGCGGGCCGTCTCAATCTCCAGTACGAGCCCATTTCTATCCGTCCGTTTCTCACGGAAGTTGCCGAGGTTTTCTCCCAGAAAATTCAGGAAAAAGGGTTGAGGCTTGAAATAGAAATCGCCAAAGACTTGCCGCAGGCGCTGCTACTAGACGAAGTCCGTTTGCGCCAGATCTTATTCAATGTCGTTGGCAATGCTGTTAAGTTCACCGAAAACGGCTTCATTCGGCTTTCCGCGGCCAGCAAACCTTCCAACGCCAATCCAGAACAGGTCGACCTTTCACTCACTGTCGCTGATTCGGGAATTGGCATTCTGCCCGAGGATCTCAGCCGAATTTTCGAGAGCTTCACCCAGGCCAGCGGTCAAAGCACGCGCAAGTACGGCGGCACTCGATTGGGTTTGGCCATTACCAAACGGCTCACGGAAATGTTAGGTGGCACCGTCCGGGTCGAAAGCGAAGTCGGAAAAGGCAGCCGGTTCGAATTTGAATTTAAGGGAGTCGCCATTGCCTCCGCGCCGGCGCCGCGTGCGCTTGGCCATCAGCCTGCTTTGACACTCAGCCAACTCCAGCCGAGCGTCATTCTTTTGGCGGAGGATCATCCATTCAACCGCAGCCTGCTGGCAGCCTACTTCGAAGGAACGGGACATCGGTTGGTCATGGCCGCCAATGGACGCGAAGCCATCGAATTGGCGCGAAAAGAAAAGCCCGGCGTGATTCTGATGGACATCCGCATGCCCGAAATGAGCGGTTGGGAAGCAGCCAGGATTCTAAAGAGCGATCCGCAACTCAAGTCGACGCCGATCATTGTCATCACCGCCTCGACCCTTCCGGATGAAGCCTCCCAGCACGCCAGTTTGCACGACCGGTTCTTGCGCAAGCCGGTCTCAAAATCCGATCTGGTGCAAGCGCTCGCGGAGTTTTTGCCACACAAGCCAACTCGCCCCGAACTCCACAAATCCCCAGGCGACTCGATCGCAGTTTCGTCGTCTGCAAAGCAAGGCCCTCGTTCGCCGGAACTGATTTCCTTGCTGGACAATGAGTTGCAGGACGTCTGGCCCGGCCTTTCCGAGCGCCCGAATATCGCACAAATCAAAAAATTCGCGCTTCGTTTGGCCCGCTGGGCCGAACTCTACGAAGCGAAAGAGCTCGCCGGGTTTGCCCAGTCGCTCCACGAGCAGGCGGATCAATTCGACTTGGACCGGCTCGGACAGAGTTTGCGCCAGTTTCCAGAAATCCGGCAATCGCTGGCTTCTGGAACATAACAATGTTCGACGACATGGCGCACATGTGAGATTTAGAGCCCAAACTTACGGTCAGGCAATCGGCTCTGCGGGAGCCCAGCAGTTGATCATCCTGTTGTTGGCTGGGGCGATTCTTGACGGTGGCGTCATTTTGCAGCTTTGCCTCTTCGCAGCCGTCGCGTTCTGGATTGGTGTCGCAGTAATTTGGTTTCGTCGTCGCTCCACTCCCACCAAGCTGGATTTGCTCGTCATCGAGGCTGGCTACCTGGCACTTTGTGTAGTTTCCTTTTTCCTCTCATTTTGGGTTTGGAATCGAAGGGGAGTGTTGTGAGTTTATCCCCGAATAAGGTGGTCAAGGAAACCGGCCCGGGTACCCGAGGGCCAAGGCTTGCCACCTTCATCGAGTCGGGTAGACTACTTGGATGAGTTATCAGACGTTGAAAGTGGACCTGGATAATGGACTCGTTCGCCCGTGTGGTGCTGAGGCGTTGCCAGCGAAGGCGCACGCCTTGTTGACGCTGCTGGATATCAGCACACATCCTGCCGTCTCCACTTGCGCCGAGTTGGCCGAGCGCTGGCCGAGTTTGGAGAAGCTGCCCCTTTATGAAGCCCGAGCCGTTGCCGACGACATGGAACTGGCTCGATCCAATCTGCCACCACTCAAGCCCGCATGGGACTGATTCTCGATAGTTCCGTGCTCATTGCGGACGAGCGAGGGAAATTCGATATGCCCGGCTTTCTCAAGCAGTTTTCCCACTCCGAGCCGGTTATCGCTGCAATCACCGCATCGGAACTCCTTCACGGTGTTGAGCGCGCGCAGGACGCGGTGCGGAAAACCCGCCGACAACGGCACGTTAGGTCGTCTAAACAACGTTGGGACGAGAGCCACACCCATGACGCGGCGTAAACGCAATTGCCGCGCTCGATCCGAAAAAGGCTGAATTGGTAAAGCTGCGCTATTTCATCGGCATGACGATTGAGGAGACGGCCGGGGCGCTCGGCATTTCCAAAGCCACGGCCAAGCGGCATTGGGATTACGCGCGGGCCTGGCTTTACGAAGAAATCCGAACGCGGCAAGCCGGCTAAGCGGCGGGTTAGACCCCTGCTCTTTCAAGCAAGATCCGTCTTCCCAGTTTGCGCGGGTTGCGGTGAGGGGCTTTTGAAACTTTTTCTACCTCCATGAGCCTTTTTTTTGCGAAATCTCGCTTATGTCAGTGTGAAACGACCCCCAAGAGCACTGAACTGACCATGAAAACAGTGAAAAAGATTGGCACACGTTTTGGAGCAGTTTTACCACTACTCGTGCTCACATCTGGCAACGGTGCCGTGGCGCAAACGGCACGGATGGCATTTTCCGCTCCCGCATCCATTGAAACGTCCGGAAAACCGGCAAAATGCGCCACCTGCTCCGAAATCTTAGGAAGTAGAAGCACATCCTGCAGAACGAACCAACTATGAGAACAACGACTTTCTGTTTCCAAACCTGTGCCGCTTTCGTCTCCATAGCGCTATTCATTGCGGCTCCTCCAGCCAAAGCGGACGTTGTCGGTTGGCATGATGACTTCGGCGGGGATATCGGCCTCGGCTTGGATTTACCGCGCCAAAAGGAAACCAAGCCACCCGTCGCCATTTTCGCCACCGTTGCCTCCGCCAACAATACGGGAAAACTGAGTATAACCGCCCGCTTTGTCCAGCACCGCCTGGACATGGTTAAGACCTTTTCGCTCAACACCAGCATCGGCCTTTCGTATGGGATCGAGGGGGGGAACGTCAACTTCGCCATGGTTGACAAGGAGACTTTTAGTCAGAACACGCTGACATTTCTCCAGGACTGCACGCGGGATTTTGGAGAAAGCAAGCCGGCCTTTCTGGGATTTAATCCAAATTTCACCAATACGGTAAACAGCCTCAAGCAGACCTTGAACGGCGACGCCTTGCAAAAAGCCATCACCGGCCTTTTCGGCACGCACGTTGTTTACGGCTATAAAAGCGCGGCGGAAGTGGCAGTCGTGTATCACTTCAAATATAATTCTTCCGCCATCGCGCGTTCGACGAGCCTGAGCGTCGCGGGGACGGGGAACTATGATGGTGTCCAGATTGATTTCGCCAGTTTTGTCCAGACCCAATTTAAACAGACCAACACTGATGTCTCGCTCGACGCGCATTTTTGGTCTTCGGACCCAAACCTGCCGCCCCCGTTTCCCGTGGTGACGAATATTGCCACCTACAGCCAGTTCTTGGCCTATTCCGCCCAAATTCAAAATTACTGTGCCAGCATGGATCCCAGCCGGGCCAAAAAAACGGGTTATCTCGTTGAGCCGCTCCAGAGCCTTGACGGCTACTATAACCTTGTCGGATTCACACCTGCGACCAACCATGACGACCCCGGATTTGACAGATTTAACTACTACTATTCCATGCTGAAAGCGTGGGAGAACCAGCTCCTCTACTGGACAACGGATCCGCGCCACATGAGCTGGCTCAATATTGCGGGGCAGCAACAGGTCAATGTGATTCTCAGAGATGTCACCGATTACCGCAAGACCATGGAGAAAACGGCGAGCGCCTATTTCGCAACTGGCGCGCCGTTGGTGGTAACCGAGGACATCATTAATTATTTTGCGAATTCCAGCCGGATTCCAATCCCAACGATTTATACCCTTTGGTCGGGTGAATATGATTGCGGTCCCGTTTCAGTGAAACGCCATTTATACTTAGGCTACATTTACTTCGGCAGCGCCGGACTGACCGTCTCGCAACCAATTGGAAACGTATCGGTGTATGAAAGCGGCGTTGATGTCGGACACATGGCAGATTTGACTGACTACACAGCCGCGAAGTTTTACCAGGACGAAAAGGCCGCCGGAGCCGCGAGTTGTTCCAAGCTGGTGGACGTTATTAATCAGGCGTTTTCAACTGATCTTTGGCTTTCGGTGACGAATCAGGCTCAAACCAACCGCATCGTATTCTTTTCCGTGGACGAAAAGGCGAGCGATGTGGATGCTGGCACTTACACCTTCGTCATCAAAGATAACGCCTTTGAGATGATGGATCAGGTCAACATGCTGACGACGCGAAGCGCGGGCGCATTTGGACAAGTCGCTGCCATATCCCCTCAAGTGAATCTGGCGGTTGGACTTCAGAGTCAGCCTGCTCCAAACGTCGCCGGGAGAAGAACCACCTACACTTTTGGCGTGACCAACAACGGCCCTGGATCTGCATACGGCGTCCAATTTACCCTGCCATTGATTAACACGAATACTTTTGACATCGCCTCGGTCAGCGGTTCGCAGGGTCAGGGAACTTTTACCAACGGAGGCGTCCTATTCGACATTGGCCCGCTGGCAAGTGGTTCCACCGCGACCGTCCAGTTGCAGGTCGTCCCAGTCGTTGCAGGCGCTTTTCTCCCTGGGAGCCAAGTTGGCACAACTCCCGGCGTTGGTCTGATAAACCCGGTTCTGGCTGACGCTAGCATGAACCTCAGTTCGATCATGCTGCAAAACCCGGTGCTTTCGGTCGGCAAATTAGGCGGCAAGACAGCCTTAAGCTGGCAATCCGACACGACCAGAATTCTGTTGGAACAAAGCAGCGGCTTGCCACCCAGCGAAAACTGGACACCGGTGACCGGCTCGTTCGTGACCAACGGGAGCCTGTGGAGAGTTGATCTGAATTCGACTGGAGACAAGAAGTTCTTCCGCTTGCATGGGATGTAGCCCCGAGTGCCGGTGTCTCGCTGGCCAATGGTGGCAACAAATCAATTCGATGGTGCTGGCAATTTCACATTCTCCAATATCGTCGTCACGAATGCAAGGCAGCAATATTATTCGGTCAAAATGCCGTGAGCCGCGAACGGTCTGGCGACAGTTTTGCTATGAGCGCCAACAGCGAGGCAGGCGGGATTCCGTGGGAGAAATCATGGACGCTTACCCATTCTTTCCACCGCACTGCTTGTACTTCTTGCCGCTGCCGCACGGGCACGGGTCGTTGCGTCCGACTTTCGGGCCGGTCCGGACGGGTTTGGCCTTGGCCACGGCTTCGTTCGCTTCGCTGACCATGTCACTGGGTTTGGGAGCCGCGCCGGAACCGCTTTCCGTGGACGTCTGCGCCTGGGACGCGGCGAAGGCACTTGTTTCTTGATGGACCGTTCGCTGAGGCAGATTGCGAATGAACTGATCATAGGCCAGCAAACTGGAGGCGCTGCGGAAGATGTTGTGGCAAATCTCGGTTTTGATGTTCACCATCAGTTCTTCAAATATTTTGAAAGCCTCGGCCTTGTATTCAATGAGTGGATCTCTCTGGCCGTAGGCCCGCAGACCGATGCTGTTGCGCAGCGTATCCATCCCGTAGAGATGCTCCTGCCAGAGTTTGTCAATGGCGCTGAGGATGGTATAGCGCTCGATCGCCGTCAGCGCCGCCGGGTTTTCAAAGCTCACTTTGAGCTTGTAGGCGTCACGGATGTTCTTGGAAATAAACTGGCAAACGGCAAACTGGCCCGGGGTCAGCCCGCCGAATAAAGAATCGGCCAGCGGCTCTTCTGTGCCCGCATGGGCGGCCTTGACGATTTCTTCTTCCGGCATGCCGAGCGGAAAATTCAGATTCACCCAATCGGCCAGGCCGCGCAAATTCCAATCTTCGGGCACGGCGTCGTGGGTCGTAAACTGCGTCACCTTCTGCACGACCACTTCTTCCATCACATCCATCAAACGGTCCTGCACGTCGTCCGCGACAATGATTTCGTTGCGAAAGCCATAGATGACCTCGCGCTGTTTGTTCATCACGTCGTCGTATTCGAGCGTGCGCTTGCGAATTTGGAAATTGTGCTGCTCGACCCTTTTTTGGGCGGTTTCAATCGAGCGATTCAAGAGCGGGTGCTCCAACTCCTGCCCCTCCTCGAGACCGACCCGTTCCATCACTTTCACAATGCGATCCGACCCGAACAGGCGCATCAGATCGTCTTCCAACCCGATAAAAAAGTGGGAAGACCCCGGATCTCCCTGGCGCGCGCAACGGCCACGCAACTGGCGGTCAATCCGGCGCGCTTCGTGCCGTTCCGTGCCGATCACGTGCAGTCCCCCCAAATCCGCCACGCCGGGCCCGAGTTTGATGTCGGTCCCTCGTCCGGCCATGTTGGTGGCGATGGTGACCGACCCGCGCTGGCCCGCTCGGGCCACGATTTCCGCCTCCTGCTCGTGATACTTGGCGTTCAGCACGGAGTGAATGATCCCGGCCTTCTTCAGCATGCGGGAGAGGAATTCGCTCACGTCCACTGAGATGGTGCCGACTAGAATAGGACGGCCCGTCTGGTGAATGGCCTGAATTTCCTGCAGAACAGCCTGGAATTTTTCCCGTTTTGTCTTGTAGACCGTGTCGTGGGCGTCCTTCCGCGCCACCGGACGGCTGGTCGGGATCACCTGGACGCCAAGTTTGTAAATGTCGAAAAACTCGCCCGCCTCCGTTTCGGCGGTCCCGGTCATTCCCGCGAGCTTTTGATAAAGGCGGAAATAATTTTGAATCGTGATGGTGGCAAAAGTTTGGGTTTCCCGCTCGATTTCCACGCCTTCTTTCGCCTCGACCGCCTGATGCAAACCATCGCTCCACCTCCGGCCGGTCATCAGGCGCCCGGTATTTTCATCGACGATGATGACTTTGTTGTCCTGAACGACGTATTGAACATCTTTTTGATACAGACAATAGGCTTTCAGGAGCTGCGAGATGCTGTGGATTTCCTGGGCTTTGGCCTCGAAAACGGTTTGCAGTTTGGCCTTGGCTTCGAGACGTTTGCGGGCGTC
>ORMF012391983.1_pt1 | contig 10154 bp, 16 predicted proteins | sample 1779871 | NCBI WGS metagenome assembly ORMF01 (sample SAMEA104232316, study PRJEB22302) | groundwater metagenome | biome: forest; feature: aquifer; material: groundwater | place: USA | collected 2011-08-07 | depth 5.4 m | reverse complement strand
GCAATTTGACCGATTTGAGGTACCATCTTCCGTTGGAATCAGGAAGGGTTTCAGTATCATCTTGTATTGTACAAGACTCAAATTTGACGGATAGTCAATAATTAGGCTATAATTATCCCAAAGCCCCCGAAGGGCTTTTAAAAAAGAGCTAAATCCCTACAGAAACCTACAGAATTGGTCAAAATTTCCGTAGAATTCCGTAGAATTTGGATAATTTCTGTAGTTTATGTCAAAAATCATCCAATTTTTCAGAGACGTTAAAAACGAACTTTTCAAAGTTGTCTGGCCCACCAGAGTCCAAACCATCCGTTACACCATTACAGTTATAGTTTTTAGCCTGGCCGTTGCCGCAATTTTGGGAGCAGTAGACTATGGCCTGTTAAAAGGTTTCCAGGCAATCTTAAATAAGTAGTATCGATGCCAATATACTAATGAATGCTAATTATACGAATATAACCCCAAAGAATAAAATTGGTAACTCATTAGTATTAATTCGCCCGGCCTTCGTAGCCCTTTTATGAAATCCACTTGATATTTGAAAAATCATTTTGATAAAGATAATTTATCTAATAATCAGCTAACTTCGGCGGAGTAGGCTAGATTAGTATCGGTACTTATATGTTACCACCCGGACATATTGCCGCAGGTTATTTAACTACCTACGCACTTTTAAAACTAACTCATCCGCTCCTTTCTTTTGAGCAATCACAGCTTCTGCTTTCTTTAGGTGCATTCTTTGCCTTTGCTCCGGACCTAGACACATTTATGGCTTTTGCCAAAGCAAAAAGTTTTGTGCTCATAGGCAGCAAGTATTCACACAGAAAATTTTTCTCTCACGCTCCACTGGTTTGGTTGATGTTTGGGGTAACAATTATTTTACTTACTAAATCTACATTTGGCACCTATTTGGGATTAACGGTGTGGTTAGGGTCCTGGAGTCACTTTGTTCTGGACTCCCTCCAGCACGGCATTATGTGGCTTTGGCCCTTCAATCGGAAATTGTTTGCTTTAAAAGACAGGGAATTTTCAATAAAAGAGCTGGTTAAAAAAACAAGTTTCTTTGGTTATTGGACAGCTTTTTTAAAACTTTACGCTACAGAATTAAAATTCAGTTTTTATTTGGAAGTTTTAATTATTATTTCTGCTTTGATTGTTTTAATAATTAAAGCCTAAATTAGTATCACCTGCCTACCGGCAGGCAGGTTAGTATTAATTCGCCCGGCCTTCGTAGCCCTTTTATGAAATCTACTGGATATTTGAAAAATCATTTTGATAAAGATAATTTATCTAATAATCAGCTAACTTCGGCGGAGTAGGCTATATTAGCATCGATACTTTATGGCTAAACAACAAGTAACGGGTGAAAAAAAATGGTACGTTCTCCACACTTACAGCGGCTACGAAGACAGCGTGGCTTGGAATTTGAAGCAACGCATTGAGTCCATGGGCATGCAGGACAAAATTTTTGACGCTATTGTCCCTAAAGAGAAAAAGATTAAAATTAAGGACGGTAAGCGCACCACAGTTGAAGAGAAAATTTTTCCCGGCTATGTCCTGGTTAACATGATGGTTACAGACGACTCCTGGTATGTGGTAAGAAATACCCCCAACGTTACCGGGTTCGTGGGCAGCGGCACCATTCCCACTCCCATTGCTGACGAAGAATGGACTTTTTTACAAAAACGCATGGGGGCCGAGGAACCAAAGTTTAAAGTGGACTTTGAAATGGGCGATTTAGTCAGAATTACCGACGGCCCCTTTAAAGACTACGAAGGCAAGGTTGGCGAAGTGGACGAAGGCAAAGGCAAAGTTAAAGTCATGGTTACAATTTTTGGCCGCGAAACACCGGTAGAACTGGACTTCCTACAAGTAAAAAAAGTATAGCTACAGAATTATAAATGACCGCTATTCTACAGAATCCTACAGAAATTATTATATGATTCACTTTCCCAATTAAAATTAAGCTAAACATTAACTAAACGAATTCTGTAGGTATCTGTAGTATTCGTGTCAAAATTCTGTTGATTTATGGCAAAGAAAATTAAAACAATGGTAAAACTGCAGCTTCCAGCTGGCAAAGCAACGCCGGCACCGCCGGTTGGTACGGCTTTGGGCCCGCACGGAGTGAACATTGCCGATTTTACCAAGCAATTCAACGAGAAAACGCAGCAACTGGGTGACTCTATTATTCCCGTGGAAATGACTATTTACGAAGATCGGTCTTTCACATTTATTTTAAAAACCCCACCTGCCTCCAATTTAATTATGAAAGCCGCCGGCCTGCAAAAAGGTTCAGGGAACCCCTTAACCACTAAAGTAGGGAAAATTACCGCTAGTCAAGTCCGGGAAATAGCCGAACAGAAAATGCCGGACTTAAACGCCAACGACTTAGCGGCAGCAGAAAAAATTATTCGCGGCACTGCCCGTTCCATGGGCGTGGAGGTAACCGAATAATGCAAAAACTAAAATAATAGTTCAAATCTACAAAAAAGACAAATCTACGGATACCTACAAATGTATCCAAAGAAAATCTGTAGACATTTGTAGATTAGTGTTCATTAGTAAATTTGATATTTTACATTTTGATCTTTAAATTTTAAACTTAATAATATGCCAATCTTAATCATCTTTATCTTTTTAATCCTCCTTTTCGTAGTTTTGCCGGGTCTGCGCGTTATCCAGCAGTACCAAAAAGGCGTAGTGTTTCGTCTGGGCAAAATTGTCCGTTCCCAGGAACCGGGACTAAACTGGGTTATTCCTTATATTGAATGGATAAGAAAAATTGACTTACGAACTGTTACCTTGCCAATTCCACCACAAAAAATTATTACTAAGGACAATGTTTCTGTAGATATTTCTGCAGTGGCTTATTACAAAATAGTTGACCCAGTCAAAAGCATTGTAGCAATAGAAGACGTCATGAGCGCCATTAACCAAATTGCACAAACGTCTGTTCGCAACATTGTCGGCAAATTTCAGTTAGACGAGATACTTTCCGAACGCGAAACCATTAATGGAGAAATTGCCAAAGTTCTGGACGCGCATACGGAAAGCTGGGGAGTAGTAGTGTCGGTAGTGGAAATTAAAGATATTGAATTGCCCGAGGGCATGCAGAGAGCCATGGCCAAGCAGGCCGAAGCCGAACGGGAAAAACGAGCCAAAATTATTGCCGCCGAGGGTGAGTTCTTAAGCTCGCAAAAACTGGCAGACACCGCGGACATTATGATGGCTCACCCTATTGCCTTACAGCTCCGCAATTTGCAGACCATGGCGGAAATTGCCACAGAAAAAAATTCTACAATTATTTTCCCAGCGCAATTTATGGCCACAGTGAATGACATTAAAGAGTTCTTGGCCAAAGAGAAGCCTGATATAAAAAATAATTAAACGTTAAATTATATGGCTTGGATAAAAAAAGTTTATTTATATGTCGTCTCACTAATATCGCTAATCATTTTAGTGATAGCGGCAATCATGCTAATTAATATGGGGCTTAAGACTTGGATTTTTAAGAAGGCTGATACCAATATTTATTACGCGCCAAAAATTGATTGTAGCGTAGGCCGAGTAGTGCCTCAATCTCCTGAATGTACTGATCCTAACTACGATGCTAAGCAACAAGAACAGGAAAAAGAGAATCGATCAGCTCAGCGCCAGCGCGATGCTGCACAAGCCATAGCCATGATTTTAGTAGCTAGTCCGGTATTTTACTACCACTGGAAATTAGCACGAAAGGAAACCTAGTATGGCAAATATACAGCCAGCCGAGCGGGGTATGCCCCAACGCTCAACTCACGATATTTTAGAGAATGCTAAGTTAGAGGCATTGAGCCATGAAGATGCAAAAAAAATAGCCGATTTAGAAGAGCTGCTTGTAAAAAATGCCGATTTGAACCTTGGAGAACCTATAGACAATTCAGTGGCGCAAGAATTGGAACAGTTAATACGAGATTATCAAGTTAGCAATTTTGATCCAAAGTTAGTTGAACCAATCATAAAAATACTGCAGACAGAATAAATAATTAATTTTGTGGGAGAGCTATCGGTATATTACAACAGTATAATAGTAAGGCTCGTTACCACCACATAAGGAATCAAATGACGAAAGCATCTAAGAGAGCGCGAGCAAACAGCGAGTTAGTAGAAAAAGACAAAGTTTATACAATTGAAGAAGCCATTGAGCTGGCCAAAAAGACCGCCAATACTAAATTTAGCGGCTCAGTAGAAATTCATATTCGCACCGGGATAGACGCCAGTAAAACCGACCAGGGCATTCGGGGAACTGTGGCTTTACCTCATGGCACCGGCAAAACTAAAAAGATTGCTGCTTTTGTCACAGACAGCAAAGCGGGCGAAGCAAAAACAGCTGGCGCTGCCATTGTCGGCGGCGAAGAACTCATTAAACAAATTAAAGAAACCGAGAAGACCGACTTTGATGTAGCCGTAGCAGAACCAGCCATGATGAAAAATTTGGCGCAAATTGCCAAAATTTTGGGTACTCGCGGCCTTATGCCGAACCCCAAAACCGGCACTGTGTCGGACAATGTGGCCCAAATGATAAAGGAAATTGCCGGCGGCAAAGTTAATTTTAAAAACGACGATTCCGGCAACATTCACCAAATTATTGGCAAAGTGGATTTTGACAGTCAAAAACTTCTGGAAAACTTCAAAGCTTTTTACAGTGCCGCTGCTACCAGCAAGCCAGCCGCTTTGAAAAAACCGTTTGTTGTTGGCGTCAGCATTAACGCCACCATGGGCCCAGGAATAAAAGTTAAGATTTAAAACTTGTAATTCAAAACCCCCATTCGGAGGTTTTTGATAAGACGAGCTTTTTATAGTAAAATACCTTTAGCCCTAAAGGCTGTTTTATTAAATTTCTAAATATGATCCTCTCGGACAAAGACATAAAAAAAGCCCTAAAATCAGGTAAAATTAGCATAGACCCTTTGTTTCCCAACTCCATTCAGCCAGCCAGCGTGGACTTGCACTTGGGGGCGGATTTTTTAATTTTTCGGACTGACGAGCACATTGCCATTGACCCCAAAGAAAAACTGGACAACATGATGGAGCGGGTAAAAATTGCTAAGAACAAACAATTTGTTATTCACCCTGGGCAATTCGCTCTGGGCATGACTTACGAAACTGTGGGCGTGGCAAAAAACATGGTCGGCCGCCTGGAAGGCAAGTCCTCTTTGGGGCGCATTGGTTTAATTATTCACGCCACGGCCGGCTACCTGGACCCGGGCAACAAACTGCGCATGACTTTGGAACTCCACAACATTGCCAATTTGCCTATTAAGCTTTACTACAAAATGCCCATTGCGCAAATGTCTTTTACACCGCTGTCCAGCCAAGCCGAACGGGCTTACGGAAGCGAAGGCATGAACAGCAAATATTTTGGGGCGAAAAAACCCCAGGCCAGCCAGTACTACAAAAATTTTCTGAAAAATAACGAATGGATAGACTTTAAATGACACCTAAGTGTCATCCCAGAAGCTACGAATATAATGAGAGCTATCTGGGATCCATAAATTAGATTCCGGCCTGTCTGCCGGCAAGGCAGGCTCTAAAGGCCGGAATGACAAATGACCATGAAAGTAAAAATTGTTCGCATAGATAAAAGCTTGCCTTTGCCCGAGTATCAAACTCCTGGGTCCGTAGCGTTTGATCTCTATTCCAGAACAGATGAAACTGTCGCTCCAAATAAATTTACCTTACTTCCTTCTAACTTAATTATTGAAGTTCCCAGCGGGCACGTGCTTATTTTGTCAGCTAGAAGCAGTTTAGCTAAGAAAGGTTTGCAACTGGCCAACGGCGTTGGAGTAATTGACCAAGACTATCACGGCCCGAAGGACGAAATAGGAATTTTAGTTTTTAATTTCACGGAAAATGATGTAACAGTGATCAAGGGAGAACGTATCGCGCAGGGTCTAATTGTGCCAATTAGTAAGCCGGAATGGGAAGAGGTTGATACTATTAAAAATGTTAGTCGTGGTGGTTTCGGAAGTACAGGTTAAATTGGGAGCCTGCCTGCCGGCAGGCAGGGGTTTGGGAGTACCGGGTAATTAATATTTATTTTCATGGGCTTGATTATGGCCTTAGTTGGCGAAAAACTTTCTGGAAAAGACACAGTAGCCGAGTACTTGATAAAAAAGTACAATGCGGAACATGTACGGCATAGCCACATTTTAGACGACATCCTAAATATTTTAGACTATCCCATATCGCGCAGGAATGAAATAGATATTGGCATGGCCATGCGAAAAGTCTTCGGAGACGGAACTTTAAATAAAGCACTTAGCAAAAGAGTTAGAGAATCGCCAGCAAAATTAATTGTAATAAATGGTTTTCGCTTTCAGGACGAAATGGAAAATGTTAAAACCCTGGGTGCTAGAACTATTTACGTGACCGCGCCAGAGGACATTCGCTACCAACGGTTTTTGGGACGCCAGGAAAAACACGACGATGCCAAACAAACCCTTGAAGAATTCCGCAAACAAGAACAAGAGCCCACGGAAATAGGTATTCCTGCTTTGGGCGCGCAGACCGAATTCCGCATAGACAACACAGGGTCCCTAGAAGAACTCTATTCCAAAGTTGACGAGCTAATTACCAAGGAATTAACATATGCCCAGTAGAGTCAACTTTTCCTGCCAATGGCGATTAAACTATGCTATATGAAAGAACTTCGACAAGGTTTATCAAATTTTATAAATAATCAGCATCTGCGAGGGTCGCCTTGGCGAGCCCGAAGCAGAATGCAAAGATGTCTTACTGGGTATGAGCCTAATCACTAAACTAACAAAAAAGAAATTACCTAAAAAAAGGCAGCGCGGCAAACTTATTGTCCTGGACGGCATTGACGGCAGCGGCAAAGCCACGCAAACTCAGTTACTCGTAGAAACTCTGCAACTAGCCGACTACAAAGCAGAAGTGTTTGATTTTCCCCAGTACGGAACAAAGTCTGCCGGTCCTTTGGAAGAATACTTAAACGGCAAATATGGTCAAATGAATCCATACGGCGCTTCTCTTTTTTACGCCGTTGACCGGTTAGACGCCAGTTTTAGTTTAAAACAAGCCTTGGAAGAAGGAAAAATTGTTATTTGCAACCGCTATGTTACCTCCAACGCCGCTCATCAAGGCGGAAAAATTGCTGACCAAATAGAAAGATTGGGGTTCTTTAAATGGCTGGATAACTTAGAATACAATATTTTTGGTATACCCAAGCCAGACCTAAATATTATCTTACATTTGCCGCCAAAAATGGCACAAAAATTGGTAGACCAGAAAAGCAAAGCTGCCAGAAAATACGTAAATGGCAAAAAGCGCGACATTCATGAGGCAGATTTGAATCACTTAAAAAACGCTGAGATGGTCTATTTGCAAATTGCCAAATTGTTCCCCAGCACAAAATTGGTGGAATGCATAAAAGCCGGTAAATTGCTTAGTCCAAAAGAAATTCACAACAAAGTTTGGGAACTGGTCCGCCGCATTGCGTTAAAAAATGCACTACCGCCACTAAAATAAAAGATACCAATATGCGAATAGGTGCCAATGAAACGAATAATACCAATTCCGCTAGCAAATATTAGTATTATTAGCATCATTCGCATACATTAGTATATTAGTATCTAATATTATGAAGCAATACTTAAATTTACTCCAATACATCATGGACCACGGAACAAGTAAAGATGACCGTACCGGCACCGGCACGCGGAGTATTTTTGGCTACCAAATGCGCTTTAATTTAAAAGATGGTTTTCCATTAGTTACTACCAAAAAAATTCACTTAAAATCCATAATTTACGAATTGCTGTGGTTTTTAAAAGGGGATACTAACGTAAAATGGCTAAACGAGCATGGGGTGACCATTTGGGACGAATGGGCAGACGAAAACGGCGACTTGGGGCCCATTTACGGCAAACAATGGACTGCCTGGCAAGGATACGACGGCAAGAGCATTAACCAAATCCAAAACGCGGCAGATGCTATAAAAAATAACCCCGACTCGCGAAGAATTATGGTTTCCGGCTGGAACGTCGCCGACTTGCAAAACCTGATTGCCGGCAAAAAAACCGCGCCGCCGCCTTGCCACACCATGTTCCAATTTTACGTGGCCAACAACAAACTTTCCTGTCAGCTCTACCAACGTAGCGCCGACACTTTCTTGGGCGTCCCGTTTAACATTGCTTCCTACGCGCTCCTCACCATGATGATGGCTCAAGTTACCAGGAAAGAGCTTGGCGATTTTGTTCATACCTTTGGCGACGCACATATTTACAATAATCACGTAGAACAAGTGGCCTTGCAACTCTCGCGGAAACCGAAACCACTGCCAACCATGAAACTAAACCCGAATGTCAAAAGTATTTTTGATTTTAAGTTTGAAGATTTTACTTTGGAGAACTATGACCCACATCCAAGCATTAAGGCGCCTATAGCCATATAAATAGACAATATGACCCCCGAAAACAATATTGTAAACTTATCTGAATACCGCAATCAACATAGAAATCCCGAACAACTACTGGAACATTTGGGAAGACTTGTTGCCAGGTTAAGCGGAACGAGGCTTAGCCTAGCTTTAATTGATTTTTGCTTAGGGCCTAGCCTCCATACCAGGGAAGAAATTGAAAGCTTAGCTGGAAACGCTAAATTGACAGCAGAAGAACAAAAAGTATTTATACTAGAAATTGTTGATGGAAAAAAGATGTCCGAAATAGTTTTAGAAGCCAGTTATAGTCAGGGTAGGGTTCAAAACTTTAAAAGAACGGCAATCGATGCACTTTATAGGTACGCATTAGAATTGGCAGCACAAAATAAAGGATATATCCCATGATAGCTCTAATAGCCGCGGTGGCACAAAACAACGTTATAGGCAGTAAAAATGACTTGCCCTGGTATTTGCCCGAGGACTTAAAACATTTTAAAGAGCTTACCACTGGACACACTGTCCTAATGGGCAGAAAAACCTATGAGTCCATAATTAAACGACTTGGCAAACCTTTGCCGAACAGAAAGAGCGTTGTTATTTCTCACCAGAAAGATTATAACGTCCCCGCAGGAGTGGAGTCATTTTCCAGCGTGGCCGATGCGTTCGCCGCGCACCAGCAAGAAGACATTTTTGTAATTGGCGGCGGCGAGATTTTCAACCAAACTTTTAACTTAGCCGACACGCTTTACATTACCCACGTCCACAAAAATTACCCCGGCGATGTTTATTTTCCCCCGATCGACACTAACATCTGGCAAAAGGTCAGCGAGGAACTGCACGAAGGATTTGCATTTGCAAAATATGAAAAGCAGCCTCAATCCAACAAAGGATGATGAGGCTGCCTGATGTCGCTTGCTCTTGATCGATCAATTATCCCTTCTTGTAGATGGTCAATATAGCACCGCGTGGGCTATTGATCTGAAAACGTCTTTCCGACCCATCAGCATCATGATACTTAAAGTGCAAGTACATATTGACCATGTAAGCATCAAGCTTGTAAGTGGCTGCGGCCGTGCTCTTTTTGGGCAGGCCTTTCAAGTCTCCCTCAATGCCTTGTTCTTGAAATTCGATGAACAAGAAAGGACCGTTGAAAAAGATTTGCTTGATAATCCCTTTGATCCGACCGTCGCTCTTAAATGGCCCTTCCTTAAACCATATGACTTCAGCCATCGTCTGGCCGTCTGCCAATGTCGAAAGGAGGCCTGAATTGGCGAAAGCCTGAATAACCTCAGCCGGATTCCTTGACGCCCATTCAATAAGTTTAGTCATTTGTTTATCCTCTCTCCTTTGGATTTCTAACTTATTAATATAATATATAAAAAAACAAACGTCAACCTTCTAATGAACGAACTAATCAAGCGCCTAGAAAATCTTAAATCTGAAGTCTTAAATCTGAAGTCCCATTTAAACCTGCCGCAAACAGAACAGCGGCTTTTGGAATTGGAAGATAAGATGCAAGCGCCGGACTTCTGGAAGGATAATGAAACGGCGCAAAAAATTACCCAGGAACATAGCCAGTTAAAAACTTTTTACGACTTCTGGATAAACTTGGAAAAAAATGTTAAAGAGACTTTGGCTTTGGTAAAATCCAACGCTGACGAATCAGAAAACACATTGGATTATTTGAATAAACAAGTTGAGGATTTGGAAAAACAAT
>ORMF011912046.1_pt1 | contig 10158 bp, 9 predicted proteins | sample 1779871 | NCBI WGS metagenome assembly ORMF01 (sample SAMEA104232316, study PRJEB22302) | groundwater metagenome | biome: forest; feature: aquifer; material: groundwater | place: USA | collected 2011-08-07 | depth 5.4 m | reverse complement strand
TGGCCTCGGCAGAGCAAGCTGCCTCGTTTCGAAGAACTCTTTCCCAAAATGTCGCCAAGGCCTCTTCAGGTGGCCACGGAGCAGGTCGCGCCCGAGGTCGTGGCACCCGGTCTCGTAATCCTTGAAGCTCCCATGGGCGAGGGGAAGACTGAGGCGGCCTTCTATCTTGCTGACTACTGGAACGCCTCGGGTTTCCGAGGTTCGTACATAGCCATGCCAACCCAGGCAACCAGCAACCAGCTGCATCAGCGGTTCGAGCGGTTCCTTCGCGGCCGGTACGGGACCGAGGAAAAGATCAACATGCAGCTTCTGCACGGACACGCCGCTCTGAACACGGAAATCAAGCTTTTGGAGAACGGCCATGCCTTCCCAGCGCCATCCGGCATTGATCCCGGCAGCGGCGAGCTGGAAGCGACCGTGGGCGCAGGGGAGTGGTTCACCTACCGCAAGCGAGGCCTGCTTGCTCCCTTCGGTGTCGGCACCGTCGATCAAGCGCTCCTGTCGGTTCTCCAGGTGAAGCACGGGTTTGTGCGACTCTTCGGGCTGGCCGGCAAGACGGTGGTCGTGGACGAGGTCCATGCCTACGACGCGTACATGACGACCCTCTTGGAGCGCCTCCTGGAATGGCTGGCGGCGCTCGGCTCGCCGGTCGTACTCCTCTCCGCAACACTGCCAACCGTAAGGAGGCAGGCGCTCGTGAACGCGTATTTGAGCGGTCTCGGCCGCCTGCCCGTAGCGGAGCTTCCTAACGAGGCATATCCGCGGATCACCTGGACAGGGGTCGTGGGCGTGAGAGTGCGCACGGTCGAGGCTGCTGTGGAGACCCGACGACGGCTCGGCCTCCGATGGCTGCCCTTCGGTATCGAGAGTCTACCGGCACACTTGCTCGGCCAGCTCAGGGATGGAGGCTGCGCCGCGGTCATCTGCAACACCGTCAATCGCGCCCAGGAGGTCCACTGCCCTTCGGGACGCCTATGCCGCCCTCCCGGAAGAGGAGCGTCCAAGCCTTGACCTGTTCCATGCCCGCTTCCTGTTCAAAGACCGCAAGGAACGTGAGGAGCGCTGCCTGAAGCGCTTCGGCAAACCCGATAAAGATGACGGACCCACCGCAGCCAGACCATGGCGGGCTATCCTGGTGGCCACCCAGGTCATCGAGCAGAGTCTGGACCTGGACTTTGACGTCATGGTGAGCGAGATGGCGCCGGTTGACCTCCTCTTGCAGCGGTCAGGGCGCCTTCAGCGCCACCACCGGGCGGATCGGCGCGCCACCAGTGAACCCGTGCTCCAGGTCCTGTCGCCCACGCTGGGGGACGACGGCCCCCCCGCGTTCGAGCGCGCCACCACCTACGTCTATGATGAGCACATCCTCCTCCGCACCTGGCACGTCCTCCAGGATCGGGAGGCCATCGCCGTTCCTGAGGATATCGAGGGTTTGATCGAGGAGGTGTACCGCGAATCGGGCGAACCGCCAGACGGCGCGCCAGGACACCTCGCCGCCCGCTGGCACAGCACCTTCGCCGAGATGAAGAGGAAGCGGCAACGTGAGCGTGACAAAGCAATGGTGCCCCGCATTCCGTCGCCTTCAACAGGCGCAAGATTGGAAGACTATACGCGCGACCCGCGTGAAGAGGATGCTGCCGACCTTCATCCCGCTCTGCAGGCGCTGACGCGCCTCGCCGAGCCTTCAGTGGAGGTTGTGTTGCTGCCCGCGAACTCCCCCTTGGATGCGGCAGCGGACGCTGTTCCCTCCCTGGCAACTTGCAGGGAACTTCTCCGTCACTCCGTCTCCATCACTGCCGCTGATGTTGTACATCTATTGCTCGCACTTCCCGTGCCCCACCCGTGGAAGCGCTCCGGACTGTTACGCCGCTTGCGGCTGCTCTCTCTCGATGAAAACAACGAGTGCCGGGTGGGAAATGGGATACTGCGGTATGACACCAGCCTCGGTTTGCAAATCATCCGTCTCTAACGAAGGAGGTGCCCATGTCAGAGTCGTTCTCGTTCAACCTCCTCGATGAACCGTGGATACCGTGCCTGAACAATGACGGGAAGCTCCGTCGAATCGGCGTCAGAGAGGCACTTACGCAAGCGGGCACAATCCGGCAAATCGCGGCAAGCAATCCCATGGATCGGCTAGCGATCCTCCGGTTCCTGCTGGCATTGCTGTATTGGTGTAAGGGGAATCCGCCAACAGAAGCGGAGAGTGCGCCCGATGACTCGTTTCCCACGGAATGGTTCGCGAAGCTGGACCAGAACAGGGATTGCTTCAACCTGCTCGGGGAGGGAAGAAGGTTTTATCAGTACAGGGGAAAACGCGAAATGCCGCTCACGGCAAACTATCTGGTCCACGAGATACCCACGGGCACCAATCTCTGGCACTTCCGACACGCCACCGATGGAGTGGATGGCCTTTGTCCTGCCTGCTGCGCTTTGGGCCTGTTGCGGCTGCCGTTGTTTGCAACGTCCGGGGGGAGCGGCAAGCCTCCAGGCATCAACATGAAACCCCCACTTTATGTCATACCTGTCGGCGACTCCCTTGCAAAGACGCTGCGGCTCTCTTGGTGCTCCGCGCCGAGTCTGGGAACGCCGGCATGGGAGAAGCCGGACATCTCGTTGCCAAAGACTGGCGAGGTGCCGTTGTTAACAGGACTATCGTGGCTGCCCAGGCGGGTATGGCTCGGCAATCCAGAGGAATCCGAAGCCACCTGCATCTCGTGTGGTCGCAAGAATCGGTTGATAACATCCAGCGTTTTCGCCGGCATCGGCAGTATGAAAACCGATGATGAAACTCCCAACCGCCTTTGGCGGGACCCCCATGTCATCTATGATAACAGCGGCAAGAGCAAAGTCACGACCCTACACGCTAGGAACGCCCTGGGCGCCACCGATGCGGGGGCTGGCCAGTGGGCGTCAATCGTAGCTGGGATGTTCCAACAGCAAAGCGCCCCCGCTGCAACGGACTTGCCCAATCAGGACAGTTGGGCCGAGGGTGGCAAATACAGCATATGGGTCGTCGGCTTCTCCACCGTGCAGAACGACAAGTATCTGGAGGCTATTGAGTACACACTGTCTCTCCCTGCCTCAGCAGGTCAATCTGTGACCGCTGTGCAACTCTTGGAACGATGGCAAGAAGAGAACGCACGCCTTGCCCGCAAAGTCTGGCCGCCAGATGAGCAATGGTCTTACCGCAAGCATCCCGAGATTGCGTCAGCCATCGCCGCCGTTCGTCCCCATGTGGAAGGCAAGGTCTCTGCCAAAGTGGGGGAGCTGCTTACCGGCGGCGATGCCGCATGGCTGGAGGCCGCCAGCGAGTATCGCCCCATGATGGAGGCAGTCGCCAGGTCTCTCTACCCAGGCTTTACGACTGCGGCTGTTGAATGGCGGAAGCACATTGCTGACACGCTGCCGGATATGACCACCACAGGGCCTACAAAAAAGGCCGCAAGAAAGAAAGGAGGCGCGCCATGAGCCCAACACCCACGGAGCAGTACATTGGCGTTCTGGCAAAGCTGAAGCCTGGCGACCTGGGGCTGCTACGCAGCCATGCCGGGCAAGGGCTGGACAAATCGGTGCATGGGTTTGACCTGTTCACGGGCCTTTGGTGGCCGCTGCGGCAGAGAAACCAAGCAGCGCCTGAACGCGAGGTGACCTGGCTGATCGTGAAGCTTTACGCTCGCTGTCCGCTCCTCCAGTCGCCTGGCGATACCCTCGCCCGGCAACTGGCCCGTTGCCAGCCAAGCAAGGAGCCAGAGCGTCAGCGCTACCGGCAGCGCTTTGACCGGATGCTCATGCTGCCCATCATCAAGATGGAGCCTGTGCTGCAAGGGGCAGTCGCCATGATCGCCTCAAAGGATCTCAAGCTTGATTGGGTGAAACTCACGGATGACCTGTCCATCTGGGAACGGGAACGTACCCGGCTCAGGTGGGCGGAACAATTTCTGGAAAGCAACGAAAGGACATAGCCATGCTCATTGAAATCCACATCATCCAGAACCACAGCCCAAACAACCTCAATCGGGACGACCTCGGCGCGCCCAAGACCTGCTACTTCGGCGGCGTCCTGCGCTCACGCATCTCCAGCCAGGCCATCAAACGCAGCATCCGCATGAGCGATGAGTTCAGCAAGCTACTTGGCGGCGTTCGCACGCGACAGTTGGCGAAGCTGATCGCAGAGAACGTAACTGGCAAGGCGGATGTCCAGAATCGCGCTGCACGAATTCTCCAAGCATGTGGCATCGCACCGAAAGATGAGTCAAGAAGCGATATGCTCGTTTACACGACTAGGGAGGCGGTTGCCCAAATGGCTGCGCTGCTACAGAACGACGAAGGCAAGACCGATGCACAGCTACAAAGTGATTTCGGGATGCTCATTAGGGAACGGGTGGCTGTGCCGGACATGGCCCTCAGTGGAAGAATGCTGGAAACCGGTGTCCTGAAAGACACAACTGTAGAAGCGGCCCTCCAGGTAGCCCACGCCATTTCCACCCATGAAGCCCGCCCGGAGGTGGACTACTACGTGGCGAAGGACGATGTCCCAGGAGAGGATGCCGGGGCAGGATATGTAGACGAAGCGATGTTCGCTTCCGCCTGCTTCTACAAGTACTTCTCTATCCACTGGGAACAATTGGTCAAGAACTTGAAAGCCTATGGGGACAATCACAAAGAGCTTGCCGCCCATACCGTCGGCGCGTTCATTCGCGGGGCGGCGCTGGTCAATCCCTCTGGCAAGCAGAACAGCCATGCCTCGCATAATAAGCCTGACGGCATACTGATCGAGATAAGGGACTTCCCCATTAGCTACGCCAACGCCTTCGCCAATCCGGTGTCGCACGGCGAGCGCGACGTTATCTCGCAAAGCATCGCCCAGTTGGGCCAGTACGCCCATGACCTGGATACCGGCTACGGCAGACCGCAGAAGCGCTTCTGGTTCTCCCCGAATGGCCGCTACCCGTTAACGGTGCGGGACGATAAGGAGGATAAGGACGTCGCCGACAAGAACCTGACGTCATTGGAGGACCTGGTACGCGCTGTCACCGCAGAGATCGGCTACGACTGGGACGCGGTCCAGAGCATTGCCTTGAATGGGAGATGAGCCGTATGAGCGCCAACACCCTGTTTCTCCGGCTGGAAGGCCCCATGCAAGCCTGGGGAGACCAGGAATCCAAGTTCGTGGTGCGACGAACAGCCGAGGCCCCCACCAAATCGGGAGTGATCGGTATGCTGTGCGCCGCGCTGGGCGTCTCGCGCCCCGATGCCTCCTATGAGTGGCTTCCGAGGTTGAGCGCCCTGCGCATGGGAGTCCGGACCGACCGGCCGGGCGTCCGCTGGTGGGACTACCACACCGTCGGCGCGGGGATGCAGATGCGCATCGCCGAAGGCAAGACCAAAGCCGGCGCGATGCTGACGCGGCGGGAGTACCTCTGCGACGCCAGCTTTCTGGTCGCTCTGCAGGGTGAGCCGACACTGGTCGCCCGCCTCGAGGCGGCGCTGCGAAAACCCCACTGGACACCCTACTTGGGGAGAAAGGCCTGCCCGCCATCCCGCCCGCTGTTGGAGCGTCCCGCCGAGGAGTCTGGCGACCTGCTGACTGCACTTTGCTCCGTCCCGTGGCGAAAGCGGCTCGCAACAGACCGTGTGCCGGCAACCGTGGAGTGTCTGCTCGACTGGCAGTCGTCGCTGGAGGAGCCAGTAGCACCCGCCGACGCCCTCGTCTGGTACGATGTGCCGCTCACTTTTGAGCCTCCTGCACACGCCCCTAGATTCGTCATGCGCCGCCGGTTGCGCGTCGGTATCGGAGGCGAGGTCAGCATAGCCGACAAGCCTGCCCAGAATCGGACGCTATCGCCTCCGCGACCCCGCGCGGACTACCGGAATACCGAGTATCGCAATGCCCGCGCTAAGCGCCTGAACGACGACTATGGCCTCTGCGTGTTCTGCAAAAGTCCCGCCACCACCGTGCAGCACATCACCTACCGTCGGGCGGGAGGCGACGAAACCCAGGACGACCTCCGCTCACTCTGCCGGCTTTGTCATGACGCGGTGACGATGATCGAATACGGCTATGGCATGGGCATGGATCGCATCAACCCTGAGGAGCTACGCTGGCGGGAAGACATTATCCAGAAGCGTCAAGAGATCATCCAATTCCGCTCGCTGGAGACCCGACGACGTCGCCTCAGCCCTGAGGAGGTGTAGTAGCCATGTACCTATCGTGCCTCTTGATCAACGTCGGAGATAACCCGGACCGCCCGCGCCCCGGTCGGCTGTGGCTCCGCAACCTCTATCGAGTTCACCAGCGCCTGTGCATGGCGTTTCCGACTGCATCCAGGGTGTCCGCTGATCCGGACTTCCTTCAGCCTTTCAACCCGGACGATTTCGGGCCAAAGCCAGTACATGCCGCTCGGAGCATGGATGCTGGCTTCCTGTTCCGCATTGACCCTCAACCCAGTGGCCGAGTTGTGATTCTTGTGCAGTCTGCAAGCATGCCCGACTGGGACTACGCTTTCCATAATGCGGACTATCTCCTGGCGGCTCCCCCCAGCACGAAAGCATTTGAACCGTCCGCCACAAAGGAGCAGCGTCTCCAATTCCGTCTTGTGGCGAATCCCACAAAGCGATTGAGCCAGAACTCACGGGAAAAGGACGGCCAACCCGTCAAATCGGAATGGATTGGGAAACGAGTCCCCGTTCCAACCGAAAAGCTAGAGGAGTGGCTAGCGCAGCGAGCTGCACCTGCCGGATTCCGCGTAGAGAAGCTCCTTAGCGTACAACCTGGTTACGTCCACGCCTCCAAGGATGGCGGCGGTGGGGGAAACCGACTTCGCTCCGTCCGGTATGACGGTATCCTCCAAGTCACCGATCCCGCACCTTTCCAAGATACCCTCATACGCGGCATTGGTCCCGCGAAGGCTTTTGGCTGTGGTCTCCTGTCAGTCGCCCCGCCAGGGAGGTGAACCATGAAAGACTTGCACGCGTTACCCAAGATACGGGATAGCTGGAGCTACTTGTACGTGGAGCATTGCCGCATCGATCAGGAGGACAAGGCCATTGCCCTGCACGATGCCCAGGGCGTCACCGCCGTCCCCTGCGCGAGTCTGTCGTTACTGATGCTCGGGCCGGGCACCAGAATCACCCATGCCGCCATCCATGTCCTGGCGGAGAACGGCTGCATGGTCTTATGGACGGGGGAAGAGGGCGTGCGCTGTTATGCCGTCGGACTGGGCGAAACCCGGTCGGCCCGGCGCCTGCTCCATCAGGCCTACCTCTGTACCCACCCTTCCCTGCGGCTTCAGGTGGCGCGGCGACTTTATGAGATGCGGTTTCCCGATCCCCTGGACCCTGGCCTCAGCTTGCAGCAAATACGGGGTAAAGAGGGCATCCGTGTCCGGGAGGCATATGCCCAGGCCAGCCGCGCCACCGGGATCCCCTGGTCCGGACGGGCCTACCGACGGGGGGACTGGAGTGTCGCCGACCCTATGAACCGGGCGCTCTCCGCAGCCAATAGCTGTCTCTACGGAATTTGTCATGCCGCCATCGTCTCTGCCGGGTACTCCCCAGCCCTGGGTTTCGTCCATACGGGCAAGATGCTCTCCTTCGTTTACGACATCGCCGATCTCTACAAGGTCGACTTCAGCATCCCGATTGCCTTTGGGGCTGCCGAAGAAGGGTTTCATCAACTGGAGACGCGGGTGCGGCAGGCAAGCAGGGATGCCTTCCACAAACAGCGGCTCTTGGCCCGTATAATCCCCGATATTGATCGCGCCCTCGGCGTGAAGCCTACCGAGCAGGATGAGGACAGCGCCTACGACGCAGACGACGCCCTCCCCGGCGGCCTGTGGGACCCGGAAGTGGGATCGGTACCGGGGGGAACAAGTCATGCGAGCCTAGCGAGGTGAAATGATGCTGGTGCTAAGACTTGAGCGGGTTCCTGCATCGTTGCGGGGTGAACTGACACGGTGGCTGCTGGAGGCCTCCACCGGGATGTTTGTGGGCAGGGTGTCTGCCATGGTGCGCGAACAGCTATGGACGCTGGTGTGCCGCAGCCTGAAGGGAGGTGGAGCGGTACTTGCCTATAGCACGGACAATGAGCAGGGGTTCGCGCTGCGGACATGGGGCACTCCGTCGCGGGAGGTGGTAGACTTCGAGGGGCTTTCGCTGGTGCGGGTGCCGCGTTCTGTGCCTGAGGAGTAGTGTTTTTCTATGTATTTTCCAGTGTTGTCCCCACACGCGTGGGGGTGAACCGTCATCGTGACTGTTGCTAATTTGAACTTCTACGTTGTCCCCACACGCGTGGGGGTGAACCGATATAGTGCTAATGAGCAAGTCTCAGGTTTAAGTTGTCCCCACACGCGTGGGGGTGAACCGTGGGCCCAGCGCGTCACCGAGGCTGCCAACCAGTTGTCCCCACACGCGTGGGGGTGAACCGGTAAGCTGGTCGGTCAGGTCGCTGGCGAAGCCGTTGTCCCCACACGCGTGGGGGTGAACCGGGGGCACGGCATGACGTGCAAACACTGCGACCGTTGTCCCCACACGCGTGGGGGTGAACCGGAGTACGCTGCGCAGCACGGGTGGACGCCGCAGTTGTCCCCACACGCGTGGGGGTGAACCGGGCACGACGGTCAACGTAGACGCAAGATCGGCGTTGTCCCCACACGCGTGGGGGTGAACCGAGAGGAAGTCCTTCTTCCGCCGATTGGCTGAGGTTGTCCCCACACGCGTGGGGGTGAACCGGTTGGCCCCTGTAAGATCGGCCCTCAACCCCGGTTGTCCCCACACGCGTGGGGGTGAACCGGACCTACAAACGGAAGCGGTGCGAAACATCATGTTGTCCCCACACGCGTGGGGGTGAGGTAAAATGGAGGAGAGTCGACCATTCACTATCCCCACATAGTATCACCTGCAATCCAGGCCGGCTGTCGCATTCCGTGAGGATAACCGCCGGGAGGCAGCATGGCTACAAGGTGCTGAGGCTTCCTCTCAGCAAAGGGCTCAGCGATCGTCCACGGTTTAGGTTAATGCCCCGGGGGTACGCACCTCTAACGGAACGAACGTGTGCTAAGCGTTGGCGATCTCTGCGTCGATCGCCAGGACCCGAGCGTAAGCCTGGAGGTGGACGAACGCCCCACGCGCCAAGAGGAGCTCACCAAGTCCCTCTTGCCGCAGACCACGGGAAAGAAGGAAACTACCGAAGGTGCTGTGGCCCCAGCCCAACTCGAAGGTCTCGTTCGCCTTCTGGAGGTAACCCAAGGCTGTTCGGAAGGAACGCTCAGCCTCCCCCGCGTCCCCGATGCGCTCGTTGACCAGCGCACGCACCAAGTTGGTCGTGCCCAAGGAGTACGGGTCATCTGATGACGCGTTTTCTACCGCCCGCTCGGCAGTTTCCCTCGCCTCCTCGACTTGCCCAACGCCCAGCAGCGCTTGAGCCAATGTCCGGTAGACCTCGGGAGCGACGCTTGTAAGCCCGTGCTCACGGCAGATGATCTCCGCCTGACGAAGCTCGGCTATAGCGCTCTCGAAAACCCCTAGTTCGAGGTCGACTTGGGCCCGGAGGAGCAGGCTGCGAGAATACATCGCGCTATCTCCAGATCCGCCGGTCAAGCCCACGCCTCGTTCGGCGAAGACCCGAGCCGCTTCTATGTCTCGTTGCTCCAAATAGATCTGGCCCACGTTAAGAAAAACGGAGGACAGGGCGCGCTGCTCGCCCAGCTTACCAAAAACCTCTGACGCGGCTTGGAGCGACCGGAGAGCGGCTCCGACGTTGCCTCGAGTCTGTTCAACCCGGCCGAGCATGAGCTGAGTGGTAGCGATGCCTCTGCTGTCTTGAATGGCTGAGTAGATCTCCAGCGCTTGCTGGGTAGCCAGAGCGGACTGATCTAACCGTCCCTGATAAAGGTACGCAACCGCCAGCAGAGTGAGCGACCTTGCCTCCGCCGACGGGTCTCGGATTTGCTGGCTGAGCACCATGGCCTCCCGGCTGACCTGCTCGAATTCGACCATGCTCGCCCGATCGGACAAGACCTCCGCCACCACCAGGAGGGCGCGGGCTTGGCCGCCCTTATCCCCCAAGGATGCGAACACGCTCGCCCCCGCCCGAGCGCTCTCCTCTGCCGTGTCCAACTCTCCTTTGATACGAAGGAGCCGGCCTCGGTGCAAGAGCGC
>ORMF010070451.1_pt1 | contig 10158 bp, 9 predicted proteins | sample 1779871 | NCBI WGS metagenome assembly ORMF01 (sample SAMEA104232316, study PRJEB22302) | groundwater metagenome | biome: forest; feature: aquifer; material: groundwater | place: USA | collected 2011-08-07 | depth 5.4 m | reverse complement strand
TGCGAACACGGGCTGGCGAGATCGATGTGACCCAGCCGCTCGCGGCGCACTTTTGCCTGAGTGACTTCGACGCCGCACTTGTCACAGATCACGCCGCGGTGCTTCATGCGTTTGTACTTGCCGCAGAGACACTCCCAATCGGCTACCGGGCCAAATATGCGCGCACAAAACAGGCCATCGCGTTCAGGCTTGAATGTCCGGTAATTAATCGTCTCTGGCTTGGTAACTTCGCCGTGCGACCACTGACGGATCTTTTCCGGGGAAGCGAGCGAGATGCGAATAGCCTCAAAGTCAGGCGCGAGTTGCGTTTTTTCTTGATGGAATCGAAACACTTTATTCTCCATTTCCAATTTCCGATTGCCAATTTCCAAATTTGTCGAAATCAAGAGCGACCTGCGTCACCCGCTTGAAATCGGCAATCGGCAATTGCCAATCGGCAATGACTATATGCCACTCGTAATCAATGGTTCAGCGATCGGCTCATCGGCATCGCCGTTCTTTTGCACCAGCTCAACGTCCAGGCAAAGCGACTGTAATTCGCGCACGAGCACGTTGAATGATTCGGGCAAGCCCGGATCGAAATCCGCTTCGCCCTTCACGATCGCTTCGTAAATCTTCGATCGTCCCGCGACATCGTCGGACTTGGCGGTCAGCAATTCCTGCAGGATGTGCGCTGCACCGTAAGCTTCCAGCGCCCACACTTCCATTTCGCCGAAACGCTGTCCGCCGAACTGCGCCTTGCCGCCCAGCGGCTGCTGGGTGATAAGCGAGTACGGCCCAATCGAGCGGGCGTGAATCTTGTCGTCGACCAGATGCGAGAGTTTCAGCATGTAGATGTAACCGACGGTCACCTTCTGCTCGAAAGGATCGCCACTCAAACCGTCATACAACACGGCCTTGCCGGACTCGTTGACGATCTGAGGAACGCCGAGTTCGTCGGCGCGAGCCCCGGCTTCCCGAAGCTTCTGCTTAATCTCTTTCTCGGTGGCGCCGTCAAACACCGGCGTCGCGAAGTGGAGACCGAGCACCCGAGCGGCCCAGCCAAGGTGCGTTTCGAGAATCTGTCCCACGTTCATGCGCGATGGCACGCCAAGGGGATTCAAAACAATTTCGACCGGTGTGCCATCCGGAAGATAAGGCATGTCTTCTTCCGGCAGGATGCGCGCGATCACGCCCTTATTACCGTGGCGGCCGGCCATCTTGTCACCGACTGAAAGTTTGCGCTTCATGGCAATGAAGACCTTAACCATCTTGATCACGCCCGGTGAAAGCTCGTCGCCCTGGCGCAGCTTGGCGATCTTCTCTTCGTAGATGTCCGAAAGAATCTTGATCTGGCGTTCAGTCCGATCTTCGTACTCCTTCACTTCGCTGGCAGCATCGACTCTCGACGAGGCCACCTGGGCCTTGCGCAAAGCTTTCGGTTCGACTGCCTTCAGCATCTCGCGGGTAATCGGGACGCCCTTCTCAATCACCACCTCGCGATTGCTGGTCAGGTCGTGCGAAAGCTTGCGGCCTTCGAACAGTTCGTAGATGCGTTCGTCACGCTGCTCGTGCAGGATGCGAATTTCATCTTCCAGGTCGCGTCGCAGACGCTCTTCTTCACCCTGTTCGATCGATAGCGAGCGCTGATCTTTTTCCTGGCCCTTGCGGGTAAAGACCTGCACATCGACCACGGTTCCGTCGATTCCCGGAGGAGAAACCAGCGAAGCGTCTTTTACGTCGGCAGCCTTTTCACCGAAGATGGCGCGCAGCAATTTCTCTTCAGCGGTCAACTGCGTCTCGCCTTTGGGTGTGACTTTGCCGACCAGAATCGATCCGGGCTTGACCTGGGCGCCGATACGAATAATGCCGCTCTCATCCAGATCGCGGAGCATGTTCTCGCCCACGTTCGGGATGTCGCGGGTAATCTCTTCGGGGCCGAGCTTGGTGTCCCGCGCCTCGATCTCGAGCTCTTCAATGTGAATCGAGGTGTAATAGTCCTCTTTCACCAGTCGCTCGGAAACCAGAATCGCGTCTTCAAAGTTGTAACCGCGCCACGGCATGAATGCGACCAGAACGTTACGGCCCAGCGCCAACTCGCCCCTGTCTGTACAAGGACCGTCGGCAATCACCTGTCCTTTGGTCACCCGTTCGCCCACGTGCACGATTGGGCGCTGGTTGATACAAGTGTTCTGGTTCGAACGCTTGAACTTAATCAGCGTGTAAATGTCGGCGGTCACCTCGCGCGAGATCGTTCCATCGACGTTATGATCCGCTTTGACGATGATGCGTTCGGAATCGGTGTAATCAACCACGCCATCGCGCTTGGCGATCACCACGGCGCCGGAGTCGCGCGCCGTCACATCTTCCATTCCCGTGCCAATGTAAGGAGCTTCAGCCCGCAGCAATGGCACCGACTGCCGCTGCATGTTCGAACCCATCAGCGCGCGGTTGGCGTCATCGTTCTCGAGGAACGGAATCAGCGACGCCGCCACCGACACCAGTTGCTTCGGCGAGACGTCGACGAATTCGATCTCGTCGCGTTGCGCCAGAATGAACTCACCGGCTTTCCGGGCGGCGTTACGGTCGTTGACGATATAACTGTTTTCGTCCAACTGGATGTTGGCCTGACCAACGACGTGCTTGTCTTCTTCCCAAGCCGTCAAATAAAACGGGAATGGTTCAAAGATCGCCTTCTCGCCGGAGCCGACGCGCTTGTTTGCTTTATCGACGTCATCCTGAGGGACATGATCATTGGGTTTGAACTTTGTGTCGCCACCGTTGATGACCCGGACAAACTCAGTCACGATGCCGTTAACAACCTTGCGATAAGGCGATTCGATAAAACCGAACTCATTGATCCGCGCATAACAAGACAATGACGAGATCAGACCGATGTTTGGACCTTCAGGCGTCTCGATGGGACAAATGCGGCCATAGTGAGTCGGGTGTACGTCGCGGACTTCGAATCCGGCGCGCTCTCGGCTCAACCCACCCGGTCCCAGGGCCGACAGACGGCGCTTGTGCGTGATCTCTGAGAGCGGATTGGTCTGGTCCATGAACTGAGACAACTGCGACGAGCCAAAGAACTCACGCACCGCGGCCGTAACCGGCTTGGCGTTGATGAGATCACGCGGCATGGTCGTTTGCATCTCCTGATGGATCGACATCTTCTCTTTGATCGCCCGCTCCATCCGCTCAAGCCCGATGCGAAACTGATTTTCCAGCAGTTCGCCTACGGCCCGGACGCGACGATTACCCAGATGATCGATGTCGTCGGCCTGATAGATCGGCTTCTTCTGATCATCGACAGGGTTGCGACGCATCTTCAAGACATAAGAAACGACCTCGAAAAAATCACTCGCCGCCAGCAGCGGGTCTTCGATCCGTTGCATTTCGGGCTTGCCCATCTTGATGTTGAATTTCAGGCGGCCGACCCGCGAGAAATCAAACTTGCGCGGGTCAAAGAACATGCCTTCGAGCAGGCGATACGCAGTCGGGACCGTCGGCGGATCGCCGGGACGCATCTTGCGATAAATCTCCAGCAGAGCATCGACGGGCTTGCTAATGGTGTCTTTCTTCAAGGTCTGCGAGACGACCACACCCACGTCATCGCGCTCTGGGAAGAAGACCGCGAAACTCTTCACCCCGCTCTCGGCAATTTCCTGAAGCTTTGCCGCGGTGATTTCGTTGTTGGCTTCAAGAATCACTTCGCCGGTCTCGGTGTTGACGATATCGGCAACCGCATACGCGCCTTCGAATTGCGCCAAATCGATTTCCACTTCGCCGATATTCGCTTTACGCAGGCCCTCGAGCGACGTCCTGGTGATCTCTTTGCCCTTACGCACAATCGGATCGGGGCCGCGGCCTTTGATCTCAAAATCGACCTTCATGCCGATCAGGTTAGTTGGCCCCTTCTCAGGGACCTGAATCATCAAGCGCCCGTCTTCGATGCGAACTTCATCGACGGTGTAGAACGCCCGCAACAGATCTTCGTCTCTAAACGAAGCGGCCTTTACCGCCTCTTCCAACTGACCATCGCTGCCAAAGGACTTGCTGTTGAAAGTTGAATTCAGCCAGACGCCCAATGCGCGCAGAAAGATCGACGCCAGAAACTTACGTTTGCCGACGCGAACATAGAGCAGGTTCTTCTGGTCGTATTCAAACTCGACCCAGGACCCGCGGTAAGGAATGATTTTGGCAATGTAGACCGCGCCGCGTTTGAAGAACACACCCGGTGAGCGGTGTAACTGGGAAACGATCACCCGTTCAGTTCCATTGATGATGAAAGTTCCGTTGTCTGTCATCAACGGAATCTCACCAAAGAAGACTTCTTCTTCTTTGATATCGCGAATGGACTTTACGTTCGTGTCAGGGTCTTTGTCGTAGACCGTCAGCCGGATCTTCACCTTGAGCGGAACGCTGTAACTCATGCCGCGCTCCTGACACTCCTGCTGATCGTGCTTGTGTTTGAGGCCGACGGGCTCTCCGCAGTTAGGACAAAGTTCCGGGCGCACCGCATTAAACGTCCCGCACACATGACACAGGGTCTGTCCGGGTCGCAGCGGATCGACCTTGATACTGGCCTTGCAGCTCTTACATGCCGCGCGCAGGTATTTCAGTCCTTCAAGGTTCCCGCACTTACACTGCCAGTTACCGATTTGATATTCGACAAAGTCGAGCGTGGCTGTTTCGCGAAAATCCGAGATCGGAAACACAGATTTGAACACGGCCTGAAGGCCAGTGTTTTGCCGCTCTTCCGGCAGCATGTCCATTTGCAGAAAACGGTTATATGACTCGCGCTGAATCTCGATTAAATTCGGAATCGGCACCGCGGTTTTGATCTTTGAAAAGTCGTGTCGCTGCGGCGCCTGACTTGTGCGTCGCCCCAAACCCGTATTCACAGTGTCAAGTAGATTTGCAGACATGAATGTTTCCTATTCTTTCAAGTTACACTCGCTGGCGAGATCGGCATCCGGCTCCACAGTGAGCCAAAACAGACGGATACGCGGCCAGAGCGCACCTTGCCCCGACCGCTTCAGACGAGCGATTGCATTCGCTTCTCGGATTTTTCCGGGAGTAACGCCAGCGCTTCAATACTCCCCTAAGTTAACCACTCAGGAACTAAAGGTCAAGCCAACAGAAACGACGCCCAGGATTTGGAAAAGGTGCGGGCGTCGGCAGCAAGCGCCGGCGCCCGGGACCTTACTTAACTTCGACGGTCGCACCGGCGTCCGCCAGTTTCTGCCTGACCGTCTCTGCTTCTTCCTTGGAAACGCCTTCTTTGACCGCTTTGGGAGCTGCCTCAACCAGGTCTTTTGCTTCTTTCAGACCCAGAGCAGTTACCTCACGGACGACCTTGATGACGTTTATCTTTTGACCGCCCGCGGCCTGAAGAATGACATCAAACTCGGTCTTCTCTTCAGCCGGTGCGGCTGCCTCTGCGCCCCCCGCAGCGGCGGCAGGCATGGCCACCGCGGCCGCCGCCGCAGAAACACCGAAGGTCTCTTCCATTAGCTTCACCAACTCTGACGCCTCAAGCAGCGTGAGCTCTTTTATCTGATCGACAATTCCCTGTAATTTATCCGACATGATGAATCACGTTCTCCTGCATTCGTTTCGCAAATCCCGGCTTTGCTTTTGATTGGCCGCGTTGATGGCTGCATCGCCACTTCCCGCCCGCCATTTTCCATAGCCGCCCCACTGACAGGAGCACGACGGCCCTTCTTGAATTACGGATTTCACATTCGAAATCCGCAATTCGAATTTCGAAATCTTCTAGGCGCCCTGCGCCTCTTTTTGCGCGCGAACTTGTTCCGTTACGACCGCGAGGTTGCGTGGCACAGCCTGCAACACCGTGACCAGACGCTGCGCCTGGGCGTTAATCAGGAACAATACTTTCGAGAGCAAGTCGTCGCGAGACGGCAGATTGGCAATCGATTCAACTTCCTTGAGTGCTACAACCTTGCCTTCAACCAGTCCAACCTTGAAACTGAAAATGTCCGGATTGGCTTTACTGAACTTTGAAATCGCTTTCGACAACCCCACCGGATCGTTCGCGCTCAACGCGACTGCGGTTACGCCTTTGAACTGATCGGCCATCGGTTCCAGCGGAGTGCCGGCGGAAGCCTTGCGCGCCAGGGTGTTCTTTACCACTGAATAGCTGACCCCGGCCTCGCGCAACTGCCGGCGCAATTCCTGATCCTTGGCGACGGTCATGTTCTTGAAACTTACCAGCATCGCCGCATTGGCGTTCTTAAATTGCTCAGCGAGGGCGTCGAGGTCTTTCTGTTTCTGTGCTTTGTTCTTCATCCTTAGCTCCTCACTTATTTAGCAAATGCCGTTTCGTCCAGCAGCAGTCCCGGACTCATCGTCGATGCGATATTAACTTTCTTCATATACTTGCCTTTGGCGGTCGACGGCTTTGCCTTCGCAACGGCATCTATCAGGGCGCGGGTGTTCTCAACGATTTTGTTTTCTTCGAACGAAACCTTGCCTACAGCAGTGTGAATGACGCCGGTTTTGTCAACGCGGTATTCCACCTTACCGGCCTTGGTTTCTCTTACGGCAGTTTTGACATCAAAAGTCACCGTGCCGATTTTTGGGTTGGGCATCAAACCGCGCGGTCCCAGCACCTTACCGAGTCCGCCCACGAGGCGCATCATATCGGGAGTCGCGATGACCGCGTCAAACTCCAGCCAGCCGCCTTTGATCCTGGTCACCATGTCTTCGCCGCCGACAAAATCAGCGCCAGCCTCCTCGGCTTCTTTGATCTTGTCGCCCTGCGCTATGACCAGTACTGATTTTGATCTGCCGAGGCCGTGTGGCAAGACGATCGTGCCCCGTACCAACTGATCCGCCTTGCGCGGATCCACGCCCAGCCACACCGTCAGTTCGACGGTCTCGTCAAACTTTGCGAAAGCGATCTCTTTCAGTTTCCTGACCGCGTCGTCCAGACTGTACTTGCGCCCGGGCTCCATCTTTTCCAACGCGGCGCGATATTTCTTTCCGTGCTTTTTCATCTCAAAACTCCGAGGTTCCAGCGAGCGATTAGCTCTCCCTCTTTGGTTCTTTGATCACCGAACGGCACATCGCCGGCCGGCATCTCTTATCCTTCGACCGTGAGACCCATCTGCCTGGCGGTGCCCTCGATTGTGCGGATGGCACTCTGCAAATTGGTCGTGTTCAGATCAGGCATTTTGGTTTTCGCGACCTCCTCGATCTTGGCGCGAGAGATTTTACCAATCTTCTCTTTTTTGGGATTGCCCGAACCTTTCTCGATCCCGGCGGCCTTCTTCAAGAGATCAGCGGCCGGCGGCGTCTTGGTTTCAAAAGTAAAGGAGCGATCCGCATAAACCGTGATCACGACCGGGATCTTCATGTCCGGATCCGCTTGCGCGGTCTTGGCGTTAAAAGCTTTGCAGAACTCCATAATATTAACGCCGTGCTGGCCCAGAGCCGGACCAATCGGGGGCGCCGGATTGGCCTTCCCCGCCGGGACCTGCAGCTTGATAAAACCTGTAATCTTCTTTGCCATGATCCTTTAAGTTACTCTTCTTCCGTGAACGTTACTTTTTCTACATCCAGAAAGCTCAATTCCACCGGCGTCGAGCGGCCAAAGATGGTCACCGTTACCTTGAGCGTGGATTTGTCTTCATTAACTTCTTCAACCTTGCCAGTGAAGCTCTGGAAAGGTCCCGATTTGATGCGCACGGTCTCGCCGGCGGCGTACGAAAACTTAGGCTTGGGCTTTTCGGCGGCCTCGGCAACGTGATGCACGATCTGATCAACTTCCTGGGGCGTCAGCGGCGTCGGGCTCTGCCCGCCAACAAAACCGGTCACCTTGGGCGTTGAGCGAATCGCGTGAAAGACGTTATCGGGAATGTGCCCGCGGTCGTCGCATTCAATCTGGACCAGGACATAGCCTGGATAAAACATTCGCGAAGACTCGATGCGCTTATTGCCACGCATCTCGACCACGGTCTCCGTCGGAACCAGCACCTCAGTTATTGCGGTTTCCAGATCGGTCCCGGCGACCCGAGCTTTCAGGCTTTCGCAAACCTTTTTCTCGTGACCGGAATACGTATGCAGTATGAACCACTGATTCATTGAAAATCTTTCGCTGCGCCTAACCACCCAACGAGGTGCGCAGATGATCAATCAGAAAAGACCAGACTCGATCAACCCCAAACAAATAGATGGCAAAGAAAACGACCGCAATCAAGGTGATGATCGTGGTGTTCTTTACTTCGTTGGCTGTCGGCCATGAAACGCGCCGCATCTCCGCGCGTGTGTCACGCACGAACTGCGAGCTTCGCTGGAAAAATCCAGTTCGCGGCCCGGCTAATCCGCGCTCACGCCGGGCTCCTTTGCCTTCCGCCCCTTCGCCAAACCTGGCCGCGCGCGGCGACGGAGTTCCGATGGGCTTGTCTACGGAAGTGTCGCGCGCCGGTGCCGGTTCAGGTAGAGCGCCAAAGTCTTCGGTTTCGTTTTCGTTTCTCGACACGCGAACTTTCTATACCAACTTGGCAGGGGTACCAGGATTCGAACCCGGACTTTCGGTTTTGGAGACCGACGTGCTAACCGTTGACACTATACCCCTAGGAACCATTGCAGACTGCCAATTTCCGATTGCCAATTCACCAAAGCTTTCCGTCCGGGTCTTAATCGGCAATTGCCAATTGGCAATCGACAATGTGATCACTTGGTTTCCTTATGATTTATGTGCTTACGGCAGCGACGACAGAACTTTTTGAACTCGAGACGTTCCGTGGTAGTCTTCTTGTTCTTTGTAGTTACGTAGTTCCGGCTCTTGCATTCGATGCACTGCAATACGACGTTGTCACGCGGCATAAATTCAAATCTCCAATTTCAAATTTCGAATCTCAAATTTGAAATTCCAAAACCTATTCCACTACTTCCGAGACTGTTCCGGCGCCTACAGTTCTGCCGCCTTCACGAATCGCGAAGCGCAAACCTTTTTCCATTGCGATGGGCGCGATCAGTTCGATGTTCATCTCCACGTTGTCGCCGGGCATCACCATCTCCACTCCTTCAGGCAGGTGCGCCACTCCCGTCACGTCCGTGGTCCGAAAGTAAAACTGCGGCCGGTACCCGGTAAAGAACGGCGTGTGCCGTCCCCCTTCTTCCTTGGTCAGCACATACGCTTCCGCCTTGAACTTCGTGTGCGGCGTGATCGAACCCGGCTTCGAGATTACCTGCCCACGCTCGATGTCCTTGCGCTCCACTCCTCTTAACAGCAGGCCTACGTTGTCTCCCGCCGTCCCTTCATCCAGCAGTTTCTTGAACATTTCCACGCCCGTCACCACGGTGGTTCTGGTGGGCTTGATCCCGACTACTTCTACCGTCTCGTTGACTTTCACCTTGCCGCGCTCCACCCGGCCCGTAGCCACCGTCCCGCGTCCCTGGATCGTGAAGATGTCTTCGACCGGCATCAAAAACGGCTTCTCCACGTCGCGCACCGGCGTCGGAATGTAACTATCAACCGCATCCATCAATTCCAGGACGTTCTTCTCCCAGGTCTCATCACCTTCCAAAGCCTTCAATGCCGAAACCTTCACTACCGGAATGTCGTCGCCGGGAAATTCGTACGCGCTCAAAAGCTCCCGCACTTCCAGTTCCACCAACTCCAGTAATTCCGGATCGTCCACCGCATCCACCTTGTTGAGCGCTACCACCATCGCCGGCACGCCTACCTGTCTGGCCAGCAGTATGTGCTCTCTGGTCTGGGGCATCGGCCCGTCGGTCGCCGCCACTACCAGGATCGCGCCGTCCATCTGCGCCGCTCCCGTGATCATGTTCTTCACATAATCGGCGTGCCCCGGACAGTCAACGTGCGCATAGTGCCGGTTCTTGGGCTCGTATTCGACGTGCGCCGTCGCGATCGTGATCCCGCGGGCTTTCTCTTCCGGCGCCTTATCGATCTGATCGAAGGCGATAAACTGCACCTTCGGATTCGTCTTCCCTAATACCTTTGTGATCGCCGCCGTCAAAGTCGTCTTCCCGTGATCCACGTGTCCGATCGTCCCGATGTTCACGTGCGGCTTGCTCCGATCAAATTTCTCTTTGCTCATCTTTGTCTCTATCCCTCTTTGCGGCACAGACTTCAGTCTGTGGTTCTCGCTATTGACTCAATCACAGACTGAAGTCTGTGCCACT
>ORMF012358145.1_pt1 | contig 10159 bp, 9 predicted proteins | sample 1779871 | NCBI WGS metagenome assembly ORMF01 (sample SAMEA104232316, study PRJEB22302) | groundwater metagenome | biome: forest; feature: aquifer; material: groundwater | place: USA | collected 2011-08-07 | depth 5.4 m | reverse complement strand
TCGCCCTGGGCCTGGTGCCGGGATGGAAGGACCCTCTCTTTCCCTTTCAGCAGGCTATGTCTGGTATTCAGACGGCGGTCGCCCTGACAGTGGTGATGATGGCGCTACTGCGCCGTGTGGGTTACCGGACCTACATTGAGACAGAACACTTCTGGGCAATGGCCAAGATACTGCTTGCGCTTTCCCTGCTCTGGGTCTACTTCTGGTTCTCCGGCTTCATCGTCATGTGGTATGGACGATTGCCCGTCGAGCGCAATCTCCTCAAGCTGCTGTGGTTCGGGCCTTACCAGCCGCTGTTCCTTGCCACCTTTGTGCTCAATTTTCTGGGACCCTTTCTGGTCCTCATGTGGAACCCGCTTCGCCGCAGCATCGCCTGGCCTGTGGCGGTTTCAGTCATGATAATGGCGGGCACCTTGATGGAGAGAATTCGTTTTTATGTTGCATCTTACTCAGTGAGGGAGACAGGAGCGATTCTGGAGCATATTCCGCCTGCCCATGTTCCCGATGCCGCTGATATCCTGCTGCTGGTCGGCGGGCTTGCCGGGGCTGCATTCACTTACCTCATGGCCACGAAGATTGTGCCGGTCATCTCGGTCTGGGAGGTTAGAGAGGGTCTCATACTGCGGCTGCGGCGCAGCCTCGTGAAAATTGGGGTGTGGGTACTTGCGAAGACGGAATGAGACGGCAAGGAGAGGGTATGGAACCTGGGCAAAGGCTTAGCGAAGGCGAGATTAACGAGGACCTGCTGGGGCCGACTCTGCGCACCCCGCGCTGGTTCTGGCCCGTGACTGGACTCGCCGGTCTCGGCGTCCTGGCAGGAGTAAGCAGCATTGCCATCCTGTTCTGGAAGGGACTGGGGCTGACGAACCTGAACCGGCCCGTGATGTGGGCCGTTCTGATAACCACCTTCGTTTTCTGGGTCGGCATAAGCCACGCGGGGGTCATGATTTCCTCCATTTTGCGCCTCAGCCAGGCCGAGTGGCGGCGGCCGGTTACCCGGGCTGCCGAGCTGCTCACCGTCTTCGCCCTCATGGTGGCTGCCCTGATGCCGGTCATCCATTCGGGACGTCCCTGGCGGCTGGCCTACTGGTTCCTGCCTTACGACTTCGCCCGCGGCGTCTGGCCGAACGTCCGTTCCCCCCTTATCTGGGACCCCGCGGCTATCTTCACCTATCTCCTGGGGGCTATACTCTTTGTATTCGTAGCCCTGCTGCCCGATTTTGCCATGGCCAGGGACCGCGTTCCGGCGGGATGGCGGCACAAGCTCTACTCTGTCCTTTCACTGGGTTTCCGGGGAAGCAGTCGCCAGTGGAGGCTGCAGGCCCTTGCAGGTATCCTCCTCTCGGCGCTCATCCTGCCTGTCTTTGTATCGGTGCACAGCATCGTATCCTGGGACTTTGCCTCAGCTATCGGCGTCGAAGGGTGGCACTCCACTATTTTCGCCCCGTACTTCGTCATCGGCGCCATACATTCCGGGGTAGCGGCGGTAGTAGTGGTCGTGGCGTTGATGTACCTGCTCTTCGGGTGGAAGAGATACATCAGTGCCGAGCACTTCGATGCGCTCGGCCGCCTGCAGCTCGTAGTGGGCATCGGATGGTCTTTTTTCTTCTTTCTTGAGTTTGCTTTCGGATTCTACAACACTGGCGGGCCGGAGACGGCCATGCGCCAGATGCAGGTCTTCCAGTGGCCCTGGAGTCTTCTTTTCGGCATTTTCATTATTACGGCGTTCCTGATCCCCATCTCTCTCTGGATGTTCCGCTCGGTGCGCAGGCACATCTTGGCCATGTTACTGATTTCTCTGGGTCTGAACATAGGCATGTGGTTCGAGCGGTTCCTCATCATAGTGCCGGGACTGGCCCGCAAGACTCCGTTCGCCTTCACGTGGGGCAGCTATTTCCCAAGCCCGATCGAACTGGTAATAGTAGGGTCAACCTTCGCCATGGTGCCGCTGGGACTGCTCCTGTTCACCCGGTTCTTCCCGCTCATACCCGTGTATGATATTAAGGAAGGCCAAGTGCTGCGCCAGGACATCCAGATCGGACGGAAGAGAGTGTCCGGCATTATTCGTGAAAAGTAGGAGGAAGCAATGGCCAAGCACAGCGTGTTAGGACTGTTTCGAGATCCGGATTCGGCTGCCGCTGCGGTGGAAGGCATACAACGGGCCGGCCTTGCCGAGCACGAGTACGAGGTACTGACTGGTACTCCCTATCCCGAGGGGACCTTCGGTGAGAAGCCCGTGAAACACCGCTTGTACGTATTTCCTTTCATCGGAGCTCTATCCGGACTTTCCGTGGCCATACTTCTGACCGCCGGCACACAGGCAGCAAACCCGCTAGTAACGGGCGGCAAGCCCATTCTCTCCATACCCCCCATGGTCATTGTCGGCTTCGAAGGAACCATGCTAGGCGCGATCCTCTTCACCGTTCTTGGCGTCCTGTTCGAGTCCAGACTGCCCCGCGCCGGGCTTGGGCTGTATGACCGGCGCCTCACCGAGGGGCTCATCGGGGTGCTGGTCACCTGCGATGATTCGAGGCTCGGCACGGCGGAGCAGGCGCTGCAGCAGGCTGGCCCGGTTGAGATCAAACGGGAGGGCGTTGAGGGGGGCCGGCAGTGAGGATCAAGGCCTTTATTCTCGGAGGCGTTCTCGCCGTGGCGCTGCTTGGCTCAAGCTGCGCATCTACGGGAGCCTACCCTCGCGACCTTTTCATCGAGATGCACTACCAGCAGTCCTACCGCGCCCAGGAGCCTCCACGGCTCCAGCCGGCGCCCTTTGCGGTACCCGTGACGGGCCGGGAAGTGGACCCGGGGACCTTCCAGGAAGCCGCGGAACTGCCAAATCCGGTGCCGGCGACTCCTGAGACTATGGAGAGGGCCAGGACGCTTTACGCGGTTAACTGCGCCACGTGCCACGGGCCTTCAGGCCGGGGGGACAGTATCATTGCAGGAATGTTCCAGTCCGCCGGCGCGTCTCCGCCGGTAGATCTTGCCAGCCCGCGGGTCAAGGCGCGTGCCCCCGGACAGCTTTACTGGATTCTCACTAAGGGGCTGGGCGACATGCCGGCCTTCGGGAATCTCCTTACCTCCGAAGAACGCTGGATGCTGGTCCCCTTCATACGCGCGGTGGGGCAATAACCGCATCAGTGAACTTCCTATTGAGCAACGGATTGTAACCGAATTCAATCGAATTGCGCTCAATCAGGGGACAGTCCAGCCAATCGAACCTCGCTCTCATACCATCCGCGGCCTAAAGAACAGGTATCTTCGTAGACATCCGTAACAACTCTGGAATCACACCCGCCCAGACACATCCGAACGCAGCACCGGGACAAGAGACGGCGCTATCTTCAGACATAATCGTTATCCGTTCGTTGTCGCAGGGGTCAGCAGAAAGTTCTGTCGGTTTTGATGATGAGAATAATCATTTAAGTGACAAACTAAAACTCCCTTTTCTGCTAACATGATTTTCTGCAGACCTTTTTAGTGCGGTAACAAGAGCAATGATCAGGTTCTGAACAGGACAACGATGAAATGTTATGACAGAATGACCTGAATAAGACCGGAACAAACAGAAAGAAAAGGCTCCCCTAGGCATTGGAACTGACAAGGGGAGCCTGATGGCGGGAGTGAACCCGACACTCATGTGGATTATACAATTTTCGAAATCCACATGCAAAGTGTTCGCCTCCGCATCTTATTGAGAGAAGGAGGTGATGTTTATGAGGGTACCGTAAGTTAAACACATTGAAGTCTTGGCCTTAGAAATAGAAAAAGGAGAAAATAAGTGAAAAGAATCCTGACAATCATGTTAGCCCTCATGCTGACGCTATCCTCAGTACTGCCAGCAGTAGCTGCTGACGTACCGACCACTGTCACCATTAACGGTGGTGGTTCCGGGGCCCCCCTGGTCAAAGCCAAATGGGAGCAGGACCTGACGACTTCCCTTGAGAATGGGGATCCCACCCATTTGACGGCCGGGTCACAGTTCCTGCCGCCGCTCATTAAGAATGCGAAAAAGCCCATACAGTACTGGGCAATCGTCACTGACCCTGACGGCGCAAATACCATAGCCGGGGTAACGGTAGATGTTTTCCACCCGAATAACTCACCGGCACCATATAATGCCAACAACTTCTTCAAATACCAGATCATACTGCAAAAAGTAGATCAGGCTACGGGCCTGGCCGCATACATAAAAGCCAGAGACGCCAAACTGGTCACCTTCCAGCAGAATACCACTCCGCCAATAAACGATGCTGAAATATTGATGGAATTGGACAAGGGCACTGCTTACGTATATATGGGCCAACAGGACATAGACTATGAGCAGCCGGCTGGCCTTTACACGGTAAAAGTCGATGCCTGGGACACAACAAACGCGTATGCCGGCCAGGCAACACCTCCATTGAACCTGATTAACGAGTTCCGATATGTTGCCGTCAATGGCATAGAAGTAGACTTCAGCGTGGTGAACTATGGTTCAGTGGCAGTCAGCAGTGAGAAATGGATTGCCGGCGATACGATCTGGCAGACACCGGTCGGACCAGCGCCAGCGCCAAACCCGGCAACAGTCCGCAACATCGGCAACACGTGGGTAAAAATCACAGTGAAGCAGAACGACATGGGCTTCGGCTTCTCCGGCGTGACCGGCACCGCATACTCGGGCCCAACACCGCCCGCGGCGGGTCAGTCAAACTGGAACGTGGTATTTGACGCCAGGATGGGCAGCAACCCAGCCAACGCCATGTACTATGACCCCAATGTGCAAATTACCCTGCCCAACGTGCTGACTCTCTCCAACCAGGATGAGCTTGACTTCTCCATCCATGTGATAAAGTCTCCTTCAGGCTCCAAGGTCGGACAGATGATCATTGGCAGCGTAGCGGTACCATTCCCCTAGGCGTTTAGACGATGGGTCTGCACCGGACCCACCACTCTTTCAGCTGAAGTTGGAGACCGTGTGTACGCAGCAGAGAAACTATGCACAGAGAAGAAACAGTAAAGATAGGCTTCGGAAGCATCTGTATCGGGATTCATTGTCAGGATCAGGAACTTATGGAAAGGATGCTTCTCAAATATGGTGCTTTTCTGGTTTCGCACGAGCCGGACTTCTGGATCAGGCTCAACCTCAGAAACAGGCTTACTGTGCCAGAAATCAAATCTCTTTTCACAATTTGGAGGTCCTTCCTCGACGGCAATCGGTTTTTCACAAAGCCCGAATTGCTGGAGTGCCGCCTTGACTGGGCAGAAGCAACCCTCTGGGTTGACACGGAGAGAGAACTATTCGCCCCAGAAGTGGAGTACCCGCTCATGAATCCCCTAATGCGCGGTATCTATGCAGGGATTCATGCGAGACTGAGGAATGCCAAACCCGATGCTTATCTGGTTCACGGCTGCGGGATAGTGGATGGCCGGAAATGCTATTTGTTTACAGGGCCTTCCGGATCAGGCAAGACAACCCTTGCCAGGCTGGCAGGCGGAAGAAACGTACTTAACGATGAGGCCGTACTTATAGGACGAGACAGGGAAGGGTTCCATCTTGGCGCTACTCCTTTCGATGGAGGGATCACAGATAGATGGAATATATCGGGTCACCTATCGGCCGTTTTCTTTTTGAAACATGATACACGAGTTTCTGTTCGGAAGTTGAGCAAGGTCGAGACTTACCAGAGGTTCCTTGCTCAGGTTTTTGATACGTCACCACTTTTTGAGGCACCCGGGAGCGATGATCTGCAAGAGCGTGCGGACGTGAGTGCAGAGGTAGCAACCTGGGTACCTTCGTATGAACTTGGATTTCGCCCCGACACCTCATTTTGGCCCGTTGTCGGGAATATCTGAAGAGGAGAAGAGGCAATGGCAAACATAGTTCACCCAATTCGAGACAGGCGTATTGTCTGGAGGGACATAGCCGGTGAGGTGGTAATCGCTGAAAGGGACAACCGTACCATTCGTGTTTTGAACAGGACGGCAAGTCTGATATGGACCATGTCTGATGGCAAAAGACAGATCGGGGAGATCGTTGCTGAGGTCTGCCGCAAATTTGAGGTGGAGCCGGAACAGGCCAGAGCGGATGTTGACGGATTTTGCCGGCAGCTTCTCGAAGTCGGACTGATCAGCATGAAAGAGGGGGCTGCGGAACTCTAGTCCGTCATGATGACTAAACTTTGCCCATGAAAGATGGCGGACAACGCCAGCTGAAATCCAGTCAGCCTATCGTTGTGAAAAGGAACCGCTGGTTTTCTACATACCAAAATAACATAGAAGGAGAACAAGGCATTGAAGGCATTGATGATTAGTGTAAGACTTGAATTATTAAGGGTGCTGGTGTTGATTTTGCTGGCGACTACTGTTGGGCTGCCGTTGTCGAATGATGCACAGGCGGCATCTCCGGCCAATCTGTATTCTGATGTTTATCGCTTCTCTTTGAACCGTAATCCCAATGTGGAAGGGAATCCGAGCGTCCTGTTCACCGCCTGGATGGATGTGCACTTTGTTAATGGTGGTCCGGGGGGTGCCAACAGTGTGACAGCCAGCATCGTTTATGCGCCGGCGAATGTGACTGTCATAGATGGAGCTGTGACTCTGGGAAACATTCCATCGGGTGGCGGGGCCTGGAGTGTGGACTTCTTCGCGCTCAAGACGGATATGACTCATCCTTCAGACCCAAACGATATGATAATCTGGCAGGTAGAGTACGATGATGCTGGCGGAATCCATCATACCGTACGCTACGTTGGGAAGTTCCCCGAAGACAAAGTGCCACATCCTAACACCACGTTGACCATAACCTCGTCATCTGACGTCGTACATGTTGGCGATAAGGTTATGCTGACTGTAAAAGAACAGAATACGGGAGATGTTTCGTTGACCAGTCCACGGGTTGAGGTGTCTCCGATAGGGCTGAATCTCGCGGCCCCTCCGACCAGTGGGGACAATGGCAATGGCATCCTGGACGCTAGTGAGACGTGGTCCTGGTCTGTCCCCAGCGTAACAATAAACGCTACCACCACGTTCACGGCTACCGGTCATGGCATCGATCCGCTCGGCTTCGATACCGCCCCGCCTGTATTCCCCAGTGAACAGGCCTCGGTGACGGTGAAAGTCATCCGTCCCAACACCGTTGTGACTATCACGTCGTCTGTTCCTAAGGTGGCAGATTGTGGTAGTGTTGTGACCCTTGCAATCACGGAACGAAATACAGGTGATGTGCCGCTGACAACGCCGAGAGTCAAAGTGTCTCCGATAGGCAAGATTCTAGAAGTCAGGCCGAAAAGTCCAAAATCGCTGTCATTTTGGCACTCGGCAGATATGATTTTTGGGAGAAAAACATGCCAAAAAGGGGTTTTCGTCCGCGCTTCTAGGCGCGCCTCCAGCAGGTGGTGACAACGGCAATGGAATCCTTGATGCTGGTGAGACCTGGTCATGGACTGTCCCTAACGTAGCGGTGAAAGCCAGCACTACCTTTGTCGCCACCGGTCATGGTTTTGACCCGCTGGGTCTTGACATTACCTACCCGGCTTTTCCGACAGAGCAGACCTCCGTGACGGTTGGAGTGAACAAGGGTTCTACTCGGACTCCCGGTTTCTGGCAGACCCATCTATACTTCACGACATACGTATTCGAGAAATACCTGGATAGCAAGATCAACATAGGTTGGAAGAACATCACCAAGATGGCAGACCTCATGGGCATCTTCTGGGCCATTCCCGCCAAAGGATCTGATGGCGACAAGCGCGACGCGTTGAGTCGGGCCAGGGAAATCACAGCTAACCAGGCTGTGGCAGCCATTCTTAACAGCGGTTTACCCAATGGTGCTCCTTTGCCAGTGAGTCTATCGCAAATTCAAACCATACTTGGTGGCACCGACATAGATGCCATCCAGGCTTTAGGGAAGCGACTCGATATTCACAACAATAGCGGCGACAACGTGGATATCCAGAGTCCCGTTCCTGTTGGCAAGGCCACACCGCAAGCTGCCCGGTGCATTGCCAATATCTCGTTTGCTGATTAGAGGCAGCTAAACCCGCAACAGGAGATACGGGAAAGACTCAGCGTCCGATGCCATTGTACGAAGTTTGAAGCGATGGCTCTGAACTGATGGATTCCACATGCTTAAGGAGTCATAGGATGAAAGTACTGCTTATTGAAGACAGCCCGGAAACAGTGAAAGCTGTTTCTCTCTGTTTTAACGTTCGGTGGCCGGAGGCTGCGTGCATTTCTACTGGCAGTGGCGTTGAGGGAATAAAACTGGCAGAAGATGAGTCCCCAAACATTATCATCCTGGAGATCAAGCTCCCCGATATCGAGGGTTTTGAAGTGCTTCAGTCCATCCGTCACTTTTCAGATGTGCCCATTATCATTCTCAGTGTCATGGATGGCGAAATGGATAAACTAAAGGGATTGGAGATGGGCGCTGACGACTATATTACCAAGCCGTTCGGCGCCCTTGATCTTATCTCCCGTGTGAAAGCCGCCATGCGCCGGGTCAGGCCGTATCAAACCGAGTGGGAATCGCTTCCTCCCTTCACTGTTGGAGAACTGACAATTGACTTTTCTGCCAGGTTGGTAACCCTCGGCTCTCGTCCTCTCCACCTCACTCCGATTGAATATAAACTTCTGTGCTATCTGGTTCGGAACGCCGGGAAAGTTGTTTCCCACCAGGCAATGGCACAACATGTGTGGGGCGCTGCCGAGTATATTAGTCCCAGAACTGTGAAAAAATTTGTTTATCAGCTTCGCATGAAATTGAGTGATAACGCAACCAGGCCGCGGTTCATTCAAAGCGAGCGTGGAATCGGTTACTGTTTCTCCAGACCTTGATCAGGAGCTCAATGTTTTCACATGAAGCATCGCCGTCAGGAACTCACTAAGACCCGCATGAATGCGACTGCAGCACGGCAGTGGGAATTTGACCGGTGGAGGAAACACATCGGATTAATACTGCCTGTTTACAGGATTTCCTCCTTCATCCTGGGGATTGTCTTAATTCTCATCTTCCCGATGGAGTTTGCCATACGCCCATATTTTATCCTCTTGAGCGGCTGTCTCTATTCTACAGCAATGGCTTTCCACCGCCTTCGCTTCCACGGAGGCGGCATCACGGACTTCGTTGTGCTCGGGCTGGATATTGTGATGGGTGCTTCCCTTGTACTCTTGACAGGAGGGATTCACAGTCCTTTCCTGCTTTTCACGTTGACCCCGGTTGTTATGGCTGCCCTCTTTCTGGATATCAAGGTCACCGCGGGTGTCGCGTTGTTCTCGGTAGCCTTCATGATTACGAACCAAGTGTTCAACCCGTTTCTCCACCAGTTCTCTCGCATCGAAATTGGCTACCTACTCATATATGTTACTTCTACTGGCTTGATTGCCATCTTCCCGTATATGATCAATACCAATGTGAGGCAACAATTGCGAACCACGGATATACTCCAGGAACGCAGAAGACTGTCTCATGAAATCCATGACGGAATCGCCCAAACCGTGTCAGCCCTGTGCTGGCAGGTACAGTTCATTCACCGGCGTCTCGTCAGCATGGGCATAACCATGGATGAATTGACGGAAATGGAGCAACTTGCCGAAAGGGCGCAGCGTGAGATCAGAGAGTCTTTGGAACTACTTCGCTGCTACACTGTTGACGGTGACTTCTTGTTTCACCTTAAGGATTATCTGAAGCATCTCGAGGCGCAAGGCGGTATCTCCTGTCACCTCGAGGCTGAGGCTGACATGCCTCGCCTCGATCTTGTGGCAGAGGTCCAGTTGCTGCGTATCTGTCAGGAAGCCTTAGCCAACGTGAGGAAGCACTCACTCGCCAATAGGGTCAGAGTTGGAATCACCAGGGAGAATGGCTTCATGAAAGTGAGCATTGCTGACGATGGGCGTGGCTTTGACCCGGAGTCTCTCGGCCAAAAGACGGCCGGCTCCAGAGGACAGGGACTGGCGGTCATGCGTGAAAGAGCTGAATCAGTTGGAGGCGGACTCCAGGTACTGAGCCTGCCTGGACGTGGTACGGAGCTGCGGGTACAGGTACCCATTAATGGTCACAGGAGTGGGTCGTGATAGAAAAGAAGATAAGAGTACTCGTGGCTGACGACCACGCTTTGATTCGCGCCGGCCTGGCTAAGACGCTGGGCAGCGAGGCCAACATCACAATCGTCGCCGAAGC
>ORMF011318261.1_pt1 | contig 10159 bp, 11 predicted proteins | sample 1779871 | NCBI WGS metagenome assembly ORMF01 (sample SAMEA104232316, study PRJEB22302) | groundwater metagenome | biome: forest; feature: aquifer; material: groundwater | place: USA | collected 2011-08-07 | depth 5.4 m | reverse complement strand
CGCCGTATTGACCGAAGTCCACTTTGGCGTTCGTGATATATTTTCCGGTCAACACGGTCTCTTTTTCCAAAAGAAGATCCGAGCCGTCCTCGGATTTATAAAGCTGATAGCCCGCCGGGGTTTTACCGGCCACCGCTTCTCTCAACGCGGCGGAATCGTCGGACACGATCTTGAATTCAAGAAGCGCGGTTTTGCCCACGAGCTCCAAAGCACGCTGGCGGTCCGTCAGGCCCGGGAGCTGCACGACAATGCGGTCCAGCCCTTCCGCTTGGATCGACGGCTCCGCTACGCCGAATTGATCGATGCGATTGCGGATGATCTCGATGGCCCTTGAGACCGCGTCAAACTTCGCGTTTTCGGGAAGCTTCGACGTATCCACGCGAAGCGTCAAATGGATCCCGCCCTGCAAATCAAGTCCCAGCTTGATTTTCCCGGGTCGGGGATGGTCTCCATGGAGGTCAAAAGGCGGGTAGGCGTAGTAAAAACAAACGGCCATCACGACCGCGATCAGCGGCATGCGCCATCTTAAGCTTTGGGTCGTCATTGCCTGCTTTTCTTCACTTGTTGAATAGAAGCTTTTTCAACTTCGATCTTGACATTGTCGGCGATCCGGAGCGTCACTGTTTTCTCCCCGACCGATACAACGGTGGCATGGATCCCTCCGACCGCGATCACCTCGTCGTTTTTATCGATTTTTGTGATCATGTCCGCATGCTCTTTCTTCTGCTTCTGCTGAGGCCGTATGATCATAAAATACATGAAGCCCAGCATAAAAATGACCAGCATGAACTGGGGCTGTAAAAAAACCGGTGGTTCTCCGCTCATTTTTTTTCTCCTTCGGTGAAATTCCTTTCAAAATCTCGGCGAAATTCTCGAAAATGGTCTTCCTGGATCGCCTCTCTCATGGACGCTAGCAATTGTATAAAAAATGTAAGGTTGTGTAAAGAAGCAAGTCGCCCGGCCAAATATTCTTCCGCGTTGAACAAATGGCGAAGGTAGGCCCGCGAATAGGTGCGGCAAGTATAGCAGCGGCATTGATCATCAATCGGCCGGAAATCTTTCGTGTAAGAAGCCCCCCGAAGCAACAGCGTGCCGTTCGGTGTAAAAACCGTTGCGTTGCGGCCGTTGCGGGTTGGGATCACGCAATCGAACATGTCCACTCCCTGAGAGACCGCCTCGAACAAGTCAAGCGGCATGCCGACACCCATCAGATACCGCGGTTTGTCAACGGGTAGCTCCGGGACCGTTGCCTCGAGCACCTCATACATCCGCTCATTCGGCTCGCCCACGCTTAAGCCCCCGATGGAATAACCGGGGAAATCCATCTCCGACAGCTCGATCACCGCCCTTTTTCTTAAACTCTTGTCCATTCCGCGCTGCACAATACCGAATAATATACCCGGAAAGGGCTTTGGGTCTTCCTCATGTGTCTTTAACCAATAGGCCTTGATCTTTCTTGCCTACGCGTTCGTCAACTCGAGCGATTTTTCAACATAGGCCTCTTCGCACGGGAATTTAACGCACTCATCCAACGGCATCAGGATATCGCTACCAAAAGACCACTGCACGCGGACCACCTCTTCGGGAGTTAAAAAGTGCTTGAGGCCGTCGAGATGCGATTGAAATTCAACGCCTTCGTTTTTTATTTTAACCCGTGTCGCAAGACTAAAGATCTGAAAGCCACCGGAGTCGGTCAGGATCGGTTTGTTCCAGCTCATGAAACGGTGGAGGCCGCCCGCCTCTTCAATGACCTTCTCGCCGGGGCGAAGGAACAGATGGTAAGTGTTGGAAAGAATGATCTGGGCGCCGGCGTCCAATAATTCCTGATTGGAGATCGTCTTGACCGTCGCTTGAGTACCGACCGGCATAAAAACAGGCGTTTTGACCGTGCCATGCGCCGTTTTTAAAAATCCGGACCGGGCCTTGGTTTGGCTGTCCTGATGTTCGACTGAAAAGATCTTTGTTAATAAACTTTCAGCGGGTTCAGTCTTCAGTTTCATACCTTCTCACTCTCTGCCCCCATTTCGAGTCTTTTAGCGTATGAAAAAGGATGCCAAAACCCATCACGAGGAGTATCAATGAAACGGCGTAAATGGACAGAGGCGTCCCAAGGCCCATGAGCGCCCAGCCGAGGATGCCCAAAGCGAATAAAATCGTAAAACCGCTGTAAACCAGCAGAAGCCCGTAGGCAAACTTCGGCTTGAGCGCAAGTAAGAGCGCCAGCATCGCCGGAAGTAGCGCCTGAACGCATATCCATTGAAACATTTCGACAGAGCTGCCCTGTTCGTTGATCTCGCGCAAGGCCCAAAACGCCCACAACAGATTCGCGACCGGCCCCAACATTAAAAACGGCAAATATTTTTTCAACATGGCGCTCATCATATCATATTCCCCACGATTTCTCTAATTAGGCAATGAGCATCGCATCCCCATAACTATAAAACCTGTACTTTTGCGCGATCGCGTGGTCGTAGGCCTGTTTGCGGAACTTCTCGCCCATGAAGGCCGAGACGAGAAGCAAGAGCGTGGTTTTAGGAAGATGAAAGTTTGTGATCAAATGATCCGCCACTTCGAAATCAAACGGCGCGCGGATAAAAAGATCGGTATAACCGCTTCCCGCGGTCAGTATTTTTTTTTGGACGCAGGTCTCGAGCGTCCGAAGCGTCGTGGTGCCGACGGCCCAGACCCCTCGTTTCTCGGCTTTTGCCTGATTGATCTGGCCGGCGATCTCTTCCGAGATCTCAAAATATTCCGCATGCATCCGGTGATGCTCGGGATCCTCGACCGGCTTAAATGTCCCATAACCCACATGAAGCGTCAGCGTCAGGACTTTCACTCCTTTGGCCCGGATTTTTTCCAAAAGACTTTTGGTGAAATGAAGCCCGGCGGTCGGCGCCGCCACGGCCCCCTCTTTGGCCGCAAAAACCGTTTGATAGCTTTCCATGTCCGGCGCCCCGGCCTCGCGTTTGATATAGGGCGGCAGCGGCATCGTTCCTATTTTCGCCGCGAGGGCCCTGACATTGTCGACGCCCTTGAATTCAAAGAGAGGGATTCCGTCGGCGTCTCTTTTTAAAAAAACCGCCTCGCCGTTTTCCGGAGGGAAAAATAATTCCTGCCCTTCTTTCATGCTTGGCTGCACCAAACATTTCCAGACGGTCTCCGAGACCGGCGACAAAAGCAACAGGTCGACTTTGCCTTCCGTTTTCTTTTTTCTTCCGAGGATCCTGGCGGGAAAAACCTTGGTGTCGTTTAATACCAGCACATCGCCGGCTGGCAAATAGTCCAGCAGGTCAAAAAAATGGTTGTCGGTTAATGACCCCTTTTTTCTATCAGCCACCAAAAGACGGGAGGCGTCCCGTTGGGGAAGCGGCTCTTGAGCGATCAGTTCCTTGGGAAGCGGGTAATCAAAATCATTCAAGACGCGTCACTCACGATTTTAGAGCCCGGATAATAAAACTCGAGGATCTTGTCATACGCACGCCCAAGAAGCGCCTGGCCAAAGGTGCCCCACTGGCACAGCCCCACGCCATGGCCCCACCCTTTGCCTTGGAATTCGGCGGCATCCTCGGAAATCACCACGGTAAAATGAGTGCTTCGGATCCGGTCACCGCCGATCCATACCCGGAAATCCTTGGCCGCGATCACCGCTTCTTGAGAAGTTCCCGTGATCCTTAAACTACCGACCCTACCGGAAGGAGTCAAAGAAATGACCTCTATTTTCAGGATCTGGCCGGCGGGCTTTCCGTATTTGCTCATCTTCTCCTCGATCTCCGAAAGAGGTATTTTTGCCGCCCAGGAATAATGGGGCGAGAGGTGGCAATAGCCGCACTTGACGCCGCCGGCGAGCGGCGGAAGGTCTATTTTCCACAATTCTTTTGCGGCGGCGGTCATCCCGGCGCAGGTCGCATGGAAATAAGCGGGAAATAACTTCCCTTGATACGTGAGCACCTGCCCCCGCGTTTCATCCACGGCGCGGTTTGTCCGGAATCTTTCTTTTGCCGTTCCTCCGTACACTTGGGAACTGGTGCCGCTTTTGACATCAAACTCAGCGTTGCCGCTCACCTCGGCCTGATACAGCGCATAAGTCCTGGCGGCGATGCTTTGCGCCTTCAAGGCCTCTGTCGGCCACCAAAACGCCACCTCATGAGGCAGAACGCCGTAAAGATAATCTTCGATCCCGATCCGGTTCACCGCGAACATCGCTCCGCTCTTATCCTTAAAAATATCGACAGCGCCGCGAAATTGGGATTGATTGAGGCGCAGGTCTCTCTCGCCGGCCGTCTCGATACGAATTCCGGAGACGAAAAATTCCTCTTGTCCGAAATAAAATCCCTGTCGGGAAACAGACAGTTTCACATCCGGCAACCGCTGGCCCCGCTTCAATACTTTTAAGGACGGCAGGGCTCGCAGCGTATAGGCGCCCTTCACATTGACGTGAAAAATCGGCTGATTCTCGGCGACAAGAACGCGGATCATCGGAGGAATTTTTTTACTTTGAGAAACGGGCTCGGGCGCAGCGCCGGCGCTCTTGAAGAGAAATACCGTTACCAGAAATAGCGCGGCCGCGAAAGATCGTTTATGGGAACTTTTCATCCTATTCGATGAGGCTCGAAGAGATTATTTTTTTGAATTAAAAAGATCCTGGGATTTTGTTTTTGAAACGAGGGACGCTCCGAGATGCTCGTAGGCGAAAGTGGTTGCCTCTCTGCCCCGCGAGGTGCGCTTTAAAAATCCGTTCTTCAGCAGAAACGGCTCTACCACGTCCACGATCGTGTCCGCTTCTTCATTCAGCGTCGCGGCAAGAGACTCGATCCCGACCGGGCCGCCGGCGTACATTTCAATGATCGTCTTCAATACCTTGCGGTCCAGCGCGTCTAAACCCGACCGGTCGATCCCCTGGCCCGAGAGCGCTTTTTCCACGACCTCGTCATTGATCTTTTTATACGATTTCACCTGGGCATAGTCTCGGACGCGGCGTAAAAGCCGATTCGCAACCCTCGGCGTCCCGCGAGACCGCTTGGCCAGCTGAAAAGCGGCGTCCGGATCGATCGCAATGGACAAAAGCTTGGCGGACCGCTCGATGATCTTGGTCAGGTCTTCGGCGGAATAAAAATCAAGATGAAACGACAATCCAAAACGCCCGCGCAGCGGCGAGCTTAAGAGGCCGGACCGCGTCGTCGCGCCGATCAGCGTAAAGCGCTTCAACGCAAACTTGATGGTCTTGGCATAAGGGCCTTTATCCACGATAAAATCTATCTTGTAGTCTTCCATCGCCGGATACACAAATTCTTCCACCACTTTTGAAAGCCGGTGGATCTCATCGATGAAAAGAATGTCCCCCTCTTCCAGATTGGTAAGAATGCCTATCAAGTCTCCCGCTCGCTCGATGGCGGGGCCGCTCGTGGCCATGATCTTCGCCTTCATTTCATGAGCGATGATGTGGGCCAGCGTCGTTTTGCCGAGGCCCGGAGGCCCGGACAAGAGAATATGTTCCAGCGACTCTTTTCTCTTCTTGGCCGCTTGGAGCGCGATATGGAGATTCTCCTTCAAGCCCTCCTGTCCGATAAACTCCGCTATCTTGGTCGGCCTTAGCGAGAGATCCAGTATCCCTTCCGCGTCCTCCGAATTTTCGGTCAAAAGCCGTTCGCGGCCGACGCGCTCAAAATCGATCTTCTCCCGCTCGGAAACCTTTTTCTCGGTTTTCATCCCGCCCTTCCTAACTTTTGTTTCAAATGAATATGACATTTCAAAGATGGCCCTTGAATTTTATGAAGGGCGGGATTCATTTGCCCACCTGCTTTTTCTGGCGGTAAACTTCGTTCAAAACCTCTTCAACGCTTGAAAGATCGGGTTTTCTTTGAAATGCCTTCTGCACCATCTGCCGTGCCTCTTCTTTTTTATACTGAAGCTGAGTCAACACCTCGAGCGCCTCTTCGCGGATATCCGCCGCCGGCGCCCTCACTCCGCCTTGATCGGGGGCTGCCTGCATCAGGCCGAACTTCCCCATCTTGCCCTGAAGTTTCGCGATGATCTCTTTTCCGCGCTGCTCCCCGATCCCCGGCAGGGATTTCAAAAACCCGATGTCTCCCTCGTTGATGGCCTGTGCGATGTCCGGAATAGGCATGCTGAGCGCTCGGACGGCTGCCTTCGGGCCGACCCCTGAGACCGTGATAAACTTTTCGAAAAATTCTTTTTCCACAAGATTTGAAAAACCGATCAGGATCGGAATGCTTTTGGACGGATCGGTCTGATAATAATGGTAGGTGATCAGCGTGATCTTGGCGCCTTTGGCGAGCTTTCCGTCGAAGCCCTTCATCACGGCGGTGGGGATATAAACTTCATACGCGATGCCCCCGACGTCCACGACCAGCGTATTCTCCGAAAGACCGTCGACGCTTCCGCTGATACGCGAGATCACGTTATTGCCCTCTTTTTAGGCTAAAAACATAGGAGATGGCGACGGCCAGCGCGTCGGCGACGTCCGCCGGCTCGGGCGTTTGTTTAAGTTCAAGATAATGCTGCACCATTCGTTGGACCTGTGTTTTTTTCGCGTGCCCCTGGCCGGTCACGGCCTTCTTCACGTGAGTCGAGGCCAGGCTGACAAGCGGCACGTTGTTTGTCCCGCTCAAAAGACAGACGACGCCGCGCACATGCCCCATCAAGATCGCCGTCGCGGGATGTTTGTAATGCGCGTAAAGTTTTTCGATCACCAGCACGTCCGGACGAAGTTCCGTGATCACGTCCGACAACGCGCCGTGTATTTTTTTAAGCCGGGAGGCGATTCCGACGGAGGCTTTGGTCCGGATGATCCCCGCTTCCAAAAGCCGGATTCTTTTGTCCTCGGAGAAATGATCGGCGATGGAAACAACCCCGTAGCCGGTCACCTGCAAGCCCGGATCAACCCCCAAAACCCGCATCACCCCACCATGTGTTTTGTTCGCGCTGCGAACCGATTGCTTTGCAATCGTAAAAAATACATGGTGGGGTCACCCCGCCATCTGTTGGAGCACTTCATCCGGAATATCAAAATTGGCGTATACGTGTTGGACGTCTTCGTTGTCCTCCAGCGCCTCGACAAGCCCCAGCACACTCTTCGCGTCATTGCCGGTGAGTTTGACGGTCGCGGAAGGGATCATCGTGATTTCGGCGGTCTCCTGGAGGATCTTGGCGTCGCCGAGCGCCTTTTTCACTTTTTCAAAATCCTGAGGCTCGGTCGTAATTTCATACGAATCTTTATCGGCGCTGAAATCGGAGGCGCCGGCGTCCAGCGCGATCGACATCAATTTTTCCTCATCCGCCGCTTCTTTTTTGACGACAATAAAACCCTTTTTAGCGAATTGCCATGCCACGGAACCCGCGCCGGACATATTGCCGCCTTTTTTCTCCAAGATGCTCCGGACCTCCGCCGTCGTCCGGTTCTTATTGTCCGTCAACGCCTCGATCAAAATTGCCACGCCGGCCGGCCCATACCCCTCGTAAATCACCTCTTCGTAGATCACGCCGGGAAGCTCGCCTGTCCCTTTCTTGATAGCCCGCTCGATGTTATCGGAAGGCATATTCGCTTCCTTGGCCTTCATCAGCGCCGTTCGAAGCCGCGGATTGGCATCGGGATTTCCCCCGCCGTTTCTTGCCGCCACCGTGATCTCTTTGATCACCTTGGTAAAGAGAGCGCCGCGTTTGGCGTCTAGCGCCCCTTTTTTATGCTTGATCGTCGCCCACTTGGAATGTCCCGACATGAAAAATAAACCCCCCGGAGGTGATTGAAAAATTATAACACACTTTACGCGATCTGTTAACCCTTCTTGGTCTTAAGGTTCAATATGAAAATGTCGTCCTTAAAATTCCCCTCTTTAAAGCGGTTCAATTCTTCGATCAGCCGGTCGTTCAATTCCTCATGAGAAACCGCATGATTTTGTTTCAAAAAATTGATGAGCTTTGTTTCTCCGAAAAACTCGTTTTGAGCGTTGACGGTCTCGATCACTCCATCCGTAAAAAGGAGAATGCGGTCCCCTCGTTCAAAAGACAGCTCCGCTTCATGCCTCCCCTCATCCCCCTCCATAGAAATTCCGACAAATGTCGTTTGAGAACCCAATTTCTTTACCGTGGCATCACGCCCATGATAAATATATTGGTTGGGATGCCCATAATTCGAGTAAACGAATTTCATCGTCTTAAAATCAAGCAGCCCGCAAAAAGCGCTTAAGTACATGTGCGTGCCTTCGAAATCCTTCGAAATAAAACGATTCAGCTCTTTCAAAAGATCTGCGGGTTGGACGTCGGGTTGGGCGAGCCTTTCAAATTCCGCGTGCACCCGATTGACAAGAAGCGCGGCCGGCATGCCGTGCCCGGTCACGTCGCTGATAAAAAACACGAGCCGATGCTTATCCAGAAATTTGAATTTCGCGTAGTCCCCTCCCACATACCCCATGGGGACGTAACTGACCGCGATATCCACTTGGTCGGTCTGGATCGAATCCGGGATCAGGGTTTTATGAACGCGCCTGGCAAGTTCCAGCTCATCCTCGATCTGCCGGTTTTTTTCCTCGATCTCTTTTAAAAGGACAAAATTCTCGACCATCCGCTCGTTCTCTTTTTTACGGATCACGAGGCAGATGAGATAAGCGATGCCGATAAAGATGACCCCGTCGACATAAGGATGAAACCGGGAAAGCGAAGGGATCGGATATTTCAAATAAAGCGTGACGTAAAAATAGTAAAAAGTGAACGCAGTCATATACATGCCCGTCAAATGAAAGACGTCGGACAGGGACCACGGAATCATCATCGAGCTTAAAAGAAGCGAAAACGCGTAATAAAAAACAAACACGATCGCGTTGTCACGGTAAACAACCCCGACGCCCGTCAGCGCCGCAATGAAAACCGCCGTATAAAGAAAACCGCATAATTTACCGGCCCGGATCGAAGACGCGTTTTGGTTGAAAAAAATGAGGGCCACGGTCCCGGCCAGCAAAACGGCCCAGAACGGCAGCTCCGCGGCTCGGAACGTATCCACGTGAAAAACGGCTTTCCGGATGAGGTACTGAAGAGAGACGAAGAAGAAAAGAGAGGTGGTTACAAGACAGGTGAGACGGACCCTTGACCTGATCAGCGCCCCTTGCTGTCGATGGTATTCCTCTAAATAGCGAGAAGGAATTTCGATCTGTGCCATGGCGCTCTCCGGATGAATGGTATTCTAGGGAATAAACTTATAAAAAGAAAGCTAAATGGTAATGTCGAATTTTTCCGCTAAAATTGGTATAATCATCCCATGAGCGCTCCCCAAAAAAACCAGGAAAAAAGGAAGCACTTACGGCATCCGATCCATGCGCCTATCCATTTCAGCCTTGATCGCGAAAAGGGCGCCAAGACGATCGAATCCAGGGACCTGTCGCTGGGGGGATTGAGTTTTCTTTACGCGCAACGGTTATCCAGAGGCAATGTGATCCAATTCGGCATCCCGGTCAAACAACAAACGTTTGAGGTGACCGGCCGGGTCGTTTATTCGAAAGAAGACAGGAAAACAGGACGCTTTCGTACCGGCATCTCATTTGTCGACGCCTCAAGCACGTTCACGGCCAAACTGGCGGAAGAGGCGCTTGAAATCCTGGAATACCAAAAGAAAATCTCCAAAGAACGCGGGCTGTCCGTGTCGGAAGAAGAAGCGGCGGGACTCTGGATCCAGGACCAGCACATGAGGGCGTCCTAAGCCGAAAGGATCAGTTCCCCATTTTTCCGAACAGATTCTTTATCAGCTCTTCTTGCGGATTGGCTCCGCCTTCGGCGGCGGGCGCGGCGGCCGCAGGTTGGTTCTTATTCAGCGCTTTTTGAAGCACGTTCGTGATCAGCTCCTGCCCTTTGGTCGCCATGACCCTCGAAAAGATATAATCCGTATCCGGTAAAACGAGCAGATTCTGGGTCGTCCCGGAGATCTTGACCGGAAACGCCAGCTTCCCCTCCGGGTCGGCGATATACTGCATCGTCGGGACGCTCTGGATCAGCACTTGGGACAACTCGGCGTCAAGCGCGATCGTCGCCTGGCAATTGATCGTGCCGTTCAAGCCCACCTGGCCGGCGCCATACAACGTAAACCCCTCGAAAAAGATCTGCAAGTTCGGGATCGTGACGATCCCGTCCGTGATGGTCACAGGAAATTCAATGT
>ORMF011939911.1_pt1 | contig 10161 bp, 6 predicted proteins | sample 1779871 | NCBI WGS metagenome assembly ORMF01 (sample SAMEA104232316, study PRJEB22302) | groundwater metagenome | biome: forest; feature: aquifer; material: groundwater | place: USA | collected 2011-08-07 | depth 5.4 m | reverse complement strand
GGCCGGCTTCAATGAATGCCGCCAAACTTGTTAGCGCGGCACCAGGACTACAGCCGAACGCGCGGGCAAAGTTGCTTTCAAGATGCCGCTGCTGATGCGAATATCGGCCAAGGGGCCAAGCCGGTCGACGAGCGTCGTGCCGTCAACCAGGCCGGCTGGACCAACTTTGAATTCAAAGCTCGCCGGCTTCGTATCGTTGTTGATTAATGCGATTATCACACCGCTCTTGGTCTTCCGCGCATACGCATACTGCTGATCGGAAACCTGAAGGTTGACCAGGTCCCCGCGCTTCAGCGCATCGAGTGCGGTATGCAAGTGCACAGCTTTGCGAATGTAATCAAACAAGTCCTGCTCCGCGGGCGATCGTCCGTCTTTAGTGAACACATTTCTCTTATCGCCGGGAAAACCGCCCGGGAAATCAGCGCGCGCGGTTGGCTCGTCCGGCCCGGTCATGCCAAGTTCGTCACCGTAATAAAGCTGCGGCACCCCTCGAGTCGTCAAAACAAATGCGTTGGCCAGCTTAAGGCCGGCAAGGGTGGCGCCCTTCTCGCTCATGAAGCGCCCATCATCGTGACCGCCCAGCAGTGTCATCAGAATGTCCGGGTTCGTGTAGAGATAATCCTTCGCCAGGGTCTTGGGGACTTCATCGAGGTTCTTCCCTTCGGCGAAGGCGTGGCGTATTGGATAGAAGAGTGGAAAATCCAGCAGCGAATCAAGACCTGAATCCGCGCCGTCGCGCACCGCGCCACCCTGAAAGTAAGACGTATGCACCACGTCGCCGTCCTTCACTTCGCCAACAACGGTAAACCCTGGAAACTCGCGCTTGATTGCCGCAGTCCATTGGCGCCAGAAACTATTTGGGACATATTGCCAGGTGTCCATGCGAATGCCATCAAGCCCGGTTACCCCGATCCACCAGAGCGTGTTCTGGATCAAATAGCGCGCAACTTCAGGATCGTGCTGATTCAGATCGGGAAGGAAGTCGAGAAACCAGCCTTCCATCGTCTCCTTTTTCAAGCTCTCTACCGGGCGCGGATCGTGGAGGGTCCAGGTCTGAAAAACGTTCTTTAGATGATGCTGCCGGGTGGCGTTGAACCAGGTCGGAGTGGGCGGATCGTCAACCCATGGATGATAGGGGCCGGTATGATTGACGACTTCATCCTGAATGATCTTGAGGCCGAGCTTATGCGCGGCGGCCACCAGCTCACGCAGCTTCGCGAGGTCACCAAAATGTTCTTCGACCGCGTAAAAGTCCTGGGGATTGTAACCGTGAAACCCGGTGCAAGGTTTTCCCTCCTTGAGCTCGATTTCGTTTAGACGATCGTAGTTGTCGTACCATGGCGTCAGCCACAGCGCGGTGACGCCCAGATCTTTGAGATAAGGCAAGTGATTGATGACGCCCTGAAGATCGCCGCCGTGATAGTAAAACTTATTGGCACGGTCATAGAGCCCACGGGACTGCAACGGATCATTGTTCGCCGGATCGCCGTCACTAAAACGATCGATCATGATTAGATAGATCACGTCGTTGGGCGAGAAGCCCTGAAAGCGGCCGGCCCGCGCCAAAGGCGGCAAAACTTCGAACACAGCCTCAGTCGATCCCCCTGACGTAGCGATCTGCAAATGACGCACTCCCGGCTTTGCCTGCGGATTGATCTGAACATCTATGAACAGATAGGTCCCCGCTGCGTTAACGCTGGTCGCGCCAATACCGAGTCCCTCGGCGCCGGTGACCCGCGCTCCACGGAGATCAGCTCCACGTATCAATACACGCACTGGATTGATTGAGTGGGCGGCCCACCAACTGGGCGGATCGACCTTGAGTACTCGAGGCGTGTTTTGAGAGAAGCAGAGCTGCGCAGTCAATAGGAGAGTCAAAGACGCGAAGATGAATTGAAACCCAAAGGACACGAAGGCTCGCGTAGAGGCGGGTGAGGAGTGCTCCGCGGCATCCCTCTGCGAATACAAGCTGCCAGTTTGGATTTCAGGTGGTTTCGTCACTTGTCCTCGCCTCCGTGACTCTGCCATACAATTCGCTCAGGGCTCTTAATCTCTTAACGAGTTCATCGTTCAATTCACCGGCCTTGAATCGCCACGACCAATTACCGGAAGTGCTGTTCGGCAGATTCATGCGCGCTTCGGTTCCCAGACCCAGCAAGTCCTGCAAAGGCACAACTGCAGTATCAGCAACAGAGGCCAACACGGCACGAATAAAATCCCAATTGATCTCCGTACCATCGGTATTGAGGTACTGAAGACAAAACGCGCGCTCAATTTCGATCTGGGCAGCATCGCGCGTCGAACCTTCGCCGGCCACGCTTTGGAACCACCCAATGGTGGTGTCATTGTCGTGGGTGCCCGTATAGACCACTACATTCGAATGATAGTTGTGCGGCAGGTCGTGGTTTTTTGGGTCACTGCTAAACCCAAACTGCAAAATGCGCATTCCGGGGAAACCGAAATCGTCTCGCAGCTTTTCAACTTCGGGAGTAATTACACCCAGATCTTCGGCGATGATTGGCAGTTCACCCAGCGCCTCGCGAATGGCGACGAACAATTCCCTGCCCGGCGCTTCGACCCAACGGCCGCGCTCGGCAGTCTGGTCACCGCCGGGAATCTCCCAGCAGGCAACAAAGCCGCGAAAATGATCGATACGCACAATGTCGACTGTCTGAAGAGTCGCTTTAACCCGTTCGATCCACCAGGCGAAGCCATCGGCCAGCATGCGCTCCCAATCGTAAAGCGGATTTCCCCACAACTGTCCCGTCTTGCTGAAATAGTCAGGCGGCACGCCGGCCACAACCACAGGTGTTCCGTCCGGATTAAGCTTGAACTGATCGGGATTGGTCCAGACGTCGGCGGAATCATGCGCTACAAAGATCGGGATGTCGCCGATGATCTTTATGCCCCGGTCGTGGCAATAACTCTTGAGATCGAACCATTGTCTGAAGAAAAGAAACTGATAAAACTTCTGCGCTTCGATCTGATCGCTCAGTTCGTTTTGCGCAACTCGAATCGCGCCGGGATCTCTTCGCACCAGTGAAGCATCCCATTCATTCCACGCAATGCCGCCATGCGCATCCTTCAAGGCTCTGAACAAGGCGTAGTCTTCGAGCCAACTGACATTACGCCGGCAAAATTCCTGGAACGCCGCGTGAAGATTTTCATCAGGCCCTCGCTTGAACACGGTAAATGCATCGCGCAGAATTAGCTCTTTGAATTTGTGAACAGCTTCAAAGTTGACTCGTCCATTCGCAGACTCCGGAACCCCGCCGAGATCCTCCTTTCGCAGAAACCCCTCGTCGATCAGTCGATCAGGGCTAATGAGCAGAGTGTTACCGGCAAAGGCCGAGTAGCACGCATAAGGCGAATCGCCATAACCCGTCGGTCCGAGCGGGAGCATCTGCCAAAGACTCTGTCCTGCTGCTGCCAGTAAATCAGCGAAGGCGTAGGCTTGCGGACCGAGATCGCCGATACCGAAACGACCGGGCAGCGAGGTCGGATGAAGGAGGATGCCGCTGGATCTGAAGAAGTTCATAGATGCAATTCTAATTTCCTTTAAGCGACCCGCATTGAGTTACTCGACCCGGTAAGCCACAGCCGTCCGCGCAGGCACCGCGAGCGTCGCGACGCCATTTGTTACTCTGCCCCCATTTTTTGCACCATAAAGCGCTATCAACACCGAGCCATCGCGAACATCAATCGCCGCAGCCGGAATCGTTATCTTCGTCTCCGCGTTGCTACGATTAAAAACAATGATCACAGTCTCTCTCTTATCCTGGCGCGCGAAGGCATAGGCATCGTCGTCGTAGAACAGATCCGTCAACCGGCCACTTCTAAGCGCTGAATGCTCAAGGCGCAACTTGATCCAGTCGTGTGTCCACTGCCACATTCGCTGCTCTTCGGCAGACCGGCTGCCGGCTTGAAAGGCACTGCGTGGATCACCCGGAAACCCGCCAGGAAAGTCGCGGCGATTGTCGGGGTCTTCTTTGCCTTTCATCGCAAGTTCTTCACCGTAGTAGAGTTGCGCAGTGCCACGCACGGTGAGCATGAACGCAATATGAAACATCGCTCCTTCCAAACTTGCGCCATCCAGCGACATGAACCTTGGGGTGTCGTGATTATTCGTCAGCGTGGTGATCTTCAGTGGATCCGGATATAGGGCATCGTACTTCAGTTGATCGCGCAATTTTCGCACCGGCAGCTTGCCGGTAAAGACCTCAAGAGCGACGTGCCACAAAGGGAAATCAAAATCGGAATCGAGTTTAGTGTCAATGCCGTCCCAGCCAGTGTGACCGCCAATGAAGAATGCGGTTTGGGCCGAGTCATGCTCGAAGACTTCCCCCACCATCCACATCTTTGGATACTGCCGATGCAATGCGTCGGACAGATCGCGAATGAAACTGCGCGGCACGTATTGAATGGTGTCCTGGCGAACGCCATCAATTCCAGTGGCGCCGATCCACCACAGAGCGTTCTGAATTTCGTAGTGCGCGACCTCAGGCTCATCCTGATTCATGTCCGGAAGGTCTTCGCTGAACCAGCCATCGAGGGTGTTGCGCACTTCATCACGATTGGCATGGGGAGACAGCAGGACGCTGTTCTGAAACTTTTCGATCAGGTGATGCTGAGGCGTGCCATGGAACCAATCATCGAGCGGCGGATCTTTGACCCATGGATGGCGCGAACCGACGTGATTCGCCACCTGGTCCTGAATCACTTTTATTCCCAGCGCGTGGGCCTTCTCGATCAGTTCCCGCAGAGTCGCCATGTCGCCAAAGTGATCTTCGACGCCATAGTAATCAATCGCGTGATATCCGTGATAATAGGTATTCGGACACCACGGCTTGTCACACGTATTAACACCGTTCCAGTTGTCGTACCACGGGGTCAACCAAAGCGCGGTCACTCCCAGCTGTTTCAAATAGGAAAGGTGGTTGATGATTCCCCGAAAGTCGCCGCCGTGATAAGCCCGCGGGTTGCTCCGGTCGTACGCTGCCGCCGGAGATCCTGGCGGCAAGTTGTTCCGGCTGTCTCCATCAGAAAAACGATCGGGCATGATCAAATAGATCACATCGTTGGTGTTGATGCCCTGAAAATGATTAACAGAGTCGAGTGGCGCTTCGATGCGAAAAGGAACTCTCACCGTGCCAGACGCTGTTTCAAGCCGGAGAGAATGATCCCCGTGTCTGGCCGAGGCACTAATGTTAACTGTAACGAAGAGGTAAGTTCCGCGGGAATTAATGCGAACATCAGAGATACTCAACTGAGGGTCAGACGCCTGCACGCGGGCGCCGAGCAAATTCTCGCCGCGCACCAGTAATCGGATGGGATTGATCGAGTGTCCCGCCCACCAGTACGGCGGCTCGACTTTGCTTACCGACGGAGCATCCATCCCTGGGCTCGCCAACGCTGAAGCAACGCCAGCGCAGGCGAATAAGAGTATGAGCACCGCACGTAGCCCAAAGTTTGGAAGCTGCATTCTATTGGGAATTCGTCGAGGCTGTTTGATTGCGAAAGCGGTCGCACGTAAGCGACCACGCATTGATCTCAGAGCCATTCAACTTCTTGCCGAAGGCTGGCATGCCGCCCTTGCCGATATCGGCGCAGCTAAGCTACGTCGTCGCCCTGGCTTAGAACTCGACCTTTCCGTTTACCACCAACTTCGAGACGTCGATCTTGAAGTTTGAGACTGAGTTGACCTGCTTGTCACTTAGATTAATCAACAGTTGCTTGTTCTCTGAGGTGAGTAGTGGCGCGCCCTTCTCATCCAGTCTGGGAAAGAAAAAGATCGCCTCCTCTCCCGGTACCTTTGGCGCCACAAAATGAACCAACTCACGGCGCTCGCCGCGTTCGTTGGCAAGAAAAACGAACCGTTGAAGATCTGGGAGCCGGCCGCCTTTGAAGGTCGTGTAGACGGCATCAGCGCCTGGCCGATTGAGAGATTTCGAGCCCAAGGTTACGACGTAGTTCCCCGCACAGGCGGGGCACTCCAATAATCCTTTGATCTGGGTGTCGAGGGTTTCGAGATCCTTCTTGCTGAGTTTTTTTGAATCCGACTCCAATTGCTTTAACCGCACCAGGGCCTGGCGCACCGGCAAAGCCGACCGCAACCGCAAGGTAAAAATAAAATCAACCGGGAGATCGGACATTACCTCCGTCTGCGAGCTGGCCGCGGAGGCCGAAGATGCTCCGGAATATGAACCCGCCGCCGTCTGCTTTTCCTTTTCAAATTGCATTCGCACTTCCTGATGGCTGCTCCACGGCGAATTATTCAAAACATTTTCAGCATCGCTCCTGGACCATTGTGTGAACGGTTTATCAGTCCAGACGGACTGAGCAAAAGCTGCGATCGCGGCGGTGCTAACGCCAAAAACCAGAATCGTCCCAATTCGTAAAGTGCGTTTCATAAACTATGCCCTATTATTTGATTAGATTCGGACTCAACTATTTACGGTGCTGAGCCCCCCAAAAGTTGCTGAGTGCGCAGCTTCTCGTCCACAATCCGCTCGCGCTCGACCTGTTTTTCCAGTCCTTCCAAACGTTTGAACTCCGCCAGTTCAGCCTGTGCCTTTTCTGTCTGCTTAAGGCGCGAATAAGCCAAAAACAGTTGGTAGTGTGCCTGCGTGAGTGTGGGCAGCTTGCCGACCACCTTTTCCAGACGGGCCACCGCCTCGGGATAGTCACGACGCTTCAAAGCGAGCCGAGCGTAATCGTAAAGCGCCGGCACCTCGTTCGGCGATAGCTCGAGTGCACGTTTCAGCGGAGGCTCGGCATCATCCAGCCGGCCCTGTTCTATAGCCACATAGCCCAGACTCGATAGCGCGTCGACATGATCCGGGTGCGTGGCCACAAACTTTTCCAAAATCTCCCGGGCCCTTTCAAAATTACCACCCGCCCGGTGAGCATACCCACGCAGGTAGTCAATGTTCTCGATCTTCGGATCGAGCTCGGCAGCGCGATCAAAATCAGCGGCGGCAGCGGTCCACTCGCCTTTGCGATAGTTGGCATTGGCTCGAGCGTAAACGTACGCTGCTTCTTTAGGATTGATCTCGATCGACTTTGTATTCTCCTGGATCGCCCCGTCCCAGTAACCAATGCGAGCGTATTCCCGCGCCAGCAGGAAATGGAAGTTTGCATTTTTAGGATCACGTTCGATCGCATGCCTGAACTCCAGCACCGAATTCGCATGATCGTTTTGGGCACTGGCTATTAAGGCCAGGCGAAAATGCGTTTCCGCAGGCGCCGGATTCAGGTCGGCTGCCGCGGCCAGGAAACGTCCAGCCTCCGCGTTACGATCAAGGTTGTAGAGCGCGATGCCCAGATTGTAGAGCACTTCAAACGTATTCGGGCTCAGCTCGTTGACTCGTCCGAAAAGACGAGCGGCCCGCTCATACTGCTTGCTTTCGGCCAGCACAGTTCCCAGGGTGAAGAGCGACTTGGCGTCCGCCGCGGCGGCCCTTTCTACCAGGTCGGCGGCTGCGTTGGCCTCGCTGATGCGATTGGCTCGATAAGCTACATTGAGAAATGCCAGCGCCAATTGGGGATCGTTTTGATCGGCTTGACGGGCGCGCGCGAAGTGATCTGCAGCTCTGGCGAAATCTCCCGCATCCGCGTACAGAGCGCCGAGATTGTAGTGGGCCTGTACGTGCGACGGATCGCTTTTCAGCACCTGCTCAAATTCAGCAATGGCCTCGGCGGTCTTGCCATGCTCAGCCAGCATGCGGCCGAGATTATTGCGTGCGCTGACAAATTTCGGGTCGATCCGGATCGCAGAGTTAAACTCCCTAAGCGCCTCTTCGCCACGGCCTAAACGATCAAGCACAACTCCGAGAACATTGTGAGTAATCGGGGAGCGAGGCGATGCTGTGGTGGCTGCCCTGGCTTCGCGTTCGGCGGACCTCAGGTCATTGGACTGCAAAGCAGCCAATGCCAGGTCGAGAGAGCTCTTGGCAACCGGACTAAGACCATTTGAATCAGAAGCGGTCTGCGCAACAGAATTCTGTCGGCGAATGGAGGGAGCCTGCCCCATCGCGGCCGTTGCCACGACGAGAAAACAAACCAGGCTGGGCACGCCGGCCGAAAAGGCCAGCGGCAGTTTTCGCGGTGTCGTTCCCACCTTATTTACCAGTCTAAACATCGACGGTTGGGCCAGAGTCTGCTTTCCGCTCAGTCTTTCATTTCGGGATCGCGCCGGTCCGAAACTCAGTGTTGAGCCGCTCCACGATGGCGAATTCGCGATTAGCCTCCTCGGTGCGGCCGAGCCGTCTCAAAGCCAGGCCGAGCTGATAGTGAGCATCCGAGCGATTCGGCGCCAGAGCAATCGCCTTTTGAAAAGACGCCACCGCATCCTGATACCTTTCCCGCAAGGCAAGGGCCCTGCCGAGGGCCCAATGCGCTTCAAACTCCTGCGCATCGAGCGCCACTGCTCGTCGCAAAGCATCGATGGCTTCTTCGACTTTGCCTTGCTTGACGAGCAACGCCCCTAGTCCGAGCAAACCGATTGCCGAGTTTGGATCAGACGCTACCAATCCCTGATATTCCGCCATCGCGGCTTCAGAGTCTCCCGCTGATTCCAGTGCAGTCCCCAGAAAGAACCGCGCTTCGGGCTGGTGAGGATTCAACTTCGTGGCTGCTCTCAACGCCTTAACCGCGCCCGCATAGTCCTTCATGACATACAAAACCCGGCCCAAATAAAAGTTCGCATCGAAACTATTCGGGTTGAGGGCGATTGCCTGCGACAGCGCGTCTGCAGCTTCGGCGTTGGCGTTACCTCGAGCTGCCAAAATAATTCCGAGCAGGGTATGCGCTTCCACTGCGCCCGCGTCGATCCGCAGTGCGCGCCGCGCCTCAGTCTCGGCGAGCGCAATATTACCCGCATTGTAGAGCGCCAGTGCATGGAAGTAAGCCGTCTCGACAGAGTTTGGCTGCCGCTGCGACAAGTCTGCAAAAACTTTGACCGCATCGTCCCAATGGCCGGCCTTCACGTAGGCAACACCCAGATCCTGCCACGCGCCGTACAAGGTTGGGTCACGCTTGATGGCTTCATTGAAGTTCTTCACCGCCGAATTCAGATCGTTACGATCCGCATCGAGCAACCCGGTAACATAGAACACGCGGGGATCCGTCGGTCTTGACTCCTGGAGCACATCCAACTGAGCGGCAGCCTGAGCGAGATCCCCGAGATCGCGATAGGCGGCAATCAACTCAAAGCGGACTTCGTACTGTCGCGGATCGAGTTCCAGGGCCCGGCGCAACTCTGTGATCGCCTCGTTCAAATCCTTGCGTTCACCCAGACGAAGCAGGAAACGACCTAACTGGTAATGCGCCGTTGTGTTCTTTGGATCCAGCTTGAGGGCTGCGCGTTCTGCCGTTACTGCCTCGTCCGCGTGGCCTAATTTCCAAAGAACATAACCGAGGTTCGCCTGGTACTCGGCGTTCGCTGTCTTGAGTGAAATGGCGCGGCGCAAATCCGCCAACGCTTCTTCATACCGGCCCAGTCGCATGCGCGCGAGCGCACGTGCGTTGAGGGCCTGATCATCGTTTGGGTTAACGGCCAGCCTGGCGCTGGCTTCCGCTTCGGATCGTTCGGCACGCACTTCGGGTGTGCTGAACCGCTCGATATGTGATCGTTCCTTTGGTGGCGGAGTGGTGGACTGCGCGACGATCACTTGGCCAAAGCCGAGCGCCAGCAGTACAACTGAAACTGTCTGGATGCGCATAGATTTAAAGTAGGAACGACTGGGGAGAAAACGTCCAGAGTTTAACAAAAGACGACCGCACGCGCGAGCGTCCGGTCGTCGCCTTGAGAGCCTCAGAGTGGCAGCACGAAGGGCGCCACTCGTCCAATGATCTCCCGTAACCGCGCTTAGAAGATCAGCTTCGCCCGGTATTGAATCACGCGGCCGGGAAAGAACGAATCGAATCTGCCAAAAGCGCCATCATTCATGTTGATAATGGGCACCGTCCGTTTCGTGTGGTTCCAAAAGTTGAAAAACTCCAAGCCAATCTGAAACTTCAGGTTCTCATTGATGGCCGTATTCTTGAACACAGAGACGTCGGTATTCCAGATGGCTGGACCGGTATATGCATTACGCTTCTCGTTGCCAAAGCGAATCACTGTTCCCGCGGGGTTCGCAGGTAGAACTGTAATACCCTGAG
>ORMF011182715.1_pt1 | contig 10162 bp, 7 predicted proteins | sample 1779871 | NCBI WGS metagenome assembly ORMF01 (sample SAMEA104232316, study PRJEB22302) | groundwater metagenome | biome: forest; feature: aquifer; material: groundwater | place: USA | collected 2011-08-07 | depth 5.4 m | reverse complement strand
TGCGTCCGCGGGCGGTTCGGCTTCCAGTACATCGACAGCAAGGAGCGGCTGGGCGGGCCTTTGGTCCGCACGGACGAAGGGCTCACGCCGAAGTCGTGGTTCGAGGCGATGGAGGTCGTGGTCGGCCGGTTGAAGGCCATCAAGGCCCGGTATGGCCCCGATGCGATCGCGGGACTCATCACCGCCCGCTGCACCAACGAGGAGCTCTACCTGTTCCAGAAGCTGATGCGCGCGGCTATCGGGACCAATCACGTGGACAGCAGCGCCCGATACGGCCATCTGAACTTCACGCGGGCCCTGCAGCATGCCGCCGGCATCGGGCGGATGATGAACGGCTACGAGCAGATCACGAAGGCCAACGTGCTCCTGCTCGTCGGCACCGACATCACCGAGACCAATCCCGTCGCCAGCCTGCGGGTCAAGGAGGCGCTCCGCGTCTACGGCGCGCAGGTGATCGTCGCCGCGTCCCGGATGACCAACATCGCCAAGCTGGCCACGCATCCGCTGTCGATCGCGGCGGGGAGCGAGGAGTGGGTCATCAAAGCGCTGGTCAAGGCCGTGGTCGAGGAGGACCTCGTTGATGAAGCGGCTGTCGCCGCCGCGCCCGAAGCTTTCGCTGCGTTGAAGGCGGCCGTGGCCGGCTTGTCGTGGGACGCGTTGACGACCAGGACCGGTGTGACGCGGGAGACTGCGGTCGAGATGGCGCGGCTGTATGCGGAAGCGCCGAAGGCCGTGATCCTCTGCGCCGAGGGCGTGACGCGGCAGGCCAACGGCTATGCGAACGTCTTGAATCTGGTGGACTTGGCCTGGGTAACCGGCAAGCTCACGAAGCCCGGCTGTGGCGTGAACGCGCTGCCGGAAGAAGCGAACGAGCAGGGGGCCGCGGACATGGGCGTCGCGCCCGAGCTGTTGCCGGGACAGGCGTCCTATGCCGACGAGACGGCCCGCGCCAAGTTCGCGCAAGCCTGGAACGCGACGCTGCCTTCCGGCGGGGCGAATCTGATGGAGATTCTCGCGCGTTGCCGGCGCGGCGAGATCAAGGCGCTGTATCTGGTGGGCGAAAATCCGCTCGCCACACTCCCGGCTTCGACAGGAGTCAAGGAGGCCCTGGAGAAGGTCGAGTTGCTGATTTGCCAGGACCCCTTCCTGACCGAAACCGGCCGGCTCGCGCATGTCGTGCTGCCGGCCTGCACCTTTGCGGAAAAGGACGGCACCTTCACCAACCTGGAAGGTAAAGTGAACCGGGTCCGCCCGGCGCTGGAGCCGTATGAGGAGGCGCATCCGGACTGGGAGATCTTTGCGGCGCTGGGGACGGTGTTCGGCTCTCCGATGGAGTACGAGAGTGCGCAGGCGATCCAACGCGAGATCATGAAGCTGTTGCCGGGCTACTACAACCTCGGCGAAGCCCGGCCTGTCACGGCGAACCCTGACGGCTACCTGCGCAACGGCTATGTCCGCGAAGTCGCTGCCCGGTACGTTGCGGACGCGGCGACTGCCAAGGCCGGCAGGCCGTTTGCCCAAGCCGATACGGCGTTTGCATTATCCATCGGGCAGGTGCTGTACCATTCGGGCAAGCTCTCGACGCGCGCGTCCGGACTGGTGCAGCTCTCTCCCAGCAAGGGCCGGCTCCAGATGAGCCAGGCGGATCTCGCGCGGCTGCAAATCGGCGCGACCGATGTGGTGCGCGTGACCTCGGCGCAGGGATCGGTCGAGCTGCGGACCGAGCCGAATCCCGATCTGGCGCCGGGGACCTGCTTCTTCCCCGAGCATTTCAACGAGCCGCCGGTGAAGGATCTGGCGGAGTGCGTCATGGATCCCACGACGGGGGTCCCGGCGTTCAAGTTCGTGCTGGTGTCGATCGAGAAGGTATGACGCGCAAGGAACGGCCATGAGCGCAGAGACCCATGAAAAAAGTCTGCTCCGGGAAGTCTGGGACGCCCTGTCGTTCTCCGAAATCCGGACGGCGATGAAGGTCGTGCTCAAGCACATGTTCGTCAAGCCCGTGACCTTCCAGTACCCGCGCGAGAAACGCACGATCCCGGACGCCCATCGCGGCGCGCTGGGACTCTTGCGGTACGACGATGGCGCGGAGCGGTGCGTGGGCTGCGATCTTTGCGAGGCGGCCTGCCCGTCCCGCTGCATCAAGGTCGTGAGCGCCGAGAATCCCGAGCGCCCGCTGTCCCGGTACGCGACCGAGTTCTACATCGACATCACCAAGTGCGTCTTCTGCGGGTATTGCGTGGAAGCCTGCCCGGTCAACGCGCTCGCGATGACCAAGATGTACGAGTACTCCACCGCCGACAAGCGCCAGTTGATTTTCGACAAGAAGCGTCTCTATGAGATCGGCGAGCAGCACATCGAGGACGCCAAGCGGTACCTCTACGCCCACAATCAGGAGAAGAACGACACGGGCAGCCGCGACTACCGATATAAGTTTCCGCATCAGGTCGCAGCTTTGACACCACCGCACGACTCCTGAGCATGGTTCAAATCTTTTTCGCCTATTTCGCTCTGGTGAGCATCGCGGCGGGCATCCTGACGGTGTCGCTCAGGAATCCCGTGCACTGCGGCATCGCGCTGCTGGTACTGCTCGGCCACGTCGCCGGGCTCTTCGTCCTGCTGCACGCCGAGTTCGTCGCGGTGGTGCAGATCATCATCTACGCCGGCGCCATCCTGATCCTCTACCTGTTCGTCCTCATGCTGCTCAACCTCAAGACCGAGGAGCGGTACTTTCATCGCCGGCATGCCTGGTACATCACGGGCGTCGGCGCGCTGACCGTGGAACTGCTGATGGTCCTGCTGGCCTCCCGCTTCGGCGGGGCCAAGGGGCCGTCGACGGTCGAGGCGGTGGAGCAGATCGGCAACAGCATGGCGATCGGCATCCTGATGTTCAGCGATTACCTGCTGCCGTTCGAGATCGTGGGCATCTTCCTGCTGGGCGCGATCGTCGGGGCGATCGTCCTGGCCAAGACCCCGTCTCCGGCCGACCTGTCGGGGAAGGATCGGTAATGGTTCCGGTGTCGGCATACGTCCTGGTGAGCGCGATCCTGTTTGTGACAGGCCTCGCCGGCGTCCTCATCCGGCGCAATTTCATCATCGTGATGATGTCGGTGGAGATCATGCTGAACGCTGCCAACATCAACCTGGTGGCTTTCGCCCATCACCTGGACTCGCTGGGCGGGCAGATCATGGCCCTCTTCGTGATCGCCATCGCGGCCGGGGAGGCCGCCGTGGGGCTGGCCATCATCATCGTGGTGTTCCGCGGCAAGCTCGCCACCAATGTCGATCAGATCAATCTTCTGAAGTGGTGACATGTACGATCTGATCGTCACCCTCATTCCGATGTTTCCGCTCCTGGCGGTGCTGGCCAACGGCCTCAACGTCATGCTGGGGCACCGCTACTCGCACGAGATCGCGCACCGGCTGGCCTGGGGCTCCGTCCTGCTCTCCTTCCTCTGCTCGATCTGGGTTCTGGGGCAGACCCTTGGCCACCCCGATCCGCGCACCGTCATCGTCTACCGATGGTTCTTCGGCGCCGACCTCACGGTCAATTTCGGGTTCCTGATCGATCCGCTGACCTGCATCATGCTGATGGTCGTCACCGGCGTGGGCTTCCTCATCCACGTCTATTCGGTCGGTTACATGCACGGCGAGGAAGGGTTCACGCGCTTCTTCGCCTACATGAACCTCTTCATGGTCTCGATGCTCCTGCTGGTGATGGGCAACAATTACGTGGTGCTCTTCATCGGCTGGGAAGGGGTGGGGCTCTGCTCCTACCTGCTCATCGGCTACTACTACGACCGGGTCTCGGCCGCCAAGGCGGCCACCAAGGCCTTCGTCGTGAACCGCATCGGCGACGCCGGCTTCCTGATGGCGATCTTCCTTATCTTCGCCAACTTCGGCACGCTCGACTATACCGACGTCTTTGCCCAGGCCGGGAAGCTCGATCCAACCATGGCCACCGCCATCGCCGTCTGTCTTCTGATCGGCGCCGTCGGCAAGTCGGCCCAGTTGCCGCTCTACACCTGGCTGCCGGACGCGATGGAAGGCCCGACGCCGGTCAGCGCGCTGATCCATGCCGCGACCATGGTGACCGCCGGCGTGTACATGGTCGTCCGCAACCACGCAATCTACGACCTCACGCCCGACGCGCTCATGCTGGTGGGCGTGATCGGGGGGACGACCGCGCTGTTCGCGGCGACGATCGGCCTGGTCCAGACCGACATCAAGCGCGTCCTGGCCTATTCCACCGTGTCCCAGCTCGGCTTCATGTTCCTGGCCTGCGGCGTGGGCGCCTACGCGGCGGCGATCTTCCATCTGGTGACGCACGCCTTCTTCAAGGCGCTCCTGTTCCTGTCGGCGGGCTCGGTGATTCATGCGCTGTCGGGCGAGCAGGACATCCGCAAGATGGGCGCGCTCTGGAGCAAAATCCCGAAGACGCACGGGGTGTTCCTGATCGGCACGGCCGCCATCGCCGGGTTTCCGTTTCTGTCCGGCTGGTGGAGCAAGGACGAGATCCTCGGCCACGCGTTCACGCATGGGCACTACGTCCTGTGGGCGCTCGGCGCGACGGCGGCCTTCTGCACGGCCTTCTACATGTCCCGCCTGCTCTACGTCACGTTCTACGGCGAGTCCCGCGTGGATCACGAGGCGGCGCACCACATCCACGAGTCGCCGAACGTGATGATCGTGCCGCTGATGGTCCTGGCCCTCCTCTCGGTGGTCGGCGGGCTGATCGGCGTGATCCCCGGCGGGCTGGAGAACGGCTGGTTCCAGCAGTTCCTGCAGCCGGTCGTCCGTTCGACCGGAGCGGGGGGCGAGGCCGCGCACGAGGAAGGTCATCTACTGGCCTATATCCTGATGGGCGTCACCACGCTGATCGGGGCGGCGGGTTGGTTCACGGCCCACTACTTCTACAAGCTCAAGCCGGAGCAGCCGGACCTCCTCATGAACAGGATGAAGGGCGCCTATACGCTGCTCCTCAACAAGTACTGGGTGGACGAGGCCTACGACAAGGCGTTCGTCGAGCCGGGCAAGGCCGTCGGGCGGAGCTTCGACAAGATGGACCAGGCGGGCATCGATCGCGCGGTGGTCGCGGTGGAACAGGTCACCGACCTAAGCGCGGCTGGCTCCACGTGGGTCGAGAAGCACGTGATCTACAGCGGCCTGAACCGCATCGGCTACTCGAACCATCTCGCGGCGCGCGTGCTGCGCCGCCTGCAGACCGGCCTGGTGCACCATTACGCGGCGATCCTTGTGGCCGGCCTCGTCGTCCTCGTCAACCTGATCGTGCTGTTCCTGTGGCTCGGGGGCGCGTCATGATCCTGGACGAAGTCGCCGCCATCCAGCAGATCGGCTTTCCGATCCTCACGATCCTGACCTTCCTGCCGATCGTCGGCGCGGTCGTGCTCTGGCTCTTCCTGAAGGACGAGGACCTCATCCGGAAATCCGCCCTGGCGGTGGCCGGACTGGAGTTCTTCATCTCCGTCCTGCTGATGTGGAACTTCACGCCGAACAGCGCCCAGATCCAGTTCGCGGAGCGGGCCGCATGGATCCCGGCCATCGGGGTCGGCTACCACCTGGGAGTGGACGGCATCAACGTCCTCTTCATCCCCCTGACGGCGTTTCTGACCTTTCTGATCATGGTCTATTCCTGGGACACCGAGCGGAATCTGCTCAAGCCCTACCTCATGGCGCTTCTCGGCCTGGAAGGCACCATCGTGGGCGTCTTCGCGTCGCTGGACCTCATCCTGTTCTTCTTCTTCTGGGAGCTGATGCTGGTGCCGAGCTACTTCCTGATCAAGCTTTGGGGCACGGGGCCGAACCGCCAGTACGCCGCGCTGAAGTACGTCCTCTACACACTGACCGGGTCGGTGCTGATGCTGGTCGGGATAGTGCTGCTCAACCTGAACTACCATGCCGTGGCAGTGGCGTCCCGCACGGAGCCTCTCTACTCCTTCGACTTTATCGATCTCCTGAATGTGCCGGTGCCGCCCGAGAAGCAGGCGCTGATCTTCTTCCTGATGTTTTTCGGGTTCGCCTTCAAGGCGCCGATCTTTCCCTTCCACACCTGGCTGCCGACCGCGCTGGTCGAGGGGCCGATCGTGATGAGCGTGCTCCTGGCCGGCGTGAAGCTGGGGACGTACGGCTTCATCCGGTTCAGTATTCCGCTGCTCCCGGAGGCGTCCAAGGACTGGCTCTGGCTGATGGCCGGCCTGGGTCTCGTCGCGATCATCTACGGCGCGCTGATCGCGCTCGTCCAGACGGACTTCCGCCGCCTGCTCGCGTACTCCAGCATCAGCCACCTGGGGTTTGTGATGCTGGGGCTGTTTGCCCTCAACTTCCAGGGACTCCAGGGCAGCCTGCTCCAGATGATCAACCTCGGGTTCTCGACGGCCGGGCTCTTTTTCATGGCGGGGTTTCTCTATAACCGGACCGGTTCGGCGGAACTCTCGGCCTACGGCGGGCTCGCGCGGCACGTCCCGTTGCTGGCGACATTCATGCTGGTGCTCGGTCTGGCCTCCATCGGATTGCCCGGCACGAACGGGTTTGTCGGGGAGTTTCTCATCCTGCTCGGCGCGTTCCGCGCCCATTGGGCGCTGGCGGCCGTCGGCGTGCTCGGCGTGATCCTGGGCGCGGCCTATTTCCTCTGGTACTACGAGCGGGCCTTCTTCGGTCCGATGACGCACGAGCCGAAACGGCCCCTGTACGATCTCCGGCCCCGCGAGTGGGGGATCGCCGTTGCGCTGTGCGTGATGGTGCTGTGGATCGGCCTGTACCCGGCCCCGTTCCTGAACATGATCAACGGGTCCGTGCAGGCGCTGGCCGACCGGGTGCAGCAGGGGTCGGTGGTGCAGGCGGTTCAAAAGCCATGACCGAAAGTTATCTCCTCAGCATCATCCTGTTTGCGCCTTTCGTGGGAGCCGCGGTGTTGATCTTTGTCTCCAACCGCCAGGCCCTGCTGGTCCGGCAGATCGCCGCCTTCTTCTCCGGGGTGTCGTTCCTGGCCTCGTTCATCCTGCTCTTCGCCTTCGACTGGCAGAAGGGCGGCTATCAGTTCCAGCAGAAGTACGTCTGGTCGGAGCAGCTCGGCATCCAGTTCTATCTCGGCGTGGACGGCATCGGGGTGCCGCTCGTGCTGGCCTCGTCCATCCTCCTGTTTGCCGGCGTGTTCATTTCCTGGCACATCAAGGACCGGACCAAGGAGTTCTACGCCTTCCTCCTGATCCTCGCCGGCGCGACCATCGGCGTGTACGTCTCACTGGACCTCTTCTTCCTGTACTTCTTCTATGAGATGTCCGTGATCCCGATGTACCCGCTGCTGGGCATCTGGGGGAGCCACACGAAGGGCTACCTCGAGATGACCTCGCCGGAGCAGAAGGATCTGCGCGACTCGCCCGGCTTCATCCTCAATTTCGGGCGCAACAGCAAGGAATACGCCGCGATGAAGCTGACGCTGTTCCTGTCGGCGGGGGCGGTCGTGGCGCTCATGGGCATCCTGCTGATCTACAAGTTTTCGGGCCTTAACACCTTCGACATCCCGCTGCTTGCCGAGCAGGCGCACTTCGACGGGACGCTGGCGACGGTCATCTGGCTGCTGGTCTTCTTCGGCTTTGCCTCGATCGCACCCCTGTGGCCGTTGCACTCCTGGTCGCCGGTCGGCCACGCGGCGGCGCCGGCGGCCACGAGCATGCTGCACGCGGGCGTGCTGATGAAGCTCGGGCACTTCTCGATCATCCGGACGGGCTTTCAGATCCTGCCGGACGCGACCCGCGACCTGATGCCCATCGCGGCCATCCTCTGCATCGGCAGCATCCTGTACGGCGGTTACGTGGCCTATTACGCCCGGGACACGAAGTACGTCATCGGGTACAGCAGCTCCAGCCATATGGGCTACGTGTTCCTGGGCATGGCCGCGCTGGACTATATCAGTCTCACCGGGGCCGTCCTGTACATGTTCGCGCACGCGCTCGCCACGGGGATGCTGTTCGCCATGGCCGGCTGGGTGTACGACCAGACCCACTCGCGCGACATCCCGTCGCTCGGCGGCCTGATGGGCAAGATGCCCTTCGTCTCCGGCTGCTTCCTCGTCGCCTGCATGGCCTCCATCGGCATGCCGGGGACCGTGAACTTCGTGGCCGAGATCATGATCGTGCTGGGGAGCTGGTCCCACTATCCCGTCCAGACCATCATCGCGGTCCTCGGCATCGTGCTCACGATGGCGTACCTGTTCCGGATGATGCGCGGGCTGTTCTACGGCAAGTTGAGCGAGCTGGGGCGCCACGCCCATGACGCGACGGCCTTCGTGGACCGCCTGCCGCTGCTGATCATGATCTTCTGCAGCGTGCTGGCGGGGATCTTCCCAGGGCGGCTGCTCAACGTGATCCGCTCGGGCGTGGACCCGATCCTGGCGCGGATCATTGAAGTCGCCCCAATGGCGACGCAGGTGGGAGGCGCGCTCGTCCCATGACGTTCGATCTCCAGTTGTCCTTCAGCGACCTGCTGCTGATGCTCCCGGAGCTCTGGGTGACGCTCTGGATCTGCGTCGTGCTCTGCGTGGACTTCCTGATGCCGCGCCTCTCGCAGCGCACGATCGCCGGGCTCAGCGTGGGCGGGATGGCCGTCGCGCTGCTGTTCCTGCTCGGGTACTATGCGTCGGGAACCCACGGCATGCTGTTCAAGGGGATGTTTGCGCTGGATGGGCTGGCGCTCTTTTTCAAGATTTTCGTCGTGGGCGCGGCGATGCTGGTCATCCTGGCCTCGATCGACTACGTCGGCCGGTTCCGCTTCTTTAAGAGCGAGTATTACTTCCTCGTGATGATGGCGGCGCTGGGCATGATGTTCATGGCCTCGGCCAACGACCTCCTGTCCGTCTTCGTCACCCTGGAGTTCAGCACCTTCGGCTTCTACGTCCTGGTGGCGTACCTGCGGGACGATCTGCGCTCGAGCGAGGCGGGGCTCAAGTTCTTCATCCTGGGGATCTTTGCCGCCGCGCTGCTGGTCTACGGGATCAGCCTGGTCTACGGCGAGACAGGGACGTTCCTCTTTGCCACGATCGCGGTGGGCGGCGCCGACCTGACGCCGGGGCTCGCAGTGGGCTGGCTGCTGATCTTCGCGGCGCTGGGCTTCAAGATCGGGGCCGTGCCGCTGCACTCCTGGATTCCCGACACGTACCAGGGCGCGCCGACGCCCGTCACGGCGTACCTGTCCATCGCCCCGAAGGGCGCCGCCTTCGCCATCCTGCTGCGCATCTTTTTCTCCACCCTGGCCGCGCTGAAGCCGCAATGGGTCTGGCTGATGATCGGCACGGCCATTCTCTCCATGCTGTACGGGAACATCGTGGCGATCGCGCAGAAGAACATCAAGCGGATGCTGGCCTACTCCGGCATCGCCCAGATCGGGAACATCCTGATCGGGATGGCGGCGGGCACCAGGATGGGGGCCGAGGCCGTGCTGTTCTACCTGCTGACGTATCTGTTCGCCAACCTGGGGGCCTTCGCGGTCGTGATCGCCTTCAGCCAGACGAGCAACAGCGATGAGATCGAGGACTACAGCGGCCTCAACCGGCGCTCGCCGTTTCTGGCCTTCGCGATGCTGATCTTCCTGTTCTCGCTGGCCGGGGTGCCGCCGCTGGCGGGATTCATTGGCAAGATCTACGTGTTCGCGGCGGCCATCAAGGAGGAGCTCTACGCGCTGATCACGGTCGGGCTGATCAGCATCGTCATCTCTCTGTACTACTACATCATCGTCGTCAAGAAGATGTACATCAACGAACCGACCGACCCCACGCCCGTCCCCGTCCCCGGCGCGCTCAAGGCCGTGATCTACGTGGGTCTGGCGGGCACGCTCATCCTCGGGATGTGGCCCCAGCCCTTCATGAACTTTGCCGCCGCCGCCGCGTCGATCTTCTCCGGCATGAGCGGCGACAGCGCCGTCGCCGGGCTTCTGCCGTGATGTTTCCTCACCGGTAAGTCCCCCCACTCACCTCTTGTGGCCTGCGGCCGCCGCGGCTTAGAATGACGCTGTATGCCTGAACCTCGTTCCATCGTCATCAAGGGCGCGCGGGAGCACAACCTCAAGAACCTCGATCTCGCGATCCCCCGCGACAAGCTGGTGGTGATCACCGGCCTCTCCGGTTCGGGCAAGTCGTCGCTCGCCTTCG
>ORMF012257470.1_pt1 | contig 10166 bp, 9 predicted proteins | sample 1779871 | NCBI WGS metagenome assembly ORMF01 (sample SAMEA104232316, study PRJEB22302) | groundwater metagenome | biome: forest; feature: aquifer; material: groundwater | place: USA | collected 2011-08-07 | depth 5.4 m | reverse complement strand
CGGCCTCCCCGCCGGCGGCCTGCGCTACCCCGGCGCCAGCCCGCTGATCTCGCAGCTCTACCACGAGAAGCTGATCGAGGCGGTGGCCGTGCACCAGGTCGCGACCTTCGAGGCCGGCGTCATGTTCGCCCGCGCCGAGGGCATCATCCCGGCCCCCGAATCGGCCCACGGCATTCGTGCCTGTATCGACGAGGCGCTGCGCTGCAAGGCCAGCGGCGAGCCGAAGACGCTGTTCTTCAACCTGTCCGGCCACGGCCATTTCGACATGGCCGCCTACGAGGACTATTTCGCCGGCAAGCTCTCCGACTTCGAGTATCCCGAGGAGGCGATCAAGGCCTCGATGGCCAACCTGCCGAAGTTCGACTGGCCGCCGAAGGCTGCCTGAGTCCAGACAGCAACCGGATTCTCGGCAACAAAAGAAGAGGGCCGCGGCCCTCTTCTTTTTTGAGTAGCAGACGGATGGCGCGGGATCAACTTGCGCCGTTTGACGGTTTCCGATCTCAGCGATCTGTCATGTCGAAGCAACGCCAACGGCCTCTTCATACCGGTTTGCGGTCATGGATTCCCCCAACTGAACGAGTTCTCTGCCGCATCGCCCCTTTCCCAACCGCGCGCCATGTGATCCGATCACGCCATGCAGGATTGATATCATCTTGAAGTAATTGGCATTGCAATTGCCTTGGTGCCGGCGCAATATCCTCTCAACGCAATGATCCGCGGCGCCAAATGATACCCAGTCGTCTCTAGTGGCCAGGCTGGCGAAAGATCAGGATTGAATTTCCCGTCGTCCTGCTCAATGGGTTTTCGGAAAGTCGGTTACTTTGGTATTGGCATATTTGCAACCTGTGTTCCGGGAGACTCACCATGACGGGTTCAGTGCATCAGGCTGACAAAATGCCCTGCAAGACGGCATTCATCACCGGAGCCTCATCCGGGCTGGGTCGAGGCCTTTCCCTCGCATTCGGCAAGAAGGGCTACAACGTAATCGCGGCGGCGCGGCGCCAGGCCGAGCTTGATTCCCTGGTGAACGAGATCATTGCCAAAGGTGGAAACGCCGAGGCGATGGTTCTCGACTGCAGCAACGCTGACGCGACATACGAAGCAGTGCGCGCACTCGACCAACGAAAGCCCCTCGACCTGGTAATCGCCAACGCCGGAGCCGGCTTTCCCACTTCCGCACTGGCACTCGACTGGCGCAAAGTGAAACAGATCCTTGACCTCAATGTACTCGGCACCGCCGCAACCTTGTCCGCTGCGCTTGCGGGAATGGTCGAGCGAAATTCCGGACAATTGGTTGTCATGGCGAGCCTTGCAGGTTATCGCGGTCTTCCCGGATTTGCCGCCTATTCCGCATCGAAGGCCGCGTTGATTTCGTTTTGCGAAAGCCTGCGCATCGACCTGCATGATTCGGGAGTCTGCGTAACCACCATTTGCCCGGGTTTTGTCGAGACGGACATGACCGACAGGATCAACAGCAAACTGCCTTTTCTGGTGAAGCTGGACGATGCGGTTGCCATCATGTGCAAAGCCATCGAGAGACGCGAGTCGCATTGCTCGTTTCCGCGTCCAATGTCTGCCGTGGCGCGCAGTAATCAACTTATGCCAGGATCGATGTACGAATGGGTGGCGAGCAAGGCCAGGCCGCTAACCTGAAATGGCGCGAGTCGATGCAGGAGAGATGTCCAATGGATAATCGCAGGTACTACGGTCTCGACGCCCTGCGCGGCGGCATGATGATGCTGGGCATCGTCCTGCATGCCTGCATGCTTTATCTCGCCGATCCGCCAGCGCGCTATCCCTTTCCCACCGACCACAACACCGCATATGTATTCAACGTCTTTCTTGCGTTTATTCACAGCTTTCGCATGCCGACGTTTTTCGTCCTGGCGGGTTTCTTTACCTCGCTGCTGATCGAAAAGAGGGGTCTTCGCGGCACCTACAGCAACCGCGCGAAACGGATTCTGGCGCCATTGGCTGCGGGTGTCGTAACGATATTGCCGATCACCGGCCTGATGATGGCGACATTCATGCTCAGCGCCCGATTCGGGACCCACGACTTCATTCCAGCCAGAGATGCCGTCGAGACGTTCAAGCAGGAGCTGATTGCACAGGGCTTCCCCATCGATAAGCCCTCACTCGGACACCTGTGGTTTCTGTATTACCTCTGTTTCTTCTACCTGCTGATTCCGCTGTGCGATTTCCTGGTTCGGGTCAGCCTCAGGTATGAGGATCGGATGAAGCGATGGCTGATTTCACCGTTACTGCCGGTGACGTTTGCGCTCCTGACGGCAGCAAGCCTTTGGCCTTTCCAGGGCGGCACGGTATTCATGGAATACTCGTTCATGAAACCGCACGTGCCGGCTCTGCTGTATTTTTCGCTCTTCTTCGTACTGGGTTACATCTTTCATCACTACCCCGTTTTCCTGCCGGCCCTGGCGCGCAACGTCCCGGCCTGGGCGGTGCTTGCGCTCATCCTGTTCCCGCTTTCACTGGTTGCCAGCGAGCTCGACGCCGGCGCCCCCGGCGACGACTTCGCGCTTCATCTCGGCGCGGTGATGGCACAGGGATTATGCACATGGGTTCTGGTTTATCTGTTCCTGGGTTGCGCGTTGCGCTTTTTCGACCGCGATTCGCCCTGGATCGTGTACGTGTCGCAATCGGCCTACTGGGTCTTTCTGGTGCACTTGCCGCTGGTATTCCTCGCCGGTTGGTGGCTGTTGCCATTCGATCTTCCGGCCACGCTCAAGTTTGTCCTCGTTTGCGGCTTTACCTCTGTCGTCGCCTTTACGACATTTCACTACGGGGTGCAGCGGACCTGGATCAGCGATTTTCTGTATGGACGCCGTTTCGATCTGAATTGGCCGTGGTGGGAATCGGCGCCCTCTCGCTCGACTCTCCACACGCGAACATGAAGCCCGACATCGCCCGCATGAATCGTCTCACGCTGCGCTTTGCCGACCCGGAACTGGAGAAGGCTTTTGCCGAAGAGCAGGCACGCAAGTCCCTTAGACCGATTCGAATCGCGCTGGTCTGTGCCGCCGCCCTGGGAGTGTTCTTTCTATGGCCCGCGACCTTCTGGTTCAGCCCTTCCACACGGGACTGGATGTCGGGAATCATTGCCCTGATGCTCGCCACGATCGGCCTCTGCTATGCCTTGACCTATAAAAGGATTTTCTTGTACCGGCATCAGTGGATGATGCTCGCCATGGCATGCGCGATGTCATTGGGACTGATTCGGGCCGTGGCCCTATCGCCGACGTTCGAAGCGTCTGGTTTTTTTATAATGGTCATCCATTTGTTCAGCATCTACGGCGTTTTCCGGCTGCGTTTTCCGGCCGCGGTGGCCGGTGGATGGATCAGCATGGCCATGTACCTGATCGTGCTCAGTGCGCTCGGATTGCTGTCCGGTACCAACATGTCCAGGCATGCAGGAGCACTCTTGATGGCAAACCTCTGGGGCATGCTGATCTGCTACCAAATGGACCTTGCCCTGCGACGCGCGTTCCTGGCGGTGCGCGACGTCGCCGCCGAGCACGAGCGCTCGGAGCGCTTGCTGTTGAACATACTGCCGGCGGAACTGGCGCAGGAGTTGTCGGCGACCGGTAGCGCGCGTCCAGCCCGCCACGAGTCGGCCACCATATTGTTCACCGACTTCAGCGGATTCACCCAGGCGGCCTCATCCATGCCCGCCGAACGAATGGTTGCCGAGCTCAACGAGATATTCGCGGCCTTCGACGACATCACCGACGCCTGTGGCGTGGAGAAAATCAAGACCATTGGCGACGCCTACATGGCGGCGGCCGGGTTGCCCAAATCTTGCCCGGATCACGCGCAGCGCTGCGTTCGCGCTGGGCTGGGCATGATCGAGTATCTTGAAAATAGAAACAGCACGGGAGCCTTCAAATGGTCGCTGCGGGTGGGCGTTCATTCCGGTCCGGTGGTGGCTGGCGTGGTCGGCAAGCGTAAGTATGCTTTTGACATCTGGGGCGATACCGTGAACGTCGCCTCGCGCATGGAAAGCTCGGGCGAGATTGGTCGGGTCAATGTTTCCGCTTACACCTTCGATCTGATTCGGGCGGAGTTCGACTGCGCATACCGGGGCAAGGTGGACGCCAAGGGCAAAGGGCAGATAGACATGTATTTTGTAACTGGCGCACGACCGGGCTAAACCCACAGGTCGAAAGTCTGCCGCATCCGCAATCGGATTTCAGGACCACGCTCCAAGAGTCGGCCCAGGCGCATGGCCATGTCCGGCGTCGCCGGGCGCTTCTCGCGGAGCGCTTCGGACACTGTCAACCGGGACGATGCCTCACTTTGCAGTGTCCGAATGCGGCGTGCGCGCCGCGAACTCTGCCAGCGCCCGCTGAAACTCCTCGATTGAGGTCGCGGTGATTTCCTCGCCGCACTCGTAGCAGTAGGCGATGCCCTTGAGCCGATCGACCCAGCGGCAGCCGCAATGGTCGCAGGCAAGCTCCGGCGCGCCGCGCGGATTGATGAAAATCATCGGCAGGCGCCGAGGAAGGCCAGGCCCAGCGAGTCGAGAAAATCCTCGTAGCCGGCGTCCTGCAGCTGGGCCTTGTTCTTGAACACGAAGAACATCATGCGGCCGCGCCTGATCAAACGCTTGATCACCGTCAGGGTATCCCCCTCCAGCTCGCCCAGCATCGTCGCCATGGCCTCTTCGTCGGCCACCAGCAAAAGGTCCACCTTGGTCGAGGCCATGCCCGCGAAGCGCTCGATGCGCGCCGACATGCTGCCGTTCTCCAGTTGCCAGGCCAGCATCGGCACTTCCGTCGACAGCTTGACGCCATCGAGGTGCTTGCCGGGAAGGATGCCCGAGGCTTCGCGCGAGACGAAGCCGATGCGCGAGCCCGGCACCATCTCGAGGAACAGTTCCTGGTGACGGTCCAGCATGGCTTGCCAGGGGACGATGTTGCCAAAACCTTGTTCTATGACTGCGTTCATTAGTGTTTGGGTGTTGCCAGTTCCAGTGTTTCGATGAATTCAAGAATGCCCGCGGCCTCCAGCTCATCGCGCTGGTGCAGCACGAAGGGCTTGATGTCGAGCAGGCGCGCCAGGTGGGCCATGCACGCCGTGCCGTCGGCGCCGACTCTTTCGATGGCCATGTCGCTCATCACCAGCAGCAGGCCCCATTCCGCAGGATAGCGGCCGTCGAAGGCAACCGGCCCCGTGGCGTGCGTGCGGCTGCCCGGCCACCACAGCCAGGCCTGCCCGCGTTTCGCGGCGTAGTCAGCGTTGTCGACGAAGGCCACGGCGAGCGGAGGTCCGGCGACGTCCTCGACCTCGGGCAGGCGTTCCAGCAGGCGCGACCAGCGTGCTTCATCCAAGTTCAGGCGTCCGGGATCACGGCGGTGGCCTCGATCTCGACCTTGGCGCCATGCTCGACGAAACCTGCGACCTGCACCGCAGTCATCGCCGCGCCGTAGGCGCCGATGATCCTGCGAAAGACCGCGCCGAGTTCCTTCTGTTTGTCCCAGTACTCCTCCTTGCTGCCGAGGTACCAGGTCATGCGCACGATATGCTCGGGCCTGGCGCCGGCTTCGGCAAGGATGGCGACGATGTTCTTCAGCGCCTGTTCGGCCTGCGTGACGATGTCATCACCGGGAAACTGGCAGTTCTCGTCCCAGCCAACCTGGCCGGCGACGAAAACCATTTCACCACGAGCCACCACGCCATGGGCGTAGCCCTTGGCCAGCGGCCAGCCTTTCGGCACCAAAGTCTTCAATGCATTTCTCCTCAGGAAGCCTGTCGTAGGCGGAAGCGCTGCAGCTTGCCGGTTTCGGTGCGCGGCAGGGATGTCGCGAATTCGATCTGGCGCGGGTACTTGTAGGGGGCGATGCTCTGCTTGACGTAGTCCTGCAATTCCTTCGCCGTTTCGGGCGTGGCATCAAAGCCGGGGCGCAGCACCACGACGGCCTTGACGATCTGGCCACGCTCCTCGTCGGCGACGCCGATCACGCCGCATTCGGCCACCTTGGGATGGCGCAGCAGGGCGTCCTCGACCTCCGGCCCGGCGATGTTGTAGCCCGCCGAGATGATCATGTCGTCGGTGCGCGAGTGATAGTGAAAATACCCGTCGCCATCGAGCGCATAGGCATCGCCGGTGTAATTCCAGCCGTCCTTGACGTACTTGGCCTGGCGCTCGTCGGCCAGGTAGCGGCAGCCGGTGGGGCCCTTGACCGCGAGCTTGCCGACCTCGCCCACCGCAGCAGGCTTTCCGTCATCGTCCATCACGCAGGCGACGTAGCCGGTAACGACCTTGCCGGTGGCGCCGGGGCGCGCTTCCTTTTCGTCGGCCGAGATGAAGATGTGCATCAGTTCCGTGGCTCCGATGCCGTCGATCATCTCGATGCCGGTCGCCTCCTTCCACAGCGCCCGCGTCGCCGCAGGCAGCGCTTCGCCGGCCGAGACGCACTTTTTCAGCGTGCTGCCGCGCAGCGGGCCGGCAATAGCGGCGATGGCGCGGTAGGAGGTCGGCGCGGTGAACAGGATGGTCGCCTGGTATTTCAGCACCGCATCGACCAGGTCCTGCGGCCCGCCCTGCTCCAGCAGCACGGTCGAGGCACCGATGGAGAGTGGAAACAGCAACAGGCCGCCGAGGCCGAAGGTGAACGCCAGCGGCGGCGTGCCCATGAAGACGTCGTCGGGCGTCGGCCGCAGCACATGCGGCGGCCAGCAGACGCAGGAAGCCATGACGTCGCGATGGAAGTGCATGGTCGCCTTGGGCTGGCCGGTGGTGCCGGAGGTGAAGGCCAGTATGCAGGTGTCGTCGCGTGCCGTATCGACGTTGCGGAAGTCGGCGGATTGCTTCGCCATCGCCGCTTCGAGGCCGTCCGCCGAAGCGTCGTTGAACCAGCGGATGTGCTTGAGCTCCGGCGACTCGGCGGCCGTCAGCTTGAGTTCCTCGGCCAGACGCAAATCGCACAGCGCGTGGGTGACCTTCGCCTTGGCGATGACGTGCTTGAGTTCCTTGGCGCGCAGCAGCGGCATGGTCGCCGTGGCGACAGCGCCGACTTTCATCACGGCGAACCAGCAGGCGGCCATCATCGGGTTGTTGGGCGCGCGCAGCAGCACGCGGTTGCCCGGTACCACGCCGAGATCCTTCACCAGCACATTGGCGATGCGGTTGGCCTGCGCCTGCAAGTCGGCATAGGTCCAGCTCAGGCCCGGCGCCTGGATGCAGACGCGGTCGCCGCGCCCCTGCGCGACATGGTCGTCGAGCAGGGGATCGGCACAGTTCAGCCGCTCGGGAAACTGCAGTTCCGGCAGGTCGAACAGGAACTCCGGCTGCTGCTCCGGCGGCGGCAGGTTGTCACGGGTGAAGGTATCGACATGGGCGCTGTATGACATGTCGCGGCTCCCGCTGCCTCAGATTCTCACGCCGAGGCGATAGCCTTCCTGGATCGCCGCGTCGAGGCCGCGCGGCACCGTGGCGTCACCGCCGCCGTGCAGTTCGTCGACCATCCACTGGAACTCGTGGAACAGGTCGTGGTTGGCCTTGCGCGGGCTGGAGACGATCACGCTGTCGCAGGGGATGAACTGCTCGCCCTTGGGTGTCTTCACCGTCGCACCTTCCTTGGTCACCTTGACCAGGCTGGCCAGGGTCACGGTCTGGATGCCCAGTTCGTCCACCCAGGCGGTATGCCGCCACTTGAAGGTCGGCATGATGTCGCCGCCGATGCGCTTTTCCTTCTCGACCACGGTGACTTCATGGCCGGCCTTGGCGAGGAATTCGGAAATGGTCAGGCCGATCATGCCGCCGCCGATCATGACCACGCGCTTGCCGGTCTTGACCTTGCCATGCGCCACGTCGAGCGCATCGACCAGCAGTTCGGTGCCTTCCAAGTACTGGAACACCGCCATGTCGGTGCGGGCGCCGGCGGCGACGATGCAGACGTCGTATTCGTGCAAGACGCTCCTCATGAACTTGGCATTGGCCTCGGTGTTGAGGCGCACTTCGACGCCGAGCTTCTTCGCCATCACGCCGTAGTAGTCGATCACGCTTTGCAGATCGGCCGGGCGTGCCAGGTCGTTGGCGGCATAGGCGCCGAGCGCACCGCCGATCCGGTCGGCCTTGTCGAACACGGTCACGGTGTGGCCGCGCTTCCTGGCGGTAATGGCGGCTTCCATGCCGGCCGGGCCGGCGCCGATGATCATGATGCGTTTCTTCTCGGTGGCTTCGGTGACGTGGGATTCGGGCTCGACTTCGTGGCCCAGCATCGGGTTCATGGTGCAGGTGTAAGGCAGGTCGCGGAACAGGCGCGACAGGCAATTCAGCGAGCCGATGCAGGGGCGGACTTCCTCCATGCGGTCTTCGGCAGCCTTGTGGATCATTTCGGGATCGGCCAGCAGCGGACGGCAGACTTCCCAGTAATCGAAGATGTTGTCCTTGACGCAGGCGTTGGCCATGGCCGGGTCGGGCAGGCGGTTGCCGAAGGCGACCAGCGTGTTGGGGAACATCTTCTTGGCTTTTTCGGAGAGGAAGTTCCAGTAGCCCGGCTCAACGTCACGACCGAAGGACGACTCCGGGGCTTCCTGCCAGCCGACGGTGACCGAGATCATGTCCACGCCGCAATCGGCGGCCTGCTGCATGAGTTCAAAGGACTCGTCCTGGGTGTTGCCGCCCCAGCGGTCCATCAGTTCGGCGCCGTTGAGGCGTATGGACAGCGGGTTGTCCGGGGTGGCCTGCTTGATGGCGTCGATCAGTTCGCGCATGAAGCGGCCGCGGTTCTCGACCGAGCCGCCGTATTCGTCGGTGCGCTGGTTGGTGAAGCGGGAGTTGAAGTTGGCCAGCAGGTAGCCCATGAAGCTGGTGACTTCGGTGCCGTCGAAGCCGGCGCGGATGGCGCGTCTGGCGGCATCGGCGTGCTGCTGCACGGTGAGCTTGATCTGTTCCTTGGTCATTTCCCGCGGCGGACGGAAGTGCGGCAGGGTCTGCGGCACCACCGAGGGCTGCACGCAGTAGCCGAGGTCGATGCCGCCATAGCGCCCGGCGTGCAGAATCTGCTGCATGGCCATGGCGCCGGCGTCGTGTATGTAGCGCGCGATCATTTCGAACTGCGGCAGGAACTTGTCGTCGTGGATGGCGATCTGGCGGAAGTAGGACTTGCCTTCGCCCAGCGGGTCGGGATAGGCGCCCTGGTTGGTGATCAGGCCGCAGCCGGTGCCGGCGATGACCCGCACCCGTGCCAGTTCGCGCGGCGTGATGGTGCCGTCGCGCCCGTTGTAGTTCGAGACGCAGCACGCCCCATACTTGATCCGGTTCTTGACGTCGAACTTGCCGATTTTGCCCGGCTGGAACAGATGATTGAGCTTTGCTTCTCCAGGTCGTGTCACTGCAATTCCTCCTTGTGGCCCGGCCTTCGGCGGGCATTGAACTTCTCATTGGATACTGTATACATTACGATCAAACGATGGGTCAGTCAAGCAAAAATAGGCTTAGGCAGGCTAGGCCAGCTCGGGGTGATTCGCCTCGTAGGCGCGGGCCAGCGCCGGATCGCGGCGCCGAACTTCAGCGTGGTCGACGCGCCCGGTGCGCGTCATGTAGCTATAGGCGAAATCCACCGGCGGCAGGGACTTCAACAGGTCCATCTCCTCGTACCAGCGGATGCTGACATTGGCGGCATCCAGGATCTTCTGCATCGGCGGCAGGCGCCGCTCCTGATACAGCGCCAGGGCTTGCGGCACGCTGCCCGCGTCGCGCAAGGCCTTCCACAGGGCGATGGCGTCCTCCATGGCGAGGCGGGTGCCGGAGCCGATCGAAAAATGCGCCGGGCGCAGCGCGTCCCCCATCAGCACGACGTTGTCGAAGCTCCATTGCCGGTTCGAGATCGCCGGAAACTGGCGCCAGAAGGATTTGTTGGAAAGTATCGGATGGCCGTCGAGGTCCGCGGCGAAAACCTGCTCGCAATGGCGGATCGTTTCCGCCTCGCTCATGCTCGCGAAACCGGCCCGCTGCCAGGTCGCATCCGTCACTTCGACGAGGAAGGTGCTCATGCGCGGGCTGTAGCGATAGTGGTGCGCGCAGAACACGCCGTGTTCGGTGTTGCGGAAAGTCAGCGACAGGCTGTCGAATGCCTTGTTGGTGCCGTACCAGATGAAGCGGTTGCTGCGCAGGTCGCTCACCGTGCCGAACCTGTCCTCGT
>ORMF011889907.1_pt1 | contig 10167 bp, 9 predicted proteins | sample 1779871 | NCBI WGS metagenome assembly ORMF01 (sample SAMEA104232316, study PRJEB22302) | groundwater metagenome | biome: forest; feature: aquifer; material: groundwater | place: USA | collected 2011-08-07 | depth 5.4 m | reverse complement strand
GACGCCGACCCGTTTTAACACATGGGTTGGCCTGACAACATCCAGGAGAAATGCCCCCCGGAAAGCGAGCCGCTAAGACAGGCCGCCGCTCTCAAGAGCGACTATGCGGACGCTTACGAAGAGCTGGGCTATGCTTATTACAAACTCAGCCGGTCCCAGGAGGCCATCGCGGCTTACCGGTCTGCCGTGCAGATAAAGCCTGACTATGGCAGCGCCTATCTGGGATTGGGCGATACTTACTACTATCAGACGAAGCAATATCCACAGGCGCTGGAAGCTTACCGCCAGGGCGTGCGGTTCAAAGACGACAACCCGACTGCTTTTTACAACCTGGCATGGTGCTATAACGAGCTGAATCGATATGCCGAGGCAGCCGCAGCAGCAAAGCGAGCCGTCGCGTTGAAGGCTGATTACGCGGAAGCCTTTCTTGAGTTGGGATTCGCGAACCGAAAACTCGGTGAAGCACAGCAGGCTCAGGCACAACGTCTTTTCAGTGAAGCCATCAGCAACTATCGCGAAGCTATTAGACTGAAGCCGGGTTATGGTCTCGCGTACACCGGTTTGGGAGATGTTTACTTCAGCGATCTAAAGCAATACCCGGAAGCGATTGGCGCCTACGAGCAGTCGATCCGCATCTCCCCGAACAACGTGCGCGTGCGATATAACCTGGGCTGGGCCTATAACGATCAGGGACGGTATGCCGAGGCCGCAACTCAACTGGGAGTAGCGGTACAGTTGAAGCCGGAAGCTTACGACGCGCACAGTGAGCTGGGATTTGCATACTACAAGCTGGGACGTCTGCCCGCTGCGGTCGAAACATTGCGCACCGCTATCCGGCTCAAAGGCGATTATGCGACTGCCCATTACTATTTGGGATTGGTCCACATTGCGCAGCGGAATAAGCAAGGCGCTCAGGTTGAATACGCGATTCTCCAACGACTCGATCGTGATCTGGCGCAAAAACTCTTCAATGCCGCTCCGCCGAACATGCGTAATTGAAGTTGGCGCAATTTCAGTATTGTCTAAAACGGGGCCGCGCCGCGTGGCCCCGTTTCCGCTTATCCCTGATTTCGAGTGAACAAAGCAGATGCCAACAGCAATAGTCCATCACCCGGTCTTCGAAAAGCACGACACCGGGCCCAATCATCCCGAAAAACCGGAGCGCTATCGCGTGGTGATCGATGCGTTGCGTGGTGATCCAGCGTTATGGTCCGGCGTCGTCGAGATCGAAGCCGGCGAGGCGCGTCGCAGCGACATTCAAGCATGCCACACACCCCAACACTTCAAACACGTTGAAGAAGCGGTCCGCGAGGGCAAGGGCTATCTTGATAACGACACCCTTGTTTCGGGCGATTCGCTCGAGGCCGCTCTGCGCGCCGCGGGCGCGGCATGCCAGGCCATCGATGCGGTAATGGAAGGCGCCGCCAAAAACGCGTTCGTGCCGGTGCGTCCGCCCGGACATCACGCGACACCCGATCGAGCGATGGGCTTCTGTCTCTTCAATAATGTCGCCGTCGCGGCGCGCTATGCTCAGAAGCGTTATAAAGAGATCGAGCAGGTGGCAATTCTTGATTGGGACGTGCATCACGGCAATGGCACGCAGGGCATTTTTTATGAAGACGCATCCATATTCTATTTTTCGATGCACCAATATCCCTGGTATCCAGGTACCGGCACGCGCGCAGAGACCGGGCATGGCCGCGGCCGTGGCTATACCCTGAACGTGCCGCTGCGCGCCATGACACCGACAAAGGATCAGCGCCGCGCTTTTGAATCTGCGATTGAAGAGATCGCCAACGCCTTTAAGCCGGACCTGGTGATGATCTCGGCAGGCTTCGATGCCCACAAAGGCGATCCACTGGGACAGTTACTCCTCGGTGACGAAGATTTTGTACAAATGACCCAGGTAGTCAAAGAGTGGGCAGACGAGGCTTGCGCCGGGCGCGTCATCTCGTGCATGGAGGGAGGATACAATTTAGAGACTCTGGGCGAGACGGTTCGGGCGCATGTGCGTGAGCTGCAGAGCTAGGGAGTTATGGAATGCGCCGGCAGAGCGAAGCGGTGACCGCGCTTTGTTTGGCGTTCCGCCTTTAGGCGGGCTCTATTTCCTGGAGGTGAAGCCGCCTAAAGGCGGAACTCCAAACGATCCAAAGCGGTGTCGCGCTGCGCTTGGCACCGCCTCCAAAGTGGTCGGACATTTGCTGTACAGCCGCGCGCTCGAGGAGTAAACTCTGCGCAAGCTTAGACAATAAAACTCAAGACCTTTCCCGGGAGACAGCGATGCCAGATCTTGAAATTACCTGCGCCGAATGCGGAAGTGCTTTCCCCTTTAGTGAACGAGAACAAGACTATTATCGCGAGCGTGGACTGACCCATCCGAAACGATGCAAGCCCTGTCGCGATGCCCGCCGGGCGAACCTGGGCGGAGGACGACAGGGAGGCGGCGCGGAACGCGAAAAGTTTGAGATTATTTGCGATCAGTGCGGCAAGCCGGACAGCGTTCCCTTCAAACCGGCGCCGGGCCGGCCGGTGCTCTGCAGTAGTTGTTTCAGTGCCAGCCGTGCGCAGAATCGCGGGGCATAAATTCTATCGGAGCCGCCTGACAATCGAATCAGAATCGCGGCGCAAGGAACTCCCAGGATCGTTCGCATGCCTTGGCTTCGTACCGAAGGTGCGAAATATTTAATAGCCTGACGCGACCGTTTGATGTTGTGCTCTGAAGGAGCGGAGCTTCAATCCGCCAAAGGTAGCGGCCAGGGATTTAGGCTCCCGCCGTAATGATCACCGCTTGGATTCCCAACAGCTCTGAAAAGTCCTTCGTATAAATCGCGTCGATCTTCCGCGCGTTTCCCACGCACTCCACTAATTCATCGGTCGTAACAAAACCATCGCTGACCGCTTCGATCGACCACAGCGGTAGATGTGCAGCGGTATGCAGCAGATCCTCGATCAAACCCAGGTACTGCTCTTTTGTTTCGACGTAAGCATCCGGCTTTGCCGCGCGGTCCCGGTTGAGCTCGTTCCCGAAACTCTTGCCCATTCGCAGCCATTCTTCGCGCCATGTCAGAACTCGCGCGTTGCGGCTGTCACTGGCGCGGGTGGGCCGGGGAAGGCTTAAGAACAGCAGATCGGTGTCATGAGTCTCCGCGAGAAAGCTCCTGGCCGACTGGTTCGAGCTGGTGTTCTTTCGCTGATTATTAAAAAGCGGTAGGGCGGTGTGCCAGACGCGGCGAAACACGTTTGACAATGACAAAGGCTGACGCAAATCTCGCGTATCTAGGTTGAACGAAAAGACGTAATCACCCACGGCCATACCCAGAGCCAGCGCCAGCGCGCGCTTGTAAGGCGACGTCAACCGGTCAGCATTTGCGCGCACATTATCGAACCACCAGGCGTCGGTTTCATTGAACCACGTCAGCAATGTCGGGTTGCGAAAATAGTTTCGGGGCACATACGCGTCGTCCAGAATGGCGTCGAGGTCAGGCTCACTCAGTGTCTCACAATTGTTTTCAATGAACGCCTGTGACTTGGTCCAGGCCCACTGGGCAGGATCGTTAGCGGCCACCCTGGCGTTCCAACGCTTCAAATAGAGTCCGAGGTTTGGCTCGCCCGCCAAAGGCAAAGCAACCGAACGAAACTTCAGACGGCGAAGCACACTCAGTTCAAAACCGAGCCAACCAATATTGCCCCCATTCAAACCGTCTTGTGTTTGCATTGAGATCTCTTGTTCGGAGTACCGCCTTCCAGGCGGAATACTCTTCCGCATCAGCTCTTCCGCCTAAAGGCGGGCCTCCAAGCGGTAGAGTCCTTTGTTTCGTGCTTTCTTTTTCCGCCTGGACAAAAAACGATCCACGAAATCACACGAACTGGCACGAACATCGAATTCAGCTTCGCGTGCTTTCGTTGAGACGAATCATCTAAAATCCTGAGCCCAGCTCCTGCACCCGAGACATCATTTCGTCAGCGATGGCTGATAAATCCGGTGGTGCTGCGGCTTCGGACGCATAACCCTTAAGTTCCTTAAAGGGCTCCAGCGCTAACAAAGCGCGGACAACGCGCGGATCGAATTCGAGACCGGTCCATTCGAGCAAATGTTCACGCGCTTGTCCCTCAGTGAAAGCGGTGCGAAACGGACGCGCGTCGGTCAAAGAAGCATACGCGTCCGCCACGCGCAGGATGCGTGCGCCGAGGGGAATCTGTTCAAAACGCAAACCATCAGGATAGCCGTTGCCGTTCCACCACTCATGGTGCCATCGCACCAGTAGTTGCGCTCCGCGGTCCGCTCCGGCACTAGCTGCTTCGCGCTCTCCAAGCAGCGGGTGGCGGGCGAGGTCGATCCTTTCATCGTCGCTCAGCGTTCCAGCCCGGCGAATATAGTCGCGGTTCATTACCGTCTCGCCCAGATCGTGGGCCAACGCAGCGATCCGCAGTGAGAAGCGATCGCGAGATCCCAGGTTGAACGATCTCCCGATCTGATCGGCTATGACTGCGATTCTTCCCGCATGCGGGTTCGCATACCCTTCAAACTCATCAGCTCCGGTGCTGAGATCCCTGAAAACCTCGATCGCTGTTAGCTGGTTGCTGTCCATAGCTTCGAATGGCATAAGTTCTGGAATGAATCGATTTGAGAGTTCAGGATTTCTGGCTCCTGGCCCTCAAACTCGCCAGCAGCGAACGGGCTGCTTCGTCCTTCGGGTTGGCCGCCAAAGCCCGCTCTAATTCGCCTTCTGCCCGTCTTTGTAATCCTAAATGTTTATAAAGTTCAGCCAGCATCACGCGATAGGAAGTGTTCTCAGGCTCGAGTGAAAGCGCCGCCTGCAACTCCGACTCGGCTACGCGCTGCCTTCTTGGTTGGTGGATCAGTGCGTGGCCATAGTGGGCGCGATAACGAGCCTCACGCGGCGATAGCATTGCGGCCTCTGCCAGAAAACGTATTGCCTCATCGTGGCGATTTCGTTTGAGGGCGTCCAGGCCATGCTGGAAACTGACTTCGGCGCGGCTGAGGTCTGTAGGCGGTGCAGGCTGCTTCGTGCCATTAGAACCCTTCCCCGCGATTACGGATTTCTGTCCGACCGTCGCTGCAGACTTTGACGTATGCTGATCATCGTAATCCGAGCGCAAGGATTGGTCACTCAATACCTCGTAGGCGTGGGCAATGCGCGCGAAAGCAGATTCTACTTTATTGCGGAGCTCGGGGTCACTCTGATGAAACCGATCTGGGTGAAAGCGCAGAGCCAACGCGTGATAGGCGTTCTTGATCTCGTCAATCGAAGCCAGAGCCGCCACGTCCAGTACTTCATAATGGTGCTTCGCAATTTCCAGCCGCGCAAACAACGCGTCCAGGTCGGCGAATTCATCAGTTTCAACCGCTGGTGTATCGGCTTCCAGGCGCCGACCCTTGCGCGGCGCCTTGCTCGTTACTGCGGATGTTTCAACGCCCAGGGCAACGGGCCAATCGCTGCGCTCTATTAAACCCGATAGCGACAAGCCGTAGATCGCTCGATAGGCATCTTGCCGCGGCTCTCCGCCGAGCGCCGTCAACTCGGGCACAGTCAGAGACTGCAGAGTGCGATTCAGAATGAATTTCTCCGCTGGCAGGAGGTTCGTCGCGTTGTCTTTGACTGCTTTCAAATAGGTTCCAGTAGAGCCATCCACACGTTCAGCGACGAACCCTGCGGGAAGATGACGCGCGCACTCGAGTAATAAACGATTCGCGTCAATCTGAACACGAGTCTCCTCGGCCAGCCGCACTCGCGGATCGAATTTCCAGGTCCCGTCAACCCACAGTAGCGCCAGCCGCAACACGTCCGAAACCTGTTTGACGCGAATCGCCGCGAGCGTCTCTGGTTGCAGAGCCCTGCTCTTCAACAGGGCAGCGGCGAGTTCTGCGTCCGGCACTTTGACCGGAAACTCAGCGAGGTGGGCCTCGGTTAGTCCGTTGCGCTTGGCTACTTCCCGCAGGCGATGCGCGCGCAGATTGGAGGTAGCGAAAACCAACTGTCCAGATTCGAAATAAATCGCTACTTTGGCGCGTTCCCGCGCGAGACGCAAAGCACCCGTCAGGCCGGTCGCTGAGATCTCGCGAATTAACTCAGCTAAAGGATGTTCGGCTAGTTTGCCTTCCATGATGTCATGCTACTGCCTTGTAGGGCTGCACTTCTTGTGTAACACGTTTGCCGAACTGGTCTTCAGTGACATCTATGTCATAACGGCTTTGCAGGTTCAACCAGAAACGCGGACTTTGCTTAAAATAGCGGCCTAAACGCAATGCGAACTCCGCTGTGATCGGGCGCTGTCCGCGAACTACATGACTGACCCGCATGGCTGTAACTCCGATATCCTGCGCAAGACGATATTGCGAGAGTTCCAGTTCCTCAAGCAACTCCTTCAGATAAGTGCCCGGATGCACCGGAGCGATTCGCTTTCTTGCCATATTTAATCCTCAATGATAGTCGACTATTTCTACTTGCTCCGCGTGACCTGTTCGCCAAACGAAGCAGATTCGCCATTGATCGTTGATCCTGATGCTGTGCTGACCTTTCCGATCTCGCTTCAATGCTTCAAGCCTATTGGAGGGTGGCAAACGAAGATCTTCCAGTCCGGCGGCAGCATCTAGCGCGTTCAGCTTCATGAACGCGCGTTGCTGAATGGCTGTCGGGAATTTCCGCGCGAACTGACGATGGAAAATTCGCTCGGTTTCCCGGCAGCGGAACGACTTGATCACGAATCGATAGTAAACAACGCGTTTACTAGACGTCAAGAACTCTGGAGAAAAAGAAATCTTCAGCTGGGTTAAGCCTTCGGTTGCGTCTTGTCATACACCTCGATCAACTTTTCCATCGACACGTGGGTGTAGATTTGGGTAGTAGAGAGCCTGGAGTGGCCGAGCAGTTCCTGAATGTCTCGCAGGTCTGCGCCGCTGTCGAGCAGGTGCGTGGCGAATGAATGGCGCAGGGCGTGCGGGCTGATGTCATGTATACCTGCGCAGAGCCGAATGTATTTCTCTATCAGACGGCCAACTGAGCGAGTCGTCATGCGCGTGCCCTGATAATTCAAAATCAAGGGTTGGGCGTCGCGCCTGGCCGCCGGCGCATTCATCAGAAAATTTTCGCGCACGTCGAGATAGTCCTTTAACGCCCGCGCGGCCGGATCGCCAAAGGGCACGATACGTTCTTTACGGCGTTTGCCGAACACCCGTAGCAGTTTACTTTTGAAATCAATGTCGCGGAGATTGAGCTGGACCAGTTCTGAAACCCGCACACCGGTGGCATAGAGCAGTTCCAGAATGGCCCGGTCACGTTTCCCAAAATCCGTTTCGATGTCCGGGGTTTCAATGAAGCGCCCAGCGTCTTCAATGGAAAGATGGACCGGGAGCTTCTTTTCTTTGCGCGGAGTCGCGACCAACTTGGCCGGATTCAATTCAACAGCGCCTTCACGCACCAGAAACTGAAAGAACGTGCGCAGCGCGGCGAGCTTTCTGGCGATCGAAGTCTTTTTCTTTTTGTCTGAGTGAAGAGTCGCGAGCCACTCGCGAATCGTCAGATGATCGACTTGCCCGATGTCAGGTTCTTTTCGCTTTCCGTTGTTTGGATCTGAGGGCGCCAGATAATTGAGGAACTGAAGAAGATCGCTCTCGTAATTGCGCAGGGTGTGCGCGCTCACGTTGCGCTCGTAGCGCAGATGGTCGAGGAATTGAGTGAGAAGTTGATCAAACATTCGCAGCTTGGTGGCACAGACTTCAGTTTGCGTTTTCGGAATAATCACAGACTAAAGTCTGTGCCACTCTATACCCGATCGCGGTTCTTCACCACAAATCCTTTTCGCGCGCGCACTCGCGCGTTGGGTTTGGACTTAACGCGGAGCGCAATCAGGTGGTATTTGCCGTCACGCTTATCCTCAGCGGGGTAGTAACTAAGGATGTATTGCTGGGCTAGATCAGCCGCGATTTGGGCGAACGCATCGTCAAGGTCACTGGTTGATTTGGGAATGTATACGGCGCCGCCAGTTTGCGCAGAGAATTCCTGCATGCGACGCTCGGCCGCCAGGGCCCGCACGTTCGCGTTATCATAAAGGCCGGTTTGTACCACATAGATCTGGCAATCGTCAGCCAGGGCCCGCTGCATCGTCGTGTCAAAATCGGCGCGACTGGTGGTGTCAACTCCATCGGAAACAATCACGATCACGCGTCGGCCCGGATATGGCTGCAGATACGCGGCCGCCTGAATGATCCCGTCGAAGAGAGAAGTTGCGCCTTCTGGTTTTCCGAAACTGTCTATCGTCATTTCCAGCCGCCGGGCATCATTCGTCAAAGGCTCGGCCATCGTGACATCGGTCGATACGGAAAACACCGCCGCCTGATCCACGGGCCGCAAAACGTTACGAAAGAATTTGATTGCCGCGCGCTTCTCAAAGTCGCGCGATTCACTCAGGCTGCCGCTGTTATCAAACAACATAGCCATACGCACAGGAGTGTCGGTGCGGCTCAAGTCGCTGATCGTATTCGGCTGCCCGTCGACGCGCAGCTCAAAGTCTTCAAGTTTCAGATTCGTTACCGCTATACCCCGGCTGTCTACCACAGTGGCCGGCACGGCGACCAGATTTGCAGTCACTCGCACGACATCGGTCGCATCGTCCGAGCCGTCTTCTTTTTTATCGGTTTTAGCCGATTGAGTATTCCTTTGCTGGCTCGTTGGTTTTGATACCTGACGCGCACGCGTGTTGGTGTCGGGCGACGTGGAGCTCCCAGGTGGCTTTTGCCGGCCTGATTGAGGGTGAATGGCAAGCGGGGCGATAAGAAGTGCGAACGCGATGATCAGCGCCCGCAAGACCTGCGCTTGCTCTGTCCCACGGCGCAGGCGATCTCTGGTGTCGTCAATCATGTTACCGCCGCCAGGACTGGTTCGCGTTCTTTCCATGTTGTTTGCAGCCAACGGTCCCACTCTTCCAAAGCCAGCTTCACTTGCAGCAAATGCCGGTCACGTTTGCGACGCACGCCTCGAATCAGTTCAGGGCTGAGTGGCTCGAGCAGTGCGAACGTAATATTGACCGGCTGGTAATTCTTCGTTTCCGCGCTCGAAACGTATCGCGCCAAAGCGCCAATCGCACTACGCGGGGGCGCCAGCAAAAGTTCCTGGCCCAGGAGATGCCGCGCCGCATTGTTGCCGGCCAGCCAACCCATCGCGACCGACTCGACATAGCCTTCGACGCCCGTAATTTGTCCGGCGAAGAAAAGGTTTGAGGCGGAACGCATCTGCATGGTTGCCGCAAGCACGCGCGGCGCGTTGATATAAGTGTTTCGATGAATCTGGCCGAACTGCAGGAACTCTGCCTGCTCGAGTCCCGGGATCAGGCGTAGCACGCGCGCCTGCTCGCCATAACGAAGATGATTCTGAAAGCCCACCATGCTGTACGCATCGGCCATTAGATTTTCCTGTCGCAATTGCACCGCGGCGTAAGGCTCGCGCCCGCTCCGCGGATCGACCAGGCCGACCGGCTTCATCGGCCCATATCGCAATGTGTCAACACCGCGACGGGCCAGCTCTTCGATGGGCAGACAGGATTCGAACCAGCGGGTTTCTTCAAAGCGCTGCAAAGGCACGCTGTTGGCTTCGACTAAAGCCGCATAGAACTGCGCGTATTGCTCTGGATCGAACGGGCAATTCAGGTAATCGTCGCCACCCTTGTCGTAACGCGCGGCCGGAAATGCAATCGATCGATCGATCGAATCAGCCGCAATGATCGGCGCGATCGCGTCGTAGAAGTAAAGCTGATCATCGCCTGTCAGCTTCATGATCTCCATCGTCAGAGCATCGGAAGTCAGCGGTCCGGTGGCAATGATCGTAATTGCGTCTTGCGGAATAGCGATGACTTCTTCGCGCACGATTTCAATCCGCGGATGCGATTCGATGCGCTCAGTTACGTATTCGGCAAACTGTTGGCGATCGACAGCCAGGGCAGCTCCGGCGGGCACACGGGTCCTCGCTGCGGCTTCCATAACCAGCGAATCGGCCCGGCGCAGCTCTTCCTTAAGCAGATGAGAAGCGGACCCCTCCTCGTCGGATTTCAAGGAGTTCGAACAGACGATTTCGGCGAGCTTATCGGTGCGGTGCGCTGGCGTCTGCCTTACTGGCCGCATTTCATGCAGGCGAACGCGCGCGCCTGCGCGAG
>ORMF012388228.1_pt1 | contig 10169 bp, 12 predicted proteins | sample 1779871 | NCBI WGS metagenome assembly ORMF01 (sample SAMEA104232316, study PRJEB22302) | groundwater metagenome | biome: forest; feature: aquifer; material: groundwater | place: USA | collected 2011-08-07 | depth 5.4 m | reverse complement strand
TGGCGCGTCCTCGAAGATTTCCGCACTTCGACCGCCTGCTTCGGAGAAACCGCCCCACGAGCCAACTGGCTCATTTTGCGGCGGTGCCCGTTGACACGCCGCGAAAACACCAAGGGGGAACAATGTAAATAGCCCTAAAACGTAAAACGTAATGCGGGATGCGGGATGCGTGAACACGTCAGGAGGTCCACTATCGTACTCACGCATCACGCATCACGGATCACGCATTACGCAACACGCTTTTCCCTTTATTCCCCCCGCTGCCTCGGCTACAACCTCCCTATGCAGTCGAACGAACAAGAGCCCGGCTACAAGATTTGGGGCGTCGATAACGTCGTCTATGGCCCGGTCGAGCTGCCCACGCTGGTCAATTGGATCCAGGAAGACCGCATCCTGGCCGGCACCTGGATTTACCGCGAAGGTGATGACTCCTGGCAAAAGGCCTCGCAGATCGAAGAACTGAAAATGTTCTTTCGCCCGAGGCCGTCGGCCAGCGCGCCTGTCGCTGCCTCTGCGGCCGCCGCCCAGCAGCGTCCCACGATCAAGCCTGGCTCTTTGCGCCGGCTCAGAATTTTCGCGAGCATGAGCGACGAGCAACTGGCCCGCTTCGTGGACTTCATGGAAGCGCAGCAGGTGCGCCAGTGGGCCGAGATCGTCAAACAGGGCAGCCCCGGCGACGCGATGTATCTGCTGCTCGAAGGCGAGGCCCGCGTGCGCCTCGTCATCGGCGGCAAGGAAAAGATCCTGGTGACCCTCGCGGCGGGCGAGTTCTTCGGCGAGATCGCGTTGTTCGACCACGGCCCGCGGTCGGCCGACGTGGTGGCGAACAAGGACTGCGTGCTGTTGAAAATCTCCGCCGGCGCGTTTCAGAAGTTGCTCAACGAAGCGCCTGACCTCGCCGCGCCGTTCTTGTTCGGCATTTCCAAAACTCTTACCGCCCGCATCCGCGCCGACAACAAGCGCTACCAGGACTCGCTCGTGTTCGCGCAGGCGGCGAGGGAGTAGAGCGGTGCGCGCACGGCCGTTCTGGCCCGCCACCGGCCCGATCGCCTCGCCGCGTACCGACTCGGGTTTCGACTCTGCGCTCACCCGAAATGGGCAGCCCGCGCTCGGCACCGGGCCCGCTTGACCGACCCTTCACGGAAAAGGACGAGCGTGGTCTCACCGAACAGTCAGTCCTCAATGAGAGCCGCTTTCTGGGCAGGCAGATCGCGCAAGTCCCCTTCCCTCTTGTGGCACACTTCGCGAAGTGTGCCGCCGCCCACTCCCATGCCGTTGTAGCGGACATCGACGCGGAGGAGTGGGAATTGAACTCGCGAGCAATCCTCCGGACTTGCTGAGGTCTGACAGTTTTGCTCGCCCGCCAGCGCCCGCCCGCCGGTCTCTGCCACCGAAATGGCGCCGCGGCCGCCTGGCCTTGGTTGACGCGCCGCACTCGTGCAAACGATTCCCTTCGCGCGACGAGAAGCTGGCCGACCCGCAATTTCCTGGTTGCGCCGTGCTGGCCCCAGGTCGGGAAATGTGCTTCCATCTCCCCCGTGAGCGCGGAACTCGCCGACTTGAAGAAACGCTACGAGCGGCTGCACCTGCTCTACCAGGTCAGCAATGTCATTCACTCGACGCTCGACGCGCATGAGGCGCTACAACTCATCCTGCGCGAGGCGGTCCGGCTGGTGCAGGCGGCCAGCGGGTCGGTCGTGCTCGTGAATCCGACGACTGGCCTGTTGGAGATCCTGGCAGCGCACGGGTTGCCTGCCGAAGCGGCGAAACTCACCCTCTGCGTTGGCGAAGGGATCACCGGCTCGGTGGCGCGCACGGGCAGGCCCGCCCGTGTCGGCGACGTGTCGCGCGACTCCCGTTACGTGCAAGTGCGGCCGGAGGTCCGGTCCGAACTCGCGGTGCCGCTCGAAGTCAACGGCGAGTTGCGCGGCGTGCTCAACGTCGATGCCGACCGGTTGGACGCCTTCAGCGCGGATGACCAGGCGCTGCTCGAGGAACTGGCGATCCAGGCGGCCAAGGTCATTCACAACACCTGGCTCTACGAGCAGCTCCGCCTCAAGGCGCGCTTGTTCGAATCGCTCGTCAAGGTCGGCCAGACCATCAATTCCGCGCTTCACGTGGACGAGGCGCTCGGCGTGATCACCCGCGAGGCCTGTCAGCTCATGGAGGCGAAGATGGCGTCGTTACTCCTGCTCGACGAGAGCCGCGAAGGGCTGAAACTACGAGCCTCTCACGGCGCTGGACCGGCCTATCGAAACAAGCCGCCGCTGAGCGTCGAGGAGAGCCTCGTCGGCATCGTCGTCCGCCGCAAGAAACCGCTCCAGGTCGAGAATGTGCAAACGTCCGCGTTCTACCAAGGTGTGGCGGTTGCGCGCGAGGAGGGCTTGGTCTCGCTGCTCAGCGTGCCGCTGGTCTTCAGCGGCCAGGCGATTGGCGTGCTCAATGTCTATGCCGGCCAGCCGCATGTTTTCTCCAACGAGGAGATTCGCATCCTGACTGCGCTGGCGGACTTGTCCGGGGTAGCCATCGAGAAGGCCCGGCTGTATGAGCGCGTCGTCGATGTCGATGAGCAGTTGCGGCAGCACGAAAAACTCTCCGCCCTCGGCCTGCTCGCGGCGGAGGTGGCCCACGAAATCCGTAATCCGCTCACCGTGATGAAGATGCTTTACCACTCGCTCGACTTGAATTTCCCGGCGAGTGACCCGCGCGCCAAAGATGCTGAGATCATGAGCGAGAAGATCGAACACCTGAACAAGATCGTCGAGCGCATCCTCGACTTTGCGCGCAGCGCCGAGCCGCGCTTGAGCGCGGTCAACTTGAATCAACTCATCGACGACCTGGGCCTGCTCACGCGCCACAAGTTGGCCAACCAAAATATCCAACTCATCTGCCAGCTCGATCCAAACCTGCCGTCCGTGCTGGCCGACGCGCCGCAACTCGAACAGGCCTTCCTCAACCTGACGCTCAACGCTGTCGAAGCGATGCCGCAGGGTGGCACGCTCACCATCAGCACGCGTGCGGTCCGATTGCCTCGCCGGAGTCCGAGGCCGAGCCATGTGGCGGTCGAGTTCCGGGACACCGGACAAGGCATGACGGAGGAACAACGCCGGCGCGCGTTCACCTCGCTCCTCAGCACGACCAAGACGAAGGGCACCGGCCTGGGCCTGGCGATTGTCGCGAAAGTCGTGGAGGCGCATCGCGGGAAGGTGAAAGTCAAGTCCCAGCCGGGCCGCGGCACGACGTTCAGCATCGTGCTCCCGGCCTCCTCCCCGGCGTAGCTGTGTTGGTCGCAGCGGGGCTGGACAAATCCGAAGTCGAAAACGCGCCGAACGTCGGGCGGAGCGCAACCGCTCGTCGCCACCGCCGGCCAAAATCGCCGCCACGCTTCCACAAACGTGCGAGCGCACTTTCGGGCTGCCAGCAGCGTGCGTGAGCGCACCGCTTGTGAAAAAAATCACAATTCACTTGCTTGGGATTTTCCTGCTCGCTACGGTGCAGACCAAGTTTAGGCGTGGCGCACCCACTGTATGAACACCGCTACCGAGATTGGCTACGATTCGAAGATCGAAGGCGACGTTGTGGTGACCCGCCTCGACGCGGCGCTGAACTGGTGTCGGAAGAACTCGCTTTGGCCGATGCCGATGGGTCTGGCCTGTTGCGCCATCGAGCTGATGGCCGCCGGGGCCAGCCGTTTCGACATCTCCCGCTTCGGCGCCGAGGTGATGCGCTTTTCGCCCCGTCAGTCCGACGTGATGATCGTGGCGGGCACAGTGACCTACAAGATGGCGACGGCCGTGAAACGGATTTATGAGCAGATGGCCGAGCCGAAGTGGGTGATCGCGATGGGCGCGTGCGCGTCCACCGGCGGGATGTATCGCAGCTACGCGGTGCTCCAGGGCGTGGATCGGATCATCCCGGTGGACGTTTATGTGGCAGGGTGCCCGCCGCGGCCGGAGGCGCTGCTCGACGCACTACTGAAACTGCAGCAGAAGGTGGCGCGCCTGCCTGTGGTCAAAGAACTGACGATTACGGCGAGCCTGGCTCGCCGGCCCGCCGAGGCGGTGAACCAGACGGAGCCGCTGGCCGAGGTGGGTGCAGTTTAGGTCGCCCTGTCTGCAACCCGAAATTTCAAATCTGAAATCCCTGGCGTGACCGCCCTCGAACTCGCGCAAAAGCTCAGAGAGCACTTCGGCGACCTGCTGTCGGCGCCGACGGAGTTTCGCGACGAGGTGACGATCAAGGTGCGCGACGCCGAGCGGATCGCGGAGGTGTGCGCCCGCGCGAAGAAGGAGTTGGACTTCGACTACCTGGTGGACATCACCAGCATCGACAACTACGGCGAAGACCCGCGCTTCACCATTGTCTATCACCTTTACGGCTACGGACATCGCTGCCGCTTGCGGCTGAAGACAGACGTGAGCGAGGAGAAATCAGAGCTGCCCACTGTGACGCGCGTGTGGAAGACGGCCGATTGGCACGAACGGGAGATTTACGACATGATGGGCATCCGGTTTCGCGGACACCCGGACTTGCGGCGTATCCTGATGTGGGAAGGCTATCCCTACTTCCCGCTGCGAAAGGATTTCCCGCTGGCGGGCAAGCCGAGCGAAGTGCCGGACGTGGCTTTCAGCAAGACCGCGCCGCTGGAGGGAGGGCCGTTCGTGACGGTGGCCGGCGGCAAAGACGCGATTGAGCGCGAGCCGCGCGTGCGGAGTTCGGAAAGTTGAAGTCATGGCCACGCGCCTCAAGAATACCCTTAACTCAGAGGAAGCCGTGAGCTTCCTAATCCGGCTGTTCGCCAGGAGCGGTTGTGTTCGAACTCCCTGTCCGATGCGGCGTCAGCGTGACAACCAGACCTACAAGAAAGGCTACGAAGTTCGCTTTTCAGTCGCTTCGCGTGCTGAGCTCCGCCAAGTGCAGCAGAGCCTGGGAGCCTTGAACCTGAAGCCCGGCGAACCTTTTTCAAAGCGGAACCGCATTGTCCAACCCGTTTACGGTGCAACAGCAGTGGGTAATTTCTGCAAGTTGGTCGAGGGCTGCAGAATCGCTGAGCGGGAACTGGCTCTGGCCAAGTTCAAGTGAGCACCGCGCAAGAAATCCGATTTCCCGAGCCGGCTGCTCGCACAGTAGAAGCCGCCTCGGCTTTGGCAACTCCGCCCACACTGCCGACGGACGAACTTGAGGACCTCCACGGCGAAAAAATGGTCCTCAACATGGGGCCGTCGCATCCGTCCACGCACGGCGTGCTGCGCATCCAGTTGGAGATGGACGGCGAGATCATCACCAAGGCGATGCCGGACATCGGCTACCTCCATCGCGGCGACGAGAAGATCGCCGAGAACATGACTTACACCCAGTTCATCCCTTACACGGATCGACTGGATTACATCGCGCCGCTCGCGAACAACGTGGCCTACGCGCTCGCGGTCGAGAAGCTCCTCGGCATCGAAAAACAGATCCCCCGGCGCTGCCAGTTCATCCGCGTGATCTGCTGCGAAGTGGCGCGCATCTCGTCTCATCTGCTCGGCATCGGCTGTTTCGCGATGGATTGCGGCGCGATGACGGTTTTCCTGCTAACCTTCACCGAGCGCGAAAAGATCTACAACCTGTGCGAGTCGCTGACCGGCGCGCGCTTCACCACCAGCTACACGCGCATCGGCGGGCTGGCGCGCGATCTGCCGCCGGGCTGGGTGGACCAGTGCCGGAAGTTCCTCCACGAGGTCGTTGTGAATCTGGATGAGGTCGAGACGCTCCTCACGCGCAATCGCATCTGGCTGGACCGGACGAAGGACATCGGCGTCATCCCCAAGGAAATCGCCATCGACTATGGACTCACCGGCCCGAACCTGCGGGGCAGCGGCGTCGAGTACGACCTGCGCAAGGCGCACCCGTACTTGGTTTATGACCAGTTGAAGTTCGACACGCCGGTCGGATCGGTTGGCGATTGCTACGACCGCTACCTCGTTCGCATGGAGGAGATGCGCCAGAGCGTGCGCCTCGTGCACCAGTGCCTCGACCAACTCCCCGGCGGCCCGGACAACAAGTCGAACGAGCCGATCAACGTCCCCGATGGCAAAACCGTCCTGCCGCCGAAGGGAAAAGTGCTGACGAAGATGGAGGAGCTAATTCACCAGTTCATTCTCGTCACTCAAGGCGTGAACGCACCGCCGGGCGAAATCTATTTCGGCGCGGAGAACCCGAAAGGCGAGCTGGGTTTCTACATCAACAGCCGCGGCGGCGGCACGCCCTATCGTTTGAAGATCCGCGCCCCCTCGTTCGCGAACCTGAGCATCCTGCCGCATCTACTGCCCGGCCACATGATGAGCGACACGGTGGCGATCCTGGGATCGTTCGATTTCGTGATGGGAGAATGTGACCGATGAGAAAGCTCCAAAACCCAAATCCCAAGCTCGAAACAAACTTCAAGTTCCAAGCTCCAAAACTCGTTCCGCGACGGTTGGTCGCGGCTTGGCGCTTGGGACTTGGAACTTGGAGCTTATTTTGGATTTGGAGCTTGGGATTTGGGATTTCCTGGGGACAGCAATGAAGCGCTTTTGACCATGCCTCTGACACTGCTGCCCAAACTCGAAGGCGAGATCGACGAGCTGCTCACGCATTACCCGCAAAAGCGGAGCGCGTCGCTCATGGTCCTGCACGCGTTGCAGGAGCACTTCGGCTGGCTGTCAAAGGACGCCATCGAGTGGACTGCCCGGAAGCTCGAGCTACAGCCGATCAACATTTATGAGCTGGTCACGTTCTACCCGATGCTACGCCAGCGGCCGTTCGGCAAGTACCACCTGAAGGTCTGCCGCACACTAAGCTGCGCACTCGGCGGCTCGCACGAATTGCACAATCACCTTTGCGACACACTTGGCCTCGACGTCCACGCCCACGGGCCGCAGCACACGCCGGACGGCAAGTTCACCGTCGAGTTTGTCGAGTGTCTCGCTGGCTGCGGTACCGCCCCGGTGATGATGTGCAACGATGACTTTTACGAGGGCGTCAGCGATGCGAAGGCGGAGGAGATCGTGGCGAAATGCCAATGAGACATCCGCTCGAGCCGCTCGACATTGTTCGCGACGCGGTTGTTCGTGAGGCATTGGCGGAAGCTTGGAAGGGATCGGAGCCTGGTTTGATCGGCGGGCACGAGGAAGGCGGTTTCATTGCGCTCACGGAAGATGGCAACTTGAGCGTGAAGCCTTGGCCGATTGGCGAAGGCAACTTGATCCGCGTGCCGCGTCATGCCGGTTGCGTCATGGACGGTCTGCCCATTGTGGCGACGTACCACACGCATCCGAATACCGGGCCTGAGTATTTGCAGGAGCCGAGCGAGACAGACAAACGCGGCGTGAAGGAAGACGCCGACTTGAAAGGCAGCCTGTATGTCGGCGAGTTTGTGGTCGCTAGCGAGATGATCTATCTGATTACGCCGGGCGGAACGGTGCGTGAACTGGGTGCGCACACGGAGTTGCTCGGCTAAACGGAACAGCGCGTATGAACATGACATTGACAACAGAAGACCTGGCCGACGAGTTCGTCGTGTCGCTGGCACACATCTTGGCGACGGCGAACCGCCGTGCCCGTCAGCTTGGTTGTGACCTGTCACAGAGCCTCGTCACCATTTCCGAGCACTTTGAGGATGGTTGGTACTGGCGGATCAACTACGGCGCGAAGAACCCGGCGACCCAACGCGGTGGCGATCTGATCGTGGAAGTGAACGCCGAGACCGCCGAGGTTCGGCGCGTGTTGCGCGGACAATGAAACCGATGAATCCGCGTTCTGGATTCCGCACTCCGCATCAAGAAGGTGGCTGCCCGACATGGATTTGAACCATGACAAACAGATCCAGAGTCTGCTGTGCTACCGTTACACCATCGGGCAACCCGGTGCGTGCAGGAGCGTAAATCTTTCGCGCGCCCAGTCAAGCCGCCAAACGGTGAGTCACATCGTAAATCGTAAATTGTAAATCGCAGATGCCCTCGGAACACCGCCTCATCCTCAAGCACGCCGACGAGCCGGGCTACTCGCCCAACCTCGACTGCTACTTGCGTCACGGCGGTTACGAGGCGCTCAAGCAGGCGCTGGCCCTCCGGCCCAAAACCACTTCCGACGGCAAGACGCTCAATCCGCAAGAGCAGCTCCGCCAGGAAGTGATGATGTCCGGCCTGCGTGGGCGCGGCGGCGCGGGCTTCTCGTGCGGCCTCAAGTGGTCGTTTGTCGATCGCAGAAGCGGCAAACCGATTTACCTCATCTGCAACGCGGACGAATCCGAGCCGGGCACCTTCAAGGACCGCCAGGTCCTCTACAAGGACCCGCATCAACTCCTGGAGGGGATGATCCTCTCCTGCTATGCGAACGACGTGAAGCTCGCCTACATTTACATCCGCGGCGAGATGCCCGAAGGCGCGCGCATCCTCAACCGCGCCATCAAAGAGGCGAAGCAGCGCGGCTTCCTTGGCAAGAACATCCTCGGCACCGGCTACGACCTCGAAATCTACGTCCACCGTGGCGCTGGCGCCTACATTTGCGGCGAAGAGACCGGCCTGATCGAATCGCTCGAAGGCAAGCGCCCGTACCCGCGCATCAAGCCGCCGTATTTCCCGGCCGTGCTCGGCCTCTACATGTGCCCGACGATCGTCAACAACGTCGAGACGCTCGCCGCCGTCAAGCACGTCATCGCGATGGGCGGTAGCGAGTACGCCAAGCTCGGCACGCCGAACAATACTGGCACGCGCATCGTCAGCCTCAGCGGCCACGTCAAGCGCCCCGGCTACTACGAAGTCGAGGTCGGCAAGGTCACCATCGGCGAACTCATCTTCCACGAAAATTTCGGCCAAGGCTTGCGCGACGGGCGGAAGCTCAAAGCCATCATTCCCGGCGGCTCCTCTGCCAAGGTCTTCAAGGCCGGCGAGAAACTTAAGCTCAAGAGGAAGGCCCCCGACGGCAAGGAGACCGAGCAGGAGATCGATCTGCTCGATCTGCCGTACGACTTCGACACGCTTATCCAGGCCGGCTCGATGAGCGGCTCCGCCGCGATCATCGTCATGGACGACTCGACTGACATCGTCGAGGCACTGGCGAACATCGCGGAGTTCTACGCGCACGAGAGCTGCGGCCAATGCACGCCCTGCCGTGAAGGCTCGCTCTGGATGGCCAAGGCGCTCCATCGCCTCACTCACGGCGACGGCCGCGCGCAGGACGCCGATTACCTGTTGAAGATCGCCGACAACATTCCCGGCGGCCGCACGATTTGCGCGTTCGGCGAAGCGTGCTCGTGGCCGGTGCAGAGCTTTGTGGCGAAGTTCAAGGAGGAGTTCATCGCCAAAGGCGCAGCCGATGAAGAGCGTCGCGCGAAGGAAAAACAAGGTGCTGGGCCAACGCACGAAATGAAAATTGCGGCCAGTCAACATGCGTAAAGCCGACAAACAGATGCGAACGAAGAAACCTCTCATTAGCACCGGGCTTCAGCCCGGTGTTGGCAGCAGGCGTGTGACTTCAGCCGTTTCAACGGCTTCCCGTGCGCGCGGAAAAGCCGCTAAAGCGGCTGGACGTTCGCTCGGAGGACTTGTCACCGGGCTAAAGCCCGGTGTTAATGAGAGGAACTATCTCGAAATCACGGAGGCCAAATACGTCTCCGGCTACAAGATTCGTCTGACGTTCAACGACGCCACGGTGCGCGTCATGGACTTCGAGCCGTTTCTGCGCAAAGCGCGCAATCCCGACCTCGCGCAGTATCGTCAGTTGAGAAAGTTCAAAAGCTTCCGCTTTCATTACGGTGACCTCATGTGGGGCGATTACGAGATGATTTTCCCAATCGTTGATTTGTATCGCGGAGAAATTTGATTGTTGATGAGCACAGTTGCCGAAACCAGGCCCGCGCCGCCGCCGATCGAAAAGATCAAGGTGAAGGTGGACGGGCGCGAAATCGAAGCGCCGCGGCTCACGTTCGACTGGCAGGGCAAGCTCGTGCCGACGACGATGATCCAGGCCTGCGAGCTGGCGAAGGTGGACGTTCCGCATTACTGCTCCCACTCGAAGCTCCCGGTCGCGGGCAATTGCCGCATGTGCCTCGTCGAGTTCGGCACGCCAGCGGTCGGGCCGGATCGCAAGCCGGTGCTCAATCCTGACGGCACGGTGCGCATCGCCAAGTCGCCGCGCCCAGCGATTGC
>ORMF011508451.1_pt1 | contig 10169 bp, 8 predicted proteins | sample 1779871 | NCBI WGS metagenome assembly ORMF01 (sample SAMEA104232316, study PRJEB22302) | groundwater metagenome | biome: forest; feature: aquifer; material: groundwater | place: USA | collected 2011-08-07 | depth 5.4 m | reverse complement strand
GGTTCTGAGTTTTTAGTGGTATTTCCGGAAACTGTAGCGTCTTTTGACAACTTTTCCGGTGTCTTGCTCTTTTCTTTTATTTTCTTTCCATAAAAATTGAGAGTCTGATCCATAGCCTTATCTCTGTCATGAAAATAAGTGGAAAAATCTTCGTTTTCGCTAACAACAGACGGGTTCTTTTCTCCTTTAAGTTTTTTATACCAAGATTTTTCCCAGTATTTCCAGAATTCTGCCAATTCATCATCCGGCGATGTCATTTCGTCCGGAATTGACTTTGCACGGACAATGCTGAAATCTCCGTTGCGCACAATAAAAGGCCGTAGGAAAATAATAAGTTCGCGGTCGCTTTTCTGAGTGGTCCATTTTGTAAAGAATACGCCAAAAAGCGGAATATCACCCAAAATAGGAAATTTACGCTGCACTTTACTTTCTTCGCGCTGGAGAAGACCGCTGATCGTTATAATTTTTCCGCTTTCTACAGATAAAGTAGTTCTTGAAGCACGTACACGCGGATCACGAAATGAACTATTAAAAGAGGATGTGTCTGCTGTAGCATAGCTAGGCTCTAGTAAAAGTGTGATGGTATGCTCATCGTTGATAAGGGGGGTCACTTTTAGGGTAACGCCAAGCTCGGAACGTTCGGCGGTCGTTGCTGTGATATTAGCACTGCCACCGCTGGCTGAGGTTTGCTGATTAGTACCGATAACAGCATTCACTGTAATTTTAATAAAAGCAGGTTCATTATCCAAAACTAAAATCTTGGGTTTCGCAAGAACTTTGCTTCTCGAATCAGTTTGAAGCGCTTTTACAGTATAGTCCAATTTTTTAAGATCAAGTTGACCATAAGAAAGCCCCGTATCTTCATCTAACAAACTACCGCGATCAAGTAAATCTGCAGCTTGATTAATAAAAGGAACGCCAAGTTTTCCACGCACACCGGAAATAGTGCCTATCGTACCTTGATCCCCAGTCCCCCATTCCGTTCCAAGAAATTTATTAAAATCCACGGCACGCTCCAAAATAATAGTTTCAATCAAGACTTGATCGAGAGGATGGTCTAATATTTGTAATACTTTTGTAACTTGTTCTAAACGATCCGGCGTATCTGTCACAACCAAACTATTATTGCGGTCACTCACTGTCACTTTCCCGCGAGGGCTTATTAAATCTTCAATTGTATTTTTAATTTCGGTGGGCTCGCCCCCGGCAGAAGACGTAGCACCTCCGACAGAAGAAGAGGAAGGAGAAGATCCTCCGCTTGAACTTCCGGATGATGACGAAGATCCTGACGATCCGCTTGTGGATGAAGACTCTGCGATCGTTAATTCCTTTACCTTTGTCGCGCGTAAATATTTTAATTTAAACACCCGAGTTTCAAGCGGGATCAACGCATCCTCTCCCGTGCCCACTCGAATCATATAAATATTTGACTCTGCCACTCTTTGCGCAATAAGGCCGTTCCCTTGAACAATCGCTTTCAAAGCGTCTTCAAAAACAACGTTTTCAAGAAACAGATTGATCTTTTTTGTGGATGCGTCTTCCGCGGTGACAAAACTGACTTTGGCGAGTGGAGAAAGAACGCTCAAAACTTCGGGCAAAAGAGCATCTTTAAAATCCATTGAGATCCGATTTTCACCTGCGCTATGAGCTTCAGCGTGAGGACCATTGGCTTCCGCTTCTTGGCTTTGTGTTGACGGACTAGACGAACGATCTGTTTTCGCTGATTCCGCAGGATATAGATAAGGTGAAATAGAAAAAGACAAAAGGAGCGAGCCGACTAAGAACGAAACAAAATTTCGAGATGCATTCATAGGGAATATATTAGTGTCACTGATTATACGCTATTTTTCTTTAACTGCTAATGTTTCTGGTGATCCATTTACTAAAATATCGACTTCTGTACCGGTTATCTTAACCACGGTTATCTCGCCTTTGGTTTCACCTTCGCGATATACTTTTCCCCCAATAATGACAAACGCCCCTTCTTCACTTCCGCGTCCGATTCCCTGCACTTTAAAGGGAGACCTTTTAGTAATTGATTTTTTGGGAGTTGTTTCAAAAATGCTCATGTCAATTGGCACCATAGGATCACGAGAGCTTTTATTAGCGGTCTTCACTTCCTGATTCTGGGCCACTTGCGGACTATTTTTAATTTCTTCTTGAGCTAAAACTAATACACTCTTTGCCATCAAGATAATAATCACAAATAAAATAAAGTAATAAAAAAAATATTTTTTTGGGTTTATCTTTACCATAAGCGCTCTTTATTGCAATAAAAATACATCAACATTGACTTTAAATCCTCTATCCATCTTAGTATCTGCTTGGCGCGGCGACCGCGAACGGTAACGAGACCAGCCTTTCAGTTCATAACCATTGAGTTGAAGGCTTGATGCTAAAACAAAATAAGGAGAAGCTTCAATTCGTTTTAAAAATCGCATCAGTGATAGATAGGTGCCCGTTCCATTTAATGTAAGCACTAGCTGTTTAAAATTTGTTCCGGAAAGAGAGGTTTCTTTTGGGGTGATTTCCGCCACTTCTAAACCTTCTTTCCTCGCCCATCCCGCTATTTCTTCGATAATGTCATTTTTCTTCTGAATATTTGGGAAAACTTTGAGCAAATCTTTTTCTCGAACAGTTAAATCCTGCATTCTACTAATTGCTTTCGCTTTTCTTTTAAGGTCAGAGAGACTCATTTCATTTTTCTTCAAGGCCCCGGAACAATAATGAATGAGGTACCCCAAGCTGCCGAATAAAATCAGGCCCATTAAAATAGGCGCGATCAATTCTTTTTGTTTTCTTGCCAACTCTTGCTTTTTCTTATTTTCCATAGTCCCTAATTAGTGAGCGGGCGGAGTTGGAGCCAATTCAGAGGTGCAAACAATTCGGAATTTAGTAAAACTGTGTTCCGCATAATTTGTCCGTTCGACTCCATCTAAATTAATAGCACTAAACCCTGTCATAAATGAATTATTATTTTTCAAACCGTCTACGTATTCGTTGATTTGCCTCAATTCTTCCTCTGGAATATCACGCCCGTAAACATAGCCTTGAAGCATGAGCTCCCTTTTCCCAATCGAAAGTTGCTGACCTTGATTTGCAAATTGTTGATAGGCTAAATCCGCGAACCAAATGGAATTCGGAATCGTTTGCGATAAAATATTTAGTTTTTCTCCTATAAATGACCGGCTTTCTTGAAATGCTTCAATGAGTCTGGTCTTTGTTTCAATGTCGGAAACTCTTTGCTCAAGCACGGAGGTGGGTTGTGAGCTGATGTCAGGAAATTGAAGAGAAAGACTCGAAACGCTGATTTCATTTAAATGAATTTGCTTTTGTAAATTATTAAGTTTCGGAATATAATATCCAAAATAAAATAAAACACCGGCTAAAAGAATGGCAAGGATGATAATTCCCGTGTGCTTCCGCCCGGCGGCTCTTTCATCAGCAACCGTCCCTGCATCGAGCAAAGATATATCATGAACATATGTGGGGACGCCGAGCGCTTTTAAAGCAAGGCCTATGGGAATCAGAAAACCGCTTGAACTCTTTGGATTCAGGTTTGAAGCAACCGGGAACTCAATAATCTCAACTTTAACTCCATGATGAAAATATTCTTCGATATGGTCTTTCCAAAAAATAAGATCCGAGTCCCCACCTAAAAATATTTTTGCGTCACCTTGGTCGGCTGTCTGGCGTTTGAAATAATCAAGTGAAGAATTAATTTCAAAGAAAAATTTTTCTAAATAGTTATGATCCTTCAGCGAGAGAAAGAAATCCCGGCAAACATAAAATACATGATTTTTAAGTAAACAGAGGCAAACATCTCCGCTGACTGACACATGAATCACAAGCGTAAGCTCCTGATTTTTTCCGATTTTGTCGCGAAGTGAACGAATCAGGGCATAAAAAGGCGGTTCGGTGTCCCAAAGTTTAATTCGCGCGCCTTCAACCGCATCCACATGGGCACGCAATGTATTTACGGGAATCGCATTAAAAACTACTTCCAGATTGTGTTTGTTCGTGGCTTCTTTGGCATAATAACTGGAAACGGTTTCATTTAATTTAAAAGGAACATAGCGGGAACCTTCAAATCGGATGGCCTCATTACGCTCACCCGGAGGAATAATGGGTAACTGAAAATAACGTGTCACTACCCGAGCAGAAGAAGGACTTGAACATGCGTTGACCGGTTTAACACCTGCCGCTTGGCAAGCTTTTAAAACAATCTCTGTAACAATTTTATTTTGTTTATCTGATGAAAGATCGTCTATTTCCGGTGGGAAAGCTTCAAAAGCAGCTTTTGTTAAAACAATTCCAGAAGTGGTTCTTTCAACTTGAGCGACAGAAACTCCGCTATCCGCAATATAAATTCCCACACCCTGACGAATGAGCTGAAGTTTGAGGGATATAAGCCTGGCGAGCTCAATATTCATAAAAAATTTTTGACCACGAAAGAAATGCGGTGTCTGTTACGTTAACACGACTTTGTCTCCGACATGAATGCGATTCATTAAATCTTCGCTTGCAAGGGAAACGATAGAAATATCGGGTTGGCTCTTTTCAATTCGACCTATTCCGGCAATATTATCACCCTGATAGACCTGTACAAAATGCTCTAGCGTGGCGCCATTTTTCGAACCGATGTTAATCAAAACAAAACCAAATTCCTTATTAATAGACACAACTTTTCCTGCAATCAAATCAACTTGTTTCGCAGACTGGGTTCCTCCTCCGACCGTTTGGGCGCTTACAGACCCAACTCCCAAATCGGGTTTTGTGATTCCGATATTTGAAAGACCTTGGATAGCCAGAGCATCTTTAATCGGTTTTAATTCCATGGTAAGCGCGGCGCTAAAATCGGCATAGCGCTTCACGTCTTTTTCAAGTTCGCTGATGCGTTTCTGATATTCCTTTTGAGTTTTTGAAATCTCATCATTTTTGGCGTTGAGGGACTCTTCCGCAGAACTTTTAGCGGCTTTCGCGGTTTCAAGCTCTTTAGCTACCTCATCCATTCGTTTCTGGACTGCTTCCAAATCTGATTTCGCTTTCGCGAGTTCTTGAGCAACTGCATTCTTCTCTTGTTCAATGCCTGAAACCTTACTGGCGAGACCTTTGCGAAGTTTTACTTCCTGAATGGAAAGCCGGTAGAAATAAAACGCGAGACTCAACAATAAAAGATTGAGGATGATCACAACAATCAATAAAATTGGTAAGGGCTTTTTCTGCAATGGAATCGTGTCTGCCATTAAATCCTCTTAAATGATTATACTTCTACTTACTAGTTATCGACCACCTAATAATCTTCTTAAATTACTCTACGGTAACTGATTTTGCCAAATTCCGCGGTTGATCGACGTCTCTTTTGTTTTTCACTGAAATCTTATAAGCAAAAATCTGGAGAGGAATCACGGATAAAATGGCAGAAAAAATCTCAGAAGTCTTTGGAATCGGAAAAAACCACTTGGAAAGCTTTTGAACTGTTTCATCCCCATCTGTCGCGATCGCAAGAACAATAGCTTCTCGAGCCCGAATCTCTTGAATATTAGAAATCATTTTTTCATGAGTCTTTGAGAAAGGGGCCAGACAAATTACCGGCTGTGACGCATCGATTAGAGCGATCGGGCCGTGCTTCATTTCTCCAGCCGCATAACCGTGTGCGTGCGCGTAAGAAATTTCTTTAAGTTTGAGAGCGCCTTCAAGAGCCGTGGGATAATTATAACCGCGGCCTAAAAAGAGAAAATTCTTTTTGTGGAAAAGTGCGGTGGCCGGCGCATTCAATATTTTTTCGCGTTTTAAAACACATTCAATCGCCGAAGGCATTTTAATTAATTCCTGGATCAACCCCTTTAAAATGGAAGCTGCGATACTTCGCCGCAAATTCGCAAGATAGATAGTAAGAAGCGACAGCACAAGGAGCTGCGCAATATAAGCTTTGGTCGAAGCAACGCCGATTTCAGGGCCCGCGTGTGTGTAAATCACATAATCGGCTTCGCGCGCAATTGTGCTTCCAACCACATTCACAATCGCTAAGGTCTTAGCGCCTTTTGCTTTCGCTTCCCGAAGTCCCGCAAGCGTGTCAGCAGTTTCACCGGATTGAGTAATCACAATCACCAAATGTTTGCTTGAGAGCATAGGATCCGAATAACGGAACTCGCTTGCGACTTTTACTTCGGTGGGAATTCGCGCATATTCTTCAAGCATATAACCCGCTACAAGTCCCGCATGATATGCCGTGCCGCAGCTCACGACAAAAATTTTCTCAATGTTTTTTAAATACGAATCCGCTTTCGAGTTTAAAGTATCAAACCAAACTTTTCCGGCATGTAATCTTTTAGAAATAATTTCTCTGGCCACCTTAGGCTGCTCATAAATTTCCTTGAGCATAAAATGAGCAAATCCGCCTTTTTTGGCTTCATCGACAGACCATTCAATCAGAGAAACAGTTTTGCGAATGGGTTTTGTTTTCTTCCACGGAAAAATCTGGACGGAATCCCGTTTCAAAATTGCAAATTCGTCGTCATTCAAATAAATTACTTTGCGCGTGTAGGGAATGACGGCCGTAACGTCGCTTGCAACAAAATTCTCATTTTTTCCGATTCCAATCACCATGGGATTTGAACGTTTAAATACAAACAACTGATCCGGAGCATCGCTCGACACCACCACAAAAGCAAAAAAACCTTTTAAACGTTCCACTGCGCTCCGAAATGCCTTGGTGAGATCTCCCTTGTTATAATCTTCAATCAGATGCGCAAGAACTTCGGTGTCAGTTTCTGAGCGGAACCGATGGCCCTTCTTTATCAGCTCCTGTTTCAACTCAAGATAATTTTCAATAATTCCGTTATGAACTACTGCTAGTTTTCCGGAACAGTCCTGATGAGGGTGGGCGTTTAATTTGGAAGGAACGCCATGGGTAGCCCAACGTGTATGCGCAATTCCAACTGTGGAAGGAAGTGCTTTACCATTTAACTCAGCTTTAAGTTCGGCTAATTTTCCACGCTCTTTTGCAAAAAAAAGATATGGGCTCAAAGGATCCACGCAAGCGACGCCTGCTGAATCGTAGCCTCGATACTCGAGTTTTTCGAGTCCTTTAATTAAAATGGGTAACGCACGCTGGCGTCCTATGTATCCGACGATTCCACACATATAATAGGTATTACCCTATTCTAACAACTCTGAATCTTTGAAGAAACATTTTTTTTATGCTATGATGCTTTTTCTTCACATTAAGGCCGTTCAACTCTTTGGGAGAGAAAAGTTATGAAAAATATGCGTCGGCAGTTTTTCATCGATAAACGGTTCCAAACCAAGTATGGTTTATACATTACCCTCACTTTGGTAATCGTATGCGGCATCTCTGCTATCGGACTCTATTTGGGAATTTGGAGCTCCGTGATTGAATCTTTCTCGGACCAAAGTCTTTACAATGAAATTCGAATGGCCGCCCGTATCCAGGATTATGAACATTCGCGCGCGCCGATTGCTTCCGACAAACTGCCTTCACTCCGGCTATTTAAAGAAGTTAATCTTTTAAGCGAACATCAAATAGAGATTCTGAGCGATATTTTGAAACGCTCCAATAAAAAAATTCTTTGGCAATCCTTGCTGCTCTTTCTTTTAATCGGCTGCGGAAGCATTTATCTGACTCATAGAATCGTAGGCCCTTTTTACCGGTTCCGAAAAGCTTTTGAAGCCGTAGGAGAAGGAGAGCTGAATACGCGAGTTCATCTTCGAAAAAATGACGAGGGAATTCCAGTCGCAGAAGCCTTTAATACTATGATGAACAATCTTGAAGGAAGAGTTTTAAAAATAAAACAAATTACCCATCAAGCGCCCTCCGCGGAACTTAAATCTAAATTAGAAGCCGAACTCTCCCGATTAAAAACTTCCGACAAATAACCCAACATGCGGGGCAAAGTGAAAATTTTTTTTACTCTCGCCGCATTGTGCATTTTGCTGACGGAATCTTTTTGTTATCCTGCTTTTGCAATTCCTGAAAATAACCCGATTGCGCAATCAGACCGTGAATTTCTTGAAAAAATAGAAAAAGAAAGTTTCATTTATTTTCAAAAATTTATAAATCAAAAAACAGGCCTTGTTCTAGATTCATCTTCTCCCGGCTCTCCTTCTTCTATAGCCGCAACGGGTTTTGCGTGCGCCGCTTACGCCATCGCGCAATCACACGGCTGGATCGGATACCGGGAAGCGTATCAAATGATTGAAAGGATTTTTGAGACGCTCGAAACAAAAGCGGCCGGGAAAAACGGCTTTTATTTTCACTTCCTAGATCCTTCAACAGGTTCGCGTACATGGTCCTCTGAAATCTCGTCGATTGATACAGCGCTTCTCATGGCGGGAATTCTTCTCGCAGGTGAATATTTTAAAGGCACTGAGCTCGAAACGCGTGCGCAAAAGCTATATGCGAAGGTGAATTGGAAATGGATGACCAACGGCTCGCTTTTAATTTCTCATGGCTGGAAACCAAAGCAAGGGTTTCTCCCCTACTATTGGGATATGTACTCGGAACATTTGATTATGCTCGCCCTTGCCATGGGCTCTCCCACTTATCCCGTACCCCAAGAAGCATGGACTCAATGGAAACGTACGGAAGATACCTACAACGGCAGAAAAATTGTTTACTCTTTTTCCGGCAGCCTTTTTACTTATCAGTATTCTCAAGCGTTTATCGATTTTAGATTTCTTAAAGACGGTAAGATTAATTATTTTGAAAACTCAAAACAGGCCACTCTCGCCAATAAAGAATTTTGTTTGGAACATAAATCCGAATATCCCGCTTCTTATGATGAGACTATTTGGGGACTTTCGGCATCTTTGGGTCCGGATGGCTACAAACCGTACGGAGCAGAACCCGGTCAAGCACTTCATGACGGAACCATTGCTCCTTATTCAATTGTATCTTCTATCGTATTCACCCCCAAAGAATCAATTACCGCATTACATACAATTGATGAACGTTACCACGCAAAAATTTACGGCCCTTACGGATTTAAAGATGCTTTTAACGCAGATCGCAATTGGTGGGCGAATGAATATTTAGGAATCGATCAAGGAATTACGGTAATCATGCTCGAAAATTTTTTGAATGACGGTGCAATTTGGAAAAAATTTATGCATCTCGAATCGATCCAGCGTTGGATAAAACTTTCTGGATTAAAATTTAAGACAGAATCTGATTTGACTTCTTAAAACCGTGGACCTAAGAGTGGTGGTGGGTGCGCGCTTTTGGCAGGAGAAGATGCGCTGATTATTCTTTACCAAGAAACCGAGCTGCAATTCTCTCGGCAGTTTCCTGAATAGCTTCCTTGGTCAAAAAATTTCCCTTCCGGATTGCTTCCTTGATTTCCCGAATACGTCCAAAATTCGGTTCCGGAACGTCATCCATCATGCGCTTATACTTCTCTATTTCTTTTTTTAACTCGCTCTCCCCGGCATCTTTCATTTGAATTCCTAATTGCCAGTTTGATTCGCTCTTCGGGAGGGCGAAGTGTGTATTGTCGACTGCCATAAAAACTTCCTTTCTTGGGAATACTTCTTGATTCTCATCTTTATAGGTATCGGCGGGGAGACATAAAACTTTAAAAACACCCCAAAGTGGGAGATTTATGAAGGAAGCGTAGAGCGATGCAAATGCTTGGTATTGTTTACTTTACGTCAAATAACTTTTGATAACCTCCTTATTTGGATTAAGTTTCGAGAGTAATTTCCCCACCAACCCGCTTCGCGAGATGACTTCTCAGCCTGGAAATGACTTTGGTATGAATCTGACAAATTCTCGACTCAGAAACATTGAGCACTTGCCCAATTTCCCGGAGTGTTAGATTTTCATAGTAGTATAAAACAACTACTAGCTTTTCTTTCTCAGGCAATCCGTCAATCGCCTTAGCAAGCAGTTCTTTTACTTCCGCATGCTGAACGGATGCTAATTGATTCGTCATCATAGAATCTTCGATAGTCTGGAGTCTTGATATCGGTTTATTGCCGTCATCATTCTGCCAAACCTCATCCAACGATAAAAATGATGTGGAATTGAGCTCGTTGTAAATTCCGTTCAAGTCTTCCACGCTCATTTTGAGAGACTGAGCTACTTCGTTGTCAGTCGCAATTCTGCCGAGACGATCCTCAAGCTCTTTCGATTTACGATCAATTTC
>ORMF012168250.1_pt1 | contig 10170 bp, 5 predicted proteins | sample 1779871 | NCBI WGS metagenome assembly ORMF01 (sample SAMEA104232316, study PRJEB22302) | groundwater metagenome | biome: forest; feature: aquifer; material: groundwater | place: USA | collected 2011-08-07 | depth 5.4 m | reverse complement strand
CAGACGGCGCTTACATGGAAATTAGATCGTCTTCGGCCCAATCTCAATATAGAATCGAGGCGTTGTGAATCTCAATATCACCAACAACTATCTTATCCTCAAAACCAATGTGATCTATACATGTATGACGCCCACAATGGACAAGGGATGCTCCTCGGCGATTGTCAGACATGGAATGTGGTATTAAATGGCGGCGAATGTGGTAGCCTCGGCGATTGCCCATTGGGATACGCGCCGATTCAACAAAAAACAACATGTCGGCAGTGTGTTAAGTATGATACACAGCCAGCGTATGATGAAGAAACCAAGCAATTTATAATGAAACGATATTGTGTAGAAATTAAAGAACCGGGCACGATAAAGAAATTAGCGTGTGTGCCCTGGACGAAGATGAGCATTGTATACATCTTTAATTCTCCAGAGGTGGTACGGCAACAGGAAGTTGCTTTGCTGACGATGCTCATTGATCACAAGCTGATTAACCAAGGGATGAACGGTAATGACGACTTTGCAGAAACATGGAAGCCATTCTATCGGGGGAGTGATTATTATCCTTTCTTCTATTACGGCAAAGGACTCCCACCCCTTGGCCCATGGGCCGGCATTGACACCTGCGTCAATTTGTGTGGCGATGGGAAAAAACAAGGACAAGAAAAGTGTGATTGGGGAAAAGACAATGGTAATGCAGATAAAGCAGAGCCAACGGTTGATGGAAAGGCTCAACGATATTGTTCTGAGCAATGCGAATGGATCATTAAGCCGCAACTGGTATTCGCCCCATCCTCGTCGATCCCTGCAACCAGCGCAACGGGGTTTACCGCTTGTCGTGTCCAGGAGAAAGAGATTATTAGCGGAGCGAAAAACTGTGGGGCAGAAGGCACTGGCGGTGGCCAATGCTTGAGGCTGCTTAACCTTGCGGACAAGGATAAACTCAAGCCCGACTCCGACGAAGTCCCGGAACAGTACTATCTTAAACCATTTACCATCAAAAAAGACGAAAAAGACAGCAAAGAAGAAAAGGTTTGGATGTCGTTTCGCAATCCATACCACCCCAACAAGAACGAACAAGTGACCTATGGGCTATTGGGTAAAGTGTCGAAGGATCCCGAGAAGCCGATGATCGACAAAACTGTGACATTTGAAAGTTATTTAGAACCTCTACGCCGACTGTTCGATATCCCTCTGGGGTGGGTGGCACAGTTTAACATAGCGTCCGCCACCCCGGTTCTTTCGCCCGGGCCTGCACAGCAGTTGGACGATATAACGATTGCACAAGGTGGCGTTACCCAACAGTTCGCACTGATTTCTTCAACAGACGCTTCCTCGGGAATACTGCCCGTTCTGGTGTATCCGAACCCGCAAGTCGGTGGGAAGTTTGATATTATCTCGCGCATTGTCAATGCTAGTGGCAAAGCCCAAACCTATACGGTTGCACTGTATGACTCGGAAGTTCCCGGCACTCCAGCCGCTGTGCGCACGTCTCAAGAGGTGACATTAGCGAGCATCGGCGGGCAATGCCTTGGAGTGCGCGCTCTAGAGTCAACACCATCGCGCTCCATACTGAACGTATTGATTGCTGATGGCGACGCTGGGGCTGAGAGCGCCGTAGCGGCAAAAATAATATCCGAAGAGCTTCTAAAATTCGTGCCGTTCAACGAATTTTCAAAACATATCAATATTGAATATACTACATCTTCGCCAACATTTGCTTGCATGGATTCCGATGGTTCAGCGGATGCTAGTGGCAGGGTTTCTTGTGCCCAGGCCATACTGCACAAACTCAACGCGCAGTGCGCGAAAGAATATAATCTCATCGTGGTGTTGAGTTCCCGTTCAACCTCATCATGGAGGACGAGCGGGTCACCGGTCGTGATTGTCTATACAAAAAGTACTCCTCAAGAGCAAAGCACGGTTATTGCCAACGCCCTGGCCCATACTCTTGGGCTTGGTGATGAGTTTGAATACAAGGAAGGCACGGCACAATTTGAGAAACGCACACCCAATTGTCTGGTGGGAAGCCAGAATGACGTAGTGGAATATTGGAATGGTTTAGTTGGAGGGTCTGGGGATGCCAAAGAGCCTATTGTTGCATATAAAGGATGTGGAGACTTTTCAGCAGCAGGTTTGCGACCTTCCCAGCAAAGTTTGATGAGTGATCCATGGAAACTCGCTAAAAATCCTGATGCGTTTGGCCGTGTGAATCAGGCGTATCTTCGCAAGACCCTTAAAACGCGTTTAGAGGTTAAAAGACCGCTATGAAGACAAAAACTCTCCTTTCCAAATTGCTCATCAGTGTAATGGTACTGGAACAGCTTGCTTTTGGCTTTGCGCCATTGGTGAATGCGGCCGAAGAACCCGCGATACAATGCGATGCGTGCGATTTTAGTGTTGCATTTCCCGAGAAGCACAAACTCGAAATATTAGCAGAACAGTTGGATAAACAGCTCGACAACACTGCGCTGGCGCAGGAATATGTTGAACAATTTGGGAAAACCTATACTGCCTACCGGGCGGTTAAGGGCGGCCAAACCATTGACAACAAAACCTGCTTATTATTACTGGGTCCAGAAGACAAAAAAGAAAACGATGCATACAAAGCGGCACTGGAAGCCAAAGACGATGATTCTGGAGCAACGATCAAAGAGCTTAAATCCGCAATGATTAAGCGCCTTGCTACGAAGGTAGTGTTTAAGGAAATTAGAACACTCATTGATTACCCCAACACTCTTGCTAATGACACCGAATTCGAAACAAAATCCACAGACCCGGCACACAATGTTCGCCTGAACAACTCCCCGCACGGTATTTACACAAAAGCGCTCATCCAGCTTATCGGAGAGAGCGAACTCATAAAGAATGACGCGGCATTACTCAGACAAAAATCCTACGAATTAGCCTACGCCCAAAATTATAGCAAGGTGTATGTCGCCGAACGCGCGCCCAACATCCCGGAAGCAGCGCAGAAAATCTATGAAATGAAGCGTGCGCAAATGCGCGAAACGCCAGGAAGTTATGATGTTACCATCGTTCATCTAGAACGGTTTATTGCCGGAATGAGTGGGATTGCCAAGACAATTGAAACCGCGATTGATGAAGGGGAAAACATTGATGACCTATTTGCTGGCAATAACGTAAGCCCTGAAGTGGAACAGGCGATGCTCAATCACTCAATCCCCAATAATTTAAAGATGTTGTATGAAGCGTATATCAACAACAACCCGTTGTTAATGCAATCAGCGCGAGCGAACATCTTGATGAATGCCGCGGTGGACATGGAGGAAGATCTAACTTTCTATTGGGCCACAGACCCCGCAAAGGATAAATACACCCCGTTATTATTGAAGTTACCAGATGTTGCGATTCAACTCTACGACGTGTTGATTAAGTCGTACCCCGACACAGAGGCGGCAGAGTTGGCTCAACATGAGCTTTTTATTAAGAACAATCAACGCTATGCAACAATCGGCGCGGGAAGTGTATTGGGGGTTGGCTTGTTAGCAACAGCATTATATTGGATGACCGTTGGCGAGGCCGCAGCTATGGTGTCTCTTGAAGTGGCTGATTGGAAATTAGGCGTTGGGCACGCGTTGTTTGAACAGAGCGCTGGAAGGGCGAAATACTGGGCATGGGAGTTGATTGGGAAGGGTGGATTTACAGTGGTAGTCGGCAATGCCGAAAAGGCAGGTTTGCGCACACTGTTCAAGGGCGCGACGAGTAAGGCAGAGCAAGCGTTGTTGGCAAGGGGGCTCATGGGAACGCAAGCAGGGTTTACAAGGCACGCGGTGTACTCTCGCGCTGGAGCGATGGCGCTGCCAGACATTAAGGCAATTGTCGGGGGGTGGTTATCAAAAGTGGGGATTGGAAAGGGAGCGGCCAAAGCGGCTGCGATTGTGGACAAGGCGGTTGTTGGTGACGCGTTTGATGAGTTTCAAAAGTCGTGGCTTAGAGGAGTTGCAAAAATGATGGAAAAATATACCGGTGGCAAAATGAACAAACTTAGCATTCCCCTTAGCGATTTTGCAAAAAGAGAAGCACGAAAACTTTATGCAAAGCTCAACCCTAGTATTGTGATGGATTACCAGTCTGTAGAAACTATACTTCGCACAGGGGCTGTTCACAAAAAACTAGGCTTCGCTTCTGCAGGGCATAGTATACCCTACGCAGGATTTCGAGGAGTGGGGGGTGTGGATAGTGGTTATTATTCTATAGTAATATTAAAGAATAATGTTCGCAAAATACCCGGAACATCCGTGATAGCTTCAGATGCCGGCCTATTAATGCAACACGAATTTAATCCAGCATATTTCCATCTTCAGGGGGTAATTAGTGGTAGGACAGTAGGAGGTGAAGATGTCGCGGAGGAATATGCCTTACGGCTGATTAACGACATTGTTAAGAGATATAGAAAACTTAATGACGAAACAGTGCGCCGTTATCTCATGGAAGTTGGTGATGGAAGGTTTATTTTTCCAGAGATGCAGATTCCAGGACTAACCACAGCTGTTGATGACATAGAGGCAATTTTAGTCCCACATGAAGAATATTTATGGCACATGGCAAACCCCGACGCTGATCCTAAAATGCTTGCAAAATTAATTGATTATGAAGTAGTGTGGCGTTTAGATAAAGGAGATGTTGGAAAGGCATATTATAATTACACTGATGTGAGTATAACTATAGGGAAAAATGTTGTTGTTGACATTATTAAGACTATAAGTGATGCACAAACCCTCACAGAACTAAAGCAGATATTAGCGTTCTACTACAAGGATGGTTTAGTAGATGTTAAGGGTAGGAAGTATTCTTTAAAAGAATTACTCGCATCAATTGATCAAGCTCACCTAGAATGGAACGAAACAAAAGGGATATTCGATGCATCGAAGATTACTGATGCGGATGGACTACGTGATAAACTATTAGAGCTGCTACCGCGATATTAAAGGGACGACAACGGGACGGAAATTGGGTCAGCCACCGTTCATTATCATAATTTACGCCAAGTAGGGTGTGTGGAGGCGCAAGGTCTAAAAAATTACCAAATAAAACCCTTATGGAATAAGGGTTTTATGGTGTTTTTACAATTTGCTCTTTAATGAGCAATATGCTATAGTAGTCTTCTATGATTATCTTCCAACGGACAATTGAAGCTCGTATTGTCGATGTATTATTCAAGGCTAGAATGGTGTCGATTTTGGGTCCGCGACAGTCTGGAAAGACGACATTAGCGAAAAAGTTAATAAATAAATATGGAGACGACGGGGTGTATTATGATTGTCAACTTGCTGAAGTGCGCAAGAATTTTATTGTTGGCAGGCCCGATACCTTACTGCCACTGGTAACAGGAAAAAAAATCGTCGTGTTTGACGAAGCCCAAACCATTCAAGACATCGGAACTATTTTAAAAGTCTTTCATGATACCTATCCAGACGTGCAAATCATTGCTACCGGATCATCGTCATTTGATTTGGCAAATAAAATAAACGAACCAATGACCGGAAGAATTTTTGAATTTACACTCCTGCCACTTTCTCTTTTGGAAATAAGCAAATCAAAACAGATCGCCCGCGATGACCTCTACCAGTATATGCTGTATGGAACATATCCAGCTGTCGTTGTAGAGGAGTCTGTGGAAAATAAAAAAACGGTATTAAAAAATATTGCAACGCAGTATCTCTATAAAGACGTATTTACATTTGAAGCAATTAGAAATCCGCGGGTATTCGAAGATCTTATAAAGTTGCTTGCTCTCCAGATCGGATCATTGGTATCACTGAATGAATTAGCAACTCAACTCGGGGTGAGTCGTTCGGTCATACAACGATACCTCAGATTATTAGAGCAATCGTTTATCATTCGCATCGTGCATTCTTTTTCTAATAATCCGCGTACAGAATTAAAAAAAGCATTCAAAGTTTTGTTTCTTGATGTGGGGGTGCGCAATGCATTGGTTGATATCGATTCGCCCATGGACACTCGAGCGGATAAAGGAGCTATTTTTGAAAACTTTTTTGTCGCCGAACTCATGAAACGGGGGACTCGGGAAATTTTCCCACCAGAAATCATGTTTTGGCGGTCGCGCGCCGGTGCCGAAATTGATGTGATAGAAAAAACCGGCCGAAAAATTATTGCCTATGAATGCAAATGGAAAGATGTCGCCACAGTGCCTCGCGTATTCAAAGCTGCCTATCCTGATGCAGATTTCCAATGCATTACGACCAATAATATTACAGCCCATTTTGTTAACGAAAATTGAGTGGCCTAGGCGTTGACATTTTGTCGTTGATAGCACACACTACACAAGCACTTGCGTGATTGTATTATTATGTTTGAACGATTATTTAGCAGTTTTTCAGAAGATCTTGGCATTGATTTGGGTACCACAAACACCCTGATTTACGTTCGTGATCAAGGGATTGTGATCAACGACCCTTCTGTTGTTGCCATGAACACCCGCACGGGGCAGATTGTGGCAGTGGGTAAGCGTGCCCAAGAAATGGTGGGCAAAACTCCTGCGCATATCATTGCCACGCAACCGCTCACCTCGGGTGTCATTTCAGACTTCGAGGTCACTGAAAAAATGCTCAAATATTTTTTTGAAAAACTTCACGAAGGACGATGGGGTGTGGTTCCTCGGCCACGGGTAGTTATTGGCGTACCATTGGATATCACCGAGGTCGAACGCAAAGCCGTAGCGGACGCGGTGATTGGGGCGGGAGCTCGAGAAGTTTTCTTAATCGAAGAATCAATGGCTTCCGCAATTGGAGCGCGGCTCCCGATCCAAGAAGCAATTGGAAATTTGGTTATTGATCTCGGCGGAGGGAAAACTGAAATTTCTACCATTTCTCTGGGGGGCGTTGTGACGTTTAAATCTCTCACTGTCGCCGGATACGAAATGGATCGTACGATCGTAAATTTTTTCCGAGATCAATACAATTTACTTATTGGTGATCAGGTGGCGGAACAGGTAAAAATTCGTATTGGCTCCGCGGCAGTGCTAGAAGAAAATTTGACCATGGATGTTCGCGGTCGAGATCTCGTCACGGGGCTGCCGCGGGAACAAAAAGTTACCGACAAAGAAATCAGAGAAGCGCTTTCCCGTCCCGTAAAAGCCATTATTGAAGCTATAAAAGACACAATCGAAATCACTCCACCCGAACTCGTTGCTGATATTTATGAACGAGGCGTTATCTTAACTGGTGGAGGGGCGCTGTTGCGTGGTATGGACCGAGCTATTTCACTTGCCACAGGGGTACCTGTCCGCATTGCAGAAGATCCGTTAACCGCGATGGTGCGTGGCACTGGCATGGTATTGGAAGACCTCGACACACTGCGCGGTGTTTTAATCCCCGCGAATGAATCGGGAATTTAGCTTTTGTGAAGGAGTTCTCTTTTTCTCGAGGGCGACAAAAGTATTCTAAATCACCAATCCTTAAACAGTGGTTGTTGTGGGTGTTTCTTGTTGTTGTATTGATCTTAATTTACATTGCGCTACTAAGACCCGGGGCCGCGTTATTACAATTACGCACAACTATATTCTCCACATTCCACACCAATACTCCTGATACTCCTATTGAAGAATTACAACGAAAACTTTCTCAAGCACTTGAAGAAAATGAACGACTCCGTGACCTTTTACAACTTCAAGAATCTACAATAACCCATCAATGGTCAATTCTGCCAGCGCAGGTGGCGGGGATCAATACACTTCCGATCGCGCCGTTCATAATTCTCAATCGCGGAGCCAACGACGGTGTTGAAGTTGGCATGCCCGTTGTCGTCAGTGGCACTGTACTCATCGGAACAATCATCGAACGGAGTGCGACAACGTCGTCGATATTACCGTTAACACATCCAAACTCACGCATTGCTGTTGCTGTCCAGAGCACACAGCGAACCATTGGTATTCTGCAGGGACGGGCAAATCTTTCCCTCGAACTCCTGTTGGTTCCCCGCGATGAACCTCTTACAGAAGAACAATTACTTATCACTTCTGGCTCTCAACTATCTATTCCACGCGGACTCTTGGTGGGGTCCATTGGGTCCATTGATAATAAGTCTGCAAATATTTTTCTCGAAGCAACTGTCAACGCATCAGCAGATCCTCGACGCGCATCAACAGTGGGAATCATTACGAGTGCATCTCGCCGTCCCTAACTATGCAACGCATCCTCCTCCGATGCTTCTGGTTGGCTGTATTATTAGTATATCTGCCTGTTCTTGCTGGCCTTATACAACCCCTTCTATGGGTTGACATGGTCCTTGTCGTCTATTTATGGTTGCTGTTTCATCCTCTTCACCCACTGCCGTGGGTATGGAGAATTGGGTGGTTAGTGATCGCACAATCATTAGCTCCAGTACTGACGTTTGGGGCGTATCTGGCAGCAGGACTCATCACCACAGCCACTATTCGCTTCCTCCAGCGTTCCTATGTCGTTCATACACATCCAGTCACATTCCTCTCTCTTCTTGTTGTGGGGACGCTTGTGTGGGAAATCGTTTTACAATCCATTACAGCCATCTCGGCAATTGTTATACACACTCCATCGTTATTTCTCCCCATCCCCGTGCTTGCCATCGTTATAACCCGTGAAATGATGATTGTCGCATGCTTAGCCGGGATACTGCTATTAATTCGAGCATGGGTGTTGAACACTTCGATTCAGGACTCTTTACGCCAATATTATGAACATCTTCAAGAGCCCCACCTCCATACCTCCGGACAATCCACAGGGCGCTGATGCTGGCATTGAAGAAACGTTCTTTATTCCTCCTGAATCAACTCGAGCGTATGTTGGTGTTGCACTTTCACAACGACGGCTTATTGTTATTCGTTCCGTCATCATCGTTATCTTAATGATTATTACGGCACGAGCCCTTCAATTACAGGTTCTGCAATTCGCCGCATTTCGTGCTGCAGCAGATCGAAATCGTCTTCGAGATGATTATCTTCCTGCCCAACGCGGTGTTATGAGTGATCGCAATGGAACGCCGCTAGTCCAAAACATCGCATCGTTTTCATTGCTTGCAACGCCAGCTGAATTACCATCGCCCGGAGAGGCATCACGCGCCCTCTATCAACGACTCTCCAACACAGTGGGGTCCGACATATCCTTATTGAATGTATTGGATTCTAAAGCAACTCGACTCCGCCGACAAATTGCTCTGCCTATTTTTTTAACCCACGAGCAGGCGATTGAGTTTACTCTTCATCAAGATGACTATCCTGGCATTTCATTACAGGTCGTTCCTACGCGTGAGTATATTTCATCACCGTATTCGTTAAGCCATGTGTTGGGGTATGTCGGCTACCCGTCTGTCGAAGACCTTGAAAAAAACACCGCATTAATTCCTTTTGCGTTAGTGGGCAAATCCGGCCTCGAACATTTCTATGATAGCGCGCTTCGCGGGCAAGACGGTTCGGTACAGTGGGAATACGACTCCCGAGGACAACGGATAAGAAAAGTATCCTCCACACAACCCATACAAGGCACAAATCTTCAAACCACCATTGATCTTCCTTTGCAAATCGCAACCGAACAAGCGCTTCAAAGCCAAATTAGCGCCACCCCAGCGCGTCGTGGATCGGCAGTTGTAATGAACGCCCTTACAGGTGAAGTACTCTCGCTGGTGAGTTTACCGGCGTATTCTTCGAATGTGTTTACGCTCCCGGAGCAGAGCAGCCAACGAAAGAAGCTTCTCAACGATAAGAATCAGCCACTGTTTTTTAGAGCAATATCGGGGCAATATCCATCCGGATCTGTTATTAAACCCTTTGTTGCCGCAACCGCGTTGGAATTCGATATCATCACCGAAAGGACTTCTGTCATGAGCACCGGGGGGATTCAATTGGGGGACTATGTGTTTCCCGACTGGAAATCAGGCGGTCACGGAGTAACGAATGTTGTCAAAGCCCTTTCCCAATCTGTTAATACATTTTTTTATCTACTTGTTGGTGGCGATGTTCGAAGTCCATCGCAATGGAATCGACCCGCGTTAGGGGTTGAGCGATTTCGTCAAGGGCTCGAACGCTTTGGGTGGGGTTCGCCGGTTGGAATTGATTTGTCGGGTGAAGCATCAGGGTTCCTCCCAAGCCCGCAGTGGAAGAAAACAGTCAAAGGGGAGCGATGGTATATTGGCGATACCTACCATATCGCGATCGGCCAAGGGGAT
>ORMF011955132.1_pt1 | contig 10170 bp, 10 predicted proteins | sample 1779871 | NCBI WGS metagenome assembly ORMF01 (sample SAMEA104232316, study PRJEB22302) | groundwater metagenome | biome: forest; feature: aquifer; material: groundwater | place: USA | collected 2011-08-07 | depth 5.4 m | reverse complement strand
CGCCGGCGCGATGAAGGTCGCCGACGGTTTCGCGCCCGGCGCGGTGATCGGCCCGCTGATCGACATGAAGGCGGTCGAGAAGGTCGAGGCGCACATCGCCGACGCCTTGCAGAAGGGCGCCAAGGTGGTGATCGGCGGCAAGCGCAGCGCGCTCGGCGGCAGCTTCTTCGAGCCGACCGTGCTGTCGGGCGTCACCGCCGACATGGTCATCACCCGCGAGGAAACCTTCGGGCCGGTCGCGCCGCTCTATCGCTTCAAGACCGAGGCCGAGGCGATCAAGATGGCCAACGACACCGAGTTCGGCCTCGCCGCCTATTTCTACAGCCGCGACATCGGCCGCATCTGGCGCGTCGCCGAGGCGCTCGAATACGGCATCGTCGGCATCAACGAAGGCATCATCTCGACCGAGATCGCGCCGTTCGGCGGCATGAAGGAAAGCGGCATCGGCCGCGAAGGCTCGAAATACGGCATCGAGGATTATCTCGAGGTCAAATACCTCTGCATGGGCGGCATCGACCGGTGACGCTTGTCCCTTCGGATAGGATATCCTAAGTATATCCTAGAAGCGAAGGAGGCGAGCGAATGCAGGTGCAGGTGTCCCGCTGGGGAAACAGTCTCGGACTGCGGATTCCGAAAGACATTGCGTCGCGCACGGGGTTGCACGAAGGGGACCGTGTTGAGATCGAGGCCGATGGCAACCGGCTTGTGATTTCGCCGGCAAGGCCTCGCTACGTGCTTGCCGATCTGTTAAAGGGCATGACTCCGGAGGCGATGCACGAGGCCTTCGACTGGGGACCGGATCGCGGTCGCGAGGTCGTCGAGTGACCGCGTGACCTACGAACCACAGCCGGGCGATCTGATCTGGACGGATTTCGACCCTCGTATCGGCCGCGAGCAGAGCGGTCGTCGCCCGGCTGTGGTCGTATCTCCCACGGAGTTCTGGCGAGCCAGCGGGTTCATCATCGTATGCTCGGTGACGTCGCGGGTCCGGCCCTTCGGGACCAGCGTCGTGCTCCCGTCGGGTCTCCCTCTCTCTGGAGAAGTTCTGACCAGCCACGTGCGCAGCATCGATACGTTGGCGCGGCCGATCCACTACGCAGGCACGGGGATTCCGCCTGGCCTGCTCGACGAGGTACGACGCAAGCTGGTGGCATTGATCGGCGCCTGAGGCCTCGTTAGCGCAATTCGAACCCCAGCGCGCCGAGCGCCGCGCGGATGCGGTCGCGGCCATGTAATGAGGCGACGGTCTTGACGCGGATGGTCGCCTGCGCTGTCCACGGTGTCTCGGCCATGCCCTGCTCGCGCTGGAATTGGCGGATGCGCTCGTCGTAGGCGAGGAAGGCGGCCGATTGCGCCGCCGCCGAATATTGCTCGCGGTGCAATACCGCGGCCTGCGGCAGGCGCGGCTTGATGTCGGCGGGCTTGGCGGGGTCGGGATAGCCGACGCACATGCCGAACAATGCCATCACATGCGGCGGCAAGCCGAGTTCGGCGGCGACCTCTTCGGGGTGATTGCGCATCGCGCCGATATAGACAAATCCGAGGCCGAGCGATTCCAGCGCGATCGCCGCGCTCTGTGCCGCCAGGGCGGCATCGACCGTGCCGACGATGAACGGTTCGAGGAAATCGAGCCCCTCCAGCACGATCTGGCGCTCCGATGCGGCGAGGCGCAGGCGGGCGAGATCGACGCACCACACCAGGTAGAGCGGGCATATCTCAATGTGCTTCTGGCCGGCGCCGAGCGTCGCGAGCCGCGCCTTGCGGGCCGGGTCCTCGACCGCGACGACGCTCCAGGTCTGCAGGTTCGACGAGGTCGAGGCCGACTGCGCCGCCGCTACCAGCCGCTCCAGGGTTCCCGCCGGCAACGGGTCGCGGAGAAACGCCCGCACCGAGCGGTGCGCCAATATCGTCGCCAAAACCTCGTTCCACGGTCCCTCGGGCAGGGCACCGTCGCGGTAGCGCAGGTGCAGCAGGGTGTCGGGGTCCGTCACGCTGCTGTTGGTTTCGCCGGCAAAGCTCACGGGATGCATCCTCTGTTCTGCTATGGGTCGCGCCTCAAAGCGCGCTGATCAGATCGGTTTTGGCGAAGCCGTTGCCGACAAAGAGCAACGGACAAGCGTGGTGTCTGGCGAGATCGTAGGAAAAGCAGTCGCCATAATTCAACGCCGCCGGATGCCTGCCTCGGCCCCATTGGCGGTGTGCCGCCGCGATCCGGGGGGCCGCCATCGCGGTGACCGCGACAATTTCGAAGCCGAGGCCGTCGATCAGGCGATGCATCTCATCCTCGACATTGCGCCGGGCCGCGACGATCAGAGCTTCGGCGACGGTTCCGGCCGAGATCAATAGCTCGGTCTCGGTTTCCAGACGCGCCTTGCACGCCTCCGCTTCCGCCTCGCGCAGCACGATGGCCATCAATGCCGAAGTATCGACCGCCATCATCGCGGCAACCCGTCCGAATCGTACAGGAAGTCCTGGCTGCGCGCGGCCGTCTCACCGGCGGTGGCTTTGGCCGCGGCGGATGTCTGCACCTCTTCGAGCAGCCGGCGACGCGCCTCCGGGTCAACGGGACGCCTGACCGGAACGAGTCGCACGGCCGGCTGGCCATGCCGGGTCAGCACGATTTCATCCCCGGCTTCCGCCCCCCGGACCAATTCGGTCAGCTGCGCTTTGGCGTCCGTGACGGAAATCCGCATCGCGCCCTCCAATCATCGCGGGGTGAATGGACTATTAGATAGTCCAGGTCAATCCTTGCGTCTCGGACTTGCGGCGCGCGCCCGGTTGTGACAACGAGAACATCGCCGCACCGCTACGAAAAGCACAGGAGCCTGCCATGCCGCGCTACGATTTCGACCTGTTCACGCTCGGCGCCGGCTCGGGCGGCGTCGCCGGCACGCGGCGGGCCGGTGCCTACGGCGCGCGCACCGCGATCTGCGAGGAACTGCGCATCGGCGGCACCTGCGTACTGCGCGGCTGCGTGCCGAAAAAGCTGCTGGTTTACGGCTCTCAATTCGCCGACGGCTTTGCCGACGCCGAGGGTTTCGGCTGGACCGTGCCGCCGGCCGAATTCGACTGGCCGACATTGATCGCCGCCAAGGACAAGGAGATTGGCCGCCTCAGCCAGATCTACGTCAACATGCTGAACAACGCGAAGGTCGAGATTTTCGAGGCGCGCGGCGTCGTCGTCGATCCGCACACGGTCGAGGTCGGCGGCAAGCGGTACACGGCCGAGAACATCATGATCGCGGTCGGCGGTTGGCCGGAAACGCCGAGGCTCCCCGGCATCGAGCACGTCATCTCGTCGAACGAGGCGCTCGACCTCCCGGCCCTGCCCAGGCGCATCGTGATCGTCGGCGGCGGCTATATCGCAGTCGAATTTGCCGGCATTTTCCGGAGTTTTGGCAGCGAGGTCGTCGAGATCATCCGGGCCGACCGCGTCTTGCGCGGCTTCGACGACGATGTCCCCACCTATCTGGGCGAGGAGATGCGCATCGCCGGCGTCGGTATCCGCAGCGGCACCCAGATCGCCCGCATCGACAAGCACGCCGCCGGCTATACCGTGACGACGACCGATGGCGGCACGATCGAGACCGATTGCGTCATGTACGCGACCGGCCGAGCGCCCAATACGAAAGGGCTCGGCCTCGCCGAAATCGGCGTCGAGATGGACAAGAACGGCGCGGTCAAGGTCGATGAGTGGCAGCGGACTTCCGTCAAGAACATCTACGCCGTCGGCGACGTCACCGACCGCATCAACCTGACGCCGGTGGCGATCGGCGAGGGCCGCGCGATCGCCGAGTCGCTCTACAACAACAACCCGATCCGAATGGACCATGCCGACGTGCCGTCGGCGGTGTTTTCGCAGCCGCCGATCGGCACGGTCGGGCTGAGCGAAGAGGCCGCGCGCAAGCAATATGGCGAGGTCGATATCTACCAGGCCCGCTTCAAGCCAATGAAGAACACCTTGTCGGGCCGCGACGAGCGCACCTTTATGAAATTGGTCGTCGATGCCCGGACCGACCGCGTCGTCGGCGTTCACATGCTCGGCGCGGATGCGCCGGAGATCATCCAGGGCGTCGCAATCGCGGTCAAATGCGGCGCGACCAAGCGGCAGTTCGACCAGACCGTCGGCATCCACCCCAGCGCCGCCGAGGAATTCGTGACAATGCGCGACAAATACGTGCGCCCGCAAAAGGCGGCGGCGGAGTGAGCCAGAGACATCGCTTGCCGCGAAGACGAGCGACACCATCTCGTGCTAGAAGACGGCCTTGCGCGAACTTAACGCGGTAGATCGGCCATGCCTGACGGTATCGAACCGAAGAAACAGGATGCTAAGCCGGCCGCGAAACCCGGCGCCGCGAAAATCCTGCACGCCCGGCCGATCGAGGGCGAGATCGATCACGCAGCGCTGAGCCACGAGTTCATCAGGCGGTTCCCCAAACTCAGGGCCGCCCTTGCCAAATGAGCCGCGCTGGCTGCCCATCGAGGCGGTCATTGAGTACAACAGGCTTGAAGTCGAAGAGACCCGCGAAACGCATTTCCTGCGTGACCGAGGACTGCTCGAAGGCGCCCTGGCGCGCCCGCAAAATGCGTCCGCCTATGGCGTGGAGGATATCGTTGCTCTTGCCGTGAGGCTGATGACGGGGATTGCCCAGGCACATGCGTTTGAGCAGGGCAACAAACGAACCGCCTTCGAGGCGATGTGGCATTTTCTGCAGATCAACGGCTATGATCTTGCTATCGAAGACGGCGCCGAATGGGAACGACCGGTCGTCGCGCTGATCGAACGCCGCATTTTGGAGGACGATTTCGTTACGCGGCTGCGGCCGTTCGTCGTGGAGCGATAGGGCTGCGGCGGGGCGCCCCCGCAACCCCCATCGGTATTTCTCCATCCACACGTCTTCCATGCGCCAGCCGTTGTAGATGCTGTTGCTCATGATCGTCATGCCCTTGACATAGGGCTGCCGGCAATTGCCGACCGGCGCGTAGAAGATGATCGGGCGCGCCCCGTCTTCCGCCAGTTTTTTCTCAATTTCCCACACCAGCGTCTTGCGTCTGTCCTGGTTGGATTCCATCGATTGCCGATCGACCATCTTGTCGAGTTCAGGGTTGCAGTATTTGTTGTAGTTGCCCTCAGCGCCGCACACGTAATTCTCGTAGAAATTCTGGTCCGGCTCGTCGATGCCGTTGCCGGTCAGGTTCAGCGCCACCGTGTAGTCCTTGCGGTTGATCTTGGGATACCACTGCGTCGTATCGACCGGTTCGAGTTCGGCATCGACATAGATGCCTTTCAGCTGGTCGAGCAGGATTACCGCCGGGTCGCGGAACGGCGGGATGTCGCGCGTCGAGACCTTGACGGCGAGCCGCTTGTCGGGGCCGTAGCCGAGTTTTTTCATCAGGGCCTGGGCTTCGGCGCGGTTTTTCGCCACATCGGGGCTGTAGCCCGGCAGGCTGTGCAGAATCTCGGGCGGCATGCCCCAGACCCCTTCGGGCGGCGGCAGCATGACGCCGCCGACATTGCCTTTACCCTCGGTGATGATGTCGATAAAGGCCTGACGGTCGAGGCTCAGCGCCAGGGCGCGCCGCAATTCCGGCTGGTTGAATGGCGGCGCATCGGGGTTGACGATCAGGTTACGACTGACATTGGTCGGGTTGATCTCGCAGACCGCCTGCGGCAATTGACTCATGACGTCGCGCGTCAGCGGCACGGTCAGACCGCCGAAGCTGATGTCGAACTTCCCCGACACGAAGGCTAGAACGGCCGTCGACATGTTGCGGATGATCGTATATTCGACGCCGTCGAGATAGGGCCGCTCCGGCTTCCAGTAATCGCGGTTTCGGGTCAGCTTTATCCCTTCGTTCGGCTTGAACTCGACGAATTTGAACGGACCGGTGCCGATCGGATGCTGGCGCATGTCCTTGGCCGGCACGTGGCATGGATAGACCGGCGAAAACCCCGAGGCGAGCAGCGCGACAAAGGCCGGCTGCGGCCGCTTCAGGACAAAGGTCGCTTCGTAATCGCCGCTGGTCGTCACCTCGGCAAGATTGCGGTACCAGGCCTTGCGCGGGTTGATGCGCAATTTGTCGCTCGATTTGCCGAGCAGCAGCTCCCAGGTGCATTTGACGTCGGCCGCGGTGAACGGCTTGCCGTCGTGCCATTTGACGCCCTGGTGCAATTTGAAGGTGAGGCGCGTGCCATCCTCGTCCCATGCCCAGCTCTTGGCCAGGTCTGGTACGATCGAGTTCATGCTGTTCTGCTTCACGTGCTGGTCGTAGATGACGAGGTTGTTGAACACGCCCATCATCGGCCGCACGGAGAAAACCGTCACTTCCTCGTGGATCGACATGCTGGCGGGGCTGTCGATCGAATAGGATTTGAGGATGCCGCCCTGCTTCTGGGCGAATGCCGGGCCGGCAGCGGCGAGTGCTGCGCCCAATGCCAAGATAACGGGCAGATAGCGCCTCATATGCGTCTCCCTGTTCACCGAATGCCGACGGGTTGACCCCGCCGTACAGTTGCGCGAAACCATAGCATGCCGGTGCGGACTTGCCGCGCTGGTTTTGTTCCTGCCGGCAATGCATTTCCGGCACCCGGTAAAAGCCTTGCGTTGCCGGCGATCGCCGGCTAGCGTGCGCGCATGGTGCCTGTCAGGGCCGCTGTCGGCCCCCGCCCCGTTGCACGATTTTGGTACCGCCGGTACACGACGGCGGCCTAGGATCGCGTATCCGCGTTTCCCCGAAGCCGCCCGACCGAGGCGGCTTTTGTGTTTCATGATCCTCGTGATCCGCAGGTCGCCAAGGTAGAGCGGGTTCCAACCCCGGAGATAACCCATGCCCGACTCGACCCCGCAACCCCGCGACACCGCCGCAGATTGGTCGCCCGACAGCTGGCGCGGCCTGCCGATCCGGCAGGTGCCCGGCTATGCCGACCAGGCCGCGCTGGAGCGCGTCGAGGAGACATTGCACCGCTTTCCGCCGCTGGTGTTCGCCGGCGAGGCGCGGCGGCTGAAGGCGCGCCTCGCCGATGTCTCTGCCGGCAAGGCGTTCCTGTTGCAGGGCGGCGACTGCGCCGAGAGCTTCGCCGAATTCCATCCCAACAACATCCGCGACACCTTCAAGGTATTGTTGCAGATGGCGGTGGTGCTGACCTTCGGCGCCGCCTGCCCGGTGGTCAAACTGGGGCGCCTGGCCGGCCAGTTCGCCAAGCCGCGCTCGTCCGACACCGAGAGCCAGAACGGCGTCACATTGCCGTCCTATCGCGGCGACATCATCAACGGCCTCGACTTCGACGCGGCGGGGCGCGAACCCGACCCGCAGCGCATGGTGCAGGCCTACAGCCAGTCGGCCGCGACGCTCAATCTGCTGCGCGCCTTTGCCCAGGGCGGCTATGCCGATTTGCACCGGGTGCACGCGTGGAACCAGGATTTCGTCGCCGACTCGCCGCAGGGCGAGCGATACCGTGCGCTCGCAGATCGGCTGACCGAGACGCTCGATTTCATGGCGGCGTGCGGCCTCAATTCCGAGACGACGCCGCAGATCCGCGAGACCGAGTTCTATACCTCGCACGAGGCCTTGTTCCTCGCCTACGAGGAGGCGCTGACCCGCGTCGATTCGACGACCGACGAGTGGTACGACTGCTCGGCGCATCTGGTGTGGGTCGGCGACCGTACGCGGCAGGCCGACGGCGCGCATGTCGAATTCATGCGCGGCATCAAGAACCCGCTCGGCATGAAATGCGGACCGAGCCTCGATCCCGACGATCTGCTGCGGCTGATCGACAAGCTGAACCCGGCAAACGACCCGGGACGGTTGACCCTGATCACCCGCATGGGGGCGGACAAGGTCGCGGCCAAACTGCCGCCGCTGATCCGCGCCGTGCAGCGCGAGGGCCGCGCGGTCGTGTGGTGCATCGACCCGATGCACGGCAACACGATCACCTCGTCCACCGGCTACAAGACGCGCGTGTTCGACCGCATCCTCGACGAGTTGCACGCCGCGTTCGCCGTGCATCTGGCCGAGGGCAGCTATGCCGGCGGTGTGCATTTCGAGCTGACCGGGCAGAACGTCACCGAGTGCGTCGGTGGCGCCCAGGCGATCAGCGAGGCCTCGCTGGCCGACCGCTATCACACCCATTGCGACCCGCGGCTCAACGCCAGCCAGGCGCTCGAACTCGCCTTCGAGATCGCCGAGGCGTTGAAGCGCGAGCGTCAGGGGAGTGTCGCCGGCACCGGCTTCGGCCGCCGGCTGGAAGCTGTCTCCCGCTAGCGGCCCGCCGCATGCCGCCTGCCCTCGCGACGGCGTCGAAAATGACGGCCGCCACGCCCCCACCCCAACCCTCTCCCGCTTGCGGGGGAGGGAGCCGCGCGGCGCCGTCCCGCGATGCCTATGGGAGGGGGGGATTCCAGCGGTGGTCTCTTCCGAGCTTCCCGCCGCAAGCGGGAGAGGGTTGGGGTGGGGGCGACGTTTCGCGAAGCTGCTGCCCATGAATGACGATCTCGCTGCGCGAACCGACAGCTATTTCCTCAAGACCAAGGCGATCGTCGCGCGGTTCGGCGATCGGGCGGCGACCTATGCCGTATTCATGCGCCGGCCGGTCGTGTGTGCGCCGCGTTTCGCGGTCGCCTTTCTCGCAGAAATGGGACGGCAGCGCGGCGTCGCCTTTGCGATCGAGCTGAACCATCCCGAGGGCGCCTGGGTCGGTGCCGGCGAGCCCTTGCTCTACGTCACCGGTCCGTTATCGCAGCTGGTCGATCTCGAGACCGTGCTGCTGCAAAAACTGGGGCCGGCCTGCGTCGCCGCCTACAACGCGTCGGCGATGTGCGCCGATCTGCCGAAGGTCGCGTTCCTGGCGATGGATGCGCGGCACTGCGCCGGTACCGAGATGGCCGAATTGATGGCCTACGCCGCATCGGTCGGCTCGGAGCATGCGCGGCGGGTCGCCGGTGCGGTCGGGTTTGTCGGCTGCGCCGCCGCGGCGACCGCGCCGTTCTTCGGCCAGGACAAGGGCATGGGCACGATGCCGCACGCGCTGATCGGCTATGCCGGCTCGACGGTGCGCGCCGCCGAAATGTTCCGTGAAACCTTTCCCGATGAGCCGCTGACCGTGCTCGTGGATTATTTCGGGCAGGAGATCGGCGACGCCGTCGCGTGCTGCCGCCGCTTCCCGGAATTGGCGGTCGCCGGCAAGCTCGCCTTTCGCATGGATACACCGGGCGGCCGCTATTGCGAGGGGCTCGACCTCGCGCGCTCCTATGCGGTGCTGGAGCAGAACGCGCCGCAAGCGATCCGCGGCTACCGGACGGAGCAGGAATTGCGCTACCTGGTCGGCACCGGCGTGTCGGCCGCGGCGTTGTGGCAAATGCGCCTGGCGCTGGACGAGGCCGGGTTTCCCGCCGCGCGGATCGTCGCCAGTTCCGGCTTCGGCCCCGAGAAGTGCCGCATCATGGCCGCCGCGAATGCGCCGATCGACGTGATCGGAACCGGCTCCTACCTGCCGGAAATCTGGACCGAGACCTACGCGACGGCCGATATCATCGCCTATGACGGCCAGCCGATGGTCAAGGCAGGCCGCGAATTCCTGTTGAGAAAGCCATGATCTTCACCAGCGAAAGCGGCCTCATCGACCCCGGTCGCGAGGCGGCCTGGGGCGAGTGGTATCGCGGCCATCTCGCGGCGATGGCGTCGGTGCCGGGCGTCTTCTCGGCGCAGCGGTTTCGTGCGCTCGAACCGGGGCCGCCGCCGTCATTGGCGATGTACACGGTCGCCTCGCCCGCGGTGTTCGAGAGCGACATCTACCTGCGCACCCGCGGCATGGGACCGTGGCAGGACGCGATCGACCGACGCTATTACCGCCGCAACCTGTTCGACGGGCTGGACGCCGCGCCGCAGGTGCCGGCGGATGCCGTGCTGCTCGTCGCGGATCGTGACGCAGCGGCGCCCGACGCCGCCGGCGTCGCGTGGCTGCGCTGCGTCGCGATCGACCGCTCGATGGCGGTGCGCGGCCTTGCCGTTTGCCCGGATCTCGCGGCGGCGCGGCAAATAGCGGCCCGGCTCGGCGGTGGCGTAGCATTTTATGCCGCGATGACGGAGCGCTTCACGCCCGGCGCGGGCGGCCTCGACGCGCCGCACGTCAACCGCTTCGGCCAGGGGGGCGGGGAGCCGGTACCGGGCTGG
>ORMF010545019.1_pt1 | contig 10172 bp, 6 predicted proteins | sample 1779871 | NCBI WGS metagenome assembly ORMF01 (sample SAMEA104232316, study PRJEB22302) | groundwater metagenome | biome: forest; feature: aquifer; material: groundwater | place: USA | collected 2011-08-07 | depth 5.4 m | reverse complement strand
GGGACGCCGCCGCCCGCTCCACCGGCGAACGTGCCGCCGTTTCCCGAGCGGAAGGATGGAAGCAAGGCGGCGTTTGTATCCGTTCGCGAAAGCATGGCGCAACACCGTGCGAATCCGACGTGCGCGAGCTGTCATTCAATGATCGACCCGGTGGGGTTTGCTCTCGAGAATTTTGACGCCGTGGGCAGGTGGCGTGACGTCGACGAGGCATACAGCCCCGTTGACGCGTCCGGAACGCTGCCAAGCGGCGCAAAATTTGGCGATCTCGCCGCCTTCCGGTCGGCGTTAGTGGCCCGTCCCGAGCGCTTCATGACGACCTTGACGGAAAAACTGCTGACCTATGCCCTGGGACGCGGGCTGGAGTATTACGACATGCCGACGGTCCGGCGGATGGTCCGGGAAGCCGCGGCCGAGGACCTCAAGTTGACGGCGTTGATTTCGGGGATTGCCAAGAGTGATCCATTCGTCATGAGAAAACCGGGTGCCCCCGCAACTGTTGCCGGTACGCTGGCATCAGCAGGTGATCACGGCGCTGGAGCCATCGCTCCGCGATAGGGAGGTTTATCGTCATGTTCATCACGAAAAAATCGATTTCACGACGAACAGCCCTCCGGGGCATGGGCGTGACTCTCGCGCTGCCGCTGCTCGACGCCATGACACCGGCGTTCAAGGCCCAGTCCAAAGGCGCGGCCGCGGCGCTGCCGCGCATGGGCTTCTTTTACACGCCGAATGGTGTGACGCTCAGTCACTATCTGCCGAAAACAACCGGTGCCGATTTCGAGATCACCCCAATCCTGAAGCCGCTGGAATCAGTCCGCGATCAGATGGTCATCGTCACGGGTCTTGCCAACTCGCAGGCGGATCCGTTGGATCTCGGCAGCGGCCCACACACCCGTTGCCAGGCCGTGTGGCTGAACGGCTGCCGGACGAAGCGAACGGAGGGCGCCGACGTTCGGGCGGGCACCACGATCGATCAACTGGCCGCGCAGGAACTCGGCAAGGAGACGCCTCTCGTTTCGCTCGAGCTCGCGCTCGAACCCAACTTTACGGTCGGTAACTGCGAGGGCGGATATAGCTGCACGTATATCAATACGTTTTCGTGGCGCCCCCCGACGATGCCGCTGCCGATGGAAACGAACCCTCATGCCGTCTTCGAGCGTCTCTTTGGGGACGGGGGAAACGCAGCTGCGCGACGGGCGCAGATGCGGAAGTATCAGAGCATTCTCGATTCCGTACGGGATGACATCGCCCGGCTCGAGGGGAAACTCGGTCCGCAGGATCGTACGGTCGTCGGCGAATATCTTGAAGCCGTGCGCGACGTCGAGAGAAGGATCCAGAAAATCGAGCGCTCCGCCCTCAATTCGCCTCTCGAGTTCGAGAAGCCACTCGGCATCCCAGACTCGTTCGATGAGCATGCCAAGCTGATGTTTGATTTGACGTTCCTGGCGTATCAAGCCGACATCACTCGGATGGTCAGTTTTCAAATCGCTCGGGAAATGAGCACGCGCTCCTATCCTGAATTGGGCGTACCCGAAGCGCACCACGACATCTCGCATCATGGTGACACTCCGGAGAAGATGGCCAAAAACACGAAGATCAACACCTACCACATGGCCCTTTTCGCGCAACTCGTCGAAAAGATGCGCAACACACGCGACGGCGATGGCTCGCTACTCGATCACTCCATGTTGATGTGGGGCAGCAGCATGGGCGACGGCAGCCGTCACGTGCCACGCGAGTTGCCCACCGTGCTCGTAGGCAATGGGTACGGGCGGCTCAAGACCGGCCGTCACATCAGGGCTGCCGTTGATACCCCGATGATGAATTTCGGGTTGAGCCTGCTGGACAAAATTGGCGTCGAACTCGAGAGCGTCGGGGACAGCACCGGACGTCTCGCGGACCTGTAAGTGACGAGACTTAACAAAGACAAGAGGTTCATCCACATGCAATGCCAACGCGGAATGATGTGGGTCCTGCCCCTGCTGGCCCTAGCTGGCTTGGGTGCGGGCGGCAGCCGTGAGACAGCACTGATCGAGGCGGCCAAGAACGGTGACACAACGGCGCTGCGAGCGAGCCTGCAGCAGAAGGTCGATGTGAACGCAACGCTGGCGGACGGATCGACAGCGCTGCATTGGGCGGCGCATCGCAATGATGTGGTGGCCGTGGACCTCCTCATTCAGGCCGGCGCCAATGTGAAGGCGGCGAATCGATATCGCGTCACGCCGCTGACGCTCGCAGCGGAAAACGGCAACGCGTCAGTCGCCGAACGCCTCTTGAAGGCCGGAGCGGACGCGAATGCCGCCTCACCGACGGGCGAAACGCCACTGATGACAGCGGCACGCACCGGCAACAGGGAGACTGTGAAACTGTTGCTGGCGTACGGTGCCGGCGTCAACGCGCGAGAAAGCACCCGTGGTCAGACTGCGTTGATGTGGGCAGCGGCCAACGGTAACGCTGCGGCCATCAGAGTGCTGGTGGAGAACGGTGCCGACCTGAAGGCGCGTTCGCACGGTCCAGCGTCGGCGACGAACGCCGCGCCGGTGAAAGCTGTCTCAGGGTATCGGGACTACTCCAGAAAAGACCGGATGGACGCCTTTACTCCACTGCTCTTCGCCGTCTATGACGGCCACGTGGAGGCCGTGCAGGCGTTGCTGGAGTCAGGCGCAAGCGTGAACGAGACGACTGAAACCGGGATGAGCGCCCTGGTGCTGGCCATCATCAATGCGCACTGGGAATTGGCGGGCATGCTCTTGGACAAGGGAGCGGATCCAAATGCCGCCGGTCAAGGCTGGAACGCCCTCCACCAATTGGCACGCTCCCGCACGCTCAGTATTGGACAGTTCCCGCATCCGGTACCGACCGGTCGTATGAGCAGCTCAGAGTTGGCTAGGAAGCTCCTCCTGCATGGTGCCGACGTCAACGCTCGCATGACCAAGGACATGAAGGACGGCTTTCGTGGGCGCGCGAATCGCATCGGGGCGACGCCCTTCTGGCTGGCGACCAAAGGGGGAGATCTGGAGATGATGCGCCTATTCATGGCCCATGGCGCTGATGTGACCGTTAAGACGGCTACAAATGCGACGGCGCTCATGATGGCCGCTGGCGTCGACATGTTTTACCCCGAGGAAGATAGCGGGACGACCGAGGACGCTGAGCAGGCGCTTCAGTTGGCCTTGCAGGTAGGCGCGGGCGAGGTCAATGCGGTCAATAACAGAGGCGAAACGGCTCTTCATGGGGCGGCCAATAGGGAATCGCCGTTGATGGTCCAGCTATTGGTCGATCGCGGCGCCAAGTTGGATGCGAAGAATAAGGGCGGCCTGACGCCGTTGGACATTTGCAACGGGAGCCGCAACGGTCCAACGACTCCAACCGCGGCGCTTCTGCGCCAGCTCATGGTGGCGCAAGGCCTTCCCGTGAAGGAACCGTCGGCGGTTGCCGAAGAGGAGCGCGGAACGACGCGAAGGTAGCCCGCGGGTACTTGCGACAGCGCGCCAGTAGGTCTGTGGGAAACGAAGGGTGGTGATGAGCACGTTTCCCATCCGTCCGACTCTCGCGCTGACCACAGGTTTTATTACGCTGACCTCGCTCTGGGCGGTGTCAGCCATAGCGGTGCAGGCTACGCGCGCTGACGGGACCAGCGTGTGGGACGGGGTGTACTCCGTCGCTCAGGCCGAACGTGGGAAGTCCGGCTACGAGTCGCACTGCAGTTTCTGCCACGGCAACGAGCTTTCAGGCGGCGAAGGGCCGCCTCTTTCCGGCGACGCCTTCGCGCGGCAGTGGATGGAAGACAGTGTGAACAGCTTGTTCACGAAAGTGCAAACCACGATGCCCGGCGATGCCCCCGGCAGTCTTTCCGCTAACGAGTACATCGATCTCGTCGCTTTCTTGCTGCAGGCCAACGGCTTTCCGGCTGGGGCCGAGGAACTGAAGCCGCAGTCCGACTTGCTCGAGAGTATTCGCATTCAAGGGAAGAATGGACCCGCGCCGCTGCCGAACTTCGCGATGGTGCAGGTGATTGGATGCCTGACCAGAACCGCCGACGATGGATGGCTGCTGACCGATGCCACGGAACCAGTGCGAAGTAGGGGCGGGGGCGCTCCAGAAGGCGCGCTGAAATCATTGGCGGCTAAACCGCTGGGTCGCCTCGCGTTCCGGCTTGTCGATGTCGCCTTCCACAATCCCAAGCTGATTGAAGGGCACAAAGTCGAGGCCCAGGGGATTCTGATGCGGCAAACGAGTGAGAATCACCTCAACGTCACATCGCTCCGAACGGTCGCGTCTGGCTGCGAGAAGTAGCCTCCTCTGTATTGGGAGAATGCGAAGTATGAACAGGTACAAGAGGGTCCTTTTCTGCGGTGTCGGGTTCACGCTCGCGCTTTTCGTGTCTGGCGGCAAGATCGCCTCGTCACAGTCTCTCTACCTGATCGGGCAAAACGTGCAACCGGTATTCGAGGGGTGGGAGAAGAATTCCGACGGCAGTTTCACAATGGTGTTCGGTTATTTGAATCGAAATTATGTCGAAGAGCCGGAAATCCCCATCGGGACTCTCAATTCGTTCTCACCCGGGCGAGCCGACCGCGGCCAGCCCACACACTTTTATCCTCGTCGGCAGTCTTTCGTGTTCAGCGTGACGGTGCCCGCCGACTGGGGTGAAAAGGAGTTGGTGTGGACGGTGACTCACAATGGACGAACGGGGACGGCCTACGGCGCGCTCCTTCCGTCGTGGGAGATTGACGAGGGAGTGTGGAAGGCCAACCGCGGCAGCGGCATCGGTGGAAGGACAAAGAAGGACATCGACCCCAATCTGCGGCCGACAGTTCGCATACTCGGTGACGCGGCGGTCACCGTTGGATCGTCGGAGACGTTCACCCTGACCGTGGCCGCGAGCGACGATGGAAAGCCGGGGCCAAGACCGACGGGCGGTGGGCAGGGGGCGTCAGCACCATCGCTGACAACCACGGGTGTGCCGGGCATTACCGCACGTGTGGGTCCCGCCAGCCAAGACATGGTGAAGGCCAGAACCGCCTACCAAACGGGCCTTGGCGTTTCATGGCTGCATTATCGCGGGCCCGGGAAAGTGACCTTCGAACCGATGGCTGTTTCAGTGGATCCTGAGGGCAAGGCTACGACGACTGTCCGCTTCAGTCAGCCTGGTACGTACGTCGTGCGAGCCGTTGCCGACGATGGCATCTATACAACGCCCACTGACATTACGGTAACGGTGAAGGGAACGGCGCCGACGCCGTCTCAGGTCAAGCAGTGAGGGTGGCTTCGGCGAGTTCCGGTTAGATCGATGTTCGACAAAGGCCGTTGTAGACACGGGTGACACCCGACGTTCTATTTTGGAGGGAGGGGAGCATGAATCGCCTTTGCAGCGTGTCTCAACAGCTCGTTCGTTTCACGTGGCTCACGGTTCTTGCCGTGTTGGTTGCCAGTGGTCCCGTCGCTGCACAGCCGGCGGCCGGCATCATTGGTCAGGTGACGGACGAGAGCGGCCTTGTCCTGCCGGGCGTGACGGTAACGGTGACGAGTCCCGCCTTGCAGGTCCGAGAGATCGTCGGCGTTACCAACGAGCAGGGTGAATATCGCATTACGCCGCTGCCAATCGGGACCTATCAAGTGGACTACTCGCTGCCCGGGTTCCAGGGGGTCCGCCGAGAAGGGCTGCGACTTGGAGTGGGGTTCACCGCAAGCGTGGACGTCACAATGAAGGTTGGCGGCGTCGAGGAGACTGTCACCGTGTCAGGGGCTGCCCCCGTCGTGGACGTGACGTCAGCAGCGAGCAGCACGCGTTTAACGAGAGAAACGCTTGAGAACATTCCCACGAGCCGGAATTCGATTATCAGCATCCTGGCTCAGGCGCCTGGCGCACGCCCCAATCTCGATGTGGGTGGGAGCGCCGCGAACGCGACGCCCTCATTTCATGCGTTCGGGCAAGACTACGAGGCGTGGCAGCTTCTCGACGGAGTGGTGACTGTCTCCCCGAAATCGAGTTCTCAAGGCGGAGTGTTTTGGGACTACAACGCGTTCGAGGAAGCGCAGATTCATACGATCGCTAGCGGGGCAGAGGTTCCGACCCGCGGCATCTATCTCGCGACTGTCGTGAAGAGTGGAGGAAACGATTTCCACGGCAACGCGTGGTGGACGCAGCAAAGCCCAAGGTTTCAGAGCAACAACGTCGACCAGGAACTAGCAGCGATTGGCGTAACGAGCGGCGCTGGCCTTCAGACGCGGTGGGATGTTAGCGGCGACATTGGGGGTCGGATCATTCGAGACAAGCTGTGGTTCTACGGTGCGCTGCGCCAGCGGGAGGAGCTCGTCAACGTCGTCAATCTCTTCAAGCCGGATGGGTCGCCCGCTGGTAACCATCAGATGGGACGATTCTTTACTGAAAAACTGTCGTTCCAGATGAGCCCTTCGAATCGGTTGACGGGCTTCCACCAGTTCGCCCGGAGGATCTACGACACCGGGCTGTCTCAGTTTGCGGACTGGGATTCGCGAGCCGAAATCCAGTCGGGCAACCACACGAGCAAGGTCGAATGGCAGAGGGTAAAAAACAATCTGATGACCACGCTGCAATTTGGGTACTGGGGGCTCTTTGCGACTCGCGTGCTGCCTTCCGACGCTAGCCCCAACCCCGCGACAACCGACCAAGTCACTCGGCGGATTACGGGACGCGCCACTAGTTGGTTTGACGACGTGCGAGAGTGGCGCCGGCAGTATCAGGGCAACGTCCAGTGGCTGGCTACCACCCGTCATGACCTCGGTGCAGGAGTCTTTTACAGCCAGGCCAGGTCGGACCGGCCGCGCCCCTATTCCCGAGGAGCGGCGGGCAACTATCAGCTCGTGTTCTCCAATGGTGCACCCCTCCAGCTTGTCACCTACAACTACCCCGTTATCCCACTCACCCGTGTGGATTACCTTGCGCTCCACATAAAGGACACGTGGGCGGTCGGGCCTCGGCTCACGCTGAACCTGGGACTCCGCTACGCGAACGACCGTGGATACATCCCGGAACAGTGCCGCGAAGCGGCTGATTTTGCGGCCGCGGAGTGTTGGCCGAGGGTCGAGTTCAACACGTGGAACCCGATCGTGCCTCGGCTCCATGCCGTTTACGATCTGACAGGCAACGGCAGAACCGTCATCAAGGGAGGCTGGAGCCGGTTCGGGCACATGCGCCAGACGGACGAGATCAACTCGGCGAACAACAACGTCGCTTCGAACACGACCTATCGATGGAGCGATCCCAACCGCAACCGCCAGTACGATCCAGGCGAGGTCAACCTCGATCGAAACGGACCGGATTTCCTTTCCACGGCCAACCAGGGGGGCATTCTGTCGAACGGTATTCCCAATCCGGACGAGAAGGAGCCGATGAGCGATGAGCTCTCCGTCTCGTTGGAACGGCAGCTAATCGAAGATGTCGCCGTGCGTGTCTCGGGAATCTATTCGAGGAACTTCAACCAGTATCGGCTGGCGAACAATCTCCGGCCCTATGAGGTCTACAACATCCCAGTCACAACCCGCGATCCGGGTCCGAACGGCGTTGTGGGCGACAGCGACGATCCGGGAACGTTCGTCACGTACTACGACTATCCAGCGGCGTACGCCGGCGTAAGATTCCAGCAGCCGATGCTCATCAACGATCCGAAGGCCGACAGCACGTTCAAGAGCGTCGAAGTAGCGGGAAGCAAGCGGTTCGACAATAAGTGGCAATTCCAAGCGTCCTACGCCGCCACGAAAAAGCACATCCCCTTCGCTGGCAACACGACCGTGTCGATACTCGAGTACACTCCCAACGATGAAATTTTCACGAACGATGACACTTGGGAATGGCTCGGAAGAATGTCTGCCGCCTATGTCTTTCCAGCTGACGTGCTCGTCTCGATGAATCTCGAGCACCGGAGCGGCGAGCCTGCTCCGCGAACGGTTCTGGTTAGGGGTGGCCGTCAAATCCTGACTCGACTCGTGCAGGTGGAACCCCTTGGCGCCTATCGCCTTCCCAATATCAATCTCTTCGATCTGCGCGTGCAGAAGAGGCTTCGCCTGTCTCAGAGGCATGAGGTGGCGGTGCGACTGAATCTCTACAATGTATTGAACGCCAATCCCGTGTTGGCGATGGTCACGCAGTCGGGGGCCACATTCCTGCGGCCCACGTCGATCATGCAGCCGCGAATCGCGGAACTGAGCGCCTCGTACAAGTTCTGATGCGGGCAGACCCGTGTCAGTGAGCCGGCAAGTTCATCGTCTGTAGGTCCCCAACGCGCGCGCCCGGCCCTATCAAGCAGCCGGGCGCGCGTTTATCTTGTTACGGGAGGTCGCTCTTCCTGTTGGGCGGCCAACTCCAGAAAAGGGCTTTGCCGCCGCGCTCCTATCGGAGCGAGGCGACGTACGCGCCGATGGCGATGAGATCGTCTTCGTTCAGCTTCTCAACCACGGGTTTCATCAACTGCGTCCATTCCCCTTTGCGTGCATCCACCTGCATGTCGTAGATCTGGCGAATGAGGTAGCTCGGAGAGCGACCCGCGATACCCGGCACCGGTCCGAAACCCTTCAGGTTCGGCCCGTGGCAGACAGCGCACGCGACGGTCTTACCGCCACCCCCGGTGGTCACCAGCGCCTCGCCTTTCTTCAGGCTGCCGGGCGGCACGTAGGCGATGAAGCCCGCTCGCGGATCGCGGAGGTTCTCGCTCAAGTCCTTGTTCTCAGGCACCTCGACGATGCGCTTCCCGATCGGTTCAGTTTCGTTGCCGTCGCTGGGGACGAACAACCCGTTGTCGATATGCGTCTTCGGGACAGTGTTCGTTTCCTTGATCGTCACCCACAACGGCGTCCACGGAATGCTGCCGAAGTATTCGGCCGCCGCCCTGATCTCCTCGTCGGTCATCGCTTTCGCGAACCCGACCATCAGGCCTGCATTGCCTTTGCGCGCGTCGGCGCTCTTTCGATTTCCGTTCTTGAAATCGTTCATCGTCTGAATGAAGTACGACACTGGCAGTCCGGAGACGGGGGCATTTTCAGGCCGGCCCCGGCCGTGGGCAAGGTGGCAGAGGCTGCACGCGAAGATTTTCGCCTCCTCCCGACCTTTGGCCACGATCGGTGGCATCGGGGGGTGCGCGTTCGGGAACCAATCCGCCGGTCCAAAGCGGTTGTAGATCTGCGACCGCGTAAAGGACCCAGTGGAACCCTGAAGCGTTCTGGCCACGTCGGGAGCGGCAGGTCGCGCGGGAGCAGCGGCAGACGGCGGGGCTCCCGCCGGGGGCGGAGGCGCGTTATAGCCATACGCCCACAACGGCATGCCGTCAGCTGCAGCCATTACTCCGGCCGCGACGGGGACGAGACTGAGCATCAACACGAGAGCGAAACGGTGCATGGCCTTCTCCTCGGTAATCTCGATTCTTCGATGTCTTCGGTGACCGAGATTCTACTTTAGGCTGCCCCCTGCCCAACAAACCTTGGGTTGGGAATGATGGTGGGCAAAGCCCAGAAAAGGGTCGAGCCCGACCCTGATCAGGTCTCCCGTTACAAACTTCCTCGATACGGCAGAGGCATCTCGGCCCTTTCTGCTGGCATGTGCTTTGAGACTCGGCTGGGCGGAGGCATTGGATGTACAGGAACCTCGCCGCGCTGCTCCTTCTGTTGTGCGCGCTCGCCGTCCTTCTCACAGTTCCTGGGCTGGCGCAGGTCCAGATCCGTCCGACCGATCCGCCGCTGGTGACCGCGGTCAACGAATCCTGGTATCAGCTGCGCGAACCCGTTCAATTCGCCGGCGATCTCTACTTCCCTGCGGGGCCTGCAGTCTTCTTCGACGGGAACGTGATGGTGCGAACCGGCCACTATAACGGCGTGCCGCTCTACGCGAACACCACGCTCGAGCCGTACAGCGTCGTGCTCGTTCCGGTAAGTCGTGGGCTCATGCAACCCTATGAGCGGCGGCGTCAAGGCGCATTGGCCAGCACCACGGGCAGCCGCACCCCGTCGTTTCCTGGACGCATCGCGCCTCGGGAACCCGGGGTGGTGCAGAGCGCGACAGCGCCGACGATGGCGCCGCTGCCCTTAGGTGCAATTCCCGCATACACGCCGGAGCCGGCCCTGCCCGTGGATGTGGGTGCGGCAGTCGCGCGGGCCACTGCAAGACGGGATTCGGGATTGGGGATTGGGGGTTCGATTCC
>ORMF012552014.1_pt1 | contig 10173 bp, 10 predicted proteins | sample 1779871 | NCBI WGS metagenome assembly ORMF01 (sample SAMEA104232316, study PRJEB22302) | groundwater metagenome | biome: forest; feature: aquifer; material: groundwater | place: USA | collected 2011-08-07 | depth 5.4 m | reverse complement strand
TCCCGACCATCAACGCCTTCCAGAAGCACAAGTTCCAGGGGCCGACCCTCATGGATCCGAACGCCGATCGGCTGGAGTACTTTCTTGACGCTCGGCAGATTCTTGAACAGCTCTTTGACGGAACGGGCTTGAGGCCCCTTCCATGGGAGGATTACCGGAGCCTGTGGTACCTGACCTTCGGCAAGGAGGCACTCCATGGGATTCGGACACCCTAAGTTCTTTCCACAGGGGGTTGCGTTGTCAGTAGATGGCGCAACCCCTTTTCTTTTGCTCTAATGTAGAACGAAAGGAGAACCTAACATGAAGAAAGTTGGCTTCGAATATCGCAAAGGTGGAACAGGAAATGAAACGCCATTTGAGATCTTTCTCAAGTATACCGATGAAAAAGATAAATCGTCGGCAGTTCTCGAGAAAATATTGTCGCGGTTGCTCGTGAAAGAGGGCATGACCTGCTTGGACATCGGTAGCGGAAACGGCGAATATCTGTGTTTGGCGTTCAGTAAGGTGAGAAATCTTAAAAAAATGATCATCACGCTTCTCGAACCAAGTGTGGATTTGACGAGGCGATTGCGTCGCACAGCAAAGCTCTTTCCTCGCGGCACTTCGGTAAGAGTCGTTTGCTCCTCCTTCGAGGATTTTACGACTGACGAACGGTTTGACATTGTCTTGGCCTCCCATGTTCCGCTGGCAAAGGATGATCTCGCAAGGTTGCCGGCGATATACATGATGATGTTGGGCCTGCTCAAACCAAACGGCGTCCTCATTGTGGTTTTAAGGGAAAAGGATGACATTCACCGATTCAGAACAAAGTTCAAGTCGCTCATCATGGGCAGAAACTACAAGTCTGTAACCATCGGTGACGCGGAACAAGTGCTCAGAAGAATCGCCAATAGGTTGCCGTTACGACTTGAACGGTTGAGCGCCAGAGCAAAGTTGCGCCTGCCGTATCCCGATAATATGCGGGATGTAGTTACAGTCGCCGAGTTTCTTCTCAATAAACACTGGGAAGAAATTCCGGCCGATATTCGTGATTCAGCTTTGGCCTATGTCCGCGACAAGCATGGCCAGCTCCAACAGATTGATGGTTTCTTGGTGGTTAGGCGAGTTTAACCATCATAAAGAAACTCTATGCCCCTGACCACCGTTTCGTGTGTGGTCAGGGGCATTTTTTGTCCAGCCCATTCAGTTTCCGGCGAGCGGGCAAAAATTGGGGGAGTTTGAGGGGGAAAATTTTTGCCCGCGAGCACCGCATTTCGCCCCGCCACACTGCCCGAATATCCTTTCGGGCAGAACCCCAAAGGAAAATGTCCTTTCCTTTTTAAAAGAAATTGGTCGCGCGCAAATCCGAAAAGCAAGGAACATTTTTCTTTGGGGTTGCCGAGCGGAGCGAGGCAGTGGCGGGGCTTTCATTCATCACGAATTTTTGATAAAGTAAGTTCGAGCGACGTCGTAAAGACACTCCAAAAATTGACAAATTTAATCCCTCAACATAAACTAATCTCATATTATGATGAACAGATTACTTCAGACAACTACCACAACGACTACAACCACCTTTGGTGGCTGACGTTTGTTGTGATTTATTTTAAGATCATAAAACACAACCGACCTCAGTTACGGGGTCGGTTTTCCAAATGTTTTAATTTTACTAACGATTATGAAAATACTTAAATTCGGTGGCTCATCAGTAGCCAACGCAGAAAATATCAGGAAGGTCATTCGAATTATTTCTCAATCCTCAAAAAAAATTAAAGATTTAATTATTGTCGTGTCTGCTCTCGGCGGAGTGACCGATAATCTCATAAAAATAGCTTCGCTTGCATCGGAGAAAAACGGCAAATACAAAGAATTGCTGGAAGACGTTATTGATCAGCATAACCGGACAATCAAAGAACTTATTAAACCAAAAGACCAAAAATCAGCATTGGCATTCTTCCCCTGCCATTCACCAGACTGTCCGAGAATTCGCAAAAATGTTTTGCTGTGAATTCGATTGATGACTTTTTCGTTGAGCTGGAAAAATTAAATGATGATTTTGAGAAGAAAAAAATACAAGCCCTTAAACAGAATAAGGCACTTCGTTACATAGCAACCCTAGAGAATGGAAAGGTCGAGGTTAAACTGCAAGCGGTTAGTCAAAATCATCCTTTTTATCAGCTTTCTGGAAGCGACAACATTATTGCTATAACAACAAAGCGTTATAGCAATACTCCTCTTGTTATCAAGGGGCCTGGGGCAGGTGCTGAGGTAACTGCTGGTGGAGTATTCGCAAATATCCTTAATATTTTTAAATAATTTTTTATGAAAAATGTAAATAGAATTCCAGTGGGTATCCTTGGTGCAACTGGTATGGTTGGCCAACGTTTTATTTCTTTACTTGAAGATCATCCGTGGTTTGAAGTTGTTTGTGTTGCTGCGTCAGAAAAGTCTGTCGGAAAAAAGTATAAAGAAGCAGTTCGTGGTAAATGGACACAAAAAAAAGCAATACCGAAAAACATTAATCAATTATTAGTACACTCAGTTGAACATGATGTGAATGTTATTGCCAAAAAAGCCAGGTTTGTTTTTTCAGCTATTGAAGCTGAAAAAGAATTTATCAAAAAAATAGAAGAAACATACGCTTCTATTGGAATGCCGGTTGTTTCAAATAATTCCGCTCACAGATGGACAGACGACGTGCCAATGATTATGCCAGAAATTAATCCTCATCACCTCACTATGATTGATGTGCAACGCAAAAAACGCGGTTGGAAAAATGGATTTATTATCACGAAACCAAACTGTTCAATTCAATGTTATGTGCCACTGCTCCATGCTTGGAGAAAATTTGAACCACAAAATGTTATTGTTTCAACATATCAAGCTATTTCAGGCGCAGGAAAAACTTTTGAAACTTGGCCAGAAATGATTGATAACGTTATCCCTTATATCGATGGAGAAGAAGAAAAATCAGAAAAAGAACCATCTAAAATTTGGGCAGAGATCAAAAATGGCAGATTTGAATTGGTTGACATACCAAAAATTTCAGCAAATTGCATTCGTGTCCCAGTGTCCGACGGACACATGGCCGCAATAAACATCCAATTCAAAAAAAAGACAAACAAAAATGAATTGATAAAAGCAATACGAAATTTCAAAAATCCTTTAGAAGAATTGCAATTACCATCTGCACCGAAGCCGTTCATCACATATTTTGAAGAAGATAATCGTCCACAAACACGACTTGATCGGGATTTGCATAATGGCATGGGAATTAGCGTTGGCCGCATAAGAAAAGATTCTGTTTTGAGTTGGAAATGCGTTGCCTTATCACACAACACATTGCGTGGCGCTGCTGGCGGAAGTGTGTTGAACGCAGAATTATTGCTAAAAATGGGTTATATAAATTAGCGATATGAGATTATCACAATTACAATTTGAGCAATTGCTAAAACAGAATAAACTCATCTTGAGTTTTGTCGGTATGTCTAATATTGGTAAAACATATTGGTCCAAGAAATTACAGGGTGTCGGCTTTCGGCATTTCAATTGTGATGACTTGATTGAAGAAAAACTTGCGCCGGTCTTAGGAGAAATTGGCTACTCTGGCATTGAGGATGTTTCTCGGTGGATGGGACAGCCTTATGATAAAAGATTTGTTGTTAATCAAAACAAATACTTGTCGTTTGAAAGAGAAGTCATGGAAGAAATTTTTGCGCAAGTTAAAAATGGGAATCTTAACAATACAGTCATTGATACGACAGGAAGCGTAATTCACGCTGGCAAGGATCTTTGTGAGATGCTCAAACAGTATTCTATGGTAATTTACATTAGGGCATCTAAAAATATGAAGGAAAAAATGTTTAAGCAATATTTGAAAGAACCAAAACCGGTCGTTTTTGGTGATGTCTATAATCAAGAAGAAGGCGAGACAAACATACAGACACTAAGCAGGTGTTACCGAAAATTGCTCGACTTGCGAAGTGCATTGTATGCTGAATGTGCCGACGTGATTATACCTCGTGAAGCAATTGAGGAAAATATGTCAATTCATGAATTTATCTCACTTGTAAAACACTCTATATGAAATTTTACAGCACAAACCAGGGAGGTCCAATGGTTGGGCGCGAAGAAAATCGCGCTCTTGGCTCGGTTGGGGTGCGGAGCCGCAGTGGTTTTGGTAATTTTTAGCAATTTCTGATAAAATAGGTTCGAGCGCAGTCGTAAATATACCCCAAAAAGTTGATCGTCCCTTTCTCGGAAACAATGGGTTTACGAGAAAGGGCTCGGTATATTTTTTCGAAAGTGAGTAAGCAACATGGCAAAACGGACATGGCGTATAGCACGCACGAAAAAGAAAAGAATACCACATTTTTTAGGCAAGTCATGGATTTTCAGGGATTGGCAATTAGCTCTTCTGGAACGAAAACCTCGGAGGAGGACGACTTTTAAGACTTCTGAGACGATGGGCGAAATGAAGTGTGGTTTGATTTTTCCATTCGAGAAAAAGGAGAAGGGGTAGGAACATGGCAAAAAAAGTTGACCGTTCAGCGTCCACGGAAAAGAGGAGGCCGAACACTTCATCTGGCAAGCCATGGACTCGTAGGGATTGGGCGTTGGCTCTTCTGCCAAGCAAACTTCGAAGGAGGAGGTGTTGCAAAGTTCCAAAACTGATGCGCGATCTGAAGCCCAGTATGATTTTTCCATTCGAGAAAAAGGAGAAGGAGTAGGAACATGAAGAATCCAAAAAGGTTAAGGAGAAAAATCGCGGATGGGGAAATTGGCCGTGCGATGAACGCGGAGTTTGCAAGGTTTCGGAGAGAGGAACAGCTCCCTCGGCTCAAGACGAGAATAGAGGAACTTGACACCACGCCTATCTTTCTTGACTTTGATGAGGACAAGATCGAGGATCAATAACCGCATCTAACACGCCAACACGGCGAGAGAAGACCGCTATCGTCGCTCGCCGTCAACTCCAGTTGGTTTGGTGCGGCTTTCTTTTTCTAAACATTCTCGAGAAATAATTTTCATGCTAAACTATAAAAAATTGGAAACCTTAAACAATCAAGGAGGAGAGACGTGACAACAGCAAAGAAAATTTACTGTTCCCGTTGTAGACGCTCTGGCGAACAGTTTAGATTCAGACGTCCAAACACGATCGAAACAAATGAGTTCGTGAAAGAGGCTATTGAGAATTTCGAGTATATCTGTGACATTTGTCTCGATACACTCGAAGCGATCGTATCCAAAATCCTCAAGCCGCCAAAAATGTCAAGGTGACCATTCTCGGTCGTGGAGGATAAAAAACAGATCAGGGTTGTTAACTGCATTTTTTTCGAGAGGCAATTCTGCATTTCGAGAAAAGGCAGCCAAAGAAGTTGGAATACATTTTCAAGTGGAGGAATCTGACATGACGTGTCAAGAAGCGAAATCTAGAATGGAGCAGTCGTCGGAGGATATACCTGATTTGATCACTGCCTTTGACCATTTGAAATCCTGTTCATGCGGAGTGGCGTTTAGAAAGAAAGTAGCGGAAATTAGGATGGCTATTCTCTTTGCTCGCGCGAAACAACGATCCGCTTCGCCGCCGCGGCGCCGCTGATCGCGTTTCTTTCACCGATCCCGATCTCCTCGCTCCGCCAAGGCGGAGCGAGGACAAGGGGAGGGTACCTAATTCCATCACTTGGGAGAACGTTTTGTCCGTTCTCCCATCAATTTTCATAAATTTTTTAGAAATTACTCAAAAAGAACAATATTTTTAAATTAAAAAGTGTTAATAATATAAAGTCTTTATTTTTCAAGTCAAAATGTTTACGATAAGATAAAAAATCTCTATGTCAGTTTTTCGTTTTATTTTTAAAAATCTTGATGAATTCCGCGCGCGATTTTTCTTTGCCTTTATTTTTGCATTGATAGACGGCGGTGTTACTTTTATTATTCCGGTTTTATTTACAGAATTTACTCGAGCTGATCTTACGATCGGAAAATTTTATCATCTCATTTTTTATCTTGTAGCGCTTATTTTTGCCACGTTGATCTTGCAGTGGTTTATTCGAAAATATGGCGAAACCATGGCCACGCAATTTTCACATCATCTTCGGAAAAAATATTTTCATCGGCTCGAGGAAATTTCATTGCAAGAACTGCGTAAATATCATTCAGGATATATTCTTTCTTTGGTCAACAAAGTGGCTGATGGCATGATTGGTATTGTTGCTTTTGCATTTTGGGCATTGGCTCATAGCATTACCACCTTGGTGCTTTTTTTTATTTTTACAGCGCGGGAATCTTTTTTATTGGCCATTGTAAATACGGTGATTCTTTTTGTATTTTTGGTGACAAGTTTTTATCTGTCTCGAGCCATGGTAGTCATTTCTTCTGATTTAAATATCAAACATGCCACACTTTTGGGACATTATGCTGATTTTATGGCCAATCTCATTACTGTAAAAAAACTTGGGTTGCTTTCTTTTGTGGAAAAAAAATTGAACTATCACACTGACCAAAATTATCATCAGATTCAGCGTCTTCAAGATTTTCATGCAAAACGGTGGTTATTTCTTCATACGCTTTTTTATTGCGCTTTTTTTATTACTATTGTTTTTATTCTTTTTGGCATAATGCGAGGATTTTATGAAAGCGCTATCCTCATTCTTTTTGTTGCGGCGTATCTTAAAATTAAGGCGTTGGTGGAAAGACTTTCAGAACGGATGCGTGATATTTTTGAAATGAAAGCATATCTTCAAAACCTTGAAGAAGTGCTTGATAACGGAGCAATGACTTTTGGCGAAAAATTGCCGAATACATGGAATGAGATTCGATTTCAAAATATATTTTTTCAGCATCTTGGCGCCAGAAAAACTCTTGAAGTTTCTTCTTTTTCTATAAAGAGAGGAGAAAAGATTGGCCTTGTGGGAAAATCAGGTGAAGGAAAATCAACATTCCTTCATCTTGTAAATAATTTTTTGAAACCTGAAAAAGGAGAACGATGTGTTGATGAAAATCTTTATGAAAATATCAAACCGGAATTTTTTGAAAAAAATATGGTCATGATTTCGCAAGAAGTTGAACTTTTTAATCTTTCACTTCGAGAAAATATTGCTCTTGGAGAAAAAATTCATTATAAAAAAATTGAGAAGGCCTTAGATGAACTTGATCTTCTTACGTGGGTGAAAGGATTAAAAGATGGGCTTGATACTTTAGTTGGTGAAAAAGGCGTGCGACTTTCTGCCGGACAAAAGCAGCGCGTTAATCTTATTCGAGGACTTCTTCTTGATCGAGAAATATATCTTTTAGACGAGCCTTCATCACATCTGGATACAGTAACAGAAAAAAGAGTTTTTCATTTTTTAAAAAATCATCTTGCTTCAAAAACAGTTATTTTGGTTTCGCATCGAGATTCACTTCTCGAACTCTGTGATCGAGTGTATTCTATAAAAAATAATATTTTTATTGAACAATAAAACGATTTTTAAATATAGGAATGGTTCTCGGAGAAAATTTTTGATCTGATATATTGAGTTGCTAAAAAAGAACTTTTAGGGTATGATGAAAAATACGGAAAATTATTTTTTATTTTTGTTTTTATGATTCTAGCAGAACCTTCATCAGCCAACGAACAACTTGAAAATATCAATCTCCCAAATGATAAAGAGCCATCAATGTCTCGACAAATTTTTGAATTTTTTGTTGAGCTCATCAAAGTCATTCTTATTTCATTGGCTATCATTATTCCAGTTCGTTATTTTCTCATTCAACCCTTTTATGTGAAAGGCGCTTCCATGGAGCCAAATTTTCATGATCATGAATACCTTATTATTGATGAACTTTCCTATCGTTTCAAAAAACCGCAAAGAGGCGATATTGTTGTTTTTCGTTATCCGTTGGATCCAAGCCAATATTTTATTAAACGTATTATTGGGCTTCCTGAAGAGACCATTGAAATTCGCGATAATGCGGTTTATATTTACAACGAAGACGAAACTCAAGGAATACGGCTCACCGAAAATTATATTCCCGAGGCAGTATTTACTCAAGGATCAGATCGAGTTATATTGAATAAAGATACCTATTATGTTTTAGGAGATAATCGCGATTCATCACTGGACTCTCGAAGATTCGGGCCTATAGAGGAGAGCGCTATTATTGGAAGAGTATGGTTTCGTGGATGGCCGTTTCAAACTTTTTCCTTCTTTACATCTCCCATATATAATTTTTAACTTATTATGCCAAAAATAAAAAAAATATTAGAGCGAACACAAACATCGCAGCATGTAATGAAATCGAAAAAAAAAGAAAAAGTGTCTTCAGATAAAAAAGTCGTTTCATCGGTCGTTGGAAAATTTTATAACGCGAAACTTTTAAAGGGAATGAAGGATATTCTTCCTCAAGATCAGATGTATTGGAAATGGCTCACGGAAGTGATCGAAGAATTAGCTGAATATCATGGCATTGATCGGATGGATCCGCCTGTTCTTGAAGAAGCCAATCTTTTTGAGAAGGGAACAGGAAAAAATACTGACATTGTGGAAAAAGAAATGTATGCTTTTACAGATAAAAGTGGTGGAAAAATTGCGCTTCGTCCGGAATTTACACCATCATTTGCCAGAAGTTATCTTGAGCATGGAATGTTTACCTTGACTCAGCCAGTAAAATTATATTCCATTGCCCCTCTTTTCCGGCGTGAAAATCCGCAAGCCGGAAGATTGCGCCAACATCATCAGTGGAATGTTGAATGTATTGGAAGCGAAGATCCAGTAATTGACGCGCAACTTATTCTTTTATCATATTCTTTTTATACTGATTTGGGTTTGGATGTTGAAGTTCATATTAATAGCATAGGTCATCCTGAATGTCGGTTGGAATATAAAAAACAGCTTATTGGTTTTTATCGAAACAAACGATCCAAACTTTGTGTTGATTGTAAACGGCGACTTGTTAAAAATCCGCTTCGACTTTTAGATTGCAAAGAAAAAGATTGTCAGGAAATTCGGAATCAGGCGCCTCAAATTGTTGATTGGCTTTGCGCTCCTTGCAAAGAGCACTTTATGAAACTCATTGAGTATCTGGATAGTTTGGAAATTCCTTATCATCTGAATCCTTTTTTGGTGCGTGGAATGGATTATTATACCAGAACTGTTTTTGAATGGTATAGCGTTGGGGAAAAAGAAAATCCAAGCGCGCTTGGCGGTGGCGGACGATATGATGAACTTTTAGCTTTGTATGGAGGTCGGCCAATTCCTGCCGCTGGATTTGGTCTTGGTCTTGAACGAGTCATTTCTGAACTCAAAGAACAAGGAAAGATTCCATCAGAAAAAAGAAAACCATTGGTGTACATATCTCAGCTTGGAGAACAATCAAGACGCAAAGGACTTGCTCTTTTTGAAGCATTTCGAAAAGAAGGAATTCTTGTGGCTGAACATTTTGCAAAATCATCTCTTAAAGCGCAACTTGAACTTGCTAACAAACTTGGCGTGCGTTATGTTCTTATTCTGGGTCAGAAAGAAGTTCTTGAGGGGACCGTGCTTATTCGAGATATGGATGGAGGAATTCAAGAAAGCGTTCCACTTTCCAAGGTTGTTTCTGAGATAAAAAAAAAGTTAAAATAAATAGAGATTAAACTGATTTTTTTTAAATTTCTATTGTTGCCTCTTTGATTTCGTTCAAAGTTAATCCTGAGCCAAATACAGTCTCCAGATTGCGGAGTCAAAAGATTGACTTTTACTCTGAAAATTTGCTATATTATAATTAGCATTCATCATTTTATTTATTTAACGAGGAGGTGATTTTGTGCCCGCTGAAGTAAAACGAAAAGACGGTGAAAGTTTTGAAAGCTTTTATCGCAGATTTGTTCGACGTATTCAGCAAAGTAAAATACTTCTTGAAGCGAGATCAAGTCGTTTTTATGAGAGACCCAAAAGTCGAAATAAAAAAAGACAAGATGCTATCGAACGAAATAAGATCCGCGAAGAAAAGGAGTATTTAAGAAAGATTGGGAAATTGCCAGAAACGCAGTATACCCCATTCTTTAATAAGAAGAAATAGTGTAATAATACTTTTTCTTTGAAGAGCGTTTTTTTTGAAGAGTGTTATTAGAGAAGAATCCCCATGATCTCGTACGTTCGTAAAAAAAGAATCGCCAGGACTCTCATGTTTTTTACTGTTGCGATTCTTTTTTTATTTGGAATTTTTTGG
>ORMF010489071.1_pt1 | contig 10173 bp, 9 predicted proteins | sample 1779871 | NCBI WGS metagenome assembly ORMF01 (sample SAMEA104232316, study PRJEB22302) | groundwater metagenome | biome: forest; feature: aquifer; material: groundwater | place: USA | collected 2011-08-07 | depth 5.4 m | reverse complement strand
GTAACTGAGTGGGACCTTTTCCGCGAGCTGGACAAAAGCAGGATGAAGGAGCTTATGGCTTCTCCTAATATTGTTGACGGCCGGAACATCTATGAGCCTGCTGAGATGCGCAGCTTGGGCTTTAATTACCTTGGCATCGGCCGCAATGGCGCTGAGGTTTAGCTAAGATGAAGGCAATAATCACCGCAGCAGGTTATGCCTCGCGCTTGTGGCCATTGACAAAGGACATCCCTAAGCCGCTTCTCGAAGTGAAGGGCAAGCCGATAGTTGAGCACATTGTCGGCAAGGCAGCTGAGATTCAGGATGTTGATGAAATCTTCATTATAACCAATGCCAAGTTTTATCCGCTGTTTGAGGAGTGGCTTCAGGAGGCGAAAACAAGGATTTCGCTGCCGGTGCAGCTGGTTAACGATGGGACCACGTCGAATGACGACCGCCTCGGCCAGATTGGCGACATTTACTTCGCGCTTGAGAAGCATGGCATTGATGACGACCTGCTTGTCGTGGCAGGCGACAACCTTTTCAACTTTTCGCTTCTTCCAGCATACAATGCTTTTGTGCGGCAGCAGCGTATATTAAACCCGCTGTATGAGTCGAAATCTTATAAGGCGGCAAGGGAGCAGGGCAGCGTTGTGGTTGATGAGGAAACCGGCGAGTTTGTTGAGTTCATGGAGAAGTCTCCGAATCCGAAATCAACATTGATTTCGCTTGGCATTTACTTCTTTCCGCGGCAAAAGCTGCAGCTTATTAAAAAGTACATCAGCGAAAAGAACAGCGCTGACAAGATGGGCTTTTTCCTAATGTGGATAATGCAGTCTGAGAAAGTAATTGGGCACACATACACTGAGAAATGGTTTGACATAGGCTGGATCGAGTCTTTGGAGAAGGCGCGCAAGGAGTTTGAGCCATGAAAAAGACGGTTGTTGTCACAGGGGGCGCTGGCTTCATTGGCGGCCACATGTGCAGGTTTCTCTTGAACAATAATTTCAGGGTTATCTGCATTGATAACCTGCTTACCGGCAGCAAAAGCAACATTGCCGACTTGGCTTCAAGCAAGGGTTTTTCTTTCATTAACCATGATGTTGCCAATCCCCTTGAAATAGCCGGGGATGTGCACTACGTGCTTCACCTGGCAAGTCCTGCCTCGCCTGTTGACTACGCGGCATGGCCAATCCAGACCCTTAAAGTTGGCGCGCTCGGGACACATAACATGCTCGGCCTTGCCAAGGCTAAGAAAGCGGTTTTCCTGCTTGCTTCAACTTCGGAAGTTTACGGCGACCCGCTTGTGCACCCGCAACCTGAGAGCTACTGGGGCAATGTCAACCCGATTGGCCCTAGGGGGGTTTATGATGAAGCGAAGCGGTTTGCCGAAGCCCTGGTAATGGCTTACCACCGAGTTCACAAGATGGACACGAAGATTGCCAGAATTTTTAACACGTATGGTGAGAACATGCGCGCCAACGATGGCCGTGTTGTTCCTGCTTTCATAACCCAGGCTTTAGCCGGTGAGCCCCTTACTGTCTTTGGCGACGGCTCCCAAACGCGTAGCTTCTGCTATGTCAGTGACCTTGTTGAGGGAATTTACAGGCTTATGCTTTCAGGAGTTAACGAGCCCGTCAACCTCGGCAACCCAGAGGAGTACACCGTGTTGGCATTTGCGGAGAAAATCATCAAGCTTACAAACAGCAGCAGCAAGATTGTCTTTATGCCGCTGCCAATCGACGACCCCAAGACGCGCTGCCCTGACATCTCAAGAGCCAAAGAACTTCTCAAATGGCAGCCCAAGGTATCAGTAGACGCCGGCCTCAGGAAGGCGATTGAGTGGTTTGGGAAGAACTGAAAGGGCACTATAGCACTTTTCCTCAAAGTGTAATAACTATATAGTGGTAAAAAATAGAAAGGTTTTTATAGCGGCTGCGCATAATCCTTTGGTATGCTGACTGCGATAATACAAAAGGCTGGATTTTATGTAAATGGCGCAGCACAACGCTTTTTAAGCTTGCGTTCCCGGAATAGGGAGACTCCAGATAAGAAACTTGAGTTTTATCTGGAAGGCGCAAGCTATGAGCTCGGATTGGGAAATTTCAGATGTGCAGCCTCTTATCTGGATAGCGCGCGAGAAGTGGCATTGGAAGGGAAGCTGGCACTGCCTCCGAAATATGACTCTTTGAGGATTAACACAGGAAGATTGGGTTTTGATGCCAGCTTGGAACGAGCGCAGCAGATTACGAAAGAGAGCAAAGATCGTCCTTCAGGTTCCAGACTTGGTGCATCGCAGGAAGTTGATTTATTGACTGCAATGGAAACTTCGGGCTTATCAGGCGTTTATGCTACTGCTCTTACATATCTTGACAAGGCACGTGAATATGCTGGCATGGCCAATATTGAGATTCCGCCACAGTTCACTATGCTCGAACAACAACTTAATCAGGTAAGCCTTAAGTTTAGGGTTGGCTTGGCGATGCACAGGCTGGCTCAGATGGATTCATCTGATGCTAAGGGCGCTTATTCGTTATGTGACTCAGCGCTCACCGACTTGAGAGCGGCAAAGGACCACGCGGCCAAGGTTCAAATTGCATGGCCTGCGAACCTTCTTTCACTGGAGCGCAGGCTTGAGGAGATTGCTGCCACAGGCAGTTCACAGCAACCTGAGGGTAGAACAAACTCTCTATTACTCAATCTACAAATGGATACCCCTCTTTATACCCGCTAAACATTTAAATAATAGTTCTCAGTGCGGTTTCTCATGGTAAAAAAGCGCGCTCTCATTACAGGCATTCTTGGCCAGGATGGCTCGTATCTCGCTGAGTTTCTGCTCAGCAAGGGCTACGAAGTTTTTGGCATGGTCCGGCGCAGCAGTGTTGAGCGCTATGATAGGATTTCTCACATTATTGACAGCGTCTCGCTGCTTCAGGGTGACTTGTTGGACCAGTACTCCCTCACCCAGGCAATTAAGGACTCCAATCCTGACGAAGTTTACAACCTTGCTGCGCAGAGCTTTGTGCCTACTTCCTGGAACCAGCCTGTGCTCACTGGCGAATTCACTGCCTTGGGTGTTACCCGCCTTCTTGAAGCCATTAGGCAGGTTAATTCTAAAATCAAGTTTTACCAGGCCAGCTCGAGCGAGATGATAGGCGCTTCCAAGCAGTTCCCTCAGAACGAACTGACTCCGTTCCATCCCAGGAGCCCTTATGGCGTTGCAAAGGTTTACGCTTACTGGATAACCATCAACTACCGCGAGAGCTATGGCATGTTTAACAGCAACGGCATACTTTTCAACCACGAGAGCCCCAGAAGGGGAATGGAGTTCGTGACAAGGAAAGTCAGTGACGGCGTTGCGAGGATTAAGCTTGGATTGTCAAAGGAGCTTCAGCTTGGAAACCTGGACGCGAAAAGGGACTGGGGCTTTGCCGGCGATTACGTTGAGGCAATGTGGCTGATGCTGCAGCAGGATAAGCCTGATGATTTCGTGGTTGGAACAGGCGAGGCGCATTCTGTCCGTGAGCTTTGCGAGGCCGCATTTGGCCACGTCGGGCTTGACTGGAAGAAGTTCGTGAAGGTTGACAAGAAGTTCCTGAGGCCTGCTGAGGTTGATTACCTTATTGCCGATGCGAGCAAGGCGAGGCGCGTCCTTGGCTGGAAGCCGAAGGTTAACTTCACCCAGCTCGTCCATATGATGGTTGACGCTGACATGGCGAGGCTCAAGGCAAACGGCGGCAGTAAGGCGTGAAAGCTTTACTTGTTGCGTGTTCTCTTTTTCATTCTGCCTAGATAAATCCCAATAAGCAAAGTTAATACCATGATTAACGCAGCACCTGCTGGTTTGCCTAATCTTTGAGGTATTCCTGTTACAAGCCCTGTTATCGCCCCAAATCCATTCTTTTCAGTCTTGACGGCCGTCGGAATAACAGTTGATTCGGCTGTTGCATTGTCATTCTTTTTTGTTTCCTCAGTAATAGCATGAGTTTCTGATGTGTTTTTTTCAGCTGGTTTTGCTTGAATACTAGCGGTTGAGTTCATGGTTTTGTTCACTTTTTGGATAACCGCGCCTCCTCCACCGCCGCCACTTCCACCGCTCGGCCCTCCACTTGTGCTCGGAGGGATGCCGCTGAGCTGGTTTGAGCATATATTGTTTAAGCAGTAATTGGAGGCGCATTCCAAAGCGGTAGAGCATGGATGGCTGTTCGCAGCAAGTCCTCCACCGCCGTAGCTGCTGAAGTGGGAAACGTTTGCCCAGACATAATTGTTATCTGCATCAACGCCTGTATCGTAAACCCATCCCACCGAGACATTTAACTTTATCCAGTCAGAAACTGACTCGTTAAACCAGTACAACGATAGCGTGTCTTCTGATAGGTTTGCTTCTGCGAGTTCCAAATCTGTGTATTGGATTTTTAGAACGACAAATGTTAGGGCTGCAGAGAGTTCGGCTGCGGCTTTGACGTCAATGTATTTTAGCCTTGTTACGTTCAGGGTAGTATCGACGGGATTGTCTTTGCCTGCTGTGATATTTATGCTTGTGTTTGTTACGGTTTCTGAAGTCAGGAGGTCTATCGTTACTTTTGTTACCGAAAAATTCAGCGTTGTTGTAGAGTTTGCTATGAATGTTTTCTTTATGTGCTCAGCCGCTGAGGTTCTGAACCCATAGTCTAAGCTGCTGGTCTCATTTCCAAAGCTGTCGGAGGACTTCACCCGATAATAGTATATCATCCCTTGCAGCAAGCCTGTTAAAACGATTTGGTGTTTTTTCACATAGGAAGAGTTTGTAGCGGAATGACTGTAATTGGGGTTTAAGCCATAGTCAATAGTGCTGTTGCTTGGCTCCGAACTCTCCCAAACTATGACTGCTGAATTGTTATTTACAAAAATTGCCTTTATTTCAGATAGCTTCGGAGCATCTGTATTTACGTAAAACTTTATGCTGCTTCGATCTGAATTTAATGCAATATCTGTGCAGTTAACAGTCACTGTATAATCCTCATTTATAGATGTATCGCCAAGTCCAGATATAATCTGTGAATGCGATTTGTTGCCTGTATTTGTCATGTTTCGCAGAGCAGTTCCACTGCACGCTTTGCTACCACCGCCTTCCCCTGCAGATTCCACGGATTCTATGCTAAAAGTTGCGCAGCTGGCAAGGCTATAGGAGCATGTTGCATTTTCATTTGTTATTGAATTTAAGAGGATGCTGGTATCGTCTGAAACAGAACCGTTACTTGGGGAAGTTATGTTAATCAAAGGTGGTATTGAATCAATGTAGAAGTCAACTGTGATATTTTTTGCATTAAGACTGTCACTACCACATTCTAAAATGAATCTTTTCCACTTCGAGCTTTCAGTATCCCCTATCCAATCTAAGGGGTGTGCATGATTGAAGCCTTTTGTAGTGTTCATTGAAAGTTTTTCATTATCGATTAAGCAGCCTGCAGTATTTGCAGACAGGTAAAAAACAACTTTTCGCACACCACCGCCAAATTCCTGTGCAAATACATCAACTACGTTAATGATTTTTCCATCTATGAGCTTATTGCGCGAGCCTTCTTCTGTTGAAAGAGTTACTTCGCCGTTGACTGTGAACTTTGCTGTTGTTGTGCCTATGAAGTCTGCTGTAATTTCGTAGTTTTTGCCGTTGAATGCATATGTGCTTGTTCCACCTTCTTCCAGAGTTAGATCCATTGTTCTATTAGCTATTATGAAGTCTGTGCCACAGTTCTGGAGAATATATTCACATGCCGCGCTTTCGTTCGTTGTTAAGTTAAGCCAAGTTGTTTTTGAGTTTACTGCGGTATTGTTTTTCGGAGTTATTAATGTAACTTCTATATCGCTACCGTTACACGAGCCGCAGTCGTGGGGGCATCTTGAACAGGTTTCGTAGCCGCTAACACCTGCGCAGAAATTATCGCTGCAACGGCCAAAATCACCGTCTATTGATAAATTGATGTAGGTGTATGCGCCGTTTTGGAATGTAACGTTTGTAACCGGAATGTTTGTAATGTAAAATTCTATGGTTTTCCCGCTTCTATTGTTATCTTTGTCGCTTATCATAAAGTTTCTTGGGAGGCGCATCCAACCGCGTTCGTTGCTATCGAAAAAATCCGAGCGCATATTGTTTTTGATAACCGCTGTAACCCACCAGTTTGGGTTGAGATGGCTATAGCCTGGAAGTTTCCCGTTTACAGTTGCATTTCCTTCAAACCTGTGCGGCTCTCCTGGTGTTTGCTGCGTTAGTCCGATTGTGCTGGTCACTATTGCAAAAATAATTGCGGCTGTAATTATGGCGACCAACTTATTGTTTTCTGGCATAATCTCTCCCTGTCGTATTGTAGTGCTGAAACCTATTTAAGCCTTCTGCGTTCACCGGCTTGCCGCGTAGTCTTGCGTTAATATTTTAAATAGCACCTGAGCTGCTCTGTGGTATGCGTCGTGCTTTCATCACTGGTGTCCGCGGCTTTGTTGGCCCTTACCTTGCAAGCCATCTTGCAGCCAATGGCTTTGAGGTGTTTGGCATTGACAGGAAGAGCTCCAGGGTTGCGGGCTGCTCTGTTGAGAAGTGTGACATAACAGATTACGATTCCCTTTTTGCGATTGTGGGCCGCGTGAAGCCCGATGCTGTTTTTCACCTTGCCGGCCAGAGCTCTGTTTCAAAGAGCTGGGATGAGCCTGAGCTTACCAGGAAGGTTAATGTTGGCGGCACGAAAAACCTTTTCGATGCAATTTCTGCTGCGAAGCTCAGCCCTAAGGTGCTTCTTGTCTCTTCTGCTGAGATTTATGGCATTCCTAAAAAGCTGCCCATTACAGAGGAGCATCCTCTTTCCCCGATTAGCCCTTATGGCGAGTCCAAGGTCGGGCAGGAGAAGCTTGCCAGTGAATTCGTCGCTAAGCGCAAGCTTCACATAGTGGTTGCCAGGAGCTTCAACCACACAGGCCCTGGTCAGCCGCCAGATTTTGTCTGCTCGAACTTTGCCAGGCAGGTTGCGGATATTGAACGGGGAAAGCAGCCTCCTGTCATTAAGGTTGCTGACCGCAACGTGAAGAGGGATTTTTCTGACGTGAGAGATGTTGTCTCAGCTTACAGGCTTCTGGTTGAAAAAGGCATTGCTGGGAGTGTTTACAACGTGTGCAGCGGCCAGGCTTTCACGATTGGCGAAATCCTTGCCAAGCTGCTCAAGCTTTCAGGTGTTAAAGTCAGTGTGGAGCCTGACCCTTCCAAGATGAAAAACACGGTGGTGCCTGTCCTTCACGGCGATAATTCAAAGCTTGTCAGGGCAACAGGCTGGAAGCCTGCAATTGGCATTGACAAGACACTTTCTGACATACTGGAGTATTGGAGGGAAAGATGAGGTTTGGCAATGCCGCGAAGAACGTTTCATTGATGGCAGCTTCTGTCGTGTTTTCCTTGTTCATTGCAGAGGTTTTGTTTTCCGTATTGGGAGCCTCTACACTTCAACATGATTCTTCTTCGTATCGCAGGGCCGATGAGGTTTTTCATCACGGTTTCATACCTAACAGCTCAGGTGTTTTCAGGAGCGCGGAGTGGGATGTCAGCTATAGCATAAACTCTCTTGGCTTTCGGGACATTGAGTACGGCGCTGTGAAGCCTCAAAACACGTTCAGGATTCTGATGGTTGGCGATTCCTACACGGAAGGCTATGGTGTTGAGTCTGCAGACAGCTTTCCTAAGCAGCTTGAGTCTATGCTCAATAATGGAAGCGCTGGCAAAAAATACGAGGTCATAAGTGCCGGTGTTGGCTCCTACTCGCCAATCCTTGAATATCTCCTGCTAAAATACAGGGGAATCCAGCTTAATCCTGATTTGGTAATACTTAACTTTGACTGGTCAGACCCTTTTGACGATTATGACTATTCCAGGTTTGCTGTCAGGAATAATGCGGATGTCATTGCTGTAAAGCGGCAACCGCAAGAAAATAAGTCTTTGTTTGCAAACCTTCGCAATTTTATGAGCAAGCGCTCATACATTTACCAGTTCTTTGCCCAGAAGTTTGCAGCAACAACCTCCCCTATTGTTCCAGGCGACAGGGAAAAGGACAGGCTTATCTTCCTGCGCGACAACCTTACAGACTCGGACTATGACGCGCTTTTTGGCAACTCGGCTCCGTACCTCGTGAAAATTAAAGACATGCTGAAGCAGCAGAACATTTCATTTGTCATCCACACATATCCGTATGCAGTCCAGGTTTCAACAGAGGCGTGGAAAAGCGGCCGGCAAACGTTCTTTTTCAGCGGCGACACGCTATCCCCGGCAAAGCCTTTTAGTGTTGTTGAGGAGTTCGGCCGCGAAAATAACATTACAGTCATAAGCTCCTACAGCCATTTCAAGGCTGCCCAAAGCCCTGAGCAGCTATACTTTGACTACGATGGCCATTTTACGCCGGCAGGCCACAGGCTTGCGGCAAGGGCATTGTATGAATTTATTGAGAATTCCACAAAATTAGACAACTAGAAATTCTATCTCGTAATCAGCTTCTCGCTGTCTATCATTTGCCTGAAGTATCCTACCATGAGGTGGTGGATTGCTGGGTGGACTGACTCTATCACCCCGTAATTGTCGCTTTTGACTGTTATTTCATGGTCGAGCATGTCCTTCACCTTTCCTCCTGAGAATCCGAGAAGGCCTATTGTTATCGCGTTGCACTGCCTTGCGTATTCAACTGCGCGAATTACGTTCGGTGAATTGCCGCTGCCAGTGATTACTATTAGAACGTCATGCTCGTTAATCAAATTCCTTAGCTGCTGGCTGAACACCTCGTCATAGCCCACGTCATTGGCATAGGCGGTCATGAGGGAAACATTGTCGGTGAGCGACATTATCCTGAACCGCTTTATCCTTGGGTCGTAGACTCTTCCAAGCGTGTTCTTGCCTATGTCTGCTGCCATGTGGGATGCCTGCGATGCGCTCCCGCCGTTGCCGAGTATGAACACCTGCCTGTCGTTTTTCCATGCGGTGTAAAGGACATCAGCTATCTTTTCCACTTGCTCTATTTCTATCTCTTCAATGCATTTTTTTATCTCATCGAAGAATGCCTTGACATATTCCTTGCTTTGTTTCGAGTCCATTTTAGTCGCTGACGTAGATTATCTTGCTTCCCTGCGGCTCTAGGGCTATCGTGGTTTCTTTCAGGTTGTTGAGCGCCCTTCTTACTGTGTCTTGCTTGCTGGGCGGGCAGTATACCATTAGGAACCCGCCTCCTCCTGCTCCTAGCAGTTTTCCGCCAAGTGCTCCTGCTTTAATGGCTTTTTCGTAGTGTTCGTCAATTTCCTGGTTTGTGATGCTGCCTGCAAGCTGCCTTTTGAGCATCCAGCCTTCGTGGAGCAGCTTTCCAAACTCTGCAAGGTTTCCCTCTACAAGTGCTTTCCTTACAAGCTCGGATTGCTGTTTCATTTTTCGCATCATCTCGGTTTTTTCGCCCATCTGCTTTTTTTGCTCGCTCAGTATTGCGCTTGCTGGCCTGGTCGCGCCTGTGTAGAAAAGCATTGTTCCTTCTTCCAGCGCCTTTTTTGTTTCAGGGCTGCATATCACCGGGTCTACAAATACTGTTTCGTCCTTGTTGAACTGGATGTGCTGTATTCCGCCGTATGCTGCAATGTACTGGTCCTGCTTCCCTATCGGCTCCTTGCACAGCTCAATTTCTATGTGGCAGGCCTGCTCTGCCAGCAGCTTTTGCGGCTTGAACTCGCCCTTGTATGCGTATAGCGCGTTGAGCAGCCCGACTGTGAATGCGCTTGAGGAGCCAAGCCCGGTCTGTGCTGGCACGTCGGCTACTGATGTTATCTCTACACCTTTTGTTATGCCTGTGAGCTTGAGCGCTGCCCTTACCAGCGGGTGCTGTATGTCATCAACTTTGTCGACGTTTTCTGTCTTTGCGTAGCTTACTCTTATTCCGCTGTCGAATTTTTTGTTTACTGTTATGTAGACATACCTGTTTATTGCAGTGCTTGTGACTGCCCCGCCTTCCTGCCTGTAGAATTCCCCTATGTCAGTGCCCCCGCCGGCGAAGCTTATCCTGAGCGGTGTCCTTGATATTATCATGCTTTTGTCTCCTGCGAATTTATTATCAGCTTGCACGCCTCAAGGAGGCTGCGGCACTTGTAATCAGGCTGTGCTGTGAACTTGCCGTCCTTGCCGGCATAGCCTGTCTGGACTAGGATTGTCCT
>ORMF012472361.1_pt1 | contig 10175 bp, 7 predicted proteins | sample 1779871 | NCBI WGS metagenome assembly ORMF01 (sample SAMEA104232316, study PRJEB22302) | groundwater metagenome | biome: forest; feature: aquifer; material: groundwater | place: USA | collected 2011-08-07 | depth 5.4 m | reverse complement strand
GGCCCCCATTCCTGCCAAGGCCGTGGTCCTTCCTCATGCCGGCTATATTTATTCCGGTGTGACCGCCTCCCTGGTTCTCTCCCGCGTCCTCGTGCCCGAAACGGTTTTTCTCATCGGCCCCAATCACCGTGGGCTCGGTGCGGACTTCGCGCTTTTTTCAAAAGGCGAGTGGCAAACACCTCTTGGCCGTGTTCCCATTCATGAAGAACTCGCTGCAAAACTGCTCGAGGCCTCGCACGATTTACAGGTGGATACCCAGGCCCACGCACTCGAACATTCGCTGGAAGTAGAAATCCCTTTGCTTCAATTCCGAAACCCGGCGCTTCGTATTGCCCCGCTGATTGTCGGCACGCTTAATATTGAAGCGGCCCGAGAAGTGGCTCTGGCTGCCGGAGATGTTTTAGCCTCTTTGCATGACCAGCCCCTTACCGTCATTTCCACCGACATGAGCCATTACGAGCCCGAAGAAGCGACGAGAAAAAAAGACAGGTATGCGCTCGAGGCCATTCAAAGTTTGGATGCAGAGGCCCTCCTCCGCGTTGTGAAAGATTACCGCATCACAATGTGCGGGCTGGTCCCCGTTTATATGCTGCTCGTGATGAAAGAGGCGCTGGGTCTGCAAAAGGTGACGCTCGTGGATTACCGGACCAGTGCGGAAGCAACGGGGGATTTGGAACGCGTGGTGGGTTATGCTGGATTTATCTTCGAGTAGCCGCGAGCGGTTGATTCAGATCGCACGAAGTTCCATCGCGCAGGTGTTGGAGGCAAATCCTTCTCTTCCGCCGGAACTGAAAGTACCGGCAGCCTGTTTTATCACACTGCGAAAAGCGGGAAAGCTTCGCGGCTGTATCGGGACCTTTGATGCCAAGATCCCCCTCTATCAGAACATTTCTCAGTGTGCCAGGTCTGCCGCATTTGGCGACCCACGGTTTCCCCCGGTCACTAGGGAAGAGCTGGACCAGATCCGGATTGAGATCTCCGTCCTCGGACCGTTTTGGAAAATGAATTCCATCACAGAACTTGAAACGGGCAGGCACGGTGTGTGGGTGAAGTGCGGGCTCAAGTCGGGCACGTTTTTGCCCGAAGTAGCTACAGACGAGGGATGGACGGCGGAGGAGTTTATCCGTCATTGCGCGATGGAAAAGGCAGGGATGAGCGCCGAAGAACTCTCCCGTGCCGAAATTTTTTTGTATGAAGTGAAAAAAATAAAGGAATGATGGAATCTCTTTTTCAGAACTTTACAATCTATCTTGAAAATGTCTCACCGGCCGCCTACCTAGTTTCCTTCATGGGTGGCATCGGCGCGAGCCTGACACCCTGCATCTATCCGATTATCCCGATCCTTGTGGGAGTGATCGGTGCCTCGAGCGCCAAAAACCAGACACGTGGTTTTTTACTCTCCGTTGTCTTTGTTTTGGGAATGGCCGCGACCTACTCCGTCATCGGCATCCTTGCCGCCGTCAGCGGAAAGGTCTTTGGCCTGCAGGCGCAGAATCCCTGGGTCCTTTTTGCCGTGGGGAATTTCAATCTTTTCTTCGGGCTTGCGATGCTGGGGTTTTTCGAATTTCGTCTGCCCGGTTCTTGGGGGAGGGCCACAGGGGGCCCGCCGAAAAATCTTTTGGCCGTCTTCCTGATGGGCGCAGGCTCAGGTTCCATTGCGGCACCCTGCACGGTGCCGGTGTTGGGGGCACTGCTCACGTTTGTCGCCACGGAAAAAAATGTGGTCTTCGGATTTTCCCTGCTTTTTGTTTTTGCGCTTGGCCTGGGCGTTCTTCTTGTGGCGGTTGGGACGTTCACAGGACTTGCCGCAAGCCTTCCCAAATCGGGAAACTGGCTACTGCGCATCAAGCAGTTCTTCGGCCTGCTGATGATCCTTCTGGCCGAATATTTTTTCCTCCAAGCCGGTAAGTACGGCCTGTTCTGATAAAAAAAGGCGCTACCACAGGCTGGATCGGGTCGTAGCGGACCTTTGGAGCCTACAGCAGCGCCGGTACTACAAAATCAATCGACCGCGACGTCACCGCTCTCGCCCGTGCGAATGCGGATGGCGTCATCGATCGTGGTGATGAATATCTTGCCATCGCCGATGGAATTTGTGCTCGCGGTGCGAACAATTGCCTCGACGATCTTCTTCACCTGCGCGTTATGCGCAACGATTTCAATCTTCGTCTTCGGGAGAAGGTCGACCTTGAATTCACGGCCGCGGAATTGTTCGGTCACGCCGGCCTGTTTGCCATGGCCGACGATTTCCCAAACCTGCATACCCGGGCAGTTGATGGAATCAAGCGCCTGCTTGACGTCGCCTAATTTTTCCCTGCGAATAATGGCTTGAATCATCTTCATTGGATTATCTCCCCCCGCCTGTGCTTACTGGTTCTCGGTAAACGTAGTCACTTTTCGGTCCGGCACCGGGTTTCCGGGACGAGCTTATCGTAAGCGGTGTCTCTGAAAATTTATCAAGCTTTACGCCGACATAACCCGGGACACCCATTTCGGGAATATCCAGGCCGTCAATTTCGGCCGCCGGAGATACGCGATTACCGATCGTCACGTCGATGAGCTTGAAAACCACGTAACCGATGAGCCCGACATAGACGATATTGGCGCCAATGCCGATCAGCTCGGCGACGAGCTGCCCGCTATCGCCGTAAAGCAGGCCTTTCACAGTGCCTGCGACACCATTCCATCCGTCTCCATAGGTGCCGTCCGAGAAAAGGCCGAGAGCAATAATGCCCCACGCACCGTTGACGCCGTGAACAGCGATCGCACCGACGGGATCGTCGACCTTGAGTGTGCCTTCGATAAAAAACACAGCTTCAACGACGAGGACTCCCGAAACAATACCGATAATGCAGGCGCTGACAGAATTCACAAAGGCACAAGGCGCGGTAATGGCTACCAGGCCGGCCAGCATGCCGTTGCACATCATGCTCGGGTCCGGTTTCTTAGTACGCACGAGCCACATCCAGAGCGTAGCCACAATCGCGCCGGCCATGGAAGCCAGCATGGTGTTCGTGGCAACCACTGCAATACGTAAATCCGTGCCCGCCAAAGTTGAACCGGGATTAAACCCAAACCAGCCGAAGGCCAGGATGAACGTGCCGATGATGGCCATCGGGATGTTGTGACCCGGGATAGCATTGGGCGACCCGTCCTTGTTAAATTTGCCAATGCGTGGGCCGAGGATCTTGGCGCCGACAAAGGCAAGTACACCGCCGGTCAAATGCACGACGGAAGAGCCTGCGAAATCCACGTGGCCGTGACCGAGGCCGAAATTCTTGCCCAGCATCGCGAGCCAACCGCCGCCCCAGACCCAATTACCGTAAATCGGATAAATGATTGTGCCAACGCACAAGCCATAGACGAAAAACGCCGAATATTTCCAACGTTCCGCCATGGAGCCCGTCGGGATCGTAGCCGTCGTGTCCATAAACACCATCTGGAACAGGAAGAGGGCAAAGATCGCCGCATCATAGGTGTCACCGCTCAGGAAAAATCCTTTGGTGCCAAAGAGGCCGAAAGATTTCCCCAAGAGATCAATGCTGAATTCCTGGTTCAGCACATCCACGCCGCCCAAGACGCCAAGCGGCCCGAATCCGCCGAACATGAAGGCGAAGCCGCAAACGTAAAAGCCGAGCATGCCCAGGGGATAAATCATAAAGTTCATGGCCATGGTATGCGCCACATTCTTGGCGCGGGTCAGGCCCGTCTCGACCATGGCAAATCCTGCCTGCATGAACATGACGAGAAATCCCGTGAGCAGCACCCATACAAAGTTGATCGAAATTTTGTTATGGCCCGCCTGGGTCGCAAGTTCTTCGAGGGTTGGAGACCCCGGCGTTGCAGCTGCCACGTCAATGGCTGAACCTGTCGCCGCACCGCTTGGATCTGCTCCGCCTGCCAAAGCTAAAGCAGGCAGAATCAGCCCGAATGTTAAAAAACCTAATAAAAATAAGATACTCAACTTTTTCTGCATAGATGACTTTCCTCCGTTTGAGATGCCCAAAAAATTAAAAAATGGTTTAAATTTGACCCTGTGGATTACGCAAGGATTGTGCCAATGAGTACAAAATGACATTTTGCTGAGAGAAAATTGACACCGCCCTAAGCGATTGGATGGTTTAAAATAACAAAAATGTATTTCAAAATACAAAATTGCAGATCAGGAGACGCCGCGCTGATCGTTACCCGGATAATTCTTCCCGGATCCGTATGGGGAGAATGACCATCGGTAGTCCCGCAAACCGTATTCTTCTTAAAATAGCATAGGCCGTTTCATTATGCAGGATGCGGTGGTACCACTGCGGTTTTTCAAAAACCAATTCCCCGGCGAAAAAAACCGAGTGCGGATATTTTTCGGAAGTCTCCACGCACAATTCAGAGGCTGTTTCCACCACTTCTGCCCCGATTTTGTAGATGCCGGTGGCCGGAATCCCCATCTTTTGCGAAAATTGCACATAATGTTCAAGCGTGTCTTCCGTTTTTTTGGCCACGGTCTCTACATGGTGCCCGCCCTTGAAAAAATCAGATGTCACAACACCCACCGTCAAAAAGATCACATTTTTAAAGACATGCGGAAAATGTTTGAAGATATTTAGAAGGATGTGGATGCCAAGTCCGCTGTAACCGCCGACAAGAATCACGGCCGTCGGTTTGTCCGGGTCAAATTTCGAAAGTTTTTGCGGGGATTCAGCCGGCAGGTTTTCGAAGGCCCGGTCAATATCCTTGATCTTTAAAGCCACGGCGTAGTAATGCCTCCGGATTAAAAAGCAAAGTCCGATGCAGGCGAATGTGATGAGCGCTGTCACCCAGGCCCCTTGTGTGAATTTTTCTATGACCATCACCCAAAGAATCGAAAAACAAAGGATGAATCCGATACCATGAATCAAAATATCTTTTTTCCAGGTGGGTTCCGTCTCCCGGTGTTTAAACCAAAAGCTGACCATCCCGATTTCAGACAAAGAAAAAGTGAGAAAGACGTTCACGCTATACATCACCACGAGGATTCCGATATGGCCTTTGGTGTAGGCCAGGAGCGCCATCGAGGCCAGTCCGAAAAGCAGGATGCCGTTTTGGCTGGTGAGACGATCCGACAACGCCGCGAAACGGCGGGGGAGCCAGGAGTCGACCGCCATATTGGCCATGACACGGGGGCCGTCAATGAAACCTGTCTGGGCCGCAACCAAGAGGAGAACGGCCTCCGAGGCAATCGTAATCAAAACGAAAAAAGCCCCGACGTTCAATCCGCCCAAATGAAGGGGGCCGAATAAAGCTCCCGCCAGCACGGCATTTAAGGTTTGTCCCTCAACGGGCCGGACTTTGACCAGCATATAACAGAGAAGAAGACCGCCCGCCGTAAATGCGAGGGAGGTTGCCATGTAACTCATCGTCCTCTTTCCCGTTTCAACTTTGGGTTCTCGCAAGATACCGACACCGTTTGAGACGGCTTCAATCCCCGTGTAAGTTCCTCCGCCAAGCGAGTAAGCGTGAAGAAAGACAAGAAAAAGACCCCAGCCGCCAAGCTGTGCGAGCCCTGACTGAAATCCTTGATGAACTTCCTGGGCGATGGCCGGGACTTCCGGGAGATGAACGATAATACCGCCGACAATCAAAAAAACATGGGTCGCCACAAAGGTGAGGAAAATGGGGATAAGGACCGTGACCGATTCTTTTACCCCCCGCAGATTCATGATGATGAGAAGCAGGATGGCGGCATATTCCACGGGGAGTTTCCAAATATGAAGCGAATAGGGTAGCAAACTGAAAAGGGCATCACCACCGCCGGCGATAGAAACGGTGATGGTTAAAATATAATCGACAATAAGGGCACAGCCCGAAACGACGCCTGCGGATTTTCCGAGCAGTTCGGTCGCCACCACGTAGCCTCCGCCACCGGTAGGAAAATGTTCGATGATCCGGCTGTAGGCATAAGAAATGACGAACACGGTAAACGCTGTTGCCAAGACGAGAAAGACGGCAAGATAGGTGTGCTCTCCCAAATTACGGAAGGCCTCTTCCGGACCATAAGCGGAAGACGACAAACCGTCCGCTCCGAGTCCGACCCAGGCAAAGAAGGCAATCAGGGAAATTTTGTGTCCCATGGAAGGATCGCGAAGATCCCGGGCAGGACCCAAAAGAAATTTACTGACCTTGGAAAAAACAGACTGAGGCAAGGCAGGGGAATGCTTGGACGACATTTTGAAACTCCTCTCCAGCGCCTACGGGGTTAGCTGACGGGCTAAGGTCGAGGATCAGACCTCTTACCGGGTGGTAATTCGCCCCTTGTTGTTATTGGGTCCCCCGTTCCGCTGTTGCGGACTCGGCATATAAGTGCGGGATTCTACGCTTAATGACGCTGAAGTCAAGTCGTACCATTTCCCTGGGCGCCAGGTTTGCCGTTATTGCGGGCAAAGTGGGCCTATGATATGATCTCGACTTCACTTGCGAGGTGGAATGGCCGCAAAATATGAGGCCTTTCCGGGGATGGAAGATCTCCTCCCGGGAGAGGTGGAAAAATGGCAGTGGATCGAAGAAAAAGCCCGAATTTTTTTTGAATCCCGCGGTTACAAAGAAATCCGCACGCCCCTTCTGGAACCCACCGAACTTTTTGCCCGCTCGATTGGCGACGCCTCCGACATCGTCCATAAAGAAATGTATACCTTTAATGACAGGGGCGAACGCAGCATGACACTTAGACCCGAGCAGACGGCCTCTGTCGCACGCTCCGTCATCGAACACGGCCTTCTCAAAACCGCCAAGTCACTGCGCCTCTATTATATGGGCCCGATGTTTCGGGCCGAACGTCCCCAGGCGGGGAGAAAGCGCCAGTTCCATCAGATTGGCATTGAGATCATTAATGAAGCGGGAACGGGCGCTGATTTTGAATCGGTCAGCCTGCTTTATCATTTTCTGATGTATGCCGGGCTCGCGAAGCCCGAGCTTCGTTTGAACGATCTTTCAGAAATCCGCCAGCACCCGGAAGTTGCCGACAAATTGCGGAATTACTTTTCGAAGGAAAAAACCAAGCTCTGCCCCGATTGCCACTACCGGCTGGAAAAAAATGTCTTGAGGATTTTTGATTGCAAGGTGGAATCGTGTCAGCCGGTGATCCGCAAAGCCCCGTGGGAAGAGATTGCGCCGCTTTCGGCTGACTTCAAGAAATTGACCGAGCAGCTTGAGGCCCACAAGATCCCGTTTGAAGTGAAGCGCCGCCTTGTCCGCGGTTTGGATTATTACACCGGTTCCGTTTTTGAAGTGGCGGCTTCCGGCCTTGGAGCGCAAGATGCGGTGGCCGGCGGCGGAAGGTACGACCGGCTTTATTCGGAACTGGGCGGTACACCCACACCCTGCACGGGTTTTAGCTTGGGAGTCGAGCGATTGCTCACGGCGCTCGGAAAAGACGATTTGGTGGTGAAAATGCGCACGCGAAGAGTTTATCTGGCGCCGCTTGAATCCACATGCGAGGCATTGAAGGTTGCGGCGGAAAAAGCGCTTTCACTGCGCGAACAAGGCATTCGCGTCGAGACCACACCGGGTGAGACTTCCCTCAGCCGCCATTTAAAGAAAGCCAATCAGGCCGGCATCCGTTATGTGATGATCCTTGGCGCCGATGAAATCCAAAAAAAGAAATGGATCGTAAAAGACATGGATGAAAAGAAACAGTCCGAAATCGACATGAAAGAAATTGATGCCTACCTGCAAGGGGTGCTTGCGTTATGATGCGTACCTCCAATTGCGGCGAACTCAACGCCCGCTCCCTTGACCGCGAGGTTATCCTCTGCGGATGGGTTGACACCCGCCGTGACCACGGCAACATCGTCTTCATTGACCTTCGCGACCGTTGGGGGCTGACACAGGTCGTGATCCACGCCGATCACAAGCCGGAACTCCACAAAGAAGCGGAAAAACTCCGCACGGAATTTGTCATTCAGGTCCGAGGGCGGGTGCGTAAACGCCCGGAAGGAACCATCAACAAAAAAATTTCGACGGGGGAGATTGAAATCCTGGCCGATGCGCTTGAAATTCTCAATTCCTGCCCCACGCCGCCTTTTGAACTGGGGGAGCCTTCCGTCAGCGAAGAGCTTCGACTGAAATACCGTTTCATTGATCTTCGCCGCAAAGAAATGGTCGAGAGCCTTTCTTTCCGCTACCGTGTTTCCAAAATTGCCCGCGATTATCTGGACAAACTCAGCTTTCTTGAAATCGAAACCCCTTACCTGACACGCAGTACTCCGGAAGGTGCGCGCGATTTTCTTGTGCCCTCGCGCCTGACCCCCGGGACTTTTTATGCGCTGCCGCAGTCGCCGCAGCTTTTCAAGCAGCTCCTGATGGTGGCTGGCTACGACCGCTATTACCAGCTTGCCCGTTGTTTCCGCGACGAAGACCTTCGTTCTGACCGCCAACCCGAGCACACACAGATCGATATCGAGATGTCCTTTGTCGATGAGGACGATGTCATGAACACGGTCGAGGGCATGGTGGCGGAGGTCTTCGAGAAAACACTGCAGGTGAAAGTGGAGAGGCCGCTTCGGCGCATGAGTTACGACGAGGCCATTTCGCGTTACGGCAGTGACAAGCCGGACCTTCGATTTGGCATGGAGCTTGTCGATCTTACTTCCGTCCTTGAAAAATCGGGATTTAAAATCTTCGATGAAGTCATCGAGAAAAAAGGCAAGGTCCGCGCGATTTCTTTTACGCCGCCGTCTGCGACGACTGCTTCGCCGCCCAAGGACAGGGAACTCTCCCGCAAGGATTTTGACGAACTCACGCAGTGGATCCAGGGTTACGGGGCCAAGGGACTTGCCTGGTTCAAAGTGACAGGGGCCGCGACTGTTGAGTCGCCGATCCAGAAATTTTTCGATGCGGCCAGGATCACAAAAATCATCCAATCCATGAAGGCAAAGCCGGGCGATGTCATTTTTTTCGTGGCGGGCCAGGACCCTGCCAGCGCCATGATGCTTGGCGCCCTCCGTGTTCACCTCGCCGAAAGTTATGGCCTCATTCCCACGGGCCGTTTCGAGCTGCTTTGGGTGAAGGATTTCCCACTCCTGGAATGGAACGAAGAAGAAAAAAGATTTCAGGCGCTTCACCACCCTTTCACTTCACCGCGTCCGGAAGATATCGATTTACTGGAAAAAGACCCAGCGCGTGTCAAAGCCCGCGCCTATGACCTTGTGCTGAATGGCACTGAAATCGGCGGCGGCAGTATCCGTATCCACCGTCAGGACATCCAAGAAAAAGTTTTCCGTACCCTCCAGATCGGGCCGGAAGAGGCACAGGACAAATTCGGCTTCCTATTAAAGGCGCTCAGTTTTGGCGCGCCCCCCCATGGCGGGCTGGCCATCGGCCTCGACCGTTTCGTGGCGCTGCTCTTGGGCCGGGAGTCCATCCGAGAAGTCATCGCCTTCCCCAAGACGCAAAAAGGGACGTGCCTTATGACCGAGGCGCCTTCGACCGTGGCTGCACGGCAATTGAAAGAGTTGCATCTCAACATCAAAACATAACCGTTGCACACCTCCGAGGTGTAAAGAGGTTCGTTTGGAAAAGATATTGAAGTTGAATTCAAATGAAGAAGCGATTGCCCTTTACGGCAGTCTCGATGAGAACCTGCGTTATGCCGAAAAACAGTTCCATGTCCGCATCTCTGCCCGCAATTACCGCCTGAAAATTTCCGGAAACAAATCCGACGTTGAAGATGCCCAGCGTTTTTTTCTCGGCCGCTTAAAAGACCTGCGTGAGGGCGGGCCTTTGGTCGGACCCAAAAAATCGGATTCGGGTCAGGAAACCGAACCCGTTTCCAAAGAGGGCAGCGTCCATTTCTTCCATCGCGGCAAGGTGATCCGCGCCCGCAGTAAAAATCAAGAGGCCTACCTTCAGGCCATCCGCGAAAAAGACATTGTGATAGGCATCGGTCCCGCCGGTACCGGAAAAACTTTCCTGGCCATGGCTGCGGCGATTGATTTCCTGAAGAAAAAACGCGTCGGCAAAATTGTCCTCACACGGCCTGCGGTGGAAGCGGGGGAGAGCCTTGGGTTTTTACCCGGTGACCTCTACGCCAAGATCAATCCTTATCTGCGCCCGCTTTACGATGCCCTTTACGACATGATGGATTACGAAGAGGCCTCGCGTTGTCTTGAGCGCGGCGTGATCGAAGTGGCCCCGCTTGCCTACATGCG